>Ga0315274_10012185_pt1 | contig 12285 bp, 12 predicted proteins | sample YL17G02_20_MG_FD_203700 | JGI IMG/M metagenome (GOLD analysis project Ga0315274, IMG submission 203700) | Sediment microbial communities from Yellowstone Lake, YNP, Wyoming, USA - YL17G02_20 | ecosystem: Environmental > Aquatic > Freshwater > Lake > Sediment | place: USA: Wyoming | collected... | reverse complement strand
ATAGCTTCAGGATGGTTATAATAAGCTTGCGAAAGAGCATGGTGTTGAAAAATACACGCAGTGTGTTGGATATCCCGCGATCACGCTTGTGAAGTTCTCTGGAAAAACTCCTGATGAATCATTGCTCATGAAGAGTCTTGTTCAACAAGAAGTTCTGAAAAGAGGGATCCTTTGGGCAGCCTATCATGCGGTCAGCTATTCGCACAAGGACCAAGAGATAAACAGAACGATTGAAGTCTTCGATGATGCCTTAAAGGTCTTGGCCAAAGCTTCAGTGAAACGCAACTTCGGCAAATTCTTGGAGGGCAAGCCAGTCAGACCTGTTTTCAGAGAGGTCAACTAGCAAACCACCCGTTGTCCAGGCGTGGGCTGTAAAAAGTTGAAGAAAATAAGAATCGGAGAGAGGCTAATCGGCGAAGGCGAATCTACTTTCATAATTGCCGAAGTCGGCGTGAACCATAATGGCAGTGTCAAAATGGCGAAGAAGCTCATCGACGCTGCCAAAGAAGTCGGCGCTGATGCGGTCAAGTTTCAAGCTTTCAAGGCAGAACGAATTGTCACGAAATATGCGGAAAAAGCCGCCTATCAGAAAGAAACAACCGACCCTCACAAATCCCAGTATAACATGTTGAAGAAGCTGGAACTCTCCGATGCTGAAATGAAGGAACTGCACAACTACACTGCGAAAAGAAACATTACGTTTCTATCCTCTGCTTTTGACATAGAAAGCGTCGATTTATTGGACAGACTTGACGTACCAGCGTTCAAAGTGGCTTCGGGAGAAATCACTGACCTTCCGTTGTTGCGGTACATGGCCAAGAAGAAGAGGCCCATAATTCTTTCAACAGGGTTAAGCACACTTGAAGAAATCAGGGAAGCTTTGAATATCTTTACTGCCGAAGGCATAGTCGACATTGTTTTGCTTCATTGCATCACCAGCTATCCGGCTAAAGCTGAGGAAGCAAACTTGAGAATGATAGATGTGCTGAAGAAATTTGGTTTTCCAGTCGGGTTTTCAGATCACACTCTCGGAATTGCGGTTCCCTTGGCGGCGGTCGCAATGGGAGCGGTCCTTATTGAGAAGCATTTTACTCTGGGCAGGAAACTGCCCGGTCCAGACCATCGTGCATCTCTTGAGCCTAACGAATTTGAACAAATGGTTGAGGGCATCAGGAATGTTGAGCTCGCGTTGGGCACTGGCACCAAGAAACTCACGGCGGAAGAGGAAAATATCAAGAACGCCGCTCGGAGAAGTATAGTGGCGAAGGTCAAGATCCAAAAGGGAGAGGCCATACGTGAGAACATGTTGGATTTCAAAAGACCGGGGACCGGTCTTGAACCAAAGAATCTGCACAAGATAGTCGGCAAAAGAGCAAATAAAGACATTGAAGTTGATGAAATGATCACGTTCGCGAAGCTCTTAAGGTAGTTTTAGGAGAGAATCACGGCTATAGCCGAATAAGAACAGAAGAAAGCAATTTCCGAACGGCATAGCGCATGGCAAAAACTTCAAGGAATAGGACGACCTATTAGACGGCGCCTAACACTAATATATGTTGTCGCCAAAATGTAAGTCTACTCTCTCCGGAGGAAAAATCGTTGATAAAGGGTGGATCTGTACAGGTTGACAAGAGCGTAAAGATTGCCAAGAGTGCGGTGATAAAAGGGGAAAACATCACCATAGAAGAGAATGTAGAGATCGGCGAGAATTTCAACTGCATATGCGCAAGGAAACTTCATATCAAGAAGAATACCATAATAAAAGACGATGTTAGAGTTTTTTGCAGAGAGTTGACAATCGGTGAACACAACTATGTTTTGGAAAACGTTTGGATTGAGGGTTCATTAAATTCCGTATATTCCACGGTCGAGATTGGAGATAGGAATCTGATTTGTCAATGGACGAGAATAAACTGCAATGAGAAGGTGAAAATAGGATCGAACGTGGGAATCGGTCAGAATGTCGATATCTGGACCCATGGCTCGTTCATGGATGTCTTAGAAGGTTATCCTTACGTGTCCGCGCCAGTTACGATAGGGAATAATGTTTGGCTGCTCGCCAGAAGCATAGTCCTTCCAGGAGTGAAAATCGGCAGCAACATCATCATTGGCAATAATTCACTAGTAAACATCGATGTGCCAGATGGAGCCTTCTGTGCAGGAATACCCGCAAAGATCATCAAAACAAATGAATACCCCAAGAAGCTGTCGCAGTCGGAGAAAGACAAGATCACCCTTGACATAATTGCGGATTACAGAAAACTGTTGCAGTACAAAGACTTTGACGTGGACATTTCCTACCGGGAAGACATCATAGAATTCAAAGTTAGAGGACTGCCCGGAGAAGCAGTGTTTGATTTGAAGAATAGGACAATCGCAGGCACGAGCAACAAATACGTTGAAGACTTCAGAGATTATCTGAGGCACAGATGTGTGAAAATATTCACGGACAGACCATTCAAAGCCATAATGCCCGCTGATTTTGAGAAGTGGTTATGATGGGAGCGAAGAAAACATGAAGGTGCTCGTTGTAGCAGCCCATCCAGATGACGAAGTCATGGGCGCTGGAGGGACTATTGCGAAGCACGTCCGTCAAAAAGACGACGTGTATCTTTGTATTGTGACGAAAGCATATACTCCAGATTGGTCTGAGGAAATAATCAAGGAAAAACGAAAGGAAGCTGTCAGAGCCAGCCGTATCATGGGAATCAAGAAAACCTATTTTTGCGAACTCCCTGCTGTCATGTTGGATACTATTCCCCAGAAGGAACTAAACAAGAAGGTCTTCGATGTTGTCAACGAGGTTCGACCTGATATTGTGTACACCACGCATAAGGGTGATATCAACAGTGACCACAGGTTGGTATTCGAAGCCACAATGGTCGCTGTTAGACCAGCCTACAAAAACTTGATTTCTCGAGTACTTTCATATGAACTTCTGTCTTCAACAGATTGGGCACCTCCATTTCCAGAAAGAGCGTTTGTTCCAAACGTTTACGTGGATATTTCTAAAACATTGGAAACAAAAATAAAAGCAATGGCGGTCTACAAGACGGAGCTGAGGGAGTATCCGCATCCAAGATCAATAGAAGCTATTGCGATACAAGCCAAACGAAGGGGAACAGATATTCAAGTTGAAGCGGCTGAAGCCTTCATGCTCATGAGAGAAATAATAAAGGACTAAATCATGAAGCCTAGAAAAATCACTGTGGTAACTGGAACAAGAGCTGAATACGGGATACTATACCCCGTTATGAAGGCCATTGAAAGGAGCGAAGATCTCAGGCTGTCGGTCGTGGCTACAGGTATGCACCTGTCCTGTGAATTTGGACATACAATAGATGAGATAAGGAAAGCTGGTTTCAAGGTCGATTCGGAAGTTGATATGATTCTCAGCGGAGACAGCCAGCTTTCAATGGCCAAGTCACTTGGAATCGGGATAATGGGCATCTCTCAAGCTCTTTGGTCAATTCGCCCTGATTTTGTCATGGTTTGTGGAGACAGAAGTGAAGCCTTCGCTGCCGCGGTTTCTGCAGCATACATGAATTTCCCAGTAGCTCACTTGCTCGGTGGTGATCATGCAAGAGGCAGCAACATTGATGATTCACTCAGATTCGCGATCACGAAATTTGCTCATATTCACTTTCCAGCTACTGAGGGACATGGAGAACGAATAAGAAGACTTGGAGAGGAACCTTGGCGTGTGCACGTCGTCGGGTCGCCAGCACTGGACACGATTCTACGAGCAAAACTGCCCGCTTCCAACCAAACCTTGGAGGCTCTGTCTCTAGAGCCTCGAAAACCTGTTGCCCTGATCGTACAGCATCCGACGAGCATCAACGCGGCGGACTCCAAGAAAGAAATGGAAGCGACTATGGAAGCATTGTGTGAGCTAAATATTCAAAGCGCCGTAATCTATCCCAACGCTGATGCCGGCGGAAGGGCGATGATAGATGTTATCAAGAAATACGAAGGTCGTCCTTTCATAAGAGTCTTCAGAAGTCTTCCACGGGACAAATACCTTGCTCTCATGAGCGCCGCAAGTGTTATGGTTGGCAATTCGAGCAGTGGGCTTATCGAAGCTCCGTCATTTAGACTGCCGGCCGTTAACATTGGAATCAGACAGGAAGGACGAGACAGAGCTGAAAACGTCATAGACGTGGGTCATGATAAAGAGAAGATCAAGGCCGCGATTCGGAAAGCATTGAATGACAAGAAGTTTCTGAATAGAGTCAAGAATTGCTTGAACCCTTATGGCGACGGAAAAGCTTCTGAGCGGATCGTAGCGATCTTGAGGAACACTGAAATAACGTCTGATCTGTTGCGTAAGAGAATAACTTACTAGCCGGCGCCTATTGGGCAAGATTGAAATCAAAGGAAAACTACTTTATGGAAGGTTGATTTGTCAAATGAGGTTCAAGAACTGGGAATATCCGACTATTGAGGAAGGCAAACTCACGAAGTACAACTGGATGGTTCAGCACAAGAACAAGCTCAAGCTCGGATACAAGACCGACATCGGAGCCTTCACGTACATCAACGCGAAGAACGGGGTCACGATTGAAGATCACGTGCAAATAGGTTCTCACTGCGCAATCTACTCCCTTTCAACAATCGACGGCAAAGGAGGACCAGTCACGCTGAAAAAGAACTGCAGAATTGGAAGTCATTGCGTAGTCATGCCTGGGGTAACAGTGGGTCAGGACTCTATAGTGGGAGCCTTTAGCTTCGTCAATAAAGATATACCCGCGAACGCCGTAGCTTTCGGCGTTCCAGCGAAATTTGCGAAGAATTTGCAGCTCAAGAGGAGCAAGAAAAAATGAAAATTCCTTTGTTCAAAATCTACTGGGACGAAGATGACGTTCAGGCCGTCGATGAAGTGATAAAAAGTGGGATGTATTGGACGACTGGACCGAAAAGTAAAGAATTCGAGAAACTGATCGCAGAATATTTGGGACGCAAGTATGCTGTCGTTTTCAATTCAGGAACGAGTGCTCTTCACGCTGCAGTGCTAGCACACCGTATCAGAACGGGAGAAGTGATCGTTCCTTCATTCACATTCATAGCGACTTCCAACTCGCTTCTGATGGGAGGAATCAAACCAGTTTTTGCGGATATCGAGGAGAAAACTTTCGGTCTGAACCCGTTAGATGTCGAAGAGGCGATCACGAAGAAAACCGTGGCAATAATCCCTGTACACTACGGTGGCTCTCCATGTTTGATACGCGAACTTAGAGAGATTGCTGAGGATCACAAGATCCTTCTCATAGAAGATGCTGCTGAGTCTTTTGGCGCGAAGATTGGAAAAGAGAAGGTGGGCAATTTCGGCGATTCTGCAATGGTTAGTTTTTGTCAGAACAAAGTGGTGACGACGGGCGAGGGTGGAGCGGTCGTCACAGATTCTGAGGACGTTTACGAGCGCCTAAAACTGGTCAGGTCGCACGGCAGATTGGAGAATATGGACTATTTCTCAACATGGAAAGAGATGGACTACGTGGTTCTTGGGTACAACTACAGGATGTCTGATATTACAGCCGCCTTGGGCGTTTCACAGCTGAGAAAGATTGACAAGTTGATTCATATGAGAAGACGAAACGCGGCGCGACTCACTGAAGCCTTGGCGGGAGTTAAGAGTATAATCTCTCCTAAGCCTCCTGAAGGCTATTACCACATCTACCAGATGTACACCGTGAGGATAAAAGAGGGAAGAAAGGCAAGGGACAAGCTGGCCAGTCATCTTGGAGAAAGAGGGATTTCTGCCAAAGTTTACTTCTACCCAGTTCACTCGACTCATTTCTACAGGAATGTTCTGAAGTATCGCTGCAGGCTTCCGGTAACGGAAAAGGTTTCTCAGCAAGTCTTAAGTCTTCCAATCTATCCATCAATGACCACGAAAGAGATTGACTACATTGTAGATGAAGTCATATCATGCCAAAGGTGTGACAGGAAATGAAACAAACTAGTATAGAAAAAGCTGTCAGAGGTAGAAACATCCTTGTCACTGGCGGAACAGGATCCATAGGTAGCGAACTTGTTAGAAGACTATTGAAGTTTGAACCTGCGGTAATAAGAGTCTTCAGTAATGACGAGAACGCACAATTCGAATTGGAACATGAACTGAAAGATTTTGGTAGCTGTCTTCGGTTTCTCGTTGGAGATATAAGGGACAAGGAGCGTCTTCAGAGAGCCGTCGAGAACATAGATATAGCTTTTCATGCAGCAGCGTTGAAGCATGTTCCTCTTTGCGAGTACAACCCGTTCGAGGCTATCAAGACAAATGTTGTCGGAACTCAGAATTTGCTTGAGGTGAGTATTACTGAAAACGTGGAGAAGGTAATAACTATCAGCACCGACAAGGCTGCAAATCCGGCAAACGTCATGGGTGCTACAAAGCTGTTGGCTGAGAGGCTGACTATCGCCGCCAACTACTACAGAGGTCTTAAGAGAACGATCTTTTCTTCCGTCAGGTTTGGAAACGTGTTGGCTTCAAGGGGATCTGTCATCCAAACGTTTGAGAAGCAGATACGAAATGGAGGTCCAGTCACACTTACCGACCCTGAAATGGTGAGGTTCGTAATGACCATGGACAGAGCAGTCGATCTCGTTCTGAAAGCCGCTCAGATGGCGAGGGGCGAAGAGATATTCATTTTCAAAATGCCCGCTTTGCACATCAAGGATTTGGCAGATGTTATGATTGAAAAACTGGCCCCCAAATATGGTTACAAACCCAAGGACATCACAATACGTCTGATTGGGAAAAGAAAGGGAGAAAAGCTTTACGAGGAGTTGATGACCGAAGAAGAAGCGTTCAATGCTTATGAGACTGAGGACATGTTATTGGTCTTGCCTCAAGCTCCTCAGACGATTTCAAGTCCTAGGAACGGATTCAAGAAGATTCCCTTGAAGAGGTACACGTCTAGGGATACTACCATATTGACTAAGAAGCAGATACGCGAATTGTTAGATTCAATACATGTTCCCTGCTAGTCCAAAGAAGCACTGATTTTACTGGTGTCGCTCATTATGCAGACTGGTCCGCTTTCGAAAGACGACGTATTTTGCATGAGCCGCAGTCGAATGCGTGCTCAAAAGCTCGACATTGCACCATTTTCTTGATAAAGAAAATCCCGAAATTCTTGGATGATCGAAAACTTGGTCGATTAGACTTGGAAAAAAGAGAAGTGGAACGCAGAGCTCTAGTTGTGACAGCAACACGCGTCCAATACGTAGCGGTGAAACCGGTCGTAGAGGAATTGAGAAAGAGGAACTGGCAGGTCACTGTTCTACGTCTCGAAGAAATTTGGGAGAGAGTGGAGGGTTTCTTGATGAGGAAAAGGCGGCGCACTTTGAAGTCTTTCTATTTAGCGGCGCCGAAGAAACCTGAAAAAGTGAGGAATACCTATCTGATCATTCTTGTCTCCAAGTTAATATATAATATCATGAGACTGCTGCAACTGAGTAAACCGAACATAGTAATAGTCATGAGCGAAGGCATAATGCCTCCAAAAGTCGCCGTTGCAGTGGCCAAACTGGCCGATATTCCAACATTGCTTCTTATGCAACTCGGCATGCTTGGGCGTAATTACGAATGCCCGCATCTTCTTGCCGACAAGATTTCCGTTGCAGGTGATTTCATAAGGGAATTGATCATAAAATGCGGCGTTAGCGAAAACAGAGTCGTTGTGACTGGAAGACCGGCGTACGACGCATTTATTCAAGCGGAACAAAACTATGACAAGGTTGAGATCTGCAAAAGACTGGGCCTGGATCCAACCAAGAGAATCCTAGTCTACTGCACAGAGAATCTTCCACAAAGAGAGACCCGGGACACAGTGCTCACGATATGTAACGGCATAAGAAGGTTTTCTGATCTGCAGGTTATCATAAAAGTCCATCCGGCAGAGCTTACTGTTTCGATTTATGAGGAGGTCGCCAAGATGGTCGGAATTAAGGCTTTGGTGACAAGGGACGCAAAGATCTCTGAAATCCTCTTCATCTGCGACGTAATGATAACGGGCTTCTCCACTACGGCACTTGATGCAATGATATTGGATAAACCCGTGATCACCATGAACTTCACAGGGTTGCCAGACCCAATACCTTTTGCGGAGAGCGGAGCGGCTGTAGGCGTCTATGAAAGGGGTGAGATTGAACGAGCCATAGAAGAAGGTCTGTACGATGAAACTGTGAAAGCGAAGCTAAGAGAAAATAGAGATCAATTTGTATATGAACAGGCTTTCAGAAAAGATGGAAAAGCGACTGACAGGGTTGTTAGTTTGATAGAGCAAATGGTTCAGGAAAATAGAAAATGCGAGTAGCCCGAGCAGAGGAAATTCTTTTAAACGTTACTTCATTCTGAAGACTGCACGATGATCATGAAGGGGCTTGTCGATAGATTATTTTCTAATAGATTTGCTGGGTTGATCAGTGAAAAAGCGGACAATGGAAGATGGGAATACGTCTACAAGGGGCGCGCGCGCCACCTAAAAAGGTCGCCTTGCAGCAAAAAAGGTGGGATTCGGTGTTATGATGTATCGTTGTATCAAATGACCTAAGGGTTTGCGTTGATCTCTATTCTTCCTGTTCTCAACAATCCCTTTCTGTGTCGCCGAAGCAGAATGGTGCCTAGGAATGTCGCAGCAACCAATGTAATCGCAAGTGTAATGTAGTATGATTCAGGAGGTATGGAAGTCGGTTCGGTTGTCGCAGGAGGGTCTATGTGGAAAAGTAGTATGTCGGTCGAAGGCGACTCATCGCCAACTGCGGCTTCTGTTCTGGCGAGATAGACTCCTTTTTCAAGGTTCATCTGTTGGATTGTCTGACTGCTTTCCCACTCATAAATGCCCGTGTCGGCTAACTTTTCTATCATTGCAGCGGAAGTCCAGAGGGAACCGTTTGGATAATAGATCTCGATAGTGACGGTAGCGTTTGAAACAGTTGCCATAGTATTGACATCTTTGACCAACGCATCGAGTCTGATTCTAACGTCTTCCTGAAGTAGATAGTCTAGGCTACCGGTCAGCGTTGTGACTGTTGTGATGGGGGTCTTACGCTCTTCCTTGAAAATGGAAATGTCATCGATAAACCCAATAGGCATCTCCCATGAATTGCCTCCAAAATTTATTCTGTTCAAGTGAGTTGTCTGCCCAAAGTACCTGAAATGAGCTCCTTGCGCCTTTAATGCATCATCGACGTAGATGTCGTAGGTATTGTTTGGTATGTCGATCGTCATTTTGATGTTGTACCATGTGCCCACAGAGAATGGGCAAAGGTAGTGCCATCTGTATTCGGCGTAATACGCGAGATATCCGTCGGGAACGAAATAGATATTTGCTCCATGGTAAACGCCATCGATGCTGTCGATGTAGAACATGAAATAGTCTGGGTTTTCCGCCATGATGGCAAAAGACAGTGTCAGATATCCGTGTTGGTCTTCAAAAGTTGCTTCTACGTCGGCGGCGCCTCCGGGGTAGGATGCCATATCTGCATACCTGGCTGATTTTCCTGAAGTTCCGTGGTAGACGGTATCATTGATCGCTAGAGAGCAAACGCTTGGATTTGCCACAGTCCATCCTTGAGGGATAGACCCAGTGGTTTCACCGTCAAAGTTTTGGGAAAAAACGGTTGCACACCTTGCTGGTTTAATGTTGAAAGCTAGGATCGAACTTGCAAACATTACAAGGACTATTGCGGAGATAAATTTCTTTAGCATGTTCCTTTCTCCGAACCACTATATGGAGAACAGTCAATATAACTCTTATGCATTTAGGCAGCGCCACTCTCTCAACCATAAAACCGACCGCGGGCGCATTTCCTTTTTCAGGATATGGTTTGCAAGAATGTGTCAACGGAAGAGAAGGTGGAACGCGCGCGCGCAGAAACCACGTGCAAGACCGAGGGCAAAACGAGTCGCTACGTAGCAGACGTTTTGGCAAAGATCATTTTGTATTTAACGAAGTTGTCTGGTCTTTCCAAACCAAACATACTGCTGGTCCTGAGTGAAGGCATAATGCCAACTAAGGTGGCCGTTGCGGTGGCTAAGCAGTCGGGCATTCCTACGCTGCTTCTGCTTCAACTCGGAATGTTGGGAAAAAACTATGAATGTCCAACGTTTCTTGCTGATAAGATCTCTGTTCCTGGCGATTTTATCAAGGATTTGGTCATCAATTGTGGAGTCGATGAGGAAAGAATCGTTGTCACCGGAAGACCCACTTATGATGCGCTGATTCGTGCGGAAGAAAGGTTTGACAAGGCTGGGATATGCAGCAAACTGGGTCTGGATCCTTCAAAGAAGATTCTGGTGTACTGCACTGAGAATCTTCCGTTAACAGAAACGCAAAGGATGGCCTACGCAATATGCAATGCTGTGAAGGATTTTCTTGATGTTCAGTTTGTCATCAAAGTTCATCCTTCCGAGCTTTCCCTCTCAGTATACGACACTGTGCTGAAACAAGTCGGGATTAGGGCTCTTGTCACGAAGGAGGCCAATATTTACGAGGTTCTCTACGTTTGTGACCTTATGATGACCGGTTACTCAACAACTGCCCTCGACGCAATGATCTTGGACAAACCTGTGATTACTCTGAACTTGACGGGACTGAAAGATCCTATCCCCTTTGCAGAGAGCGGTGCGGCGATAGGTGTCTACAGCGAAAAGGATCTCAAACAAGCCATCAAGAACGCACTGTGCGACGATTCCACGAAAGAAAGGCTTCGCAGAGACAGAGGAAAATTCGTTTACGAGCAAACTTATCTCAGTGATGGGAAGGCAACTGAGAGAATTGTTAATCTGACGGAAGAGATGGCTGCGAACCCCCGCATGAAGGCTTGACAACTTGTTTTTAAATACGTGAAGACATAGCATGATGATCTGGCATTCAGCTTGGGAGAGTATCATTTGAATCGAGTCATCATCATCGGCGGGGGAAAGATCGGAAGCAGACACCTGCAATCCTTGGCAAAGAGCAAACTACGTCCCTCCATAACCGTCGTCGACCCTGATGCTCAAGCGCTGGAGATCTCTGAGAAGCGCTTTGAGAAAGGCTTGGCTCGAAAAAGGATGGAGAGGCCCAAGTACTGTCGAAATCTGGACAATGTGGATGCAGAATTTGACGTTGCTATTGTTGCCACCAATTCAGATGTTCGACGAAGCGTGATCGAGGAACTCCTGAGCAGGAGCAGAGTGAAATATCTGATAATTGAGAAAGTTGCTTTTCAGAACTCGGATGACTTTGAGAGTGTGATTAAACTTTTGAATTCGAAGAAGGTCAAAGCATGGGTGAACCTTCCGCGGAGGGTTATTCCTTTCTACCAAGATTTGAAGACAACAGTGAAGCCACATGATCAAGTGTACTGCACAGTTCAAGGCGGTGAATGGGGTCTCGCCTGCAATGCAATACATTTCATTGACTGCCTATGTTATCTGATCGAAGAGACAGATTATGAAGTGACTTGCCATCATTTGGACAAGGGGTTGAAGGATAGCAAACGTACAGGTTTTGTGGAGTTCACCGGTTCTCTTCATTTTCATTTCAAGAACGGAAGCGGATTGAACCTGATCTCACAAAATGGCACGGACGCTCCACCGTTGACGATGATACAAACCAAGTCGGCACAGTATATAGTGCAAGAAGAAAAGGGCGTCGGGTGGAGGTTGAAAAAAGAAACAGGTTGGAAATGGGAAAAAATCAAGTTCAAATGGCCCTACCAAAGCGAATTAACCCACAAAATAGTTGAAGAGATTGTTTCAACAGGGAAATGTGGTTTGCCATCGCTTGAAGAATCCTACTTGATACACAGGCCACTGCTAAATTCATTCCTAGATCATCTTGAAAGAGTCACAGGGAAGAAATATTCGTCATGTCCAATCACATGAAAGATCAGACAGAGTTTTGAGGAATCCGTAATGGACAAAATATGGTTAGTCGGTGCAGGCTACATGGCAAAGGAGTACGCCAAAGTTTTGGTCGGTCTCAGGAGTCAATTCGCAGTAATCGGGAGAGGAAAGGACACGGCAGCCGAGTTTGAGAGGACGATGAAAATTTCTGTCACAACAGGTGGGATCGCCAAATACATGGAATCAAATCGCTCGCCGCCGAAGTGTGCTGTTGTTGCAGTGGACGCTCAGTACCTGTTTGAAACAGCCCGCGGTCTCTTGAATTCTGGCATTAAAGCGATGTTGCTTGAGAAACCAGGTTCACTAACGATTGAGGACATAACTGAATTGCATAGACTGGCTTCAGAAAAGAAAACAAGGGTCTTTGTTGCTTACAATCGGAGGTTCTA
>Ga0315274_10012182_pt1 | contig 12286 bp, 7 predicted proteins | sample YL17G02_20_MG_FD_203700 | JGI IMG/M metagenome (GOLD analysis project Ga0315274, IMG submission 203700) | Sediment microbial communities from Yellowstone Lake, YNP, Wyoming, USA - YL17G02_20 | ecosystem: Environmental > Aquatic > Freshwater > Lake > Sediment | place: USA: Wyoming | collected... | reverse complement strand
CAACGTCCACAGCAGGGCAGCGGCGCCGGAGACGTGCGGAGCCGCCAAGGAAGTTCCAGTCTTGTCAAAGTACAGGTAGGGCAAGAACGGCCAGGTGCTGCGGATATCGAGTCCCGGAGCAGCAATGTCCACTGCCGGTCCGTAGTTCGAGGAGTAGTCTGTAGAAGTCCAGCGCTCGTCACTATGACCTGTGGCGGCGACGGCCATCACATGGTCGCACGCGGCAGGGTAGTAGACATCAGTGTTGAAGTTGCCTGCGGCGGCGACAAGGAGAGCTCCTTTGGCGTAGGCCTGGGTGACCGCGTCCTGGAGCAACTGGCTGGGAGCCGCGCCGCCCACGCTGATGTTGATGACGCGCGCTCCGTTGTCAGCGGCGTACTTGATCCCGGCGGCAATATCATAGTAGCTGCCTTCACCGAACTGATCAAGGACCTTCACGGCCATCGCCTGCGCACCCCATGACAGTCCGGCAACGCCGATGCCATTGTTGGTCTCGGCAGCGGCGATGCCGGTGACGTGCGTTCCGTGGCCGTTGTCATCATCGACCTTGGAATTCTCGTATGGCTCCCAGCTGCTTCCATTCCACTGTTGAAAAAAGTGCCAGCCGTGCACGTCGTCGATCTTGCCATTCCCATCGTCATCGATGCCGTTGCCCGGAATCTCGCCGGGATTGGTCCACAATACGTTCTTGAGGTCCGAATGCTGGACATAGATTCCCGTGTCAATGAAGGCAATGATTATGCCGACGGAATGAGTAATGTCCCAGGCCTGCGGCGCGCGCACGGCGTTGAACGACCACTGCTGACTCCAGAGCTCATCATTGGGCACCGCGGTCGCCCAAAGCCGGTCCGGCCCCGTCGCGCGCGGAGCGTCCAGGAGACGTGCCAGGTAGTTGGGCTCGGCGTACTCTACTGCGGGATCGCGCCGCAGTTGGGCGCTTGCCGCCAGCTCATCGCCGTCCGCCACGCGAAGGAGAAGGACGTCCAGCTGGGCAATCTGCCCCAGGATGCGGGCCTGTTGGTGCGACAATACCTTGGTGAGTCTGGGCGCCGCTTCGCCTCTGCGCAACTTGACAACTACTTCGCCCGGGACGAATGCGGAGGTTCCCAAAGGAGGGATTGTTTCGCCGCGCCGCGCTGCATGTGGAGGAGTGAGGGCACTCGGGTCCGGCAAGGCCGACCCGGAGCTGCTACATATGTGCGTCGGCGCACCCGGCATCGGCTTCGCACCTGCCATGGCGGGACGCGCCCTTCGGTCTCGACTTACTGCACCCTTGGCCGACGCCGCAGGCACGGAGGGTCCACTGAGTCCAAACGCAAGGGCAGAAGCCAGCAGAACAATGGCCATTCGATTGCGCTCACCCGGGGATTGCTGCACGACGCCTCGCATAGTGCTGAGCAAAGGAGGCTAATGGGTCAAGGACCCATTAGCCTCCGATGTGTGTTGCACGCTCCCTTAACGCACTAGCGCACCACTGTAGTGGTCGCCGTGGCCACGGTCGTCTCGATCCACGGATGGGTCACCGTGGCGGTCGCAACGACCTGCCCGGTGGCTGTGGAGAATGTGAGCAGACTGAACTCGCGGGTCCAGGTGGCCCCGGGCGCCAGGCTCGCAACGGTCCAGGCCGACCGGTTGCCAGGAGCAAGATAGGCGCCGCCCGTCCACGTTACGTTGACGTTGACGTTTTCCAGGGCAGCCGAACTCTCGTTTTTGACCGCGACGGTGTAGCGGATGAAGGCCCTGGTTCCGGCGTAGCCAGGGGCGGACAGGGTGGCCTTGACCCATGGGAGGGTTGTCTTGGCCGTCAGCTTGTATGATCTTGTTCCAACGCCGATTAACCCACTGTTTTCCACCGTTCCCTTGGCGTCGGCATTGACCTTGACCTGGTAGGTGATGTGGGCGTCAGGCATGTGCAGGACTTTGCTGCCGATGGGGCCGCCCCACACGATGTGCCCGATCGCCACGCCAGGTTTGGTGGAATCCTCGAAATACCGACCGCCGTTGACAGAGCCCGCGACGTAGGTCGTGTTGGCCGGGATGAGAAAGTCCACCGTGCCCAGGGCGCTGGTGCTGGCGGCGTCCTTGATGTGGATCTCGTAAGTCAGCACATCGCCAGGCGGAGCCATGTCCTTGTCCACCGAGACTGTACTGAGGAACGTGTCGGTATTGTTCCAGATGCGGACCTTGCCCCAGGACACGTCGCTGGCTTCCTCCACGACCTCCATGTGCACGCCGTAGGCCTTCTCGCCCGGGTTGCCCGTGGTGCCGCCGTAACCGATGCCCGAGGCGTAGCCCCACCAGAGGGAGCGCCCGCCGGCAGCACCAGTCCCGCCAAAGCGCAGGATCGTTCCCTCGGGGTACTCCGGAGGAGCGATGCCATAGTCACCCTTGGCCGGGATCACGCAGCTCGAGTCCCACTGCCTGGTCGACCAGATCATGCGGGCATCGCCAGGGCCGCGCGGGACGTACTCGAGACCCGGGTAGTAGCCGAGCGAATCGTGAAACGCGGATACCGCCGGTTGGGCCGGCAGCTCTTCCGACGCGTTTCCCCGCAGCAAGCGGGCGTCCGGCGTGAATGCCATCGTGTCACGCAGGCCAAAGGTGGCATCGCGCATAAGCGTGCGCGGATGGATGTTGGCCACTTCGTTCTCGTACTCGGAGCCCGCGAAGCGGATGGGGTCAAAGTGCGATTCCACCACCAGGCATGCGCCCTTGGAACCGAAAGCCGGACCATCTACGAGGTTAAAGTACACTTCGTTGGCTGTATACTTGGTGTTGCGGTACCACAGCAGCATGCCAAAGTCGTTGATGTCGTAGCGCCCGACCTTTAGGCCATAGTCGAACCCAACGGCATTGCGCCACTCGGCGATGTAGTAGTGCGGGTAAACCGCATAGCCATCTGTGCGCGTCCAGCCATCAACAACCCACTGTCTGCCTGCGGCTTCCACGTTGTCACTGAGGATGGTTTGACCGCCGGCGGTGACCTTGATGTCGTCCAGGTACCACCCGAGGCCCAAAGAGGCCGGGTCCGTCTCGTAGCGGAAGCGCAGCAGCACGCCGCTCTTTCCTGCATAGGCCGTCAGGTCCACCACTTCTTCCAGCCACTGCTCACTGAACCCTGAGTAGCCAGGAAGCTCATCGATGAAGTAGCAGCTCGGATCGTGCTCGGATGTAGTGTGCGTTCCAGTCAGCGAAGTCCACGTGGAGCCGCCATCGATCGAGGCCTGGACGAAGCCAAAGTCCCAGCCCTCCTCGATATCGTAGAACGTCTTGAAGGTCAGCGTTGCGGTCGTTGCGGCACTCAAGTCCAGAGGCGCTGTCGTGGTCAGCTTGGCGTCGCGCATGTTGGACTTGCCACCCCACCACATGTACGCGCCCTGGGCGGGAGGTACGGGCTGCTCGATCTGGGCCGGCAGGCTGACGATGAAAGAGTCCTTGGTGCCCGCCGGAAGCTGAGACGATTGCCCAAGCGTAACCTGGGTCTCTGGGCTGAAGGTATCGAGCATGACCGGTGTATTCCACCCCAGCAAGTACTTGTGGAACGGGTCGAGACCAGGTGGAATGGCCGAATCGGGCCAGCCTCCGCCCCAGTCATCGGCCATCAGCGTCCAAAAGCCAGCCGATGTTTCACCAGGGTTGTAGGCATAGAGGTCCATGCAGCCGATGTTGTGGGCGAATTCGTGCGCAAAGACGCCCGTGATGCCATTCTCGGGCATGATGGTGTATGCGCCAAGTTTCAAACCTGTCGTGCCGATCGCATGGGCAGGATAGACCGAGCTGCTGTGCGACCAGATAGCCATCTCACCAATGCCCGAGCTCTGGAGCAAGGTGGGATTGTCTTCCTCGCCGTAGCCGGCGTGCACGAACATCACGCGGTCCAGGACGCCGTCGCCGTTCTGGTCGTATTTCGCCCAGTCGAAACTAGGGTAAGCAGCTACACAAGCATCAATCGCATCGCTCACCAGGCTGGCCGGTGTGCCGCCATCTGGGAAGTACCCATCGGCAAGCGGAGAGTACCCGGCGGAACGCCCGCCCGGGCATGCATCCGCACCGTACCAGGCGCTGGAGTGCGGCACCTGTACCCAGCCGATGACGTCGCCCTCTACGGTGTACTTGCCTCTCGACTGCTCTTCAAAGTACTCACGCATAGAGTAGCCGCGCAGGTCAATCGTCACCTGCTCGCCATTGTCCAGATTGTATTGGGCGAAGACGCCCTCACCGAACAACAGGTTCTGGTAGTAGGCTGTGCTAAAGTCAGCGGTCCAGACCACGTTGTACGCGGGATCATCCTTGCTGGTCGGCTTCGGGAGCCGGTTGTGGAGTGGACCACTGTAAGTAAACGTTTGGGTCTCCGTGATAACTCCAGAGCAATCTCCATAGTCCTCAAAGTCCTCTTCGTCGGGATTGCCGATCGGATCCCAGATATCGCCCGGGTTCCACGTGACGGTATCGGTGCCGCCATACTCGAGCAGGACGACGAGGAGTCTGTCCTTGCCAGTCTTCGCGAGGGCGGCAGCCTCTGCCGACTTGCCCTCCAGCAGCAATTGCTCGCGCTGCGCGAGGCGAGCGGCATCAATCGGGTTGGGGACGTCCTTGGGCTTGAGGTACTTGTGCGGCCCGGATAGCAAGTTGTTCTCGGTCTCACGAACCGGCTGCGGCGGCGGATCGGCCGCCAGCGAGGCTGGCCAGACGGAGAGCAGTAGGGCCAGAACGACCAGCGTGGTCAGCGTCAAGACTAGCGTCTTTCTCATCTGTGCTTCCCCTTTCAAGCGTATCATTTCCTGCGCAGGACATCGCGCCGTTCTGTGCTGGCAAGTTTCTTGGTCTCGATCACCCCCCTCCACAAGCAAACCAACGTCAGGAACGCGATTGCGGAGACAGCGCCCGGGTCAGGTGACAGGAAATCCGCCAAGTCTGGACGCGTTGTCGGCAGGGAGAGCGAACGCCAGACAAGAATACCGAACTGAGGAAGTACAGTGGTGCGCTCGCATTATAGCGAACCCGGATGCGGCTGTCAATCGAATCGATGTCAGAGCCTCCCCCAACGCAACGGCTGATTCACATGCGCGGGTGGCATGGGTTTGATCACGCCAGACACCCCGACCGCACACCAAGACGCATCGTCAGCGCCCGAAGGGATAGGGGGCGGCGAAATCGTGGTAGGTCACCATGAGTATCAACATGAGCATCACGATCAGGCCCACAAGGTGAACGAGGTTCTCTCTGCGCGGATCAAGGCGCTGGCCGCGCAAGGCCTCCGCGCCGATGAACAACAGGTGGCCGCCATCGAGTCCGGGGAGAGGGAGCAGGTTCGTCACAGCGAGCGCCGAACTTAAAGTGGCGATGAGTTGGAGAAGAGGGAACCACCCGCCACTTGCTGCAGATTGGCGGGCAGCCTGTCCGGTCAATTGGGCGATGCCTACTGGGCCCACTGGCCGCACCACATCCATCGGAATCAGTCCGCGGAGAAGACGAATCGGGATGGAATACAGAAAGCCCACCGAGCCTGCCGTTCGCTCGACCGCATGCTTGATGGCCAGCGGCCATGGGTACGACACCAATTCCTCCCACCCAGCCGCGTCGCGAAGCTGCACGCCGCGGGTCTCGGGCTTCACGAACCAGGCTGCCCCTGCTGGCAGGTCCAGGTTGAACCTTCTGCCTCGTCGGCGCAGCGTCACCGTCCGAATGTCCCCGTCAACGGAGCGGGAGTAGATGATCAGGTCAAGCATGCTGGTCGTTTCGCGGCCATTGGCCGCCAGAATGAGGTCGCCGTCCTCAAACCCGACGGCCTGTGCGACGGAGCCTGGCAGCACCTTGTTCACGCCAACAGCGAGGTCGTGGGGCACTGGCCAGCCTGTGGCGAAACAGATGCTGAACAGGAGCACAGACAGGAGGAGGTTGCAGACCGGACCGCCTGCAAAGAATACGGCTCGCGCGAGCTTGCCCTTCTCCGAGTAAACGGTCCCTGGCTCCCCGCGCTCGGACAGACGGACGAATGCTCCGAAGAAGAGCCAGTTGAAGGTGTAGCAGGTGCCGCCCAGGTGGCCGAGGGAGAGGAGACGTGGAGGGTAGCCCAGCCCAAACTCCTCCACGTGCATCCGGGTCGCTTTGGCCGCGATGAGGTGACCCAGTTCGTGAACGAAAGCCAGCAGGCTCAGGACTGCCAAGGCCACCAATATGCTGCTCAATGCCAGTATCCTCCATCGCTCACGTCACGACAGGCGCGCGGGTCGCGCATATGCCAGCGCGACGCCGCCATCAGTGGATGGCGATGACCCAGTGTCCTATCGGCCCGGTTCAGACAGCATCTGCTGCAGTGGCTCCAGGCCCGCATAGGCCGTAAGATCGACGCTAAGCGGCGTCACCGAGACTACCCTGTCCACGGCTACGGCCCGCACATCCGAGTCCGGCTCGAGTGCGGCCAGGTCAATCTTCTTCACGTAGCCCTGGATGCGCCGCCTGCCGCTTTCGTCCACGCTGACGGGGGACACAAAGTACTGCTGGCGCGAGACGCGGGTGACCCTCCAGGGAGTGTCAGGCGTGGCATCACGGGGGATATCGAGCTTGAGGATGTCGGCGCAATCAGGCATCCCCCGTGAAAGCACGAGCATCGCAAGGCGCCGCACGCAACTCGCGGCCGCGCCAAAATCCACCTCGTCGCTGATGCTAAAGTGGTACTTCGGGTCTGTCTCCAGTGAGACCGCCAGGCTCGGGATGCCGAAGCTGGCAGCTTCGATGGCTGCTCCGATGGTTCCCGAGACCGTGATACAGCCTCCCAGATTCTCGCCGTAGTTGATGCCCGCAATGGCCAGGTCAGGCGGCCTGGGCAGGAAGCGCAGGACACCATGGCGGACTGCCTTGGCGGGCGACGCGTCCATGGCAACCGAATGAACCTGCTCGGAATCGATCTTCAGTAGGCCTACTTGGGCACGGGTTGCGCCGGCGGGGAAGCTGCGTCCAACGCCGGATTGCTGCGCGCGCGGAGCCACCACCCAGATTTCACCCAGATCAAGCACGCTGCGGGCGGCGGCCAGAAGGCCAAGCGAGGCGATGCCGTCGTCGTTTGTGATAAGGATCAAGGGGCGAGTGCTCAAGCAGCTCTCCTGGCGGATGGTACGGTTCGGGTATGTTGGGTCAGTTTCGTTTGCTTGTCAAATGAATCGTGCGGCGCATTGATTCCGCCGAGGAACCGTGGTGGCGGACCGGCCGGGTTGACTTGTCACGGCGACACGTCCCTGCAAGTTGGGGCGGTTCTTGCGCGCCACGAGCCCGGTGTCGGGAGCCGCTTGTGGCGCCCGGGATTTGCCGAGGAATCACGGATGTGCTAACATAAACCCTTGCACCTTGACGACCATCGGAGAATCGGCTGAATGCTGTTCATCCAAGTACTTCATGTCCTGTCCGCAGGATGGCTCGCCCTATACGGTCTGAACAGCCTGGTGTTGACTCTGATCTACTGGTGGGTGCGCCGCCGTCCGCGTCCGACTCCACCCACTGTGGCTGTCTGGCCGTCGGTGACGGTGCAGTTGCCCGTCTACAATGAACTGCATGTCGTGGACCGTCTCATCGCTGCGGCCGTCGCGCTGGACTACCCGCGCGAGTTGCTGCAGATTCAGGTGTTGGACGACTCCAGTGATGCCACGACAGACCTTGCGCGCCAGGCAGTTGCCCGCGCGCGCAGCAGCGGGGTCGACATCCAGTGCCTGCATCGCAAGTCTCGAGCAGGCTTCAAGGCCGGTGCGCTAGCGGAGGGTCTGCGCGGCGCACGTGGAGAACTGCTGGCGGTGTTCGACGCGGATTTCGTTCCTCCGCCTGATCTCCTGCGACGATTGATCCCGTTCTTTTCGTCACCGGACGTGGGCTGCGTGCAGGCGCGCTGGGATCACCTGGACCGGGATTTTTCCCTGCTGACCCGACTGCAAGCGATGGGCATTGACGGGCACTTTGTGGTTGAACAAAGGGCACGCTCTGATGCCGGACTGCTGCTCAACTTCAACGGCTCGGGCGGCGTATGGCGGAGGACCTGCATCGAGGCGTCCGGAGGATGGCAGTGGGACACCCTGGCCGAGGACCTCGACCTTTCCTACCGAGCGCAACTCGCAGGCTGGCGCATCCTGTACATCCCTGAAGCCTCGGTGCCCGGCGAGCTGCCGCCGCAGATGGATGCGTTGCGCCGCCAGCAGGCCCGTTGGGCGGGTGGAAGCATCCGAGTGGCGCTGAAGGTTCTACCAACGCTTTTCGGGTCAGGCCTGCCTTTGCGAACGAAGATCGAGGGGGCGCTCCATCTGACCGGCTACCTGGTGCACCCTTTGCTTCTGCTCACGCTGCTGCTGAGCTTGCCCATTGCGTTGGGCGGGGGACGCCTGGTCGCCCTGGCGCCCTACTTTTTCGCTGCAGCAATTGGGCCGCCGCTACTGTACCTTACTGCTCAGACGCAGCAAGGCCCGGGTTGGTGGCGGACGCTGGCGCTGGCGCCGTTGTTGCTCCTGCTGGGAACAGGGCTGGCCCTGAACAACAGTGTCGCCATGGCTCGTGCCGTGCTGTGGCAGCGCTCTGAGTTTCAGCGCACCCCCAAGTTCGACATTCAGAATCGGTCCGACGCGTGGCGGGGAAGTGGATACGCGCTGCAGTACTCCTCCATGGTCTGGTGGGAGCTGCTGCTCGGTGCGCTGGCCCTGGGCGTCGCCGCTCTTGAATGGCGCCGAGCCGGGTGGGCGCCATTCTGGCTGCTGGTGTACGCAGCCAGCTACGCCTACGTCGCCGGCATGAGCGTCGTGCAGAGTTGGCACGGCCGGAGGGATCGGCTCGCGCGGAACGCTGGCCACGTGCGTACTAGGGTGTCGTACACCGGTCAATCATGCGACCGCAAAGGTTAGACTGGGCTCACATCCCTAGGGGTCTTCGGCCAGAATGCGACCAATGATGGCATGATTCGCCGCCGGGAAGGCGAACTCACCAAGCTGGGCCGGCAGCACCCACCTCCAGTCGGTACAGGCCAAACAGTGTGGCTCTCCGCTGACGACTCGGCCGTGGTATGCGTAGAGGGTAATGCGGAAGTGAGTATAGGCGTGCTCCACAGACGTCAGGAGCAACCCAACACCGATCTCGATGCCCAGTTCCTCGCGCACCTCTCGCACCAGACAGTCCACCAGGCTCTCGCCAGGTTCTCGCTTGCCGCCCGGGAACTCCCACAGGCCTCCCAGCAGACCCCGCGGCGGGCGCCTGGCAATGAGAACCTCGCCCTCGCGCCAGATCACCGCGGCGGCCACATCGTAATGGGGCGTGAGCCTTCTCGGTGCGCGGAGCGGCAGCGTTTCCTGCCGGCCCGACTGTCTTGCTCGGCAGAGCGCGCTCAAGGGGCACCCCGCGCAGGCGGGGTGTCGCGAGGAGCACATCGAGGCACCGAGATCCATCAAGGCCTGATTGAAAGCGCCGGCCCGGCCGTGCGGGAGCAGGGCCAAGGCGGTCTCCTCCAGGCGTCGCCGGCCTTCTCCCTTCGCCGGGTCCTGATTGATCTCGAATGCCCGACACAATACGCGGCGCACGTTGCCGTCTACGGCGATTTGGTCCTGGTGAAAAGCGATGCTCAGAATGGCCCCGGCGGTGTATGCGCCGATTCCAGGCAGAGTCAGGAGCGCGTCATGGGATGCGGGCAGCTTTCCACCGAACTCGGCGCAGACCCTCCCCGCGAGCTCGTGCAGGTGGCGGGCACGCGCATAATAACCCAGCCCCTCCCAGACCTTTAGCACGTCGTCTAGCGTCGAGGCGGCCAGAGTCGACCAATCGGGGAAGCGCCGCAGGAAACGCATGTAGTACAGTAGCACGGTGGAAACGCGCGTCTGGTGCAGCATGAACTCGGCGACGGTGATTGCGTACGGGTCGCGCGTGTTTCGCCATGGAAGGTCCCTCCGGCTGTGCTTGTACCAGGTCAAAAGGAGCTGCGTAACCGGGTGCACGCCGGCGCTACCAGTCATCCGGTTCCTCTTCCTCGGACAGGCGGCCCATGCGGCGCAAGGCACGCCACAGCCTCTCCTCCCAAATGCTGCCGTGCAAGAGTTCTTTGATCTCGTAGGCGCTCTCGAGCCGTCCCCAGTGGGTGACGATGAACGTGATCCGCCGCCATTGTTGGCTGACAATGGCATGCGGCAGCGAGCGCAAGTCTTTGAGATGCACCTTGTAGTAGAGGTCGTGCGCTCGAGGATGGTCAGGTTCGTCCGGCAGCAATTCAATGCGCGGGGCGACCTCCCACCCGACCGTATGCGCATAGTAGTTGATCGACCATTTCTGCGCGTCAAAGGCCTTGGCCTGGTAGAAGGCGATGATGGGAGCATTCACGCCGCGCCTGGGCACGTGTTTGAGGGGCATGCGGTACCAATGCTGGTCGCGAGCGATGGCAAGGTCGCGCTGGTCCTTCATGAGAGCGACCAGCACCATTGCATAGCGGTCAGGTTCCATACCATGCTCCTGCGGAATCTTGGCGGCGGGTGTCGCAAATGTAGCGCAAACGCCAACGGTTGTCAAAGGAGCACTTGACAGCCCCTGCTGAGGTCTGTATCATGCGGCGTGCCGCGCGCACGACACTCTGTGCTGAGGAAGCTTCAATGCCGAATCCCGAACCACCGCAGTTCGCCACCCCCGAGTGGGTCAAGGACGCGGTATTCTATCAGATCTTCCCGGATCGGTTCGCCCGGTCGGACCGAGTGCAGAAACCCCGCCATCTGGAGCCATGGGATAGCGCTCCAACCGAGTACGGCTTCAAGGGCGGCGATCTACTGGGCATTGTTGATCACCTGGACTACCTGCAGGACCTGGGCATTACTGCTATCTACCTAAATCCGATCTTTCAGTCGACCGCCAACCACCGCTATCACACGCACGACTACTACCACGTGGACCCGCTCCTGGGTGGCGATGCTGCCTTTCGAGTTCTTCTGGAGGAAACGCACCGGCGCGGCGTGCGCGTTATCTTGGATGGCGTCTTCAATCACTGCAGTCGGGGCTTTTTCCAGTTCAACCACATCCTTGAGAACGGGGCCGCGTCTCCCTATCTGGACTGGTTCACCGTGACTGGCTGGCCGCTGCATGCGTACGACACGCAGCGGAAACCCAATTATCTGGCCTGGTGGGGCCTGCCTGCCCTGCCCAAGTTCAACACGGACTCGCCTGAGGTGCGAGAGTTCATGTGGAGCGTTGCGACGTACTGGGTTGAACAAGGCATCGACGGCTGGCGGCTCGACGTCCCGGGCGAGATCAAGGATGACGCCTTCTGGCGCGAGTTTCGCTGTCGCGTGAAGAGGGTCAACCCCGAAGCCTATATCGCCGGCGAGATCTGGCACGATGCCCGCCACTGGCTGCAGGGCGACCAGTTCGATGCGGTGACGAACTACCTGTTCGCCAAGGCCTGCCTCTCATTCTTCGCCGGACGCAGCCTGAACACCGGACTGGCGTCGGGGCTGGGCTACGCTCCGGTGCAACCGATAGCAGCCGAGGGCTTCGCCGCGGCAATCAGCGCACTGCTCGCAATGTACGCCCCCCAGGTGACGCAGGTACAGATGAACGTGCTCGACAGTCACGACACGGCCCGATTCCTGACTCTGGCTCGCGGTGACGAGTCGGCCCTGCGACTGGCGCTGCTATTCGTGGCGTGCTTCCCGGGAGCCCCGTGCATCTACTACGGTGACGAGGTGGGTATGGAGGGCGGCAAGGACCCGGACTGCCGGCGCGCCTTTCAGTGGGACGAGCGTCGCTGGAACGCCAGCCTCCTGCAGTACGTGAAGCGCTGTATCGCGCTGCGCAAGCAGCACCCTGCCCTGCGGCGGGGCGACTACCGAGCCCTGCTGGCGAAGGGAAACGTCTATGCCTTTGGGCGCAGCCTGGGCAGCGAGGTCCTGGTAGTTGTCCTGAACACAGGCAAAGAGAGCTGGGACCTGACTGTGCCCGTCGAAGGATTCCTGAGCGAAGGCTCCATTCTGCGCGGCGTTTGGGGCGAGGGTGAGGCCAGGGTCAAGGACGGGAGCGTCGTAGGCCGGGTGATCGGTCCGCGGACGGGGGTCATCCTGCGTGCCACCGCCAGGCAGAGCTAGCGAGAGCACTACCAGGGATCCAGAATTCCTGCCCATGTGTCACTGGCGGGACGCGGGCAATTTGGTCCTCACTTTTTGCTGCGCGTCGGCGATCCGAACCACGAGAACTGCCATGTCATCGTGCTGAACGGCGTCCTCCTGGAATCGCGCCACCCGCTCGAAGATGAGATCGCACAGGCCTTGGGCGGTGCGTGCGCTTGCGG
>Ga0315274_10012181_pt1 | contig 12286 bp, 12 predicted proteins | sample YL17G02_20_MG_FD_203700 | JGI IMG/M metagenome (GOLD analysis project Ga0315274, IMG submission 203700) | Sediment microbial communities from Yellowstone Lake, YNP, Wyoming, USA - YL17G02_20 | ecosystem: Environmental > Aquatic > Freshwater > Lake > Sediment | place: USA: Wyoming | collected... | reverse complement strand
CGGCCCCTGCCAGGGCTCGTTCTCCCACTTCTTCACGCCCACCTGGTCCTGGTCCGCCCCCCAGGAGGCCCTGAGAACGATCCCACTCTCGAGCGGCTGTTCGGCAAGGGACGTCACGCCGTACGCGACGCCGGCCACGAGTGCCAAACTGATAACTGCCACCGCCAGCTTCCACTTTTTGATCACTTGTAGAACCCCCTAGCCGCCGATACCGATGGCGTTGAAGTAGCACACATAAGGATCAGAGTCACGGGTCCAGTACCACGAGGGTATGACCTCTTCCTTGACGCCATTGTTAGAAGCACTGGAGTGGATGTGTCGCTTCTTGAGCTGGCTGTCGGTGTACGTGTACATGGTTACATGGTCCAGAGTGCCGTCGTGAGGGTACTCCCCGACATCCCAACAGAAGAGGTTGGACTGCTTGAGGGTGATGGTGCTCAAGCGACCCCTCTTGGTCGTCAGAGCCCGCCCCACCGGGTGGTTCGTACCGGAAACCACGTCGTACAGGCCCGGAACGTCACACTGGGGATACGGGAAGTCGTAGTCGGAGCCAGACTCCCGCAGGGCGGTGATCAGGAAACCGGCGCAGTCGGTGCCCTTGCCGGGGTCGCGGGAGACCCCGCTGCCAGTGTACGGAGTAAGGCCAGCCCAGCTGCGGCAATGCCTGATGTATGCGAGCCACCCCGAGGTACTGGTGGCTGCGACGACCGACTTGAACACGGTTGACGACGGGGGGGCCGACTTGGGGTCAATCTTGAAATAGTACACCCCATTGTACACGTCCGTGTTGCTCGCGTCGGTAGTCCCGTTCCACGTCACCGTCTGGACGGTGCCCGCCGTGACCCACTTGTTGTCGTTGATGGTCTTCACGATTTCGGTGTAGTAGGTGACGCCATCCGCCCCGCCGTAGCAGTTGGTATATGCGACCCACCCCAGATCATGAAACCGGTTTACGATGTATTCACCGGCGTACTGTGACGTGTCGAACGTGTAGGTCATCGATGTCGTCTGGGTGGTCGGGTTGAAGGGGTTTGGCGTTGGATCGGTGTATGTTCCAAGGACTCCCGCCTCGCTGGCGAAGACGGGCGACGCAGCCCCAAGGAGCAGGGCCGCCAGAGTCAGGAGAACCGCGACACGTTTGAGGCCGCTCACTCACTCATCCCTCCACTATGGCAGGTTGGCCCATTGCCAAGTATACCCTGCCGCGCCAGGGAAAGCAAGCTGCTGCTTGTTGCACCTGTTCGCCAGTATATATCACCTTCCCTGCTAGTCAGGCTACACGACAGAATGTTGCAGGCCATAGCGAGGTAGGCATCACTGTATCCTGTTCAGGCCGCACAATCGCCCGTCTCTTGCACCTCTCAGAACCTGTGTGCAAGTAAAGCCGGGCCTGACTCGCACATACAACGCGACTAAGGGAATGGAGTCGAGGAACAGACCCTCTGCCGGTTTGGACCGATGGGCGCCCTCACCCCCCGCCAGGTGGCGGAGCTGGTGTGCGGCGGGAGCGAGGAGGCGGCACGGTCGCTTTAACCCCCCTGGCTTTTCGCGCTTTGACCGAACTTCCGTTTGTGTGCGCACTCCCAGTTGCTGGTGATCTACCCTCCAAACACGGTACCCGAGGTCGTCGCGGAGGATGCGCTGCTGACCGGTGGACTCGCCTGCAGGGGTCAGCACGTGGATGTCTCGGGTTTGCGGGACGAGCTCCTCAAGGCGCTCGCCGACACGGTCTACGGCGAGGTGGCAGGGTGACGCCGGGCTCGGACGCGCAGGCCGTCGTCACCTGGGATTCGGTGGGCAACCCCGCGGGGACCATGTACGAGCTCTACCGCGACACGCTGGACGGGCGACCCATGTGGGCGACGTAGTCGAGCTGGTCTCCTACAGCCTGTAGAGACCGTACGGGCCGGCGACCCACACGGACCCCTGTGGCCGTTGTAGGCCCGGACGCTCACGTAGAGGCTCGTCACTCGCCCACCGCCCGGGGCCGTCCAGACGTCGCCCCAGAGGTCAAGGTTGCGGCCCGACGTGGCCACGTACTGACTTGATACAGGCATTGTGCTCGCCGAGCCCGCCTGTGCCGGTTGACACAAGACGGCGACGTACACCGCCGCCATGACAAGGATGACCCATGTTCCCGTATACCGCCTTGCCATCTTACCACCTCCTGGTGCTCACAGCATCTACCCAGACGAAAGGAAAGGCCGTCGCCCTCCTGGGCTGCGGCCAGAATAAAGGGCAGACGGAACCTGAGCAAGGCGCCGCTTCGTGTCCTCAGGATCTAGAGGCTCGCACCCCTCTCACAAGACGTGATAGGAGCTCCTCCGGAACGGACCGACACACACAACCTAGCTTGATGAACTCGCGCCACACGCTACAGCACACGTGCCAGCATCTCTCTGCCGTTTCGGAGGCCCCCCTCACATCGCCTCTGTGCACGGCAGCACTCCGCGCTTTATAGGCGTTGCGAATGCAGTCAAAAACCTCTTGTCTCTGATCCGCATCTCCCCCGACAAGCTCGCATGCAAGGAGAGCAACTCGAAACCCGAGCTCGAACGCCCCGTCTAACAACAGTGTCTCCAATGCAACCAAGTAATCGACCAGCCGATCCCGCGCCTTAACCCGCTCCGAGCCTTCTGCAAACCGAACAAGTGCCGCTTGAAGGCGTTTCTTGTTCTGTGGTTTCAACCGCCTAACCCCATTGACGACAGTATCATAGCTCTCACGAAACCTACCGGCATCACCTTCCGTGTCAAGCCACACAAGAGAAGTAGGATCGATTGGTCTGTATGGCGATTCCGACCCGTAAAGCCCCTTAAGAACCGTATCAACTGGGTCCAGCTTCGCGTATTGCTTGGACACCTCCACCGATTCCCAATGCCGACCCCTCATTACCCGCGGAGGAGTTCTGCGCACCGGTCCTGGCAGGCTCAGTATTGCGGCTATTGTCATGCACTGCATTGTCACCAGCATACGAGCAATTGCCGCTGGTAGTTGCGCTTCGCCGTCAATCCTATCCTCAGTGAACAGGGACCCGTCAAAATCCTCGTAAATCCCCTGTGCCAACTCTAGCCTTACAGGCCACAAGTCTCGTCCACTCCGTCGCACGTAAAAGGGCCTCCTCGCGCCCCAATGATAGCCAATGCGGAGGAATATCACGCCCCGCTCCACGTAGTCCGCAAATTCGGCTATAGTGTTCTCAATCCCCGAAGCCCCCTCGACCATCTTCCACCTTCTCATTCCATGATTATAGACAATTGCCCCATTCTGAATAATGCACTCGTAAAGCACGGCATCGAGCATCCACTTTGCCAAATCATGCGTTGGCAAGGAGGACTTCATACGAGTAGCATAGCAGTGTAGCAGATTCTGTAGCCCCCCGATCTCCGCCAATGCTTTCGAATAGCTATTGAGACGATCGAATCTTGGCTTCTGCCGGACAGCCGTGAAGACTCCTTCGGTGCCGATATTCCCCCACCATCGTTCCCATCAGCCCCTGAAGCACCGCGAACTCATCAGCAAGACCCCTCAAGCTATTCGCCCCCGATCGTTCATGTCTCTGACTGCGGCCCTCGGGGTAACTAAGCACGTTGGCAGATCGCCTATAGAATATTATGACTGGTCGATTCTGTCAAGGCACACCACGCCATTCTACCAGCCGTCAGAATGTCCGGGCAGCATCAGCTCGGTTCCCTGCTGACCCTCTCCCGCTTGCCGTCCCAGCACGCTCAGTGTCCAGGTCTTCAGGAAGCTCCGCGGCTGATAGTACTGCTCCTCCAGCAGCGCCGCGATCTCGACCCAGTAGACCCCTGGCGCAACGCCCGTGCACCTCCGCAAGCGGGAGGAAAGCGGCGCCCATCAGGCGTGCCCGCCGGGTTAGGAAGCCAGTAATCGTTGAGCGGTTGAGCCTGACTGCCGGGGGGACGGGCGCGGTCACGGTCAAGGTGAAGGCCCCGTGCAATGCCAGGGCCGGCGACTTGTATGCGCTTGGCGTGACGGAGAAGGTGGGAGACGACGTCGTCGGAGGCGTGACGCTTCAGGCGCGGGTGGTGCGGAGCCTCCCCCGGTCGTAGTAGAGGCTATCCTTCGAGGTGTCCCGCGGCCCCCTTCCCTGCCGCCTTCAAGAACCGCAGCACCCGCAGCGTCACCCACGGGTGCCCCTTGCCCTTCTTACCGGGGTCAACCGGCGGGCGGTAGGGATGCCCGTCGCTGGGCCACGCACCGTCCGGCAACCGCCGCGCGACCAAGTACTCCGCGCCCCTGGTGATCGCTTGCCGCACTTCCCCACCCCCCGCACCCGCCCCGCCGTCCCCCGCGAGCACTAGGAGCAGCCTGCCGGTGTTGGCCAGGTCCATGAAGAAGCACGGGTAGTACAGGTACGGCCACGAGTTGCCGACGTGGTAGCCCTTGGGGTCCTTGAAGTACAGCGACACCACGAGCTCGACGGCGCGCGCGGTCGCCTGGTGACGGGCGAGGGCCGGCACGGCCTCAGCCAGGGCCAGGAAGCTCGCCGTCACGCCGAGGCACGGCTTCTCCGACTCAAGGCCCCGAGGCATAGCACGTTCCATGCACGACCAGCCGCCATCGGGGCGCTGCGTGCTGATGAGGTAGTCGACGGCGCGCAGCAGCCGCTCGTCCCCGGCGTAGCCCAGTTCGGCAAGCCACGACATGAGACGCGTAGTCGCACAGGGTACGGGCTTCTGCGGGGAGGGCCTGCCCCCCGCCGCCCGCCGGAACTGGTACACCTCGCCGTTTGCCGCCTGGAACTGCAGCGCGAACTCGGCCGCCTTCTCCACCTCGTCAAGCCAGCGACCGGCGCCCATCTCGGCGAGGACGGCCAGCGTCCAGAACGTCGAGCGATGCTTGGGACAGTAAAGGGCCGGGCCGTGCCAGGAGCCGTCCGGGGCCTGGGCAGCGAAGAGCCGGGCCAGAACCGGGTCGCGCCGGTACTCGCGCCGGTCGGCCTCGACTGACGGGTCGTCCGCTGGCAGCTCCAAGAGCCACTGCTTCGTGCGCGCCCGCAGGCACGGCGAGTCGTGCGACAGAAGCCACGCCCCCGACCGCCGTTCCCCCTGATGTCCCGCACCGGAAACGACGGCATTCGCCTGCACGAACCTACACCTCGCCGTGCCCCGGGGTCGAGCCGCACATGTCCTCGCCGCTGGTGGTCCTCTGGTAATAGTGTACCGGGTTTCCCCATGCCGGTCAAGCATCATAGCATCGACCGCGCTGTTTCCCGCCAGACAGGCACCTCAGACAATGCCCGTGCGGTATCCGCTGCCCCCTTGCGCCCCCGCCCCGCCGCTTGTGTCCCGGAGCTCGGACCCAAACGCATGTTCGAGCCCGTGTCAAGACGTGTCGAAAATTGCGCTAAGAAGACAGGGATTGGGAGGAGGAGTTGGCGCGCCGTCCTTGAATATCCTTTTTATTGACTTTATATTACATATCTGGGGTGCTGTGGGGATGCAGCCAATGGGTGGTCGCGCTGCCAGAACTAGACATGCCACCGCCGCCTACGGCCGGCTGCTCCGGGCTGACCCTCAGGCCCGCCGTTCCCTGGTGGAGTCGCAGCTCCGAGCCAGGGTGGGGCGCGTGCTGCGGGTTGACCCGGACCGCCTCGCGCTGCGCACAACCCTGGGCAAGGCCGGCCTGGACCTGCCCCTGGCGCTCCAGTTGAAGGCCGACATTGAAGCCGGCATGGGCGTCGCCCTGCCCGAAGCCGACCTGCTGCCCGGCCTGAGCCTGGCCAGCCTTGCGGCGCTGGTGCTCGACCAACTGGCGGCGCCGGCCGATCCCCCGCTGTCCTTCGGCGCGGGGCCGCCTCCCCTGGAGCACACCGCGGCCCAGCCCGGCGGGGCGGTCAACGCGCCGCTGTCCTTCGCCCAGGAACGGTTTGCCCATGCCCAACCACCAGGTGTACATCCTTGATAAGCACCTGAACCCCGTGCCCGTCGGCGTGCCGGGGGAGATGCACATCGGCGGTGTTGGCTTGGCGCGCGGCTAGCGGCCCTCAGCAAGCACCCCGCGGTCAAGCAGGCGGTGGTCCAGGCGCGCGAGGATGCGCCGGGCGCACGGCGCCTGGTCGTGTACCTGCTCGTCGACCCGGGCGCATCGCCCAGCGTCGGCGACCTGCGGGCGTTCCTGGGCCAGCACCTGCCCGGGTACATGATGCCGTCGGCGTTCGTCATGCTCACGCCGGCATTCTCGGCGATCGAGGCCATGGCCGAGCGCTACGTGGAGGCGATGCGCGCGGTGCAGCCCGCGGGGCCGTACCTTCTGGGCGGCTGGTCGATGGGCCGCACGGTGGCGTTGGAGATGGCGCAGCAGCTGAAGCGGCGGGGGCAGGAGGTCGCCCTGCTGGTCCTCTTGGACGTCATGCCGCCCGACGCCGCCCTGAACCTCGCGGCCCTGGCGCAAGAGCTCGGCCAGTGCATCGGCAACGGACGGCCGGGCGCAGAGGGGGTGGGATCGTGACAGCGCAGGAGGCCTTCGTCATGCTGGACCTTGCGAGCGCCTTCAACAACGACGGCATCTCCTACCCGGAGAACGTGGCCGACGGCGGCTTCAACGTGTGGGGCAACACCTTCCCCGCCGACGAACTGCCGGAAAGCCGCAGCGTGGTCGAGGTGGCGGGCGTGCCCTTCCGGTTCCCGCCCAAGGAGGACGGCCAGCCGAACAGCGTGGTCTGTCGCGGGCAGGTCCTTATTGGGGCGCGGCCATGCCCGGCCACCCGCAGCACAACCCCGAGAAGGCGGCCTACTACTGGGACCTCCTCGGGCGCGCCCACGAGCTCGCCGACCAGTACCTGGGCGCGGTGCGCGAGGCGGTTGACGGGGACACTCTGGTCGTCGTGCTCGGCGACCACGGCCACGACATGTACCACACCAACGTCCTGTCCAACCACCTGCTGCTGCACGCCGGCCTTCTGGCCCTTTACCGCGACCGGCGGACCGGCGAGCCGCGCATCGACTGGAAGCAGACGCGCGCCTATGCCTCGGGCTACCGGGTGTACCTGAACGTCGCCGGGCGCGACCCCGATGGCATCGTGCCGCCGGGCGAGTACCGGGCGACCCAGGAGCGGGTCATCCAGGCGCTTTACCGGCTGGCGGACCCGCGCACCGGGGACCACCCGGTGCGGCTGGCCGTGCGCCGGGAGGACGTGGAGGCGATCGGCCTCTACGGCGGCTCCATGGGCGACGTGGTGTTCGCCATGGCGCCGGGCTTTGAGACCCGCAACACGATCGGCCTGCCAGCGGACGCGTGGCTGGGCGGGAGGCTGCAACTGGACCGTGTGCCCGTGTTCAAGCAGACCGAGATGTTCCGCGAGTTCAGCGGCGACCACGACACCGCCCTGCCGTTCACCCGCTCCATCCGTTCGCTGCTTTTCTTGGACGGCCCCGCGGTCCGCGCCGGGCGGCGGCGCGTCCCCGTGCGCATGGTGGACATCGCCCCGACCATCTGCCACTACCTGGGCATCCCGTTCCCGGCGCAGTGCGAGGGCAGTCCGCTATTGGAGGCGTTCTCTGAATGACCCGCGCCCCGGCCGCGGCATCGCGCCGCGGCACGGGCGGTCAGGAAGGAAGGACAGGACGAAGGGAGAGAGGGACATGGACCTCTCGTTCTCGGCCGAGGAGGATGAGTTCCGCCAGGACCTGCGGGCGTTCTTCGCCGAGGAACGCGTGCAGGGTATCCTGCGCGAGCTTGAGCGGTGCAAGCCGCGCGTCGAGGCGCACTCGCAGCAGATATACCAGTGGCTGGGCGAGCGCGGCTGGCTGGCCCCCAACTGGCCGGTGGAGTACGGGGGAGCGGGCAAGACGGCCGTCGAGGCGGCGATCCTGTCCGAGGAGATGGCCCGCGCCGGCGTTCCTGACACCGTGCACGTGAATACCGTCGAGATCGTCGGGCTGTTTTTGCTGCTGGCCGGCACCGACGAGCAGAAGAAGCGCTTTCTGCCGGCGATGGCCCGCGGCGACATGGTGGTCAGCGTGCTGTACACCGAGCCCAACTCCGGCTCCGACCTGAGCTCGCTCTCCACGCGCGCCGTGTTCGACGGCGACGGCTACCTGCTCTATGGGACCAAGATATACAGCCTCACGACGCAGTTCGCGCAGTATGGCCTGGCCGCCACGCGCACCCGCGGCGGCATGAGCAAGTACGACGGCATCACGCTGTTCCTGGTGCCGCTCCGCGAGCGCGGGGTGGGGATCCGGCCGCTGTGGAACATCAGCGACGAGCGGTTCAACGAGGTGGTCCTCGACGGCGCCTGGGTCAGCCCCGACAACATCGTCGGCCCGCTGCACGGCGCCTGGGAGCTGATCAACACCGCGCTGTCGATCGAGCGCACCGGGCTCGACTACTACGTCAAGATGCGGCGCTGGCTGGACGCGATCATCGCCCGCGCCGCGAAGACCGGCCGCCTGGAGGACCCGCGCATCGGCCACGAGATCGTGCGCCTTGACGCCCAGGTCGAGGCCGGCCGGCTGATGGTCTGGGACATCATCTCGCAGCTGCAGCGCGGCGAGCTGGACAACGTGCAGGCGGCGATGTCCAAGTGGTACAACACCGAGGTGGGCCGGCACATCGCGCGCCTCGGGGTCGACATGGAGGGACTGGCGGGGACGCTGTCGCGGTGGGACGGTGAGGCGCCGATGGGTGGCCTGCTGGAGGCGGCGTACCGCGAGTGCCCCGGCCTGACCATCTCCGCCGGCACCTCGGAGATAATGCTGTACGTCATCGCCGCCGTTGGGCTCGAGATCGGCGATTAGGGGGTGGATGCGCATGGATTTCCGCCCGAGCGACGAGCTGAAGATGCTCAAGACGACCTGCGCCCGGTTTTTCGCCGCCAAGTTCCCTGCGGACGCCGGCCGCCGGGCCGAGCGCGACCTGGGCGCCGGATCCCAGCGGGGCCCGGGCCAGGGCTTCGACCCCGCGCTCTGGAAGGCGTTCGCCGACCTCGGCGTCCTGCAGTTGACCCTGCCCGAGGCGGCGGGCGGCGCGGGGCTGGGCCAGGGGGGGGCCGCCGTCGTGGCCGAGGAGATAGGCCGGGCGCTGTACCAGAGCCCGTGGGCGGACACTGTCACCGCCGCCGACATCATCGTCCAGGCCGGGCCGGCGGGCGCGGGCTGGGCGCTGCTCGAAGGCGTCGCCGCCGGCGCCTGCACCATCGCCATGGCCGTCCGCGAGCGCGGGCAGGATGACCCGGCGGCCCTTTCCGCCCTTCGCGTGACCGCGACGGCCGCCGGCGACGGCTTCACGATCAGCGGCCAGAAGCTTTTTGTGCCGTTTGGCGAGGCGGTCGACCGGCTCATGGTCGCCGCCGCGACGCCGCACGGCCCAACCATGTTCCTGGTGCCGCGCGACCGCGCGGGCATCGAGGTGCGCCGCAGCGACGACACCGGTCGCGGCGAGTTCTGCAGCATCGATTTCGCGGCTACCCCGGCTTCACGCGCTGACATCGCCGGCGCGCCGGGCGGCGCGGCCGGGCCGTACGCCGCCGCCCTCGCCCGCGCGCGCGTCCGCCACGCGGCGTACCTCGTCGGCCTGTGCCAGGGGGCGCTCGACGTGACCATCAAGTACACCAAGGAGCGCGAGCAGTTCGGGCGCGCGATCGCCAGCTTCCAGGCGATATCCTTCCGGCTGGCGGCGCTGGCGGCGCGCATCGACGCGGCCCGGCACCTGGCCGGCTACGGCGCCTGGCTCGGCGACGGCAGCAACGACGGCAGCGACGACCTCCACGACCTCCGCCGCATCGCGGCCGGGGCCCTGGCCATGGCCGGCGAGCTCGCCCGCGACGTGACGGCGGAGTCGATGCAGATGCACGGCTCGTTCGGGTTCAGCGAGGAGGCCGAGCCGCAGCGCTACTACCGGCGCGCCGCCGTGGACGCCCTGCTCCTGGGGACCCCCGTCCAGCTGCGCGACGAGGCGATGGCGCTCCTGGCCGCCAGGGCCCCGGCCTGAGGGAGACGCGCCCCAGCCCAAGGGGGCCCGCCCCAACCTGAGGAGGAACCAAGACATGGCCACTTCTCGGACGACCCCGACGTGGATTTCGCGCCCCAGGCCCAACCCGGGGGCCACGCTGCGCCTGTTCTGCTTTCACTACTCCGGCGGGTCGGCCCACGCGTTCCGCGGCTGGCCGGACAGGCTGCCGGCGGCGGTGGAACTCTTGCCCGCCCACCTGCCCGGCCACGGGTCGCGCATAGGTGAGGCCCCGTTTGTGCGCCTTGAGCCCCTCGTCCAGGCCCTGGCGGACGCCCTCGCGCCGCACCTGGAGCGGCCGTTCGCGCTGTTGGGCCACAGCATGGGGGCACTGGTCGCGTTCGAGCTCGCCCGCGAGCTGCGCTGGCGGCGGGCGCCGGGTCCGGCGCACCTCTTCGCCGCCAGCCACCCGGCGCCGCAGACACCGCCGCGTGAGCCGCCGATCCACGGCCTACCCGAGGCCGAGTTCGTGCGGGACCTGCGCCGCTTCGACGGCACGCCGCAGGCGGCGCTGGAGAACGCCGAGCTGATGGGGCTTCTGCTGCCCTTGCTGCGCGCGGACTTCGCCGTCTGCGAGACGTACGCCTATGCCCCCGCACCGCCGCTTGACTGCCCGATCTCCGCCTACGGCGGGACGGGGGACGCCCGGGTGACGCGCGACGACGTCAGGGCGTGGCGGGAGCAGACCAGCGCGGCGTTCGCGTCGGCGATGTTCCCCGGCGGCCACTTCTTCCTGCATACGGCCGAAGCGCAGTTCCTGGGGCGGCTGGCCCAGGAGCTGGAGGGGGTCGTGCGCGCGGTCTCAGGGAGGGATGGGCCATGACGCCGGACGCCGCGTGGGGGGTCCCGCCGCCGCGGCCGCGGCTTTCCAGCGACGCGGTCCACGTCTGGCGCGCGCAGTACGACCTCGCCCGGCCGTGCCTGGAGGACCTGGAACGCACCCTGGCGGCGGATGAGCGCCGGCGGGCGGAGCGTTTCCGCTTCGACCGCGACCGCGAGCGGTTCATCATCGCCCGCGGGCTCTTGCGGGTGGTGCTGGGCCTGTACCTCGACCTCGACCCGGCGGCGGTGCGCTTTTTCTACCGCCCCCACGGCCGGCCGGAGCTCGCCGCCGAATGCGGCCCGGACGCGCTGCGCTTTAACGCCTCGCACTCGCGCGAGCTGGACCTTCTGGCCGTAACGCCGGGCCGCGCGATCGGCGTCGACGTCGAATACGTGCGCCACGATATGGACCACGAGCGCATCGCGCGGGACTTCTTCGCGCAGGCGGAGGTGGCGGCGCTCGCCGCCCTGCCCGGGGCGGCGCGGGCCGAGGCGTTCTTCGCCTGCTGGACGCGCAAGGAGGCGTACGTCAAGGCCCGCGGGGAGGGGCTGTCGCTGCCCCTGGACGAGTTCTGCGTATCGCTGGCACCCGGCGAGCCGGCGGCGCTTCTGGACGTGGCGGGCGACCCGGATGCGGCGGCGCGCTGGTCGCTGCGCCAGCTTGACCCCGGACCCGGCTACACGGCGGCGCTGGCGGTGGAGGGGCCGATCTCGCAGATGAGCTTCTGGCAATGGCCGGCGTGAACGGCCGGCGTGAACGAGCGGCGTGACAGGCCGGCGAACGAAGGAGGTTTGTGGCATGAACGACGTGGCAAAGGCGTATCCCGGCCCGGTCGCGCCCCACGGCGGCGTACTTGTGAACCGCGAACTGCAGGATGAGGAGCTCCAGCGCGCGCTGGCGCGGGCGCGGGCCATGCCGCGCATAGAACTGGACGAACGCGAGCTGGCGGATGTCGAGATGATCGGCGTCGGGGCGCTGAGCCCGCTTCGCGGGTTCATGGGCCGCGCGGAATACGAGTCCGTGGTGGAGAACATGCGGCTGGGCTCGGGGCTTCTGTGGGCCCTCCCCGTGACGCTGGCCACAAGCACCGGGAAGGCGGCCGGGATCGCGCTCGGGCAGGAGATCGCGCTCGTCGACGCGGGGCAGGTCATCGCCGTGATGGAGGTCACCGACAAGTTCCCCTATGACAAGCGCCACGAGGCAGAGGCGGCGTTCGGCACCGCCGACGCAGACCACCCCGGGGTGGCCCGGATATACCGGCAGGGCGACGTGTACCTGGGCGGGCCGATATGGGTCGTGAAGCGGCCGAACCAGGACCAGTTCGCCGAGTTCCGCCTCACGCCCCGGCAGACCCGGACGATATTCGACGAGCGCGGCTGGCGCCAGGTCGTGGCGTTCCAGACCAGGAACCCCGTCCACCGCGCCCACGAGTACATCCAGAAGAGCGCCCTGGAGATCGTCGACGGGCTCCTGCTGCACCCGCTGGTC
>Ga0315274_10012180_pt1 | contig 12287 bp, 9 predicted proteins | sample YL17G02_20_MG_FD_203700 | JGI IMG/M metagenome (GOLD analysis project Ga0315274, IMG submission 203700) | Sediment microbial communities from Yellowstone Lake, YNP, Wyoming, USA - YL17G02_20 | ecosystem: Environmental > Aquatic > Freshwater > Lake > Sediment | place: USA: Wyoming | collected... | reverse complement strand
GGCAAAGGCCTCCTCTTCAGCAAGAACAACAGGAATTGGAACGAAATGGCGGAAAAGCGCCACGGGCCACATATACACCAAATCGAGGTTCTCGGATAGGCTCTTAGCGCGAAAGACTTGAAGGTCCATCCCGGCCGACTCCTGGTGGGGGTGGAAGACGTCGTAGCCGAGTCGCACGATGCCGTCCAAGACGCTCGCGTTGTTCCCGTCGCTGTGCAGGCTGACGCAGCCTCCCCACCGGCGAACGGCGTCGCAGATCATCTTGTGGTACGGATAGATGAGCCGCCACCACGTTTCGGCGCTGAACATCAAGCCGCTCTGGGCGCCCCAGTCGTCGGAGACGTGGACCATGTCGACGCCGAGTTCCAGGCAATTCACGGCGAACCGGCGCGTCCATTCGGCCTGGCGGCGATATACTTCGTGCAGGTCGTCCTCGTGCATCAAGAGATACGCGAGGTGGTTCTCGATTCCGAAGAACCCGTTGTGCGCTTCGAAGAAGCCGGGCGTCTGCGCGTAGACGAAACGCCCCCGCTCGACTTTGTAGCGCCGGATCTGCTCCGCGAGCGAGACGTAACCGTCTTCGTCGTCGGGATCGGCCATGGGGAATTCCAGGAGATCGCGCGGCTTCATCGCGCCGCCGAGCTCCTTTTGCATCCGCTCGCAGTCGTTCTGCGAGTAACACGGCGCCGCCGGCCAGAGATGGGCGAGGTCGAACTCGTACCGGTCCTCGAAGGCTTCCACCGACCCAAAGGCCTGAGAGATCTCCTCCCCCAGGTTGGCGCCCACCCAACCGTAAAGAGGGATCCTGTCGGGCTTGCGGCGGTTGATGACGTGAATGACGCGTTCTCTGGGAAGCATGGCTATGGAGGGGACGGATCTCTCATTCCACGATGATCTCATCGGTGAAAAGCCAGCAGGACCCTCCAGCGCCCACATGCCATTCGGGGCACGTTTTGCGGTTTACGGCGTGGACTCGGACATAGCGCGCTTGGGCGCCGTCGAGTTCGGCTGCGAAGGTGCGGACGCCGTCGGCGTCTCTTGTTTCCGGCGCGTCGTGCCCGATTTCGGCGACTCGCCTGAAACTCTCACCGTCTCCGGAAACAAAGTAGCTGACCCGCTTGGGGAGGAAGATCCAGAAATCGGAAGCCTGGATGAAATCCATGCGGACGCTCCGTATCGGAACCAGCCGCTCCAGGTCGACGACGATCTCCACGTCGCTTCCCTCGAAGCCCACCCAGTTGAGTTCGAAGCTGTCTCCGCCGCGGATGCCGTTGGTGAGGCCCGTGTCGCCGCAGGCCGGGTACTTCGGACTGTAAGGCGTCACAAAGGTCGCTCTCTTGCCCAGAGCCAGATGGGAGACGGGCTTGCGCTCCAAGAACTGCAAGTACTTCTCGCGGTACTCGTCCGGCGTTGTGTGCCACTCGCTCAGACGGGAGATCTTGGCCTTGTTGCAGCGCTCCACGAAGGCGCCCAATTGCGCGACGATCTCGGGGCGGACCGTCCACTGCCCCTTCCCGCGGGGCGCGAAAACGCCTCGGTCGCCGGTCCCGGCGCGTTTCGCCTGTTCCAGCGCGGCGTATTGGATGGGCAGGCGCGCGGCGCGCACGCGCTCCAACACGTCGGGCTCTCCGGCGACGGCCTTCTCGGCCTCGTCAAACAACGCGTTATAGCGTTTCATCAGGGACGGCGAGAGATAGCCGTCGATCGGCGAGGCGGGATTCCCGAAGATTTCCAGGCTCTCGCCCGATTCCTCGAGCGCGTCGTGCATCAAGTCAACGTACTCGCGAATGAGCGGCCCCGCCGCGCCGTAGTAGCCTCCGAGGAAGTCATCCATCAAGGCGTCCACGTCGGCGTTCGGGTCCCAGAGGAGTTTCGCGAGGAGATAGGCGCGCAGCTCGGCGAACTCCCCTCCGCTGTCGCGATTCCCCTGCTTGAACATGTGGACGCAGTTGTTCTTCACGAAATACTGCATGTTGGGCTGAAGGACCCGCAGGTTTGGAAAGGGGCTCACCAGGTTCTTGAATTGGATCACGTAATCCCAGATGAGGATGTTCTCGCAGATTTTCGCCCAGTCCTCGACGTCCTTGCGAAAGGACTCGCTCAGAGGATCGGTGGCGATGGGGCGGCTGCGGTTGCACTCGATGCTGCAGAGGACGATGATGACGCCGTCGGCGGGCCGGACCGTCTTGGGCGCCGACCGCGAGTATTGGTAAGCGAGGGTGGAGATGATCTTGTCCGGGAACTCGGCTGCGACTTTGTTCACAAAAGTCAACAGAGAGCCCATGGGAGCGCCTTCGCGCTCATCGATGGCGCGGCAGTCGGGGCACGTGCAATAGCCCGCGATATCGTTCTGGCTCACGGACCACACTTTTGCCTCCGGCTTCTCGTCCATCCGTTTCCGAAGGTTCTCGACAAGGACGCGAAACGCGCCGGGGTTGGTCAGACAAAGCTGGCCGCCGGCGACCCGGTGTCCCCCGATCTCGGCGAAGTACTCGGGATGGTCTTTGAAGTACTTGTCGGGCGGAACCAGGGCGCCGAAGGTGTGCACCCAGAGCCCCCACTCGTTGTGCATGTTCGAGTCCAACTTGTGCCAGTCCGTGAATGCCGGGTCCCACGCGTCGAGGTAGTAGAGATCGCGGCTCTTGACGACGGGGACCTGCATGTCGTCGATCTCGGGAAGGACCAGAGACTCGCGCTTCGGGATCTTGGCCGCCTTGGAGCTGTACTTCCGGCGCCCAAGATAGTCTTCCAGGAAGGTGTAAACGCCGTACAGCACGCCTTTCTCCGACCCTCCGACGATGACAAGCCGGTCGCCGACGGTCTTGAGGATGAAGCCGTCCTCCTTCAGCCTGTCGAACGGAACGCGCACGTCCAGCTCGCGCAGGCGGGCGTTGCGTCCTAAGACGAACTCATGATCGCGCGCGGGCGCGGCGTCATCCACGATGGGGAAATGTGCGCCCGTGATTTCGTGGAGACACCGCTCGAGTTCCTCCGCGGCGCGCTTCTCGGCGGTCGTCGGCGCCTGGGGAATGACGATCTGGTACGGTGGCGTTTGGCTGGACGTCGATGCGGGCATGTTTGTCTCCCTGCGCGAGATTTGGATTGCGGCGCGCCCCCGGAAAGCGGCTCGAGTCCCGAGAGGACCTCCCGCCCCGCTGCCGCCGCTTCTGGGCCCTGATGTTTGCATAAGCCCTCGCGGTTCGGCAAGAAGAAGCGAAACGGCGTCTTTCCGCCGGTTCGGTCCCTTCCGCGTTCCTTGGCGCTCATCGTGTTCGATTTTCGCACGTTCGATTTTCGTGGAACAATCGCCCCGTATATTGGATAAACGCAGAAGCGCCGGAACCGATCTCCTTTGCGGTCTCCCAACCGTTCGTCAGATGAACCCAGGAGGTCTTCCGCCGGATCCTCAGGAGGTCGCCATGATTCGCAAAGCCGTCATCCCGGCCGCGGGATTCGGCACGCGGTTCCTGCCCGTGACGAAGTCGCAGCCGAAGGAAATGCTCCCCATCATCGACACGCCCACCATCCACTACGTCGTCGAAGAGGCCGTGCACTCGGGCATCCGCGACATTCTCATCGTCACGGGGCGCGGCAAGCAGTCGCTCGAGAACTACTTCGACCGCGCCTTCGAGCTCGAGGCGAATCTTCACGCCAAGGGGCGCGAGGAGCAACTGCTTCAGGTTCGCCAACTCGCCAACATGGCCAACATCCATTTCATCCGCCAAGCCGAACTCAACGGACTCGGCGACGCGGTCTCGTACGCGCGCTGGCACGTGGGGGACGAGCCGTTTCTCGTCCTGCTCGGCGACACGCTCGTCGATTCGAAGACGCCTTGCTCGCGCCAACTCATCGACGTCTACAACCGCCTGAAAGCGCCCGTCATCGGCGTCGAGGAGGTCGAGCGCGACAAGGTGGACCGCTACGGAATCGTCGGCGGCGAGGAGATCGAGCCGAATACGTGGCGCGTAAACGTCCTGGTGGAAAAGCCGAAGACGGTCGAGGCGCCCTCGAACCTCGCCATCGGCGGGCGCTACGTGCTCACGCCCGACGTGTTCGGCTATATCGAGCGAACCGCGGAGGGCGTGGGAAACGAGATCCAACTCACCGACGCCTTGCGCCTCATGCTCAAGGACCGCGCGATCTACGCCCACAAGTTCGAAGGCACGCGCCACGACATCGGCAACCGGCTCGACTACCTCAAGACCACGGTCCGGTACGCCGTGAAACGCGACGACATCGGCGCGGACTTCAGGGAGTTCCTAAGGACCTTCGTTGAAACCTTGGATGAATGATTGAGGAGCCGCATGATGTACGCCGGCATGAACCGCAACGAGGTGCGCGCGCTTCTGGGGTTGATTGTCGTTGCCGCTCTTGGGATCGGAGCGCAAACGTACACGAACAGTCAACGCCAGGGAGCGACATGGGTCGAGCACGACTTCTCGATCGAGCGCGCAGACTCGGGACGCGGCAGCGATGCCAAGACGCCGCGGGCCGTCGGCGGCCCGACCGGAGGGCGGACGCGGCAAGGAGGAGCGACGGAGGGCGCGACGGCAGCGGGAAGACGCGCGTCCTCGGCCTGGACGGACGGGCGGCTCGACATCAACCGCGCGGCGGCCGGCGATCTCGAGACGTTGCCGCAGATTGGCAAGACCCGCGCCGAAGCCATCGTCGCCTACCGCCAACGCGTGGGGGGATTCCGAGAAGTGCGCGATCTGCTCAACGTCTCTGGCATCGGCGAAGGCATCTTCCAGGGCATCGAGTCACTGGTCTATGTTGCGCCGCCCGCGCCGGAGTCAGCCAAGGCCGCCGCAACGGGCGAGGCCCTGACTTCCCCGGGCGGCCCCGGACGCGCCCCCGTCGCCCGCACAGACGAAGCCGGTCAACCAACCGTGAAAGTCGGCGAACCTGGACCCCCCGGGGGCCCTCCCGCCGCCGGCGTCGCGCCGACCCCGCTTTCCCCGGAACTCCGCCCCGTCAACATCAATGCCGCGACCCTTGAGGAACTCCAGACCCTTTACGACATCGGCCCGAAAACGGCGGCGAAGATCATCGAGTACCGCCGCCGCCACGGCCCTTTTCGCCGTCCATCCGACCTGACCAACGTCCCCGGCATCGGGCCGAAGACCTTCGAGGAAAACCGCCACCGCATTCGGGTGCAGTAGGACAGGGGCGTCGCGGGTTTCAGGGATTTCTTCCAGATGGAACGACGAGGGGGAAAGGTGGATGTTTCTCGCCGCGCATGACGACGACGTCGCGGCGGGCGCGGGTCTCACGACACAGGCCGCGGCGGTAGAAGGGGGCGACGCGTTGGCGAGCTCCGCCGCGTCACCTGAGGACTCGGTCGTCTAGAGCGCTGAATCCGGAGCGCGTTGCGTGGACGAGGTCCGGGGCGACCTCGCCCGAGAGTATGCACTCGTCTTCTCCCGCCTCGGCGATCGCGTTGCCCAAGGGATCCACGAACATGCTATGCCCCGCAAAGGGCTTGCCTTCGCTCGACCCCGCGCAGTTGCAGCTGAATAGGTAGGCCAGATTCTCGTGGGCTCGAGCCCGGTTGAAAAGCCGCCACGCATCGACGCGCGCCAGGGGCCACGCCGCCGGGACGAGAAAAAACACTGCCCCCTGGTCCACCATCTTGCGGTACAGCTCCGGGAAGCGCAAGTCGTAGCAGGTCGACAGTCCGGCTTTGCCCCACGGAGTCTCGACCACCACAATCTCCGCGCCTCGTTTGAGGACTTTGCTTTCCTCGGACTCATAGCTGAAGAGATGGATCTTGCGGTACCGAGCGAGGATCTCGCCCTGCGGGCCGAGAAGCACGCTGGTATTGAACAGGTCCTCCCCGTCTCTCTCGACGATGCTGCCCATGTGGACGTGAGACCCGAGTTGGGCGGCCTTCTCCCGCATGGCGCTCACGGTCGGGCCGTTCAGCGGCTCACTGTCAGCCCAGTAGCGGTCGAAGGAGAAGTAGCCGCAATGCCACAGTTCCGGAAGAAGGAACAGGTCGCTTGCGGGCGCGCGATCGAGCAGGTCCAGAGCGTGGGCAATGCGCCCTTGCTTGGAGGCGTCGTTTCTTCCCAGTTGAATGCTCGTGACGCGCATGACTCACTCACAAACAGGCGGGGAATCGAGACGGCGGGGCAGAGAGCCCCTAGCAGCCTTCTTCGTCTTCGTCGCCGTACTGCTCCGGATCTGGACCGATTGCCTCTACCAGTCTGGGATACGAAACTCCCTCTTCCGGCGGCTTCACCTTGCGGGGCTTTCGTATCCCAAAAACCCACTCATCGCCGAAATCGAAGAGGTAGTAGAGTCTCATGCGGTCCAACGGCCAGATCTCCTTGAGGAGAATCCTGCCTGGCCCCTCGAAATCGTCCCCGAGATCGGCGGGATCCGCGAAGCGGACGGCTCGGTTTCTGGGGTTCCTTCCAGCGTAGAACTCGAAGAGATGGTCGCGGTCGAAGCCAACGGCGTCCTGGATGCAATAGTGCAAGTCCAGAAGCGACGCATCCTCAGAGATCTCGATGACGCGCCGGCATTTCTCTTTCAGGTGCAACCCCGATAGGCAGTCAACGGTCAGTGTATAGATCATCGGGTTTCTCCTTCGCGGGCAGAAACAGTGTTATCCCCTTGGCCAGGAACCACGCGCCGAGACAGGCAATGATGCCGCCGCAAACGAGAATAAGCCCGTGGTAAACGCCATCGGTGAGCCAGTTTCTCCCGGTGATGATGATTGCGGCGACGACGCCGTACCAGACGTAGTCCGCTCCCTCATGGCCGAGGTAGAAGGCGAGGTACTCGCCCGGCGTGCGGGGCGCCATGTGGGCGAGCTGTCCCGCGCCGACGGTGGCCCACCACCCCGTGAAATAGGGATTGGCTGCGCAGACCGCAGCGCCCAATAGAAGCAACCGCACGACGCCGTAAGCCGCGTTGGCCGACGCGCCCAGATGGAGTGAGATGCCGACAACGCGGCGCAGCATGTCGTACCCCATCCACAGCAACGCGACGCCCCCGACGATCCCAATCCCCCCGCGCACTTTCCCCCGGGCCACGACGGCCTGAAGCCCCGCGATCAGAAGAACGACGAGAACCAGCTCCAACAGGGCGTGCCCCGTCACCAGCCAGAGCATCGCCGCGAATCCCTGGACGGTGGTCTGCTCGATCACGGCCACCAAGAGCGGCCCGGGCATCATGGCGCCGGAAAAGCCCGTGACAAAAGAAAGAGCCGCTAACCGAGAAACGCTGTTTCTCTTGGATTGCTCGGTTGAATCCATGATTGCCCTTCCGAAGCCCGCTCGGACGGGACCGCGCCGTCCAGGGCTAGCCCTTCTCCGACCGCTTGCCGATCTGCGCACGCACTCCTTCGATGACGGCTTCAACGATTCGGTCCCGCGCGGTCGCAAAAGGCTCCTTCACTTCAAAGCCCGCCGCCGCGGGATGCCCCCCGCCGCCGAGACTCGCGGCAATGCGGCTGACGTCGACCCCTCCCTCGCCGGAGCGCATGCTCCCGCGCGCGGTTCCCTTCCGCGTTTCGCGCACCAGAAGGGCCACCTCGACCCCCTCAATCGTGCGCAGCTCGTTGCCCAGGTTGTCGGGCTCGTTCTCCTCGCCGCCGTGTTCGCGGTAAGTCTCCTGAGTAATCTCCGACCACACCAGGCGACCGTCGAGCTCGAAGCGCATGCGGTTCATGACCGCCGCCACGATCCGCACCGTTTCGATTCTGCGGTTGCCCCAGACGAGGGTCGCCGCGGCGGCGGGATCGGCGCCTCGCTCAGCCAGCATTGCCGCGGCGCGGAACGTTTCCGGCGTCGTGTTGACGAACCGAAATCCCCCGGTGTCGCTCATGAGGGCGAGATAGAGGGCGTTGGCGATCTGCGGCGTCCACGCTCCGGGATCCGATTCAACCAGGCGGCACAGCATCTCGCCCACGGCCGCGAATCGCGGGTCGACCCAGTTCAGGCGGCCAAACCGCGTGTTGGCGTGGTGGTGGTCGATATTGACGATCGCGCCTTGAGCCTTCTGGCTGAAATCCTCCGAAATCCGCTCCGCGTCTCCGCAGTCGAGACAGAGAGTCACGTCCGGCGCGTAGTCGGCGGGGAAATCGTCTGCGGGTCCTTCGCCTTCGGGAAGGGCGCCGCGCAGATTGGCCTGCATCGGTCCGCGGAAGAAGAGGCGCGCCTCCTTGCCCTGACCGCGCAGATACCGGCACATCGCCGTCATCGACCCGACGCAATCGCCGTCCGGCCGGATGTGGCCGCAGATCAGGACGCGGCGGCTGTCCCTCAGCGCCGTCCGGATTTCGGAGACGGCTTCCTCCGTGGACGCGAACTCGCGAGGAGGCGGTGAAAGGAGCGGTCCGGACATAGAAGAGACTCTCTCTCTGTCACCGGCGCGATCCGCGGTTTCGTCGGGTTCACGCGCGGACGGCGACGTGGCAGCGCGTTGAGGATAGCCGCCGTGACAAGCGGGCGCAACGGCAAACGCAGTCGTGAATCGCCCCTTTTTCCCTCACCGTCCCTCTTCCCTTGCAGAAGGCCCGCCCACGCCGTTACAATCGTGCGATGCGTGGCTCGCCGCGGGCGCGGGGCGAAGCGCGGGCGTCCCCGACCTGCAAGTTGAGACAACGCTCCCCAGGCAGCCAAAGAGGACGAGACAATGACGCCCCCTTTCATCACTGAGAACTTCATGCTGGAAAACGACGCCGCGGTCGAGCTGTTTCACAACTACGCGAAAAACGAACCCATCGTCGATTACCACAACCACTTGCCCGCCGAGGACCTGGCGGCGGACAGGAGATACGAGAACATGACGCGGATCTGGCTCGCGGGCGACCACTACAAGTGGCGCGCCATGCGAGCCAACGGGATCGACGAACGCTACTGCACGGGCGCCGCGTCGGACTGGGAGAAATTCCAGGCATGGGCCGAGACGGTTCCCCGCCTCCTGAGGAACCCGCTCTACCACTGGACCCACCTCGAGCTGGATCGCTACTTCGGAATCGCCGACCGCCTGCTGAGTTCTGAAACCGCCCAGAGCATTTGGGACGAGTGCAACGAGAAGCTGAAACAGGACGACTTTTCCGCGCGCGGTCTGTTGAACCGGATGAACGTCAGACTGATCTGCACCACGGACGACCCGACCGACACGCTCGAGCACCACGAGACCCTCGCCGCGGACGAGTCCTTTGCGGTCCAGGTCCTTCCCGCCTTTCGTCCCGACAAAGGGATGGCGGCGGAGTCGCCCGAGACGTTCAATGCGTGGGTGGACAAGCTGGGCCAGGCGGCGGACGTCGAGATCTCAACGATGGACCACTATGTCGAGGCCCTGCGCAAACGCCACGACTTCTTCCACAACCATGGGTGCCGTCTCTCGGACCACGGTCTGGAACGGATATACGCTGAGGACTACTCGAGCAGGGAGGTCGCCGCCATCTTTGCGGAACTTCGTGAAGGCAAGCAACTCGAACTCGAAGAAATCCTCAAGTTCAGATCCGCCATCCTCTACATCTTCGCCGTCATGGACCACGAGAAGGGGTGGACGCAGCAGTTCCACCTCAACGTCATGCGCAACAACAACACGCGCATGGTCCAGGCTCTGGGCCCTGATACGGGCTACGACTCGATCGGCGATTCCGACACCGCCCGCCCCCTGGCCCGTTTCCTCGACCGCCTCGACCGGGCGAACCAGCTTGCGAAGACGATTCTTTACAGTCTGAATCCCCGCGACACCCATCTCTTCGCAACCATGCTGGGGAATTTCCAGGACGGAAGGACGCCCGGCAAGATGCAACTGGGAAGCGCCTGGTGGTTCCTCGACAACATCGACGGCATGACGCTTCAGATCGAGGCCCTGTCCAACACGGGCCTTCTCAGCCGATTCGTCGGCATGCTCACCGACTCGCGCAGCTTTCTTTCCTTCCCCCGGCATGAGTACTTCCGGCGACTCCTCTGCAACATCCTCGGCGCCGACATGGAACGCGGTCTCATTCCCCGCGACATGGAGCTCGTCGGCGAAATGGTCCGCGATATCGCCTATCGCAACGCCGCATCCTACTTCGGATTCGACCTGGAGCGCTGAAACGCGAGCAATCTGAATCCCAATCGCGACTTCCGACCGTGGGGGCGTCTTCGCCCCTTGTCCTGTTGCTTCTTCTCGGGTGTCCGCCTATGCCGCACAGGAAGACCGTCTCCTTTCCCCCAGGATCGCCCGGCGGTCTCGATCTCGCCGCTTGCGAAAGGATCGACAATCTGTGCCGGGAACTCGTCGAGCGGGGTCATACGCCCGGCATCGTTCTCCTGATCGGCCGCGGCGCGGAGACCCTGATGCGCAAGGCATACGGGAACCGGATGACCGAGCCCCACGCCGAGCCGATGACGGTCGACACGCTCTTCGACGTCGCTTCGCTCACCAAGCCGGTCTGCACGGCGCCGGCCATCATGTTGCTGGCGCAGCAAGGACGGATCTCGGTCGACGCGCCCGTCGCGCGATATGCTCCCGAATTCGGCGTCGCGGACAAGAAACACATTACCATCGCCCAACTACTCACCCACACTTCCGGTCTGCCCGCATACACCAGCGCCGAGGAGCTGGAGAAAGAATACGGCCCGCGCCCCCAGCCCGACGGTCTGATCCGGGGAATCAGCCGTCTGCCGAAGGCGTATGAAACGGGCAACGGCTGCATATACAGCTGCCTGAACTACCTGGCCCTCGCGCGGGTTGTGAAGAACGTGACCGGGCTCAATCAGGCCGCCTTCCTACGGGAGCATCTCTGGCGGCGCCTCGGAATGAAAGACACCACCTTCTTCCCCACCCCGACGCAGATTGCCCGCACCGCGCCGACCGTCTACTCCGACGGCGCGGTCCGCCGCGGCGAGGTCCACGACCCCCTTGCCCACTATTCCGTCTGCCCCGCCTACGCTCCCGGCAACGCGGGCGCCTTCAGCACGGTGGATGACATGCAGAAACACGTGCGGTTGCTCCTCGGCGGCGGCCGGCTGGGTCCGACCCGCATCTTCCCGCGGAAAACCTGCGAGAGAATGACCACCGACCAGAGCGGGCCGGCGGAATCGAACCGCACGGTCGGCTGGGGCGTGGCCGCCGACAAGGCCTACTGCACCCCTCTCAACAACACCCCGAGCGCGTGCTGTCTCATCCACACGGGCTACACGGGCACGCTCGTGTGGATCGACAAGCTGAGCCGGACTTACGTCATTTTCTTCAGCAACTGCGTCTACCCCAGAGACGAGGGTCCCCGCAAATCCGCCGTCATCCAGGCGCGGCGCAGGATCGTGAGCACGGTTCTCGATCATCTCGACACCTACCGGGACGCGCGTCCACGGGAGAAGCGCGTCGGCTGAAAGCGGCCTCTCGAAATGGCGGGCGCGCGCCAGCGCCTCTCCGGAAAGACCATCATGTCTCCTTCTTGTCGCGAATTCGGCCCAACGGACCCGCCCGAGGACTCCGCCGAGTCCCCCTCGCTCAAGGAATCGCTCCGCCGGGAGGCGGCGGGCCTTGGCTTCCAGATCTTCGGTGTGGCGCCGGCGAAGCCTCTCGAGGAAGACATCGAGCGCTTGCGGGAGTCCCTGGCGCGCGGCGACATGGCGAAGATGGCCGCCTACCTGGGGCATCGCCCGGGAAAGCGCGGGGACCCCGGAGCGCTTCTCGTGGGGGCGCGCTCCGTCGTCGTGGTCGGAATGTCTTACGCGCAAGAGCCTCGCGATCTGTCAACGATCTCGGGACAACCCGAAGGACGGATCGCGCGCCACGCGTTGGGGAGGGATTATCACCGGGTGATCGCTCCGCGCCTTGAGAGAATGGCCGTGTGGCTGGCGGACAGGACAGCGGGAACGGCTCAGTCCCGAACGTTCGTGGACACGGGGCCTTTGCTCGAGCGCGCCTTCGCGCGCCAGGCGGGTCTGGGCTTCATCGGCAAGAACAACTGCCTCATCCACCCCGCGCACGGCTCGTGGTTCGTCCTCGGGGCGCTGGTGACCACCGTTGCGTTGAGCCCTGATGAGACGACCGGCTTCCAGTGCGGCGACTGCCGTCTCTGTCTGGATGCCTGCCCGACGGGCGCTCTCCGCGAACCCCACCGACTGGACGCCCGGCGATGCCTATCGTATGCAACCGTGGAGACGCGCGACGCCCTGGCGCCGGAGATCGCCCAGCGTCTGGCGGACCGGCTTCTCGGGTGCGACGCCTGTCAGGAGGTCTGTCCCTTCAACCGCGCCCCCCTGGAATGTCAGGAGCCGGCGCTGCGTCCGGGCAGCCCCCAGGAGGAAGCAAGCGCCATCGGC
>Ga0315274_10012179_pt1 | contig 12287 bp, 22 predicted proteins | sample YL17G02_20_MG_FD_203700 | JGI IMG/M metagenome (GOLD analysis project Ga0315274, IMG submission 203700) | Sediment microbial communities from Yellowstone Lake, YNP, Wyoming, USA - YL17G02_20 | ecosystem: Environmental > Aquatic > Freshwater > Lake > Sediment | place: USA: Wyoming | collected... | reverse complement strand
TACTCAACACCGTCGGATTTCAATCCTAATTTAGTCCGCTTCAAACCTGGCAGCCCGCAGCGTGCCGGACCTTGAGATCCGCATTTCAATCCTAATTTAGTCCGCTTCAAACGGCTGGTGATTGCGTGACCAGGAACTGCGTACTGCATTTCAATCCTAATTTAGTCCGCTTCAAACTCGACCGCGACGCCTTCACCGTTCGCGCCCAACATCATTTCAATCCTAATTTAGTCCGCTTCAAACTTCTGATAGGCTGTTGACTTCGCGATACGCTGCTCGATTTCAATCCTAATTTAGTCCGCTTCAAACCTGGATCTTGGCACAGGTGGATCGATTGATTCCAATAATTTCAATCCTAATTTAGTCCGCTTCAAACCGTGGTGGATGCTGTATATTGTTCCAGTCCTGCTGAGATTTCAATCCTAATTTAGTCCGCTTCAAACTTGACGCCGGTCCGGACCGGTCACTGCTGCAGGACCTGCTGGAAACGATTGCACGTCCCGAGGACCTCGCTGCCAGCCCATTTCAGGTCCACAATTTCATTATGAACCGGAAGGAATTCTGCACCGATTGGGCACAGATGAAACAAGCAAAAATTGAGATTTTCCACCGGCTCTGCGACCTGAACGAGATGGCGTACGATTATGCAAAAAAACACCTTGAACTCCGCCGTCTTCAGCGGAGAGCTGAGCTGCTCGACCAGGTTGAGAAAGATACGGTGATCAGGGATATCGAACGCGAAACGATCACCCTTGAGACCCAGCAGGAGCGCTTCCGGATGGCAATGATCAGGATCCAGGCACACGGACGGTTTCTCGAAGCAGCGGAATTTTTCAGCGTGTACCGGAATTTTTCACACCTTGAGGACCTGCCTGTATCAGAAATCGCAAAGCTTGAGGAGACGCAGTGGCGCATAAAATCAGAGTATTACCCCGATCTGCGGGATCGGTACAACATGACCCCGGACGGCCGCAAACCTTTCCCGCATGAACTCGGGAAAAGTCTCGGGAAAAGTAAAACCGCTGCTGCATATCGTCGGTTAGGAAAAGGTAAAAAATGACATCTTACGGCTTTTCGACGTGCGGGTATTTTCCCGGACCGGGTGTTCCCACAGGCACCACCGAGCGGTTTGACGATATCGCCAACACGCATACTGCCCGGACCGCCGCGACAGCGAGAAATAATATGGCCGGCTACAGTTTCGGGGGGTACGGTTTTTCGACGTGCGGGTATTCTACGGGTGGGTTACTTGGAGGTATCACCGAGCGGTTTGACGATATCGCCAACACGCACACCGCCCGGACCGCCGCGACAGCAAGGTTTGCCGTTGCCGGGTATAGTTTCAGCGGGTATGGATTTTCGACCTGCGGGAATACTGGTTCCGTCGTAGGGACTACCGAGCGGTTTGACGATGGAGCCAACACGCACACCGCCCGGACCGCCGCAACGGGAAGGCACTATCTTGCCGGGTATAGTTTCAGCGGGTATGGCTTTTCGACGTGCGGGTATCTCGTCGTAGGGACTACCGAGCGTTTTGACGACGCGGCAAACACGCACACAGGCCGGGCGGGTGCAACAGGGAGGGCGTTTCTTGCCGGTTATAGTTCCGGGGGATTTGGATTTTCAACGTGCGGAAACGATAACGCCAGTGACATAGGAACCACCGAGCGGTTTGACGATATCGCCAACACGCACACAGGCCGGGCTGCCGCGACAGTGAGGAATCGTCTTGCCGGTTATAGTTTCGGGGGGTACGGTTTCTCGACCTGCGGGTTTTTGAACGCGGGGATGACTTCCACAGGCACCACCGAGCGATTTGACGATGGAGCCAACACGCATACTGCCCGGGCTAATGCAACGTCGAGAAGTCATCTCCCCGGATATAGTATTATATCGGAACCGGTACCAAAACCTGCCAGAAAACCCGGCGCCCCGGTTGTCCCACCACTAGGCCGGCTCCTGAAATATGGACTCAAAACCCCGCTGAAACGGGAGCCGCTCAACGACCGCTGGGAATGCCAGCTTGATTGGAGAGAACCCCGGCAGGACATCAGCAGCCGGAGACGGAGATAAGAAAATTCGTATAGGAATCACATAGGAAATTCGTATAGGAATCGCATACGAAATTTGTTATAAACACTTCTTATCAGTTCTTATCATGCGCAGAAGTTACGTCCTATGCCCGTACTGCAACAAGGAAACGGCGTTGCAGGGAATCGACATGCACGTCAAGAGCCAGCACCCGAACAAGTACGCCGAGTACAGAAAAAATTATGATGCACTCAAAAAAACTGCCGTCCGGAAGGAGGTCAGCATCAAACAAAAAAAAGCTCAGGCGCCCGCACCCGCTCCAGGACCTGCAGCTCCAAAAGCGGCAGTTACGGTGAAAAAGCCGACACCGCGCTCCTCTTTGCCGGCACCGCCACCGCCGGTTGAACCCCCTGCAGGACCTCCGACTCCACCCCCTGCAGGACCCGTTACACCAGCGGCCCCGGGTGGTGAGGCCCCCCCACCCGGCCAGGGAGCATCACAGAGATCCTTTCTCGATGAGCTCAGCGAGGTCCCAGATGCACTCCTCGAATGGATCAACACCCCCTAACGGCCCGGAATTTGTCGATGAGGAGCTCCGGGTTACACCGGCCTTTGTCCAGGACGTTAAGCCGATCGCCCCGCCAGCTGGTGAACCTGCTGCAGGCCCTGAGGAGATCCCGCCTGGTGCGGTACCGCCAGGTCCTGCTGCAGCTGCTCCCCCGCGTGCCCCGGCTGCCGTGCCGGACTTTACTGAGGAGGACCTGCTTTTTCTCACGTCTGCGATCTGGTCGCTGCCAAACGTGATCTGGGAGAGAGTCCCCGTCCCAAATGCCGAGAAACTGGCAAAATGGAATCACCAGTTTTACCGGTACTGCATCAAAAAGGGCATAAATCCCTATGATTTCCTATTCGATGAACTCCCGCTGGCGATCGCCACGGCTGCCGTTGCCGGCGATATGTGGAAGGAATACAAACTGTCAGCACCGCCGGAAGAAGGGAAAAAACCGGTAAAGGGAGCTGAGGACTGGCAGCACGAGCAGGACCTGGCAGCTCAGAAAGAGCGGGACCTGAAAGCCGGGATAATTCAGACTTCACCGGTGGTAGCATGACACCCGGCCTCGGCAAAACACTCAAGCAAAAGGCCGTCGTTTCTGCGATCGGCCCCGCCATGGCACTTGTAGAGTCCTGGACAAAGGATATCCACGCGCAGAACGAGATTGCGAGTTTCATCGAAGGAAATTTAGGGATCCTTTTTGCCGTGCCAGCTGACGCAGAGGGGCAGGTTGAAGGGATCACCCCGCTCCTGGTCAAGATCATGACGGCAGAAGCAAACGAACGGCCGGACTTTTCAGAGAAAAAACTGCTGGCATTTTACGAGGCGTTTCGACTCTTTTACCGGGATTTCGCAGCTGTACGTCTTCAGGACCAGGAACTGCAGGATGGAAATTACAAGTAATTCCCGGATCCTGATCTGCGGGAAGACCAGGACCGGGAAGACTACCCTGGCAAAAAAGGTTCTGTTCCCCCAGTACACCAGGCGGATCTTCTGGGACGTGAAGATCGAGAATAACGACCTGCTCCCTAATTGCTCACTCTGTACGACACCCGCCGAGCTCCAGGCAGCACTGCAGCACGGCAAAGTGTCGATCCTGTACCAGCCGCGCAGCCTGGATATCAGCGACTTCGACCAAGTCTGTGAGATCGTGTTTAACGTTGGGAATTTCACTCTTTTTATTGACGAGGTGGCAACCGTGTGCACCCCGTCGATCATCGCGCCCTGGTATAACCAGATCCTGATCCGCGGGGCTTCCCGGGGCATCGGGTGTATCAACATCACGCAGCGCCCGCGGGCGTGCTACAATACGATCCTGTCGGAAGCCGAATATTTTTTCATCTTTCGGCTGCAGCTGGAAACAGACGTAACGAAGATCAAACAGGTGGTCCCGCGGGAACACCTGGAAAATATATACTCGATGCCGTATTATTGCAGCCTTTTTATAGATACGCTGAACGATGAGATCCGCTACCTCAGGCCAATCCGGGGCGTGTAACTCGCGGACCCCCTGTTTGGGTGTTTCCCCCCGGACTTTTCGATCAAACAGGGCGGTGGCGTATCGAAACGGACGGCGTAGCGGGCGTTTCTTGTCATTTACCAAGAACTATATATCCCGGTAATTCCTTAGTGGAACCTTGATCCTTCGGGATTCTTTTGGAGAAAAACACAACATGGAATGGACATGGAAACAAATCGCGGTGCTCGTTGTGATCATCGTGATCGTTGTTATCGCCGTTAACTACGCGAAAAACAAAGGACTGATCCCCGCGGCACTCCTGGGAGCTTGATATGTCGGTCAGCAAGGTCGATCAGAACGAGCTCCCTGAATATCTGGTCCCCTTTACCCTGGTATTTTACGGGACGATTGCAGGGGCAACCGCAGTAACGGTACTTGCTGCAGCGGGGCATCACCCCAAATGCCGCCTCGTTCGCGGTCAGATCTATTCCGTTGCATATTCGACCGCTGCGGATACGATCGCTATTGAAGACGGCGGCGGTACGGATGCGGCAACCGCAACGCAGAGCACGACTGCAAACACAGCAACGGCGTTAACTCTGGTCCAGGATCAGTATTTCGACCGGAACGAAGCGATCTGCATTTCCCGCACGGTTGGTAACGCCGGGAATGCAATCCTGGTTGAAGTGCAGTTTGAGAGCATCGACTGAGGGGGAAGGAAAAACATGCCTACTCCACTATGGGTCGAGCTCTACAAGAACAAAGCCCTGAGCGGCGATTCGGGGACCGAGACCTTCCCGATCAAGCGGACCGGGGAGATCCTTGAGCTGCTGTTCAAGGTCAGGGCTAAGAACGGAGCGACGGCCAACGCGCCGGATGCGGCCGTAATGCCGACCGTTCAATCCTCGATGACAAAGATCGAGGTCAAGAGCGGATCCACAATTTTCAAATCCTACTCCGGTGAAATCAACCGGTTGCTTGCCACGTACCGGGACGGCCGCCTGCCGCCTACCATGTACACCCAGGCAGCCGGCGGGACGTGGGCCGGGAACAATGACCCGGCGCTCGGCTGGCAGGATTACGTCTTCCCGATCTACTTCACCCCGCGGGGCGATCCGTACGGGAACAAGACCAACTGCATGCTGCCGGCACCGCTGTACGACAGCCTGGACCTGGTGCTGGATTATGCGTTTACCATCAGTTCCACGGCCGGGTTCGTAACTGGTGGGTCAAACCACGTCTTTGACCTGTACGCCCTGATGCTGCCGTCCGGCACGGGCGGGTTCCAGGCACTGCCTGCGAACGTTCCGAACAATGCAATCGAGAGAATGAAACGCCGGAACCTGATCATCGAAACCAAGAAACAGGATTATACCACGGTAGCCAGCGGGGACGAGCCGATCAAACTCACCCTGGACAAAAACCGGTGGCTGAGGCAGCTGATGATCTTCTGCTACGAGAACGGTATCGGTGAAGGGATCGATCTTACCGATCTCAAGCTCAAGGTCAGCAACGACATCACCTGGGCGTCTCAGTGGTCCGACCTGCAGGCTCTCAATGCCAAGGACTGCAACCTGGATTACTTCCTGAACATGTACCTCAAAGCCCAAGGCACGACCGATGAGCTCTGGACCCGTGTACCGGCGCCCTACCCGTACATAAGCCCCGGGACCGCTCCAACAGCTGCCCCGTATTTCACCACGCTCGGCAACGGGGACAAGGTAACCCTCACAGTTGAAGGGGCAAACGATGTCAACCTGATCGGCCTCAAAAGCGACGTGGTCCCCTGCAGCGTATTCATTGACTTAGACCGGGACAAGATGATGCAGAACATGCAGTGGTGCGGGATCAACGACCTGGAGATCCTGCTGACAAATGGAGGAGCCGGCGGCGCGGTGCAGATCATCGAGCAGCACATTGCACCACCCTGGGGATACTCGATATAATCTCCCTTTTTACGGGGGGTTAGTCAATGCCAGGATACGTTGATATAACGACGGATCCGCGGGGACCGGCAAACTCGTTTTGCCCTCCTCACGTGTGCTGTTCGATCACCGTCCCCATACCCGGGTCGGATAACCGGGCATGGATTGTTGATAAGGTCCCTGTCAGCGACGGCCATGAGACATTTGAGATCCCGGACCGGTGGTTTACGGAGAACCGGTGCCAGGTCTCGGTAATCCTCTTTTTTGGGGCGACTCAGTGGAGCGTCCAGGATTATGTTTTGAACGGCGGGGTGCTCAAGATCGCCCGGTATTTCGAATCCGCGCCCGGAGTGGCGGGAGAGTGCATTGCGGGAGAGACCGTGTGCGACCCCACCGGCACTCGCTGGATCTGCAGTCCGACAACAGGGATCTGGGCGAAGACTACGGAACCGTGCACCCCACCAACAACGCCAGGACCTGGTCCGTGGCAACCCCCGGAAGAAACGGGACTGAATCTGACGATGATCGGCATTGGCATCATTGGCATTATTATCGTGATTGCTGCTGCCGTAATTGTGCTGCGAGGTAAAAAAACATGACAATTTCGCTTACACCTACCCTGATGAATTTGGACACAAATAATTGGGGTTTTAACCTGACGGCGCAGGGCGATCCCGGCACTAAAATTGAGCTCCTGGTGGGCGGTGCCGGTGGATCTGTTGTAGATACCAGGGTTGCCGATTCGACCGGTAAAGCGGTTTTCAATTTCGGTGGACCCCTGGCCGTGGGATCGCGTACATTCCAGGTACGCCAAAACTGTCTCCTGGGGTTCTGCGATTGGTCGAATTACGCTTATGTCAACGTCGCACAGGCCGCGGTCCAGCAACCGGCCCCGACACCTACACCCACACCGGCCCCGACTGCCCCGGTATCCGGGGATAATACGGCATACGCTCAGCTGCTGGTCGATAAACTAAATGCCGGCCAGTGTTTCACAGACGCAGAGATCGCCTGGGCACGGCAAAATGAACCAACCCTGTACAACATGATCTGGGGGAAGACCTGCCAGCCGGCACCAGTACCGACACCGACGCCAACACCGCTGCCGCCGGGACAATGCCCAGCCGGGTACCGGAAAATGACCGACTCATCCAAACGCTTCATGACCTTCGATTGCCCGTCAGAAGTAGCCGCAAGCATACTCGCACAAGTGGCAGAGAACGAAGCGCGGTGCGTCGTAAAATATTCAATCTCCTTCCCCGGGGGGTATTATCTCGTTGAGAACGGGATCCAGTACGGTGCGGGGGGTAATTGCGCTGAAGGAGGTGTTGCTCCAACGCCCACACCAACACCGACCCCGACCCCCATGCCAACCCCGACACCTACGCCTACGCCAACGCCTACGGTGATCCCGACACCGACACCGACCCCGACCCCCACGCCAACGCCTACACCTACACCTACACCTACGCCCACGCCAACCCCGACACCTACGGTAACCCCTGCAGCAGCAGAGGCCGGAGTGCTGGGATTGAGTCAAAACCAGGTCCTGATGTTGGCGGGTGGGGTGCTTGTTGTCATCTTGGTGATCGGCATTTTGATCACAAGGAAACGGTGAAAGCATGGATCCTCTCTGCCAGATGTACCGGGACGCGGCAGCGGCTCAACGGTGGGACGAGCTCGCAGCGATACATGCAAAGATGATCAACTTAGGATACGTCTGGAGGAATGACACGTGCTATCCACCGGGAACACTGCCAGGAGCCCCTCCCACACAGGAACTCCTGGAAAGTTGGGGGATTACACCGGAGACTCCGTACCAGTCGCCCTGGGTAGCAGCGCCCGTTTCAATCGGAGGCTGGGAAACCGGCGCAGTAGGTACGCCAGGATCCTGCATGTATATGTTCATGATGGAGGCAAAGGCAGCCGGGCTGTCGTATCAGGCAGCACTCAACGCATGGGGATCTTTGCCAGAGGGTCAATGCACGTATAAACCCCCTATACTCCCGGCCACGGAACCGGTCACGGAGCCGGCTCCTGAGCCGGCTCAGGAGATCACAACGATCCCGACAACCCCGGCACCTGAAACGACCCCGGGGATCACAACGACACTGGCAACTCCATCACCGGTGACTCCATCACCGGAAACGGTAACCGCGGCGCCGGCAAGTTTTTTCGGGTTTATGACAAATGAAATGGCCGCAAACATTATCGTACTTATTGCGGTGATCGCCTTCATCTTATTGCTCGCCAGCGGGGGAGGAAAATCATGATCTCGCTCAGTGCAGCAACGCAGTACGTTTACCCGGGGCAGGACCTCGCACTGACGGCCTACGGTCTGCCGAATACAAAGATCGATCTGATAGAACGATCGGACCGGGTCCTGGGCCTGATCCCTACGCATGTAGATTATACCGTGGCATCGCACGTTTCCGATTCGAACGGCATCGTCACATTCCACGTAACGATGCAGGCGATCGGGACGGTCACATTCTACGCGCACCAGTCCTGTAATTTCCTGGGCATCTGCGATCAGTCAAATGACGTATCGATCTCGGTGATTGCAAAGACAGCCGATGGCCAGCCGGCGCCGGGACCGACAACCCAGGCACTCGGGCTTACTGCTGACAAATCCGTGATCGTATCGGGTGACGTGGTTACGTTCCTGGTGACAGGGGCGCCCGGCACCCAGGTACGGCTGATGCACCGGATTCCTACCGGGGATAACAAAGTTGCCGATCTTTCCCTGGATATCAATGGCCAGGCTAAAACAACCTGGACGCCGGCGGCGCAGCAGTCCTACACGTTCTACGTCGAGACCGGGGCCTGTATCCTATGGGGCGCTCTCGGATGCACAAAGTCCAACGAGGTGACGATCTCGGTTACCGCGGGGCCGTGCGCTCCGTGGGATATCGCCTGCCAGCTTACCGGTGCCGGCGGTGAAGAAGGCGGCGAGAGTTTCACGAAATGGCTTGCGGATACCGGAAAAACCGTGATCATCCTGGTTGTGATCCTGGCATTCGTCTACATTCTCGCGGTATATGTCGTGCCGGGGGTACTGACCTCAGCTGCAGCAGGCACGACAAAAAAAGTAATATCCGGGGGGGGCTGATCATTGATGGCAAAAAAAATACTAATGGTTGAGTTTCCGTCGATCGAGACTGGCACGGTGGACTGGAAAATTATAAAAAAGAACTTCCAGTACCTGTTCGATGAGCTGAATACAAAAATCCGAGATGTTGACGCTCTTGCCGTACGCCAGACCGTCACAGTGTCCCGGGCCTACGAGATTGAAGGATCCTACGTGTTCCTTGAGGCCGGCAAACACCCCCGGTTTAGGGTTGTGGATGCCTATGCGATCGCCCACGACAACATAGACCAGGAGATACGGATCGATCTCCCGGACATTGCTGCACCGGTTAAGTTCTCGGCAACGGAAAAGAAAGGATCCGCGAAGATCTTTACGCTTTTCCCGCAGGCCGCACTGCCGTTCTGGTCCCCGCTCCAGGTCGTGCTGTCAGCAACCCGGCGGGTCTCGGTGCACATCACGTTCGAATCTACAGAGGTGGAGTCACATGATTGAATGGTCACAGCTGGAAAAAGCGCTCTGCGATATCTGGACCGTAATTAACCAGGTCGTTCTCGAGCTTCGAAAACGATCGGCAACGGTCGAGCGTGTTCTGTCAGACGAGACAGTAATTCCGGTTAATACCTGGACCGGGAGCACTGGAAACAAGGGTTATTATGAATCTCCCACGGTCCAGAACGACGGGTATTGCTGCGGCCGGCTCCTGGTCGACGTGTCATTTCACGATGCAGCCACCGGCGGCCTGACGGTCGATCTCTATTACCACAGCCAAAAGATCGGTGAAGTGATCAAGATCCCGTACTCGATGCAGGTTACCGGCGGGGCATCCGCAGCACTGGACCTCGCAAACCTGAGCGGGTTTCACTTCATTGTCGTCAACCATGACCCCGTGCATGCCGTGACGATCAAGCATTTCCGGATTGTCTTGTGGGGGGTGAAGTGAGGGGATGCCCGGTAACGTCCCCCGCTGGAAGGTGATCCACTGCAGGACCTGCGGGAAGGTGATCCGCCGGTTTGACCGGCGCCGGTATCACGGCCACGTCCCGCAAAATGTGATCCTCGATGCGATCCGGAAGCACTACAAAGGAGAACACCCCCGAAAATTCCGGGCGAGTATCCGGAAGGGGGTAAAAACCAGAACGGAGGGACAAATGCCAAAAAGGAAAAAGAAGCTTAAGAGGCTCATCAAGGGCAGCAAAGCTGCGAAAGCTTACATGGCTCGTTTAAGAGGTATGAAGAAGACGGGTCGGAAACGGAGGAGGTGAGAACATGCCGAAACGAAGATCGTCAGTACAAAAAGTGAAAAACCTTTTGGACGGGTACAGGTTGCCTCACGGATACGAGATTGTGATCCGGAAGACAGGAGCTGCGAAGACCCGCGCTGCAGTTGCACGTGGGGAGCGAAGACGAAAGGGCACCGGGAAAAAGCGCAGAGGTCGCCGGCGTGACAGTAGGGGACGGTTCATATGACCAACGGAGACAGCTGCCCCTTTGCGGCCGCGACCGTCACGACACAGGCGCCCGAGGCCGGGGGAGCGGAGGACGTGCTGAGTAAATACGGTGTCGTGATCGTCCTGGTCGTCCTGGTGGCCGCTGCTGCGATCCTGAACAGTGGAGGATCCGATTGATGGGTGATCACGTAAAAGAGCTGGCGATCGCCGGCCTTGTTGTATTGGAGATAGCCGCACTCATGAAAGGCGTCGACGGCCTGCTCTTTGCATCCGTGATCGCCCTGATTGCCGGGATTGCCGGGTACAAACTGGCAGTCTACGTCCGCGAAAAGACTTAAAAAAAGGTGGAAAATGATTCTGACAACGGATCAAGTTAATGCCATTGCTGCGGTGATTATCGTTATTATCGCGGCAATTACCGGCGGTGCGGTAAAACTGACACCGGAACAGGTGAACACATTAATCGTGGCAGCCGTCGCAATCATCGGGGGTGTTACTGCGGTGCTGCAGACCAAACAGAAAAAGGACGTGGTTGCCGCAATGGACCCGCTGACTCCACAGGCCAGCAACCCGAATATTATTGCAGCGCTTCCCGAACGCACCTGGAAGATGACCGATGCGACACGGCGCTGGTTAACATTCGATGCGACACCCGAAAACAAAGAGAAGATCCTCTCACAGATTGCCGATGCCGAGTCAAAGCAAATGGTCTCATACCGTATTGAATTTGCCGGCGGCTACTCTGATATCGAGTACGGAGCGCTCGTGGGGGGTCAAGGAAACCCATCTGGTAAATGAAAATTCTTTCTTTTTTTAAAAGTAGTTAACTTTGGCGATCGCAGCGATCGGAGAGCATGCGGGTGCTCAACGTCTAAAAATGTCGGCAGCCTGCAGGCCAACCAGGTTACCGATATCGCCTCTTTTTGTCAATCAAAAAGTGTTATCAACGATTGAGTTTTTCAGCACTGAACGCAAACAGCAAGTGCTATATACTAGTAGCGCATACTAGTATATTGTGCGAGGGCGGACACCTACACGCACAATCACAACCCGGACGACCCGGGCATGGAAGTGAAAAAAATGAAAACTGAATACTGGAACGAGGTTATCGGAGGCAAAAGGTACAACACCGAGACCTCCAAGTTGATCGCATCCGATGCGTACTGGGATGGACACAACTACGAGCGCCGGGGGAGGAACACTTTCCTGTTCCGGACCCCGAAGGGCAACTATTTCCGGATCAACCGGACCCAGTGGCAGGGAGAGCGCGATGCGCTAATCCCACTCTCGCAGGACGAGGCGACCGCCCTCTGGGAGCAACTCCCGGAGCACGAATTGAAATTCGAAGAGGCATTCCCCGGCGTGACTGTTGAGGATGCCTAATTTTTTTTTCCATCTTTTTTCATCGACAAAGTAACCGGAAACGATGTTGCCATCTATATATGGCAATGCCTTTTTTTCTAAAACGAAACGTTTTTGTTCCGGAACTGCATCTGAGGATCTTACGCAAAAAAGACTGGGGGTCTCTTTCCCCATGTTGTCACTGGAGTGATATGCGTGACAGTAATAACGTCGTTTTCACCAATTATAAAGTTTTCTCTCGACTATGTTGTCGAGTGCACCGGCTGCAGACCAAAGGCTACTGATTACTATAGTGTTTCCGAGACAGGCCAGCGGGTAATGGTTCCCGCGGGTGCTGGAACGTACGATGCATACATCTCGTGCACGGTCCCCTCCCTCTTTGGGACGGAAACGGATCAACAGCTGCGGCAGATCGCAG
>Ga0315274_10012178_pt1 | contig 12287 bp, 13 predicted proteins | sample YL17G02_20_MG_FD_203700 | JGI IMG/M metagenome (GOLD analysis project Ga0315274, IMG submission 203700) | Sediment microbial communities from Yellowstone Lake, YNP, Wyoming, USA - YL17G02_20 | ecosystem: Environmental > Aquatic > Freshwater > Lake > Sediment | place: USA: Wyoming | collected... | reverse complement strand
AGGTACAGGCGCGCCGCACAGTGGAGGCCATCGAGCGGGCGCGGGACGAGTGGCCGTGGATGGGCGTTCTGGCCTTGCAGCATTTTCAGCCCGTGGCCGAAGCCGACGATCCTATCCGGGGGTTCTCTCTCATCACCGACGATTTCGAACCGCGCCTTACCTATCTGCGGGTGCAGGAGTTGGCCAGGGAGACCTCCATGGCCTACCCCGGATGGTATCCCGCCGACACCTGGGCTGCTGAATACGTTGGCTCGTGGCAGGAGCAGGCTGGCACCCTGCGCGGCGGCCAAGGCGACTCGCTGCTGTTTTCCTTCAAAGGTACGCGGTTGGATATACTGGTCAGGCCGCCCCTGCACTTGAGCCAAGTAACGATCGACGAGAAGCCAGCACCCGCGCTCAGAGAAGGCTCGCTCCGCCTTGATGACGGATCCAGTGACCGCAGAGTGACTCTGGCCCAGGGCCTGGAGTACGGACGGCACCTGGCAAGCCTCACGCTGGGAAGTGGGGAGAGCGAGGGCGGGGGCATAGGGGGCTTTGTGGTTATGCGCGAGGCTGCCTTTGTACGATACTACCTGTCCCTGCTGCTTCTGGCTGGGACCGTGGTGGTCGTTGGCTGGAGACTGGTTCGGCTGGTGTTGCTGCCCAGGCCCCTCGCATGGTGGAGGACGTTGGCAGGTTGGTACCGTGGGCGACCAACGTGGCAGCAGATAGGGGTGATGTCCCTGGCGCTGGGCGTCTATTACTTCTCGCCCTGGCTGCCCCTGAGCCTCATCGGACTGGCCCTCCTGGTTCCGCTGGTGTACCTGAGGATCGATCTCGGCCTGGCCTTCGCTGCCCTGTCCATACCCTTCTTCCTCAGGCCGAAGGGCCTGCTCGGCCAGTCGCTATCCTTGGTGGAGATGCTCACGGTCCTGTGCTTCGCCTGCTGGCTGTTGCCGGAAGTGGTCAGGCGCGGTGCGGAAATGGATGCCGGCGCTCCCCATCCGCTGTCTTTGTTTCCAATCCACCCTCTGTCCAGCCTGCGCAAGCTAGCCGTGGGCTTCTGGAGACTCGTGGTGCACCTGGTTCGCACAGCCTCGGCTCTCGATGTGGGAGTCGTCTTCTTCTTGCTGGTCAGCCTTTTCTCGCTGACGGTGTCGGAGAACACCGGGGTCAGCATCTACGAACTGCGCACCGTGATCCTTGGGCCCCTCATCTTCTACCTGCTGCTGCGCGAGGCGCCTCTGGACGATGCCGGTCTAGTGCGCGTGGTGGATGCCCTGGTCTTGGGGGCGCTGGTCATGTCCCTGATCGGGCTGTACCAGTACGTCGTTGGGGTAGACGTGATCAGTGCGGAGGGGGTACGTCGCATCCGCGGACTGTACGGTTCGCCCAACAACCTCGGTTTGTACCTGGGTCGCATCGTGCCCATCACCGTCGCTTTCCTCTTCTTCGGCGGCAACAGGCGACGCCGATGGGGATACCTGGCAGCCGGCTTGCCCATCCTCGTCTGCCTGTATCTGACCCATTCGCGAGGGGCCTGGCTGTTGGGGGTGCCTGCCGCCTTGTTGTTCATGGGCGCGCTCAGGGGGCGGCGGGCGCTGCTGGCGGCGGCCGGTGCGGCGGTGGCGGCCCTCGTCGCTCTCTTGCCCTTCGCTGGAGCGGAACGTATCCGGACGCTTTTCGACCTCGGCGGTGGGACCACCTTTCACCGCCTCAAGCTGTGGGAAGCCACGGTGAACATGATTCAGGATCACCCTCTGTGGGGTGTGGGCCTGGATAACTTCCTCTACCAGTATCCCCGCTACATGCTGCCGGAGGCCTGGCAGGAGCCAGATCTGTCTCATCCCCACAACATCCTGCTGGACTGGTGGACTAGGCTGGGAGTGCTGGGTGTGGGAGCGCTGGTCTGGGTGGAGGTGGCCTTCTTCGTGTTGGGCCTGCGCCTGTATCGCTCCCTCGATGAGGGTGACCTCCGGGCGCTGGCCCTGGGGCTGATGGCTAGCATGGTGGACTTCCTGGCCCACGGCCTGATAGACAACTCCTTCTTCCTGGTGGATCTGGCTTTCGTCTTCTTCTTGTCGGTGGGCATAGTCCGCCGCCTTTCTCTGCAGGAGGCCTAGGACCGTCGCTGCCTGGTGTGCACCCTGCAGATGGGGCAAAGCGTCCACGCGGAGCGCGCTGGGCGTTTCGTTGCCTCCACGACCGAGGGATGATATAACATAGGCCAACAAGCGCTGTGAGAGGTTTGTGAGGAGCCATGAGGATACTCATCACCGGCGGCGCCGGATTTCTGGGTTCTCATCTCTGCGACAGGTTCCTGGCGGAAGGGCACCAGGTGGTGGTCATGGACAACCTGATCACCGGCAGCACCGCCAACGTCGAACATCTGGCTGGGAACAAGGCCTTTCGCTTCATCAAGCAGGACGTAACCGAGTACCTCTACGTGGAGGGGAAGCTGGACGCCATCCTCCACTTCGCCTCTCCGGCCAGCCCCATCGACTACCTGGAGCTGCCCATACAGACCCTCAAGGTCGGCGCCCTGGGCACTCACAAGACGCTGGGCCTGGCCCGAGAGAAGGAAGCCCTTTACCTGCTGGCCTCGACCTCGGAGGTGTACGGGGACCCGCTGGAGCATCCGCAACGGGAGGACTACTGGGGAAACGTCAACCCCATCGGCCCACGGGGCGTATACGATGAGGCCAAGAGGTTCGCCGAGGCCATGACCATGGCCTACCACCGCTTCCACGGCCTGGACACGCGCATCGCCAGGATCTTCAACACCTATGGGCCGCGTATGCGTCTGGAAGATGGCCGGGTGGTGCCCAACTTCATCGCTCAGGCGCTGCGAGGTGAGGCCCTCACAGTGTACGGAGACGGTTCGCAGACGCGTTCATTCTGCTACGTTTCGGACATGATCGAGGGTATCTACCGCTTGCTGTTCTCCAGCGAGGTAGACCCGGTCAACGTGGGCAACCCGAGGGAGATGGCCATTCTTGAGTTTGCCCATCTGGTGAACGAGATCACGGGGAACTCCTCTGGTATCGTCCACGAGCCACTACCCGAGGACGACCCCAAAGTCCGGCAGCCCGACATCAGCAGAGCGCGCCAGGTGCTGGGTTGGGAGCCTGAGGTCCCGCTGGAAGATGGTCTGAGCGAGACCATTACCTGGTTCCAGGAGAGACTGGGGCGGGGCCGCCTCCCGCGTGGGAGCGACGGCTGAGTCCGGGGAGGGAGAAGCCGCGCCACAGATAGGTCGTGCCCGGGCTCTCACGTGGCAACCGGCAACAGGAGGAGAGACATGGCCTGGCTCCGGGAGGTGAGCGCACCAAGGGGTGACGTATGGTTCAAGCCTTGCCAGGAGGAGGGTCTCTACAACGTGGAGGGCATCTTGGAACTGGAGGAGTCTCTTCTGGTCTGGTTTCAGGACATCGATCGATCCATCGAGTTCGCCGACCCTGTTTCCTCTGCCAAGTACCGGGTTCGCGAGGGCCGCATCGCTCTGGAGGCCCGGTTGGAGCCACAAGTTGCAGAACCCGGGGACTTCCTGGATTTGTGCCAGAGGTTGCTCGCCCCGAAGCAAGAGAGGGGAGAGGAATGGTATGGCTACGTCTTCTCCGCCCACCTGCCCCTGGAGACAGGGGAGAGCGTGACCGTTCGCTTCAGAGACACGACCTTCTGGGGACGTGAGGGCACCTTCGTGGAGTTCGTGCGGCGCGAGCCTCCCTACCTCCTGGTGGCCCAGGACAGGGCCGCCACCGTGGCTTCCAAGCCCGAGGAGTTCGAGTTGATGCTCAGGCTCAAGGCTCGCTGGCCGGTGGAGCGAGAGTCGCCAGGCTCGGCGCCGGGGGTTTGACAAGCCAGAGGGTGTGTCCTAGAATAGTCGGCGAGCGCCTGTAGCTCAGTGGAATAGAGCAACTGCCTTCTAAGCAGTGGGTCGGGGGTTCGAGTCCCTCCAGGCGCGCTCAACGACCCAGACCTCGGCCAGGTCTCGGAATAACACCCGGAACCATGGCCGAGGTACCACCGCGACGACCTCCGCACGCGAGAGCTGAGCCTTCAGCCGTTGCCACCCAGGCCGGTGCTTCTCGGAGCGCCCCGACCGGTGCCCTTCCGCGTCCTCGTACACCTCGTACGCCCAGCCCTTCTCCTCGCAGACGGCCACGCAGTTCGCTAGCTGCCGCTCCGGGCTGGCCCGGTCCTCATCGTACCGTACCATCGACCGCCGCACGTAGATCAGCGCAACACCGCTCACTCCCCTTCTCCCTCTTCGGCGGGAACGGCAGGCTCCGCCACGATACCCCATACACGAAACCCAACGCTCCCTGGATAAATGCCATATCCCGCCAGGTGCTCCGTCACCCGCTCCTCTACCTTCAGCACTAGGCCGTTGCGCACGGCGCCACTTAATAGGACGCGCACCCACGCATCCCCTTCCAACACTTCCACCCGCGACACAAATCCTCCCCGCTGCAATTCGTCGCACGCGAGGACTAAATCGTTCACGTAACCCTTGGTCAGCCGCTTCTCCCGGTCGCGCAGTCGTTTGTCAACTGGCCTGATCACAACCCAGCCGTCGCCCCTAGGCTCGTATCCCGCAAGCACTCGCCGCAGTACCTCAGCAGCCATTTGAGTCAGGTCTGTGACACCAGCCAGAAGCTCTTCGCGTGTCGCACCCTCGCCGCGGAGACGCTCCACGACATCCCTCCCCACACATCGCGCCAGCCAAACAACCGCGGATACGTATTTCGGCCTCACTACTCGCCACCAAGTGCGCCGTCGCCACCAGCCTACCGCAGCCAGGGCAGCCAGCGCCACCACCACAACCAGTGCCAGCCGAGGCCCCGAGAGCCCGCCCACCGCATATCCGACCCACGCCGCCAACAGCACCAGTATAGGCACAACTGTACAAACGTCGGCTAGCGTGCTCAGTAACTCTCGCCATCGACCCTTCACGGCTCACCTCCGTGCCCCCCGCTCTCTCCGGCCCTCTCTCGCCGCTGCCTGCGCAGCAGCAACAGGTCCCCATACTGAAGCCACTCGTTCAGTTCCTCGGCATTCAGGGCCCGTACCATGTCCCGCACCAGTTCATCCACGCCCTGAAGCAGCCCCTCGTCCAACTCGGCCACTTCCAGCCCCGCCAGCTTCATGACGCTGGCCTGGGACACCCCGAAGTACCGCGCGATCTTGTAAGCCGACTCCGCATTGGGCCGCCGATGCCCTCCGATGTACGAGCTGAACGCATTCCTCGAGAGCCCCGCCTCGATACCCGCGGGCGCTACACCCCTGCCGCGCAACTGGCACGCGCGCCTCAGGAACTCTCCTAGATCCTTCGCCTCCCGGCTGAGCCGACTGATCTCTTGCTGCCCCTCCATAGCTTACCCACCTCCATCACCACGTACGCCCGTCCCGGCTCCGCGGCAATTCCTATCACCCATTGTATCACAAATATCAACATTTGACAAGGTGTACAAATGCTGCTATACTGTCACCAAGTGGTGACATGATGGAGAGCCATCCGCATCCTCAGCTAGAGCAGAGCCAGTACCTCGAGAACTTCGTGGCGGCGCTGGCGGACATACTACTCAACGCAAAGGAGAGAGAAGCATGCAACCCTCACCTGGAAGTTTTCCCGCGCAGCAAGGCCTGCGCGCCTGGCTCTCGCAGCGAGGCATCAAACACGCCTGGGCTGCCCGCAAGCTCGGCTACACTGAAGCCTACTTCTCGCGGGTGATCAACGGCAAGGACCGGCTCACGGACCAGTTCCGAGGTCGCTGCCAGGTCCGCCTGGGATGCCCGGACGATGTCTGGACCGAAGAGTAAGACAAAGGACTCGCAGCACGATGCGCAAGTCGAGGTCGAAGTGGTCGACCTCGAGCCAACCCTGCGCGGGTACCACGTCGCCTGGAACTACGGAACCCGCTACTGGCTCCCCCTTCTTGGGCCTACCCCCTGGGCCGTGTGGCAGACCCTTCTCAGCTTCTGCTTCGGGGGCCGGGACACGTGCTGGCCCTCCATCAACCTCATCGCCGACATCGCCGCGGGTGGCAACCGCCACCTGATCACCGGACGTTGGAGAGGGAAGGGGGAAAGCAGGCGCCGACAGACGGGCGCCCTGGAGATCCTGGAAGAGGCCGGCCTTCTGGCCATCGAGACGCAGCGCGCCGGCCGCCAGACCCGCTATCGCTTCCACGTCCTGAGAGAGCCCCCCATTCTCGCCCCCGGTCAACTCGCGCAGCTGCCGCCCCGTCTCCAGCAGATCCACGCCGACTTACTCTCCCGCTGCGGCATGGACCAGCAGACCTATCAACAACGCGTCCACAGTCTCCGCCGCCGTGCTGCCCAGGACACCACCCCTGGTGCCCAGGACACTACCCCTGGTGTCCAGGACACTACCCCTAGTGCCCAGGACACAACGAAGCATTACAAAGAAGAAAGACTAATAGAAGAAGTATGGAGAACCATAAAACACGCGCTCAAACTTGACATCAGTCCCGCCAACTATCAGACCTACCTTCAGGACACCCATGCCATTGCCTTCGACCGCGACACTGGCATCCTGCTCGTCGAGGCCTCCAGTCCCCTGGTAGCCACCCAACTCAACAACTACTTCGCCATGACCGTCAGACGGGCCATCGCCGCCACGAACGCATCCATCCACGGCGTCCCCGTCGCTGCCGTCGACTTCATCCCCAGCCCGACCGGTTGCGCACCCTCACGGCCGGGTTAACACTCCTCCTGGCCTACGCTCCTGGCTCCACCGCGGCGCACAGGCCACCCTTGCCTGTAGCGCAGCCCAACCAGTTTACTGAGAAGTCCCCCCGCCTCCCTAGGACAACGGAGGCTCTCTTCGGCCGCGGACGGCTCCGACCCACCTCCAATCTTGATCATCCCACAGAAAGCGCACGACCAGCCAACGACCGAACAGCGCGCAGGCGTCTCCCGCGCACGCGGGCCGCGGCCAGATCATCAGCCCACGCCATGCAACGGTACGCGACTGCCCTCCTCCAGCCAACAAGCTCGACCTCTCTCGCCCAGCTCCATGCCTCCCTCCAGAACAGATCAGCGTCCGCCTCCTCGTCCGCCCCATGCAGCATGCACAACTCGCCCAGGCCCAGGAACCCCTTGGCCAGACCAGGCGCATCTCCTATTCCAATCGCAACGCGGAAAGAGCACTCCCAGTTCGTCTCCGCCTCTCCAGCATCGGACGCCTCCCCAGTACTCCTGTACCGTGCCGCGCACGCAAGAGCCCGGTACCGAAAGACATTGACCTGGGCAACCCTCTGACCCAGGGTCAGGTACACTAGGGACGCTTCTGGCCCCAAGGGCTCGATCCTCCCCCCAAGAACTAATGCCGGCCCGAGCGCTCCGAAGTAGCGGAGTACCCGCACAACGGCCGAAGCGATTCGTCGAAAACCCGGAAACATGCTCAGCAAAGGGATAGTCTCGAGACCGGTGACAAGCAGCTGCATCGCAGCTGCGCCAGCAGTCACCACCTGAACCCGTGCCAGCAACCGGCAAACGTCTGGCACGCTGCTCAGGATAGCCCTCCAAGCTCCGACAGCATCGCCAGCGCAGTTCAAGAAGCCTGCTGTGCTTCCGCTCAAGCCCACTCGCCATGCCCATGAGCCATCCACGCCCTCCCTCTTCAGCAGTTCCCGTTTTGCCTCCGCGGCGCGCACGTACTTGCCCCCGTAGAACAAGGCGTCCGGCCGCTCCTCAGCGTACAGAAGCGACGGTCTGGCCAGATCGCCCTCCAGAGACCCCAGGACTTCCAGCCCCTCCTGCCAGGCTCCGGTGTGAACTAGAAGGTGCCCCAGCCACCGTCGCATGACCCCTCTGTCCAGGGTGACGTGCATAGCAGACCCCACAGACGCGAGCCGCCCTTCAGACTCTCGTGCATCGTCAGCATGTTCATCGAGCCCCGGCGTTCTGTTGGTGAGTCGCTCGAGGGGCACCCGCAGGTCCGTTCTTTCATCCGGAAGAATCCAGAGTTTCTCCATCAGCGATTCGAATCCTCGTGGATCGTCCTGCAATCTGTCCAAAGGTCTTGGGGCAAGCACCCTGATCGGCCGGCAGCTGTTGAGGGCGGGACAGACGTCCAGGTCCCTTCCGCTGTACCCAAGGATCAGGAGCGTCCGACCATCGACCCAGTTCCTGAGTAGGCGGTACCTCCACGACTCTAGTCTTGCTTCTTGCTCGTGCGTGTAGACCATGGCTACATCGCAGTCGACCGATCCGTGGATTTTGTACAACACCGACGACCCCCGCGCCCGAGCTAGCTGGTCTTCCTTCCGCACCACTCGGTGGTATCTTGCGTCGATGCAGTTGCCCTTGGCCAGATGGTCGCACGCAGTCTCTATGCCGCAGTCGTAGTTGGTGGTGACAACAACCAGCGGTGGATCCCCACTGACGGCCAGGGCGGTTCGCTCAAGCATCAACTGGGCCAGCATCTCGTGCGCCGGATTGTGCGCGCCAGCAGAGAACAGCTCTCTGATGAGTGAATCTGCCACCGCTGGCGATCTGACCCGCGCGAGCCCAGCCATGACACTCTCGAATGGGAACTCCTCGATGCACCACTTCAGATGTTCACGCCGAGCGCCGTCCCTCGTCGCTTCGGGAATCAGCTCTTCCAAGAGCAGGCGCCTTATCTCGGTCGCGGCTTCCCAGCCAGTCGCCAGGAGCGTGGGAGGGAACTTGGAGATGGCAGATCCAACCAGGATTGTAAGCGATCCAGCCCGCCTCGCCTCACTGAGAACTCCGTACCATTCCTCCTCACCAACCCTGCGCATCCAAGTACCCCGCCCGAGCTGTTTGATGCCTTCCTGCCTCAGTCGAAGCCTGCCGCGACTCTTTTGCTTGGCAGCACACTTGCTAAAGGTGGCCCCCCTGGCGTGGCGTACTCTTCCCTCCGCCGCGGGCCACCCACCGCCCCTGCCGCCACGCCCTGGTGACACCACCAGCCTGGATGGTAGCGGACCCTGTCCCCAATATCAACTCTACACAAGCGCTATAGTGTGAACATCAAGCCCAAGCTGGCGACACCTCCTGTACCAGGCTGCCTTCGCCCCCACACCCTGTCACCACCTCGTCACGACATGCGCGACACGGTCCTCCTCAACAGCGGGACCTCTTGCCATTGCCTGGAACCCGCCTTGCGCCATCAACTCTCACCTGCTACAATCGGCTAACTCCACCGCCTTTGCTCACGCGATTCTCCGACACCACACCCCCAACGTGCCGGAGAGCCTATGACTGTTCGCCTGCGCGACCGGAGGTGACCGCCATGTGGGTCTACATCAACTACCCAAACCCCCACTTCACCGTGCATCGTGACCCCTCTTGTCGGATGATCCAGATGCACGGCAAGCCCGGCCAGCGTGTCCGTAGAGTGACCATGTATACTCTCGGCGATCTACTGTCCGAGGTGATTGCTGGCAAGATACGATTCGCCGCTGAAAGTGGTCTCAACGACCTCTGGGTAGAAATAAAGCTCGACACCCATGACCAGGAAATCGGCCTGGTCCATGTTCTTCAGGCCCTCCTTGGCAGGAAATACGCTCCCCTTGCACACGCTCCCATCGCAGAACACTGCTGACCAAGAATCTGACCCGACACCCTCCGAGGCAGGAGTTCGATCCTCACTGAAGTCGAGGCTGCTCGACGGACTTCCCTGATCGAGCCTGGTACATGGTTCCCCTCCACAGCGGAGCCCCTTCACGCCTTCTCAAGGCGCTGCCTGCACGCCCTCGCCACATAGGCTACAATCCCTCCGACCAACGAGGCAGGGCACCCGTGACCAACCGCGCACTTACAATCTCGCTCCCCCTCTTCCTCCTCCTCTCAGCCTGCACCTCCCCCCAGCCCACCGGCAGAATCGCCTTCTCCTCAGACCGCGACGGAAACGCCGAGATCTACATCATCAACGCCGACGGCACCGGCCTCGAGCGACTCACTTACAGCCCATCGTCTGACACCAGCCCCGCGTGGTCTCCGGACGGCCAACACATAGCCTACAACCAGGAGTTTGAGTGCAACCTGGATATATGCGTGATGCACACCGACGGGCCACCGATCAATCTCACCGGCTGGCCGGGTGCTGAGGGATCCCCTTCCTGGTCCCCAGACGGCACCCGCATCGCCTTCTCTTCCGACAGAGACGGCAACCTGGAGATCTACAGCATAGCCGCTGACGGCACGGACCCTGTCAACCTGACCAACAACCCCGCCGGCGACGGCACGCCTTCCTGGTCGCCCGACGGCGACCGCATAGCGTTCTCCTCAGACAGAGACGGCAACCTCGAGATCTACGTACTCCATCTAGTCACCGGCACCGTCGACAGGCTCACCACCGGCGCCGGCGTGGATATGGGCCCCGCATGGTCGCCTGACGGCGAGCGCATAGCCTTCTCCACCGACGGCGACCACGAGATCTACCTCATGAACGCCGACGGATCAGCCCTGGCCCAACTCACCGACAACTAGGCCGAGGACAAGCAGCCCAGCAACTGCGCAGTGCCGCAGTCCACCGTCTGTGAGCGACATAAGGCCGAGTGCCAGGACGACTACCAGGCTGCCTTGAGCACCCTGCGCTCGAATTCGCTCACCCTCAGATCTCCGCAACCCCTATAGTCGGCGGAGCGACTGGCGCAGCTTGTCCACAGCTATGGAAGACGCTAGGCCCACCACGAATGCCCAGACCACCCAAGGGATGGCGATTTCCAGGGGGAACTCGCCAGCACCAGACAAGACGTACACCAGCGCGACCAGCAGGTAGGGGGAACTGAGTCCCAGCCCGGAGGCTATCCTTGTGTTCACCGGAGTCTTGGACAGGAGGACCAGGGCACAGGCGGCCGCCAGCGGAGGAAAGATCACCAAGGTCCAGTGGATCTCCGTGAGCCTGAAGGTCAAGAGCGGCAGGGTAAAGCAAGTCACACACGGGAAGTAGCCTGTGGCCAACCCGACGAGCAGGGTGACGGCCACGGCGGACAAGGCGAGAAGGGCGTAGCCCAGAATGGCCACGGTTACGGCGTACTTGATGGTATGCTTCACGATACTCCCCCGTCAGCGGATTCCCTCAGAAACTCCTCATGGTGAATGGGACTGCCTGGCAGGCGCCTGTAGCTGAGTGGAACAGAGCAACTGCCTCTCTAGGCTTGCAGAGCATCGACGCCCTTGGCCACAGCGAATCTGATTCGCTCCGTGCATTCGAAGTCGTGGACCCGGGCAAAGTACTCTTGCAGCCCCTCAGGGGTCTTCAGGTTCAGACCGGTTAGCTGCCTACAATTGAGATGGCCAAACCGCTCTTGGAAGGCCCGGACGTATTCGTCCATCATTCGCCAAACGGGCTCTGGGCTCTGCTCCGGGTCGCTCCTCCCATACTTCAGGCCGATGAGCATGGCCACGCTGGAAACTGAGCCGCACAGCAGTCCGTTCAGGCTGACCCCCGCACCTATGGCCGTGCCCACCCTGGGGATGAACTCAGCGTCCTCGCTCGCCAACCCTTTGAGGGCCAGAAGCACACTCTCACAGCAGTTATACGGTCGCCCGGTGGGGAAGTTGCCTGGTCTATCGCAGAAGTACCTCACTGCACGCTCCTGTACGGCCGCAACGTCGGACTCTGATCCTCCAGTCATCTTGCACCTCCCTCAGTAATGGCTAGCTATGTCGCAGCCCCGGATACAGTCTCACCGGGCCTCCCATGATCTCAGCGCGTATCTCCTGACCCATGAGGGCAAGTCCTTCAGCGCTGGCTGCGAGGGCTATTGTTGCTCCTGCCTGTGTCGAGTCCCTTATCGACACAGGCTTTCGCAAGGCCTGCCATCGTGATCAGCATCGAGCCGCGAAGGGTCGCCTGGGCAAGCGTTCCAGTAAGACATTACTTCGGCACACGAGGAGAAGTCGCGACAATTGTAGATATTGCCGACGCAATTCCCGCGAGTTGCAGCCGTGGGAGCAGAAGCAGCCCACAGACCACGTCCGGCCTCCCTGGCCTCGCTTTCCAGTTGCACGAACACGCCGGAAAAGGCCACGTCAGGAGGATACGTCCAGGCAGTGGCGAACCCCCTCCTGACCAGCTCGGCGCTGACGAACATGTCCCCCACATAGACATAGCGCAGTAGCCTTCCGTATTGGTCGGTGTCAGAGACGTCCTTCACCAAGCGGACGGTCTTGCCCTCCACCAACTGCCTGTTCGCCTGCGTAGCTTGCTCACATCCGTACTGGCCGGGCTCGGGGCACTCGATGCCGATGTAGCGAAGAGAGTACATGTGGCCCTCTATCTCCACTTCTATAGTGTCGCCATCAAC
>Ga0315274_10012177_pt1 | contig 12287 bp, 8 predicted proteins | sample YL17G02_20_MG_FD_203700 | JGI IMG/M metagenome (GOLD analysis project Ga0315274, IMG submission 203700) | Sediment microbial communities from Yellowstone Lake, YNP, Wyoming, USA - YL17G02_20 | ecosystem: Environmental > Aquatic > Freshwater > Lake > Sediment | place: USA: Wyoming | collected... | reverse complement strand
CAAATCGCAAATCGGTGGGGGCGAACCTTGTGTTCGCCCCAGGAGGGGCGAATACGAGATTCGCGCCTACCCGCAGAGCATCTGCTCCACGAGGCGGCAGATCGTGTGGCCGGCGGCCGTGTGGCACTCCTGGATCGTCGGCGTGTCGTCCGAAGGCCCCTTGATGCAGACGTCGCACAGGCTGGCCATGCTCCCTCCGCCTGCTCCAGTGAAGCCGACGATCTTCATGCCCACGATCTCGGCCGCCTGGATCGCCCTGACGACGTTCTTCGAGGTCCCGCTGGTGGAATAGGCGAAGAGCACGTCGCCCGCCGCCCCCAGCGCACCCACCTGGCGAGCAAAGATGTCGTCGAAGCTGTAGTCGTTGCCGATCGCGGTGAGGATGGATGTGTTCGTGGTGAGCGCGATGGCGGCGAACGCGGGCCGCTCCAGCTTGAAGCGGCCGACCAGCTCCGCCGCGATGTGCTGGGCCTCCGCCGCGCTCCCTCCGTTGCCGCACAGGAGCACCTTGCCCGCCTTGCGCAGGCACTCGACAACCACTTGCACGGCCTGAGCAATGTCCGCCGCGGCACGCTCCGCGAAACAGCGCTTCGCCTCCGCACTGTCGAGGATGGCGTTGCGCACCTGACCGACGAGATCCGAGCCTGGTAGCTCGCACCGGCGCACCACGACTTTCTGAGCAGGCACCGCTCCCGCGCACTCCTGGCACAGATGCCGCTCGACGGGCGCGCCTTCGGCTAGGTCCGTGATATGCACGTTGGCTCGTTCCTTCCCGCACTTCTCGCAGAGCTGGGGGCTCATGGCTTCCTCCGTCCGTGAGAGTTGAGGACCTTCTCGACGATGCGGCTGGTCGAATGGAAGTTCGAGAGCGGGGCGCGCTCGATGCGGCCGCCGTAGCTCTCCACGATCTCCCAGCCGACGACTTCCTCCTTGCTCTTGTAGTCCCCGCCTTTCACCAGGATGTCGGGCCGGAGGAGGCCCAGGAGGGGCCGGGGCGTGTCCTCCGGGAACACGGTCACGTAGTCAACGTAATGGACCGCCGAGAGGAGCTCGACCCGCTCCTTCTCGGTCAGGATGGGTCGAGAAGGTCCTTTCAGGCGGCGAATGGAGGCGTCGCTATTCGTCGCCACGATGAGCACGTCGCCCAGGCTCCTGGCATGGCGGAAAAGCGAGATATGGTTGGCGTTCAGCAGGTCGAAACAGCCATTGGTGAACACCACGGTCCGCCCTTGCGCCTTGAGCTTTCCAACGATCGTGGCAAGCTCCCCGCGGCTGCGCAGCTTCGTGGCCTCCGTGTGCACGAGCACCTCCAGCTCCGCCTGGATCTCAGGGCGGGAGAGAGGCACAAAGCCGAACTTCGCCACTTCGATGCCGCCGGCAGCGTTGGCGATGGCCACCGCCTCCTCGAAGCTGCCGCCACCGGCCAGCACGAATCCCAACAGGCTGAGCACCACGTCCCCAGCGCCTGTCACGTCGAACACCTCGTGGGCACGGGCAGCCACGTGATAGGGTCTGCGTTTCCTGCGGTACAGGGACATGCCCTCCCGGTCTCGCGTAATGATACACGCTTGGAGGGCGAGGCGCTGGAGGAGCTGGCGCCCGATCTTGTCGATCAACCCCGTCTTGTTCGGGAGACCCGCAGCCAACGCCGCTTCCATCCGGTTGGGGCAGATGGCCGTGACGCCCCGGTAGCGGCCGGCGTCCACCCCGCGCGCGGGATCCACGATGATCGGTTTGCCGGCGGACCGGCTGGCGCGAATGAGGGGCTTGAGCAAGGCTGGGGTCAGAACGCCCTTGTTGTAGTCGGAGACCAGGACCGCGTCGGCGCGGCGCAGTTCCGATTTGATGCGCCCAAGGAGCCACCTGGTGGCCTTTTCGGAGATTGGGCTGGGGTCCTCGCGGTCCACCCGGAAGAGCTGTTGCACACGGGCCACCATGCGGGTCTTCACGGTCGTGGGACGATCGGCCAGCCGCAGAACGGGGCCTGCCTCGATACCGAAGCCTTCCATGAGGCGCCGCAGCGTCGCGCCGTCGCCATCGTCGCCCATCACGCCGGCACACACGACCTTGGCATCCAGTGCGGCCAGCGCGGCCGCGACCCGGAACGCCCCGCCCGGCCGATCCTCCTGGGCCGTCACTTTCAGGACCGGGACCGGGGCCTCGGGGGATATGCGCTCGACGTCGCCCCACACATAGCGGTCGAGCATGAGGTCGCCGACGACGAGGATGCGCGGCTGCCCAATCGCAGCGAATCGCCTGGCAAGCTCTGGGTTCATTCAGGGTCACTCCCTGTGTGCCACGGTCGGCTCGCCCGACCGTGTTGCTGGCTGCCCCGGCACGGCTGGGCGAGCCAGCCGTGGCACCCCTCTTCTGGGGTTGCCTCGTGCCCCTCGCCCTGCGGGCGCTTTCGCCACCGGTCGTGGAGCCAGAACCACTGGTCAGGGTGAAGTCGGATGAGCTCCTCGATCCGCCGGGTGAACTGCGCCGTGTTCGCCACGACGTCTGCGCGGTGGTCCCCCGTGCGAATCAGCTCAAACGGCGGATCGCAGCGGAAACAGTGGAAGGAGCCCTTGCCCTCCCGCCACGTGCAGGCGGCGAGGACGGGGACATCGTGCTTGAGGGCGATGCTGGCCGGGCTGGGCACCGTCGAGGCGAGCTTGCCGAAGAAGTCGACGAACACGCCCCCGCTGCGCTGGTTCTGGTCGATCAGCATGCCCACGCAGCCCCCGCTCTGGAGCCAGTGCATGACGTGCCGCAGCGCGCCCTGCCGACCCACAACGGTCAGGCCGGCCCCCTCACGCCACTTCCGCGTGCGGCCCTCGATGTACGGATTCCGCAGCACCCGCGCAATGGCCAGCGCCGAGCCCGCCGCCTGGGCCAACGCAAGCCCCCCCAACTCCCAGTTGCCCATGTGGGCCGTGACGACGATGGCGCCCCGGCCCCGCGCCAGCGCGGCCTGAAGATGCTCCGCCCCCTCCACGCGGGAGAACTCGGCGAGCCTTCTCCGCCGAAGGATGCCTGGGAGCATGAGGTCCTCGGCGACGTTCGCCCCGAAGTTGCGGTAGACTCGGCGGATGAGGTCGCGGGCCTCCTTGCGGCTGAGGCCAAGAGACCGTGCGGCGTTCCCCTCGGCCAGGCGCCTGTGGCGCGGGCTCACCAGGCGGCTCAGCGACCCAAGGCCCCGGCCCAGCCACAGCCCAGCGCCGACCGGAAGCGGGCGCAGCACAAGCTCGACGCCGCGCATGAAGGCATACATGCCCAGATCGACAACGCGGCTGCGACGCTTCGTGGACATTCCTGATCGGTCCCTCGGCCCTCACGGAGCGATGAGATGATCGAGGGCGCTCACGAGAAGCTCCTCGCCGCTCGTGAAAGACATCTCGACCGCCAGCACGTAGAGCGGCGGCGCACCTTCGGGGAAGGACGGAATCTTGATCGCGTCCTTCTCCGTCGTCAGGACGGCCTCGGCGCCGGCTTCAGTTGCGGCGCGCGCCACCGCCGAAAGGTCGGCCGCGTCGTACCAGTGATGATCCCGGAAAGCCTCATGGCCCGCCACGACCGCGCCCAAGGCCTCCAGCGTCTTGGGGAAAGCCATCGGGTTGCCCAACGCGCTGAAGGCGTAGACACGCCGCCCCTGGATCCAGTCGAGGGGGCGGCTCTCGTCGGCCAGGTGCCGGTAGAAGCGCACGGGGCGATGGGCCGACTCGACCACCGGGCGTCGCCCGCAGATCTCCTGGATCTGCCGCCCGATCGCCTTCACCTGGTCCTTAGTGGCCAGGTCGCAGCGCGTCAGCACAAAGAGGCCGGCTCGGCGCAAGCCCGTCAGCGGCTCCCGCAACAGGCCACGGGGCAAGAGATGCCCGTAGCCGAACGGCATCAGGGCGTCAATCAACACGACGTCGAGATCCCGGCCCAGCGCAGCGTTCTGGAACCCGTCGTCGAGGAGGATACACTCGGCGACATGGTCTCGGATGGCCTGGAGCCCCGTGGCGTGGCGGTTCTTGCCGATCAGGTGGGGGACCCTGGGCAGGTAGCGGCGGAAGAGCAGCGTCTCGTCGCTTTCGCCGACGCCGCCGGGAGCCTTCTGGCCGTAGCCCCGGCTCAGGATCACCGTGGCAACGCCCCGCCTCTGGAGCCAGCGGCCTATCCAGATCACCAGAGGTGTCTTGCCCGTCCCCCCTGTCGTGATGTTGCCGACGCTGATCACCCTCGCGTCAAGCTCGTGGGTGAGGAGGAGGCCGCAGTGATAGAGCGCCCGCCGCGCCGAGCAGCCCACCCGGTAGAGCACGGAGAGGGCGCTCAGGCCGGCTCGGACACTGGCCCCCGCCGCGCCGCCCCGCTCACCGCTGATATAACCGAAGAATCGCGCGTGGAGAGTTGCCATGGCTGCGTCCGAAAGCGGTATTCTAGCAGAGGCGCGCAGCCGAGTCAAAAGGGCACGTTCCGCTTGCAGATTGCAGATTGGAGATTGCAGACTGAGTCAAAGCCATGCCCTCCCTCGCACCGTTCCGAAATCTGAAATCTCAAGTCTGAAATCTGAAATCACAAGTCGAATGCACCCTTGCGATTTCCGATTCCCTGGCTATAGTATGCGGTGAGCCAGACGAGGCGTGTGCCTCCGCCCGAGCAGCCCCGAGGCCGAGAAGCGATCATCAAAGATCCCACGGGATGACGAGAAGACAGCCCGACGGCAGCCCAACCCCATCCTTTCCCATCGTCGCCTTTGCGGCCTGGGCCTCCCTGGTGCTCGCCGCCTATCTGGGCTGCTTCCTCATCCGCTACCACCCCTCCGTCGGCCACGTCGGCGCGGCCCTTTCCAGGCTCCCGTTCGTCCCGGGGTACGGTGTCCTCTATCTCCCGGTGCTGCTCGTGAGTGCCGCCCAGTGGGCCATCGCCGTCGGGGCGGGGATGGTGATCCTTCGCCGTGCCGGCTACACCACCCTGAGTCTCGCCGAGCGGGCGGTCTTCGGCGGGGCGCTCGGCATGGGCATCTTCTCCCTCGGCACGTTCTTCCTCGGCACGATCAGCGGCGGGCCGGCGTGGCTGCTGCGCGTGCTCTTGGTCCTGTTCGTCGTGGCAATGGGTTGCTTGGGGACTCGCGAGTTGATCCGCGCCGCAGCCGAGGGAGCACGCGGTCTGAGGACATGGTGGGTCGGGGCCAGCCGGGGGAGCATCGCTCTTGCTGTTCTCGCGGGCATCGTCGTGCTCTTGGCGCTCGTCCGTGCCAACGTTCCCGTCTTCGCGGACTACGATGCCCTGGAGTATCACCTGGCCGCGCCGGCCCAATGGTCCGAAGCCGGGCGGATCTTCTTCATGCGCGACGTGGTCTACACCAACTTCCCGCTCAACGTCGAGATGCTGTATCTCCTGCCGATGAGCTGCCTCGGCAGCCCGACGCTCGGAGCTGCGGTGGGCTTGCAGGTGGGCATCGGGTTCGTTGTGCTCACCGCGGCGGCGATCGCGGCCTGTGGCCGTCGCCTCGACAGCCCCGCGGCGGGCCGGGCTGGCGCCGCGATCTTCCTCACCACGCCGCTGCTGGCCGAGCTGGCCACCCTCAACTCCTACCTGACGGAGCTTCCACTCACTGCTTACAGCTTCCTGTCGCTCTTTGCGTTTCTCCTCCTGCGCCGGGCGGCCTCGGCGGGGCGCCCATCGCCGGCGATGGGCGCCCGATGGCGCTATGCCGTCCTGTGCGGCGCGATGGCCGGCCTGGCGATGGGCTGCAAGTACCCTGCCGTGGTCTTCGTCCTGGCGCCCATCCTGGCCTTCATCCTGGCAGGCGGCGTCATCCGGCCGGCCCTGTGGAGAAGCGCGATCCTTTCGGCATCGATCGTCGGCCTGATGGCGCTCCTGGTGGCCAGCCCGTGGTTCGTCCGCAATGCGGTGAACACGGGGAACCCGGTCTATCCGCTCCTCCACGAGACCTTCGGGAGCTGGAACTGGAGCGCGGAGCAAGCGGCGAAGTTCACCAAGGCGCACGTGCCATCGGACGCGGGGTTTCTCGCCCTCGGCGCGCGGTTCTGGAGGTTCGCCATCTGGCGAACCGACGGGATGCCGGCCTCGCCGGTCTTGATTCTCTTCGCCCTGGTGCCCATCGCTCTGGCGGAGCGCCGTTCCGCGCGCCCGGTCTTCTATGCTGCCACGCTGTTCCTCGCATTCGGCGCCATCGAGCGCTTCGCTCCGGGGCAGTTGGCCAACTCCCCCATGGTCGCCTACTTCCTCTCAGCCGCCACCGCCCTGATGCTGGTCACGGCCCCGGCGTTTCTCCTCCCTCGGGGCGATCTCATCTTCCTGCCCCTCCACGCCATCGTGTGGTTCCTGGCCTGGTATGCGCTCACTCACCGGCTTGACCGCTTCCTCGACCCGGTGACCGCGGCGGTTGCGCTGCTGGGCGGCGTCGGCGTCGCATCCATGACGGATCGCTGGGCCAAACGGCTGGCTTACGCCATTCTGGGCGGCGGTCTCGCCTCCACAGCGTTCATCTCGGTCCTCTTCTACGCGCCCCTCATCGCCGATGGCTTGGGTATGCCAACGGACGAGTTCCTCCGTGAGGTGAACAAGGGCAGCACGTACTGCCAGCCTGTGATGGACGCGATCAACGACAAGCTGGCTCCAGAGGCCGTCGTGCTCTTCCTCGGCGAGAGCCGTACGCTCTACTGCCGCCGCCGGGCACTCGCCTCCACCGTCTTCGACCGCAGCCCGATCGACCGCCTCCTGGATAGCGGGCCGCGAGGCTACTCCGCCCGCCGCGTCCGCGACGGACTCCTCAAGCTCGGGGTGACGCACATCTACGTCAACTGGGCCGAGATCGACCGCCTAGCCAACTCGTACGGCTACCACTATGAAGGCATTGTCCACCGCGGCCTTCCGGACGATGTGTACCGACGCCTGTTCGAGAAGATGCGCGACGCGGGCCATCTGAAGTACCTCGTGCAGATCGTGCGCCGCGACGAGCATGGCCGCCCTCAAGACGTCTTCGCCCTCTACGAGCTCCAGTAGGCCACACTGCTCGCTGAAGGCCCCTTGGAAGGAGAAAGCGTCGTGACAGGGAGACGCATCTGGCCCCTGTTGGCCGTCCTTGCCATCGCGTCGCTCGCGCGGGCCGAGTCGAATCTCCGGCAATCGCTGCCCGGCAGCGGCGTGACCTTCGACCCCAAGAGCTTCCTGGTCAACGGAGAGCGGGTGCTGTTCTTGAGCGGCGGCGTGCATTACTTCCGCATCCCGCCCGAGGAGTGGCGTGACCGGCTCCTCCAGACCCGTCTGGCAGGCTTCAACATGGTCGAGACGCCCGTGCCGTGGAACCTACACGAGCCGCTGAAGGGCCAATACCGCTTCGAGGGCGGAGCCGACCTCGGCCGCTTCCTCGAACTGTGCCATGAGCTCAAGCTCTGGGTCTTCCTGCGGATCGGCCCCTGCGTGAACGCCGCGGTGAGTGGCGGCGGCCTCCCCGCCTGGCTGGGGGAGGACCCGCAGCTCCTCGTCCGCTCGTCGAACGACCGCTTCCTCGATGCCGTGCGCCGCTACTGGGCGAAGCTCCTGCCTCTCATCGCCAAGTATCAGCTCCCGCGTGGGCCGGTGGCGCTCGTCCAGATCGAGGACCACTACAAGGGCCAGGACGAGGCATATCTCCCGCGCCTCCACAAGGAGGCCCAGGACCGCGGCATCCAGGTCCCCGTCGTCCTCTCCGAGCTCAACCCGTGCAAGGACTTCCAGCGTCTCGGAGCGCTTGACAGTGCGCTCTACTTCACGACAGAAGTGATGCCCGGCATGCCGCTCTCCTGGGGGGAGCAACGGAAGCCGTTGAAAGGCTTCGGCGACCTCATCCTCGAAGGCATTGCCAAGGGCATCGACGGCTACAACCATCCCCTCTGGGCCGCCGGGACGAACCTTCTCCTTCCTCAGTCATCGGGCTTCCCCACGCGGCACGAAGCAGCGACAACCGGCCTGCTCGAAGGGGGCGGGGCGACCCCCGTCTTCGCCGAGATCAAGAAGGTCAACCTGTTCGCCCGGGCGCTCCAGAAGCCCCTGAGCCAGGCCACGTCCCTCCAGCAGCACCCGATCCTCGACCAGGCCCGTCAGGCCGGGCTGATGGCGTACGGCCGAACGGATGGCACGACCTCCATCCTGTTCCTCCGACGCCGATACGGCGAGGGCCTCGTGCCGCTGACGGATCCCGCCACCGGCGAGAGCGCTTCCTTCCCCACCAGCGTCGCCGACCTTCGCCACATCATCCTCAACCACCCCCTGACCCCCAAGACCGCGCTCGCACTCTCAACCGCCCAGGTGCTCGCCTGCGTGGAGCTCGCCGGCAGACGCGTCCTGGTCGTCTACGTCCCTCTCAATGCAGAGGCGCTCGTGGTCGTCCGAACGCCCCAGAAGCCCACCATCCGCCTCGGGGAGAACGACCTGGCCTGGAACGAGAGGTCGAAGCAGCTCGTGCTGCGCTGGAAGTGCGGCGAGAAAGCGGCCCGCAAGGACTTCCTGTTCGAGGCCGACGTCCCCATCCACATCATCGCCCTGGAGGAGAGCCAGGCGGGGCTTACGTGGCTCCTGGACGGCGCGGGCATCCTCATCGGCGTGCCGCGCGTGGGCGAGTGGACCACCGGGGCACAGACCACGATCGACTTCCACATCCCCTGCTCGCTGGTCAACTATGCCGTCACCTTCTATCCCGGCGGGCCACAACGCGGCGTGGGGAAGCTCCCCGGGCTTGCCGAGCCGCGCTACGACGACAAGGCCAAGCGCATCGATTTCAGAGTCCAGCTCGAGCCGATGGAGCCGATCCCTGCCTACGTCCGCAAGTGGGAGATGGCCGAGGCCTCCGCCGAAGCGGCGCCCAGCCTCGACGACGCCTCGTGGCGCGAGGCCCCTCGCCCCGAGCCGGCTGGAGAGGAGCGCTATGCCTGGTACCGCTGCCGCTTCCGCGCCCCGCGCGCGGGAACCGAGAAGCTGATCTTTGAAAACATCGCCGACGCCGCGTTCGTGTACCTCAACGGGCAATACGTCGGCCAGAGCGCCACGAAACGCCTCATGGACGCCCCGCGCAGCTTCGCTCTCCCCGCCAACTTCGATGCCCCGGTGAAAGCCGGCGAGAATGTCCTCGCCATCCTCCTCAAGAACTGGGGCTGCTACCAGAACACCTCCTCCTACGGCATGCCACTCACAGCGGCCAGCGGCTGGGGGATCCTCGGCAACGTCACGCTCGACGGCAGGGACGTGGGCCGCTGGCGCCGCCGCGAAGGCATCAGCCCGGCCAGTCGCTCGTTGACGTGGGGGCCGCCCAAGGACACTCCTTCGCCACTGCGATGGTACAGGACAACGTTCCCCCTGCGTCCCCACAAGGACATCGGGAGTCCTTTCTCGCAAGAAAAGACTCCCGATGTCTTGGGGGCCGCGCGGCTCCACCTCAATGGCCCAAGCCACGGCTCGCTGTGGGTCAACGGGCATTTCGCTGGGCTGTACCATCAGACGGGCGCCGAGATCGGGCAGGGCTACTACATTCCCTCCGCCTGGCTGAGCCAGCAGAATGAGATCATTCTCCTGGAGGAGGGCGGCAAGCCCCCGGCGGACGCCGAGCTCGCTTACGACCGCTCGGGGACCTACCTGCCGCTCAAGGTGCCGCCGGTGGGGGGAGAGTGAAGAACGGTGTTCGGTGTTCGTCCCCACGTCCGAGCCGCGACCGTCAGGGAGCGGCCAGGCGGCCACTTGCTAACGCGCGTGGCTCGGCCCGGGCGTTTGCCCAGAATGATTCTGCCAGCGGCTTCTTGCGCTCCCGAGACGGAGAACAGCGTCGGCAAAATGATTGAGGGCAAAATCATAGGAGACGAGACAGGCGGGGGGGCCGCCGAGCCGCGACCGTCAGGGAGCGGCCAAGAGGCCACTTGCTGACGCGCGTGGCTCGCAAGTGTCGGGCGGCGGTTTGAGCCATCCGCCACCCCTCTGATAGAATGACTGCCCATCTGCAAGGCCCCCTTGCAGCTTCCTCCGGGCAGGTGAAGGAGCCTCCATGGACGCGCAAGCCCAAGCCCCGTCGGATCTGGCCATCGTCGAGAATGCCCGCGCCTCGCGCGACAGGATTCTGGCCGAGGTCCGCAAGGTCATTATCGGCCAGGATGATCTGATCGAGCAGGTGCTCGTGGCGCTCTTCGCCGGAGGCCACGTCCTCATGGTGGGTGTCCCCGGCCTCGCCAAGACCCTCCTCGTCAGCACCCTCGCCAAGACGCTCTCCATCGGCTTCAAGCGCATCCAGTTCACCCCCGACATGATGCCGTCGGACATCACGGGCACCGACGTGCTCGAGGAGGACCGCGCGACGGGGCGCAAGGAGTTCGTCTTCGTCGCCGGCCCCGTCTTCACCCAGCTCGTGCTCGCCGACGAGATCAACCGCACGCCGCCCAAGACCCAGGCCGCGCTCCTGGAGGCCATGCAGGAGAAACACGTCACCGTCGGCCGCACCACCTATCCCCTCAAAGAGCCGTTCATGGTCATGGCCACGCAGAACCCCATCGAGCAAGAGGGCACCTATCCCCTGCCCGAGGCGCAGCTCGACCGCTTCATGTTCATGGTCTGGGTGGACTACCCGAAGGAGCACGAGCTGAAGCAGATCATCAAGGTCACGACCGCCGGCCGCCTGGGCGAGCCGCAGCCCGTGCTGAACGGGGACGAAGTGCTCCAGCTGCGCGACGCGGTGCGGCTGATCCCCATCAGCGACCACGTCCTCGACTACATCGTCCGCATCGTCGAGGCGACCCACCCGAAGGACGAGCGTTCGCCCGAGGCCAGCCGCAAGTATCTCGCGTGGGGCGCCGGGCCGCGGGCCGGCCAGTACCTCTCGCTGGGCGCCAAGAGCCGCGCGCTCCTGCGCGGCAACCTCCAGGCCACCGCCGCCGACGTCCGCGCCATCGCTCACGCCGTCCTCCGCCACCGCCTCGTCACGAACTACGCCGCCATTGCCGAGGGCGTGGACACGGATGGGATCATCGAGAAGCTGCTCGGATTGGTTCCGGAAGCGGTCGACGTGAGTTAGGACGGATAGGACCGATAGGACCTATCGGCCGGAGATGCGCTATCGGCCCTATCGGTCCTATTTCTTCGGTTTAGCCCGTCACGAGGCCCCCGATGCCGACTACCCCGGCCATGCGCTTCCTCGACCCGAAGATCCTCCGCTCGATCGCCCACATCGAGCTGAGGGCGCGACTGCTCGTCGAGGGGATGTACGCCTCGCGCCACCGCAGCCCCTACTACGGCTTCAGCGTCGAGTTCGTTGACCACCGCGAGTACTCGCCCGGCGACGAGCCGCGGACGATTGATTGGAAGATGCTCGCGCGCACGGAACGCTACTTCGTGAAGCGCTTCGAGATGGAATCGAACATGAACGTGGTCTGCCTGCTCGACACGAGCCGCTCGATGGGCTACGCGCCGAGCCGCGAGGGCCGCCTCTCGAAGCTCGAATACGGGTCCTACCTCGCAGCCTCCGTCTGCTTCCTCGTTCAGCGGCAGCAGGATTCGCCCGGCCTCGTGACCTTTGGCGAGGCGATCCGCGACTTCGTCCCGCCGAAGCAGGGCCTGCGTCACCTCTACACGATCCTCGCACGACTCGAGGCCATCCAGGCCCAGGGTCAGACCGACTTGCCTGAAGTCCTGGAGGCCATCGGCCAGCGGCTCACGCGGCGCGGCATTGTCCTGCTCCTCAGCGACTGCTACGGCGAGCCCGCCCGAGTGGTCGAGGGCCTCCGCCACCTCGTCGCCAAGGGCCAGGAGGTCATCCTGCTCCACGTGATGGACCACGACGAGGTCACATTTCCTTTCAAAGCCCTGACGACGTTCCGCGACATGGAATCGGGCGTGAGCCTGATGAGCGACCCGCTGCGGCAGCGGCCGCTCTATCTGAACCGCCTGGACCGATTCCGCACGAGCATTGCCTCGGGCACCGTCGCCTGCGGCGCCGACTACCGGTTCCTGGACACCATCGAGCCGATTGAGCTGGTCCTCCGCGACTACCTGCTCTATCGCAGGGAAAGGACGAGGTAGGAGAGACCGGGACATTCTGAGATCGGCATTCGGAGATCGAAAATCGGAAGTGGGGTATGTACCTGACTCCAGTAGCGACCAGGACATCGGGAGTCTTTTCTCGGAAGAAAAGACTCCCGATGTCTTCGACGGGCACAAGGCGGTCATCCCGAGCCCGTTCGGCTGCGCCGAACGGTGCCGAGGGATCTCTCCGAGAGTGTTCGAGGGCGGCTGGCCCGCGGACCCCGCTTCCGCACCGTCACCGGACCTCCGAGAAG
>Ga0315274_10012176_pt1 | contig 12287 bp, 7 predicted proteins | sample YL17G02_20_MG_FD_203700 | JGI IMG/M metagenome (GOLD analysis project Ga0315274, IMG submission 203700) | Sediment microbial communities from Yellowstone Lake, YNP, Wyoming, USA - YL17G02_20 | ecosystem: Environmental > Aquatic > Freshwater > Lake > Sediment | place: USA: Wyoming | collected... | reverse complement strand
TGCGATCCAGGGCACATCATTCACACAACAACACTGCGCTCTCTTTCCCCTCACCCCGCGCCTGCCCCCCGCCGCGCGCGCGTCGCCCGGGGCGCGGCAGCCTCCTCCCCAGCCGCCGCCCCCGCCTTCGCCGCACCCCGGCGCCGCGCTGGCGGGGCCGCCGCCGCCTTGGATGGCGAGGGCGACGCGTTGGCGGCACCACCATCGTTTTCCTCATCGGAGGAAGAGGGGGAGGGCGCGCCGCCGCCGCCCTCCCCACCAGAAAGCGCCTCGGCGACCGCGGGCGCGGGTTGGGGCGGCCCGCCCCCTTCTGGCAAATCGCCGTCCAGCGTCATACGCCGCACGGCCGCCGTCGCGTCCGCGACGACCTCGCCGCCTTCCGCAGGCGGCGCAGCAGCAGCAGCAGTAGCACCGGACGGTCCAGCCCCTGCGGCCGGCCCGGCCCCCGCCGCCGCCACCACCCCGCCAGCCTCGGCCGCCGCCTCCCCGACCCTGTCCTCCCACGCCTGGACCTCCGCCTTGAAGGGCGCGCCCGCCTTGGGCAGCTTGCGCGCCCGGGCGCCCACCGCCCTCAGGGACGCGACCACCTCGCCCTCCCCCAACCACCCCCGGTACGTCGGGAACAGCGCCACCACCCGGCGCACGCCCCGCTCCGACAGGTGGAGCTGGCCCAGGCAGAAGGCCATCCCCCGGGCGGTGGCCGCCCCCGCGCCCGGCCCCATCCGCCCCGCCAGCTTGTCCACCAGCGCGTCCGCCTGCCGGTCCTTGCCGACGTGACCGAGCAGACCCTTCATGACGCCCTGGAAGGCGGGCGGCGGCAGGGCGGTCGGCCCGGCCGACAGGGAGGACAGGACGTCCGGGATCATGTTGTACACCGGGTGCGACCCCCGCGTCGCGCGCGCCGCCAGCTCGTGGAAGAACAGGCCCGCCAGGGCGGCCACGCGGGCGTCATCGTCCACCAGGCGGGCAGCCAGCCGGCCTGCATGCCCCTTGACCTTGACCATGTCGTTGAGGACGAGGTGGGAGAGGACCATCGTCGCATCCCGCCGCACGGCGGGCGACGCGTCGTCGAGCGGCGCGTACAGCGCGGCCGTCCACGGCTCCACACTGTTGGGCCACCGCACGGCCAGGTCGCCCGCGGCGACGACCAGGCCGCCACGGATGCGGGAGGAGAGGGATGGCGGGGGCGGGAGAGGGGGTGGGGCGGCGGGCGCGGCGGCGGGCGCGTTCTCTCCGCCCTCCCCCCCCCCGCAGGTGCACCCCCCGCGCGCCCCCCCCCCCCTGGCCCCCCCCCCCCCCCCCGGCCCCCCCCGGTTGGGGGGGTGGGGGGGGGGGGGGGGGGGGGGGGGGGGGGGGGGGGGGGGGCCGCGGCGGCGGGCGCGTTCTCTCCGCCCTCCCCACCCTCGCTGGTCACCACCGCGCGCTCCACCCCCACCTCCACCCCCACCTCGACCTCCACCTCTGCCGGCGGTGGTTGCTCCGCCACCCGGGCAAAGAGCGCCCCCAAGTGCGCCCCGCAGTACCCACCATCCACGGCCATGAGCTTGGCGAGGGACAGGCAGGCCGCGGCGTCCAGGGCCGGACAGGCGGCCCGCCAGGCCGCGGGCGCGCCGGGCGCGGTGGCAAGGGCCGCGACCAGCGGCGCAAGCGCGCCGGGCGCGGACGCGGCGCCCCGCCCGACCACGGCCGCCTCCGCCGCGTCGCGGAGGGCGTCCAAGTCGGCCTCGCCGCCGGGTGCGGGTCCGACGCCCAGTTGGGCGGCGATGTCCTCATCCTCGGAGGCGGCGCCGTCTTTACCAGTCGCGGCCGCCGCGCCCGCCGCCGCGTCGGCGGCCGCGGCAGCCGCCAGGCGCACACGCCGCCCCGCCCGCGCGCACCCATCCGCCGCCACCAGCTGCGCCAGGGCCACCCCGCCCGCCAGGAAGGCCAGGCGGGCGACAGGACCGGCACGAGGGGTGGTGGATGAGGTGGTGTGCGTCGCGTCCACTTCCATCTCGTCGTCACCGGCGGGCGGCACGGCAGCGGCAGCAGCCCCTCCACCGGCTGCGAGCGCCGCGCCTGCAGCCGCGCGCAGGAGCGCTCTCGAAACGCCCTGCGGGTCCGGGTGACTGTCCAGCAGGGCGCGCAGGGCGACATCTGCCGCGCCGTACCAGCCCTCATCCGCCAAGCCCCACCGGGCGTCCGTGGCGGGGGCGAGGAGGAGGCGTATCAAAGAGGCGTGGGCGGGGGTAAACGCCGCGGCCTCGACCCCGCCTGCGGCCGCGCGCAAAGCAGACGCCGCGTGGCGGGCCGCACCCGCATCCCGCAGGCCAAAGCCGGCGGCGAGCAAGGCTTGCATGTTGTCCGTCACCAGGGCCGGGCGGGAGCGGGCGGCCATGGCGATGAGGGACAGGGCCGCGCGGAGGCGGGGCAGGGCGGCCGCCCGGGCGGCGGGTTGGTCCTCGCCCGCCGCCGCCACCGCGGCCGCCGCCCGGGCGGCAGCCGGCCACAGCGCCCGCACGACCGCCGGCCGAGCGCGGGCGTCGCCCTCCGAGCCGCCGGGCGGGACCTTGAGCAGCCTGCCCACGACCTCCTCCAGCGCCGCCAGCTCGCCCAGCGTCGCCCCGACCGCCAGGTCGACCAGCCCGTCCGCGCCCGCGTCCGCCTCCCGCCCGCCGCCCAGCCTCAGGTCGTCCACCGCGGCCACCACCGCGTCCGGCACGCCCTGCTCCCGGGAGAAGACCAGCAGCAGGACCCGGCGCAGCGCCGCCTCCGCGCCGTCCAGCTCAAACTTGCGGGCGCACACCAGGAGGGCCAACGCCTCCGACACGTCGGACAGGGTGGCCGACCCCAGGAGCTGCACCGCTGTCGGCAGGGCGGCCGTCAGTGTGCGCGCAAAGGCCGACGCCGTGCGCAGGGAGGCGACCAGCGCCCGCAACTGTTCCACGTTGGCGTCAAGAGGGTTCTGCTGAGGAGGGGCAGGCTCGTCAACGATGGGCGTGTCGTCGTCGTCGTCGCCGTCGCCCTCTCCATCTACCATCTCATCAACAAGCGCGTCTGCGGCAGCGGCCGCCGCTGCTGCTGCTGCGTCCGCCCCGGCCGCCGTACCGTCCGCCTCCAACTTGATCGCGCCCGCACCCCACCGGGCAGGCCCCTCCTTGCCGCCGCCGCTGCCGCCAGCAGCAGCAGCCCGGCCCTCCGCGCCAGCCGCCTCCGCCTCGCCCAGGCGGGCCTCAAACTGGGCGAGCGACGCGTCGAAGGAGCCGGCGGGCAGGACGGGGCCAAACGGGTTGTACAGCATCAGGGCGGACAACAGGTGGAGCGCCGCCCGCCGCACCAGGGCCGCCCGGTCCTCCAGGCGGTCGCACGCCAGGCGGGTCACGCACAGCCAGTGGCCCAGGGGCAGGGACCCCCGGTCCGCCAGGGCCGCCCAGGCGTTGAGGACGCGAGCGCGCGTGAAGGCGGACGCATCGTACGCGCGCTCCACGAGAAGGTCCAGCAGGTGCTGCTTGGTGCGCAGGCGGGCTAGGGAGGCGGCGTCGCCGGTGGCGGTGGCCGAGTCCGCCGCGGGCGCGCCCTCCCCGTACGCGCGGTGGAGCAGGGCGGCGGCCGCGCCGATGACGCCCGACCGGACCGCGTGCGAGCGCCCACCCAGGTGGGAGATGAGCGGGGCGAAGCCCGCGCCCACCACCCGGGGCAGGCGTTCCGCGAGCTCCACCAGGAAGGCGCCCACGGACCGGGCGCCCGCCGTGTCGGCCGCGGTGCCGCCCTCAAAGGCGGCCGGGTCGGCCCGGGCGATGGAGGCGAGGAGCTCCCGCCCGAGCCGGTCGTCCCCGCCGGCGCTGCTGGCACAGGCGGACGCCGCCAGGTCCGCGAGGACCGCCGGCAGGTGCTCCGTCTTGCGCAGGGCGTCCACCAGGGCGCCCGCCACCTGGTCCAGGTGGCCGTACCGGCAGGCCGCGGCGGCCAGGGCCCGGCCCGCGCCGTCCCGGGCGGCCGGGGCGCGCGCGCCGAGGGGGGAGGACAGGAGGGCGGTGCCGGCCGCGGTCCAGGCGGCCAGCAGCCCGTCGGGCGGGGAGGCCGGCCGGAACAGCGCCCACAGGTCGACGTCTGCCAAGGCCCCCAAGGCCCGGCCCACCCGTTCCCGCCCCGCGTCCCACGAAAAAGGCGCGCGCTCGCCAGCGGCAGCGGCAGCGGCTGCCGCGCCGCGCCGCCCGCCCTTGGCACCACCGCCCGCCGCCGTCGCGGCCGCCGCCGCCGCGATGGCGGGCGCGGACCGGGACTCCTCCTCCGCCACGCCCGTCAGCCAGGCCAAGTAGAATGTGTAGGCTGATATGGCAGAGCGGTGGGCGGAGACGGCGGCAGCCGCGTCGGGGTCAGCAACGGGCGGCCCGCCCGCGGCTGCCGCCCCGCCCGCCCCCGTCAGCGCGGCCGCCGACACGGCCGCCACCGCCGCATTGGAGCACAGGCCGTCCAGCAAGCGGCGCTTGGCCAGGTCGGAGAGGCGGGGGAAGCCCCTGAGAGAGAGGTGGTGGTGCGGGTGGAGAGCGTGTGAATGGAGAGAGTGGTTGAGAGGAGGTTGCCGCCCGCTGCCCCCGCCGCCGTCTTTTTTCTTTTTTACCTGACGAGCGAGTAGGCGGCGTCAAAGACGGACTGCTCCACAATGGACAGTGCATCCGAGTTGCAGACCTCGTGGAGAGCACCTAGAGGGTGGGGATAATGGGAGCGTATGTGTGAGAGAGGCGGCGGGGGCGCGGGGCACGGTTCTCCCTCGGGGCGCGCCATCGTGCGGCGCGGCGCGGCGCGACGGCATGCATTTTTTTTCTCGGCGCCCCCATCCCACCCCACTCACGGTCTGCGTAGTCCTCCACCTCGTCCCGAGACAGGACGCCCAGGTCAACGACGTCGGGGCCGGCCCTGACGGGGAGGGTGCAGTCCGAGGACGCCAGGTCGGCGGGGCGGGAGGGGAAGGCAAACTCGGTCGAGGCCGAGTCGGGGGCTGTGGCGTCCATGATGTGTTTTTGAAAGGGGGCTCGCCCGCGGATGACTCTCAGGGATATGTGCGCTGGGATGATGTGGTGTGTGCGTGCGTGCGCGGGTGCAGTCGAGGTACGTGCCCCGTCCGCGTTTTTTTTTGCGTTTTCTCTCCAATTCCAAGAAGAAGTGAAAAACTGAGACTAAGCTCGCTCACTCTGCTCATTGAATGCTCTCCCTGCGCCCGCCCAGGCTCACCAGCCTGCGCAGCAGGCAGCCCCAGGGGAGGATCACCGCCCGACCGCCTCACCCACCCATCCCGGCTTACCCCACCCCGGGGCATGCCGCGCGCCCGCGCCACGCGCGTGCGCATGCGGCCACCGCTCGCCCACCGCTCACCTCGCCGGCGGCCCCGCCTCCCCTGCGCCGGGCCGCCTTTGACGTTGCCGTCCTCGGCGGCGGCACTTTGGGCCTCTTGACAGCCGCGGCCGCCGCCCGAGAGGGCGCCCGCGTGGTCTGGCTGCGGAGCGGGCAGGACGTGCAGTTCCCGTCCACTCCGGCCCCGCCCCGCTTCCGCCCCGCCCGCGCGGCGGCGGCCGACGGGGTGGTCGTCGCCCTCGCCGCCGACGGCCTGGCCGCCTGGGAGGCGCTCGGCCTGGCGGGGCGGTCCGCCGACGCGCCCTACACCGCCCTCGGCTGCCTAGACATCGCGGGGCGGGGCCCGCCGGGCGACGCCCTGGATGCGGCGGCGGACGCGGTGCGCCCCTCCTTCCCAGGAGCGACCTGCCTGGCGGGCGGGGAGCTATCCTCCCGCGTCCGCGGGCTGGCCCTGCCCCGGGGCGCGACGGGCTTGTGGCTCCCGCCCGGCAGTGCTGGCGGGGGGGTGCTGGACGCCGTGTGCGCGCGAGTCGCAGCCCAGGCGGACGCGCGGGCGGCGGGCGTTGCGGTGTGGGGTGACGCGGCGTGCGGCGGGTGGCGGGACAAGGGGTCCCACTTCCAGTTGTGGGCGGCCCTGGAGGATGCCTCCTCCCCCACCTCCACCGCCGTCATTGAGGCGGAGCGCCTGGTGCTGATGCCGGGGCCGGTCGCGACGACCACGCCCGGCCCCCCGCGGGCGGAGGACAAGGAGGGCGGGGGAGAACCGACCTTCATCTCCAGCGCGGGCGTTGGCTGCCCGCCCTTCGGCCTGGCCCTCCCCGGCGCCACCCTGCGCTGGCCGGCCTGGGCGAGCGGGGTGGCCGGCAGCGGCACCGCGCCCTTGCCCTGTATATTCTGTCACGGCCTCGGCGCGGACGGCGGCGACAGCCCGGCCGGCGGAGCGCACGAGAGCTGGGTCGCATTTCCAACCTCCACTGCTCCAATCGTCCTGCGCCCGCCCGGGGCGGCGTTGCGTCTCCCGCCCTGGCCGACGCGGGCAGCGACCTCAGCCGACGCCGCGGCGGCGGCCACCGCTGCGTCGATCGCCCTCGGCTACGGTCTGGTCACCCTGCCCCGGGGCGGCGGCGCGGCCGCGGCCGCGGCGGCCGGCGGGGGTTGGCCCGCCGTGGAGACTGCCGACGGCCGCCCCATCCTGGGCTGGGCGCCGCCCGGCGGAGGGGGCATGGGCGGGGAAGAAGGGAGGGTGCTGCTGGTGGCTTCCGCCGTCGGCGGGGCGGCGGGCAGCGTGGACGGCGGGGCGGCGTCTCCCGCCCTGGCCCGGCTGGCTGGGCGGGTGGTGGGCGGGTGGCGGGGCAACCCGCTGTTCGAGCCGGGGCGGGCGGGCGTGGGCGCGTCGGCCGGCCCGCCGCCCGCCGCGGACACCTGGGAGAATAGAACGTGAGAGAACTGCTTGGGTGAAGTTTGGGTTTGGGTTGTAAATATAGAACACGTATCGTTTGTCTTCTTGCTTGCCTCCCCTCCCCTCTCATCACATCCCCATTGTCTCCCTCGCTCTCTTCTTCACGCCCGCCCCTTTTTCTTGCCACTCGCCGCCCCCTCCAGCCGCTGCTTCCGGTACTCGGTGTACGGCACGTCCATCTTCTCAGGGTGGACGACGGGCGCGGCGGCGGCTGCCGCGCCGCCGGCCTCGGCCTTGGCCAGGTCACCGGCCCCGCCGCCGCCGCCCTTGCCAGCCCCGCCAAAGGCCTTGCTCAGGCGGCACTTTTCGGCGCACCCGCTAAACACGCCCCGCCGCACCAACCACCAGGCGAGGCCGGCCAGGAGGGCCAGGCCGGCCAGGGCCGCCATGACGATACCAGTGACGGCACCCCCGGACAGGCGCTTCTTAGTGCCTCCCCCAGCGGCGGCGGCGCCGTCCGTGGAGGACTCGACGGCGCCCGGGCCGTCGAGGGCGAGCGCCGCCGCGCCACCCAGCCCCGCGCCCTGGACCGCTCGCAGGAGGCTGCCGTCCCGGACCGCGCCCCGCAGGGCCTTGACGGCCCGCTTGGCGGCCTCGGCGTCGGGGGCGCCCAGGGTCAACCGGACCTGGGACCCGGCGAGCGGGTCGGACGAAGCCGCGAGCAGGCGGCGGCGGCCGGTGGTGGTGGTGGTCGCGTTCGCGTCACCACCAGCGGGCGCAGCGGGCGCAGCGGGCTCAGCATCAGCAGTAGCGACCACCTCGACGTCCGGGTGCGCCACGCTCGCCGCCAGGTCCGCCACGCCCGCCACGGTGGCGGGGCCGGACGCGTCCTTGCCGACCGCCTTGGTGACAGCGTCGGCGAGGGCGGCCTTTGCGGCGTCGCTCCAGGCGGCCGCGCCCGCGCCCTCCCCTCGCACCACCAGCGTCGTCGTCAGCGTGTGCGGGCCTACCCCCTCCACCTCCCCGCCTTTCCCCAACACCGCCGGCGGGCTCTCGCACCCGGGCAAGACGCCGCACGCCGCCACCCGCCCCCCGCCCAGAGCCTTGAGCACCTTGAGCGGCGAGCCGGCGGGCACGGTGCCGTTGAGCCCCGCATTGCCGGGCGCCAGCACGACGCCCGAGCCGCTGCCCCGGGCCGCCCGAAACGCGCCCCGGCTCACCCAGGCGGCGGGGAGGGCGCCGGCCAGCGAATTGTTGGCCAGGCTGAGCACCTGCAGGGCCGGAAATGCGCCCGGCGCGCCCCAGGAGGGCGGCAGCCCCCCCGACAGCTGGTTGGAAGACGCGGACAGGAGCTTGAGGCGGGCCAGGCCAGACGTCTCGCCGCCGCCCCACGCCTCGGGGAGCTCGCCGGCCAGCCGGTTCCCGTCCAGCACGAGCACTTCCAGGGACGGCAGGCTGCCGTTGAGGGCCCACTGGGCGGGCAGGCCGCCGGTGAGGGAGTTGTTGCGCAAGCCCAGGACGCTCAGGCGGGGGAAGACGCCCGGCGCGCCCCAGGCCTCGGGGAGGGGGCCCGTCAGGTTGTTGCCGGCCAGGTCGAGGAGGTAGAGTCCCGGCAGCGCGCCCCGGGCCGCCCACAGGGCGGGCAGGTCGCCGCCCAGCTTGTTGCCGGCCAGGGAGACGGAGGTGAGGGCCTCGAAGGCGCCGGCCGAGCCCCAGGCGGTCGGCAGGTCGCCCGCCATCGCGTTGCCGGAGAGGTTGAGCTTCTGGAGCGCGCCCGCCGCGGCGAGGCCCGGTGCGAGCGTGCCTGCCAGCCCCCTGCCCCGCAGGTCCAGCTCCGTCACCCGCCCCTTGGAGCAGGCCACGCCGGCCCACTTCTTGCCGGAGCAGGGCTTGGCGTCGGTCGCGTTGGACCAGTGGTCCAGGGAGGACGGCGTGCCCACGTAGTCGTAAAACTGTTTGAGGGCCCAGGCTGTGTGTGGAATGAATGGAAACGGAGGAATGGCTGAGGTGAAAGAGCGAGAGCGCGGGCCAAACGGACGCAAAACGGAGGACGGCGCCTGCGCGTGCTCCGACTAACTCAACCTCTTCTCCCGCCCCCTCTCCTGAACACCTGCACGCTCACCATCAGCCTGGACCGGGTCGGTGGGCGCGCCCGGGACAACCTGGGCGGTCGCGGCGGCCGCAAACGCGGCGACGGCCAGGAGGACGGCGATGGCTCGCATTCTCTGTTTCTCTCTCTTGTGGGGGCCGTGCGCTGTGTGTGCAGGGATTTGGAGGGCAGACAAAATGCCCGGCGGGTAGAGTGTGAGTGTGTTGCTGCACAGCGCGGCATTAGGGAGGTGGGACGAGTTCCACGGTCAGAGCCAGGACGCGGCGGCGTAGGGGGCTGACGAAGTGGTCCACTAGGCGTGTCCTCACGTCGTCTCCTCTCCTCTCGACGTCTCATCTCTTTCGCCGCGGCCCCGCACGGCGCCGCCCTCAAAATCTCGCACCCCTGACTGGCCGGCGCGGGCTCACCTTGTGCGGGAGATGGCCAATGGGGTAGCTGTGCGGTTGTATCAGGGCACACAAGCTGCCGGAAGGGCGAGCCTTTTTTTTGTTTGTCTGGTCTGAGCGAAAGAGTGGACCGGCCATTAACCTCGACTCTCCTTTTTGACAAATCCTCTCCCGTCGTCCGTCCGCCCGTCCGTCCTTCCGTCCCCGTCGGCGAGCGCGTCGGGCACGGGCGCTCGTCACGAAAGCCGTCTCTCCCTGGTTACCTAACACCTCTCAACCTCTGCACTGGCCAGGACGGCAGCAAGGGCGGCTCGCCGGCCGCCCGGTGAGCGAGCCGGGCCCCGCCCTCACAGTAGACGAGCGCGCTCTGCACCCAGGCCTGGTCACCAGGCGTGGCGGCCTCGAACGCCCGTGCCCGCTCCGCCGCGGCCTCCAAGCCTTTTGCTGCGTCCATCGCGACGCGGACCCCCAGGCGGGCCGCCGCCGCGACTGTCGCCGCTGACAGGCCGGCCCCGCTCCACGCGCACGCCTCGCCGGCAGTGATGGCGGCCAGCTCGCCCGGAGACGCGGACGCCAGGCGGGTGGACGCCAGGAAGGGCGTCGGCCCGGTGGGATGGCCGGGCCACCCGTGCGCGCAGTAGTCTAGGGCGGCCAGGGAGGTGTGCGGGAAATCGGGCAGCCCTGCTGCGGCCGCAGCCCTCGCGCGCGCCGCGGCGCCCTCCCCGGTCTCGCCCTCACCGCCGTCGCCCACCACCACCACCTCCAAAGCATCGTCCGGGTTGTCGGCCAGGTCGAGGGCGAACCCGTAGAAGAGGAGCAGGTCGGCGTTGGTCTTGGGGCCGTACGACAGCGTCACCTCCTCTCCAGGGCCTGCCGGCGCGCACGCCCGCACCCGCATCACCAGGCCTCCCCCGTCCTCGCCCGCCTCCAGCCCGCCATACCGCACGGCATGCGGGCGTGCCGAATGGTTGAGCAGGAAGGCCAGGGGCGCCAGGGCGGGCATGGTGGCGGCGGGGGCGGCGGCCTGCCCAGGAGAGGAGCCAGGCGGCGGCGGAGGGTTGGCGGCGGCTGGGACCTCGACCTCCATCGCAAAGGCGTACCATACCTGGACCGCCCAGAGGTAGGCGTCCACGCACAGGTCGCTCGGGTCCGCGACAGTCGCCTCCAGCGCCGTCCAGAGGGACGCCGACGCGTCGAAAACCGCCCGAACGTGAGCCCGGGCGGCCACCAGGCGGGCCTCCAGGGGGGTGCCGGCCAGGAGGGCCACGGCCGCCCCGCCCACGCCCAGGCCGGTCGTCAGCGGGGCGGCCTTGAGTGCCGCCCACACGGGCGCGTACGGCGATGCCGGGTCCACCGAATCCACCATCGTCCAGGCGATCAAGGCAAGCTCGGGCGAGAGGCCGGGCAGGGCGGCCAGGGCGGCGCCAAGGGGTGTCAGGGCGACAGAGTGCGGCGTGATGATGGAGGCGAGCGGCAGGGACATGATCGCCTCTCCCGGGGCGATGGGGCGGGTGGCCGCCGCACCGCGTAGGGGCGGGCTGTTTGCAGCACAGGAGGTGGAGGCGAAGAAAGCGGGCGCGACGGCGGTGGAAATGCCCGCGCTGGCCGCCCAGGCGACCAGGCCGGCCTCTGCTGGCGAGGTGGGGGTTTGGGCGAGGCGAGGGCGCGGGGCGGCAGCGGCAGCGGCCGCACAGGCCGCCGCCCTCAGGGCCACCAGGCCGTCTGCGTCGGCCTTGGATGCGCTAGGGGCGGCGGATGCCGCGTCCAGGGCCTTGAGCAGGGCCGCAAGCGCGGCGGCCTCAGCCCTGGGGCCGAGGCCGCCGGGGCTGGTGAGGCGGCCGCGGTCTTGCCGCTTTTCCTCAAGCCCGCCCGCGGCGACGCTCAGAGTGGACAGCCTGGCTGCTGTGAGGCAGACCTCAATGGTGGCTGTCCCCACATCCGGGCCCGCCTCCACGCCGGCCAGGGCGAGCAGGGCCGGGGAGGAGGCGGGGAATCGCAGGCGCATTGGGGAGAGTTAGAGGCGGGAGAGTACAAGCCGGGGCATGCTGTTCTCTCTCCGCCGCTGGCCAGTCTCTCTCTCCGCCGTAGGCTACTCCAGTAGGGACGGCGTTGCAAGCGTGAGCGCGCGTGTGCTGGCGTTAAATGGTGTTTTGTTTTGGCGGTGCAAAAAAAGAGTGAACAAAGTTCCCCACCTAGGAAACACATTTTCATTTCAACCTAGCCGCGTCCACACCCCGTCCCCGTACCGCCACGCATCGTTGAGCAGCCCCCCGCCACCGCCATCCCCGCCCACGACCACACCGTAGGAGACATTTCCGTGCGTGAACGAATCATAGCCAAACAGGAAGCGAGGGGAGGGAGTGTTGTGGCGTGTGTTCGGCGCGGCGGGCGGGCGCACCAGGCGCCACGCCCCGCCGCCGCCCCGCAGGAGGGGTAGCGCCCAGACCTCGTCCATGCGCAGGGGGGTGGACGTCGCGTATGTCTCCCCTCCACGCCCGCCGTACACGAGCAGGCGGGGCGGGGAGGCGGACGCGTCCAGGAGCGCGCCGCCGTGGTCCCTCCCGGGCGGGCGGGACCCGGCGCCGCTGCCGCTGCCGCCGTCCAGCCGCGTCCACGCCCGCGCCACGACGTCGAACGCCCAGGCGTCTGCAAAGTAGCAGGCCGAATAAGCATCGGTGCGCCCCCCGGAGATGATGAGGGCGGGGCCGGGGGTGACAAGCCCGGCCGGGGCGGCCACCGCGGCCGCGCCCTTGCGTTGGCCCGGCGCGGCCGCCCAGGCCGCCTCGCACGCCGGCGAGTCCCGCCCGCGCCGGGGCGCGTCCGGGCACCCCTCCGGCGGGAACAGGCGGGTCCAGGCCGAGCGGTGGGTGGTGGGTGAGGACAGTGCCAGCGCCCACACGTCGCCCCACAGGCCGTCGCCCTTGCGGGCCGCCCGCCCGCCCGCGATGATGAGGGCGGGCGACGAAGAAGCCGGGCTGCGACCGCCGCGGTCGCCCCCCATGCCCACGACCGCGCCCGCGGCGGCCCGGCGTGGGCGGGGCGCGGCCGCGTGCGAGGAGAG
>Ga0315274_10012175_pt1 | contig 12288 bp, 7 predicted proteins | sample YL17G02_20_MG_FD_203700 | JGI IMG/M metagenome (GOLD analysis project Ga0315274, IMG submission 203700) | Sediment microbial communities from Yellowstone Lake, YNP, Wyoming, USA - YL17G02_20 | ecosystem: Environmental > Aquatic > Freshwater > Lake > Sediment | place: USA: Wyoming | collected... | reverse complement strand
TGTCGGCTGGCCACCTCCCAGCCACTCCTGCGGGGATGCATTCACCAATCCGAGCTGTCCTCTTTTTGGCCCTGACTGTTGCATTACTTATGCGTAGGTCAATAAGCCGGTACTGGGGGTCGAGCTTCTTCATCGGCACCTCGTGGTGCAAGTCGCGCCCGACCGTGGTGAAAATCCCCTCGAGGATTTGCGGGTAGAGGAAGAACGTCGGCCCGAAGTCAAAGCGGTAGCCGTCGCCTTCGATCGCCGAGGTGCGCCCGCCGACGCCGGGTTGTTTCTCCATCGCGGTGACTTCCAGTCCGGCCTTGGCCAGGAACATCGCCGTCGCCAGCCCGCCCGGTCCGGCGCCGACGATCAACACGCGCTTTGACATGGCCGTTCTCTTACCCGAAATGCGCGCGCCCCGCACGTTAACCCGCCCAGCAGTTTGTAGCGCAGGCTTTGGCCTGTCCGTGGGGCACCCGAATTTCCGAGCGAGTCATGGCGGGCTAAAGCCCGGACTACAAGCGCTCGTTCGTAGGGCAGGTTTGTAGTGCAGGCTTCAGCCTGTCCGTAGGGTGCGGCGACGTTCGGGTGCAGCTTGGCGGGCTAAAGCCCGGACTACGAACCCGGTTCATCCCACCCCGCACCGTAATCCTCGAGCGGATACTCCCGCCAAATCCGCTCTGCCTCGTCGCGGCTCAGGCCGGCCAAAAACTCATGCACGCTGCTGTAAGGCCAGTCCTGCCACCGCTTCACGTACCCGTGCCGCACCGGGTTGTGATGGATGTAGTTCATCGTCGCCCAGAAGTGACGGTCGCCGCGCATAAAGCGGTCCGCTGCCGCGTACCAGACCTGGCGTCCGCGAGTGTTTTCCTCCTTGTTCCAATTGAACGAAGTGCGCCCATGCAGTTTGCCCAGCGCCCAGGTCGCGCTGCGCAAGTCCGGCACGCTCACGAGCAGATGGTAGTGGTTCGGCAGCACGCACCAGGCATGAATGCCGGTCGTGACGGGTCCGAGGGCAGCGAGGCGCGCAGCGCAGAACTCGCCCATTCGCTCTGGCGAATGACCAATGCACGGCGCGTGGTCCAGGCACGCCGCCGTGAGATGATACGTGCCCCGGCCGCCGATGGCGTGAGGTGGACTGTGCCACGGGAACGAGCGCTGTTTGCGCCACTCGAGCAGCGAGGCGCGCTGTTCCGGCGTGAGCTTGCGCCAACGATACCGCATGGCAGGAGTGAAACGGCCTAAAGCCCGGATGACAAGCACCCGTTCGTAGTGCAGGCTTTAGCCTGTTGGTGGCGCGTGGCGAATCCCTGTGTATCCCTTGTCCGGGCTAAAGCCCGGACTACAAGCAACCGTTCGTAGTGCAGGCTTACGCCTGTTCTTGGGCGTGGCGAAGTGCCGTGCGTGCCAGACGGGCTAAAGCCCGGACTACGAACCTCAGCCGCCCAGCAGAAACCGATACACGCGTTGCAGCGTTGCCAGCGCGATGCGCGGGGGCGGATAGCGCAGTTTCGGGTCGAACGCGAGCGACCGATGCGAGACTGAGCGTCGGTGGGTGAAACAGTCGAAGCTCGCCCGGCCGTGGTAGGCGCCGAGGCCGCTGTCACCGAGCCCGCCGAACGGCAGGTGCTTCCCGACCATGTGGGTGACGGTGTCGTTGAGGCAGACGCCGCCCGAACGCGTCGCGGCGAGCAAGCGCTCCTGCGCCGCGCGGTCGTGGGTGAACAGGTAGAGCGCCAGCGGTGTCGGCCGGTCGCGCAGCCGCGCAAGAGCATCGTCGAGTCCGTCGAACTCCAGCACCGGCAGAATTGGCCCAAAGATCTCCTCCTGCATCACCGGGGCATCCATCGTCGTACCCGTCAGAATCGTCGGCGCAATATAGAGGTCGCCCGCATCGTGTGTGCCGCCGTGAGCGACCTGGCCGGTGCCGAGGTAACCGGTGAGCCGACCGAAGTGTTTTCGATTGACGATGCGACCGTAGTCCGGGCTCCGCTGCGGGTCCCCGCCGTAGAACTCGTGCAGCGCCCGCCTGAGGGCATCCAGCAGGGCGGGCCGAATCCGGCGATCCACGAGAACGAAATCCGGTGCGACGCAGGTCTGGCCCGCGTTCATGAACTTGCCCCAGGCGATCCGACGCGCGGTCGTGTCGGGCGGCGCGTCGGCGCAGACAAGGCACGGGCACTTGCCTCCGAGTTCGAGCGTGATGGGTGTGAGGTGCCGGGCGGCGGCGGCCATGACGGCCCGGCCCACCGGGGTGCTGCCGGTGAAGAAGATGGTGTCGAACTTCTCGCCGAGCAACGCCTCGGCCGTGTCGCGCTCGCCGGGGACGACGGCAACGTATTCTTCGGGAAAGGTGGCGCGGATGAGCTCAGCCACCGCGGCGGCGGTGTGCGGTGCAAACTCGGAAGGTTTGAGCACCGCGCAGTTGCCCGCGGCCAGGGCGCCGACCAACGGCGACAACAGAAGCTGAAACGGATAGTTCCAGGGTCCGATGATGAGAGCCACGCCGTAGGGTTCAGGCCGGATGAACCCGCGCGCCGGCCACACGAGCAGCGGGGTGCGAGCACGTTGCGGCCTCATCCAGGCCGGCAGGTGGCGGAAGGCGTAACGGATCTCGCTGAGCACAAGACCGATTTCCGTGGCGTAGGCCTCTTGTGGCGATTTGCGCAGGTCGGCATGAAGCGCGCCGAAAAGGAGTTGTTCGCGGGTCTCGATGGCCTCGCGGAGCTTCCGGAGCTGGGCGCGGCGGTAGTCCAGGGGCCGGGTGGCGCCCGTCTGGAAGTGAGCGCGCTGACGCCGGATGAGCGAGGCAAGATCCATATTCCGTTTGGTGAAGTGATGGCGCTGGAGTATAGGTTGGTCAAGCAGTGATGAGCAGGAACGTCGTCGTCATCGGGGCCGGACTCGGTGGCCTGTCGGCGGCCATTTCGCTGGCCCAGGAAGGCTACGCCGTCACGGTCCACGAGAAGAACGCGAAGATCGGCGGCAAGCTTAACGTGCTCAAGGAACGCGGCTACACGTTTGACCTCGGGCCGTCCATCCTCACGTTGCCGCACATCTTCGAGCGGCTCTTTGCTCGGTCGGGCCGCAAGATGAACGATTACATCCCGATCCGCGCGCTGCGGCCGCACTGGCGCAACTTTTTCGAGGACGGCCAGGTCGTGGATCTGTATCCCGAACCCGACCGCATGGCCGCGGAGGCACGCAAGGCGGGCGAAGACCCCGCCAACGTGCGGCGGTTCTTGAAATACTCCGCCGACCTCTACGACCTGGTCAATGCCGGTTACTTCGAGCAGGGCCTCGACACCTCCAAGGAGTTCGGGCAGTTCTACGGGCTCTGGAAGTTTCTCAAGTTTGACCTGTTCCGCACGATGCACGGCGGAGTGAAGCGGTTTCTTAAGACGCGCTATATGCAGGACGTGTTCGACTACTTCATCAAGTACGTCGGCTCGTCGGCGTATCACTTGCCGGCGTTCATGAATTGCCTGCCGGCGATCCAGTTTCGTTACGACCTCTGGTACGTGGACGGCGGCCTCTACAACATCGCCCTCGGCCTGCAGCGGCTGATGGACGAACTCGGCATCACGATCCGCCTCAACAGCGAAGTCACCGAGGTCCGCACCACACCACCGCCCGCTGGGGGCAGCGGGCCTACAAGCCCTGTAGGCCGCGTGCCCTCACGCCGCGAACGGGTCACCGGCCTCGTCACGAAGGACGGCGCGCTTCATCCCGCCGACATCATCGTCTCGAACATGGAAGTCATCCCGGCGTATGAGAAGCTGTTGCGCGAGGACGAGACGCTGCTGCGCACGCTCAGGAAGTGCGAGCCCGCTTGTTCCGGCCTCGTGCTGGAACTCGGTCTCGACTGCCAATATCCACAGCTCGCGCACCACAATTTCTTTTTCTCCGAACACCAGCGCGAGCATTTCCACACCGTCTTCCGCAAACGCCAGTTGCCGCCCGACCCGACGATCTACCTCGTGGCCGCGTCGAAGACCGACCCTACCGTCGCCCCGCCCGGGTGCGATTGCCTGAAGATCCTGCCGCACATCCCGCACATTGACGATGCGTACCCTTTGAGGCGCGAGGATTACCTGGCGTTCAAGGAATGCGTGGTGGACAAACTGGAGCGGATGGGTTTGAAAGACCTGCGCCGGCACACCGTCTTCGAGCATTGCTGGACGCCGCTCGACATCCGCCAGCACTACTACTCGAACAAGGGCGCGATCTACGGCGTGGTCTCCGACCGCTTCAAGAACCTCGCCTTCAAAGCGCCCAAGCAGAGCACGAAGTACCCGAACCTCTTTTTCGTCGGCGGCTCGGTGAACCCCGGCGGCGGCATGCCGATGGTGGTTCTGTGCGGCCAGAACGTCGCCCGGAAAGTGGTCGCGTGGGAGCGGGGACGAGGGGCACGTAGCTGACGGCGCCGGGGAGTGACCTCGGCCGATTTCCTGTCCGTGCGCCGAAACTGCCGGAGCCGGCGGCGCGTTCTCGGTCGGGCCCTACCACGCCGTCCGCAAGCCCTACGAAAACCTGTCACTGTTTTTCAACCTCAACATGAACGTCGGCACTGTGCCGCGCGGGTTGTTCGGGCAGATGTTGCTCGTGGATAGGAAGAGTTACCGGCGGGTCGGGGGACACGAAACGGTGAAGGGCCGGCACCCGGCACCTTGCCCCGGTCGGGAAGATGCTCGAATACGGCGAGCCCATCGCCGAGATCGAGTAGTCCGACTATGAAAACAAGCTATTGCCTTCTGCGTGTTGTCCGGTGCGTGACTTGGTTTGCGGCCGGGGTACTGGCGACGAACCTTCTCGTGCGACCCGTCGTGGCCGCGATCAACGATCCGCCCTGGTTCACCCGCCTGCGGGTCGGCCTCAAGGTCGGCCCCACCGGGTCGCAGTTCGGCGGAGACCCGGCTGATGTCGGCTATGCCTCGAAGTTTGACGGCCGCGAGATCGCCCGCGCCACCAAGGCCTGCGGGGGCGAATACCTGGTCATCTGGGCGCGCGATGGCGATTGGGCCTACTACGATTCGAAGCTCCAGCCCAAGTGCCCCGGCCTCGGCAGCCGCGACGTGCTCCGCGAAGCCGTCGAGGAAGGCCACAAGCTCGGGCTGCCCATCATTGCCTACTGCGTCCAGCAATACCCCGGCCACACGCTCAAACAGCATCCCGACTGGCGCATGGTCGGCAGCGACGGTAAGCCCATAGACGGCCGCGTCTGCTACCGGTCCGGCTACCGCGAGTTCATGAAACAGATGCTGAGCGAGCAACTCGCCTATGGCATCGACGGCTTCCATCTCGATATGGTGGACCAGGGTTTCGGCCCGCCCTACGGCTGCTGGTGTGATACCTGCCAGAAGGAGTTCGAGGCCCAGCACGGCCGCCCGATGCCCAAGGGGGTGACCTGGGACGAGGATTGGGATCGGATGCTCGAATTCCGCTACGCCAGCAGCGACCGGTTCGAAAAGGAGATGACGGAGCACATCCGGCGGGTGAACCCGCGCGCTACGATTGACTTCAACTACCATGGGAACCCGCCCTTCTCCTGGGAGGTGGGCCAGCGCCCCGTGCAGCACGCGGTCAACGGCGACTTCGTCACCGGCGAGACCGGCGTGTGGGGCTTCAGCGCGCTCACCGTCGGTTTGAACGTCGAGTTCTACCGCGCCGCCACGCCGGGCAAGCCGGTGCAGGTGGCGATGCAGCGTGGCGTGCGGATGTATCACGACCAGACCACGCGTCCCTTGAACGACATGCGATGGGAGTTGTTCAACCTGCTCGCTCACGGCGCGTTCGTGACGATGGTGGACAAGACCGCGTTCGACGGCTGGCTTGATCCGGTGGCCTATGAGCGCTTCGGCCAGATGTTCCGCGAGGTCCACGCCAAGCGCGTCCACTTCGGCCAGGCCCCCGTGCAGGAAGTCGGCATCTATTACAGCAGCCGCACGCGCGACTGGATCGGGCGCGAGAAACCGGCGGAATGGTTCATGTCTTTCCAAGGGGCTCACAAGGCAATGGTGTACGAGCACATTCCCTGGGGTGTGATCCACGAGGAAAGCATTTCGCTGGAAACGCTGAAAAAATTCCCGGTCGTCCTGCTGCCCAATGTTGGCATTCTCTCTGAGGCAGAAGTCAACCTGCTGCGGCGCTATGTGGAGGAAGGCGGAAACCTCATCGCCACCGGCCTGAGCGGCGCCTACGACCGCATGGGCCGGCTTCAGGCAAAGTCCTCACTGGAAACGCTCACCGGGGCGCGCCTCGTGCGGAAACTCGACTCGACGGATAACTGGGTTCGTTTCTCCACAACCGCGGAAGCGTTAAGGGGTTCAAGCGTTACAACGGCCGGCCAGCGCGCCGCTTCAACACTTCAACCTTTCGACGCTTTAACGGGCGGCCAACGCCTGAACTGGCCGTTCCTCGTGCGCGGTCCGGCGGCGGTGTTTGAGCCCACCACTGCGACACCCATCGGCGAATTGCTGAGGCCCCACCGCACCGCCCTGCACGCGCAGAACCGCTACAACGAAGACTGGCCGCTGAGCGCCGACGCCCCCGTCGGCCCGGCGGTCCTGTTGAACCGTGTGGGCCAGGGCCAGGTGCTCACGATCGCTGCATCCCCGGATTGGTCCACCGCCAGCGATCATCACATCGTCGAAGCCCGGAGGCTTCTGGCCAATGCCGTTCGCCTCCTGAATCCCAAGCCCCGCCTCCGCATCACCGCGCCGGCAACGGTGGAAACCATCGTGACCGACGACCCGGCCACGCGCACCTTGCGCATCCATCTCCTCGGCTACAACGCCCCGCCGCAGACCACGCCCGCCAAGGAACGCCCCTACGTCCTGCCCGGCCTGATCGAGGACGCGCCGATCTATCGCGTGGAAGTCGCGGCCCGCGACCCCTTGAAGGGCGCCAAGGCCCTCCGGCGTGATACGAAGCTGCAGCGCCAGGGGCGGAGCGTGACGGCCACCGTGAACGACATCCATGAAACCCTGCTCCTCCGTTACTGAACCCGACGCGCTCGAAGGTCTCCCCTGCGGGCGGCTGCGAAGGATGTCCCGTGCAGTTTCGGATTCTCCTGACCGGCGCTAAGCTCAAACACCTCAAGGCGGAAGCGAACGGCCTGCCCGGCCAAAGGGCTAGAGGAAACTGGAACGGGGATGCGCCGGCCCGCCAGGGCGAGAACACAGCGCAGACACCACGCTAAAGGCGCATTCCCCGACAAAGTGGATTCTTTCCGGTTGTGGCTTGTTTAGGTGGAACTGAGTCGGTAACGTGGATTTTGAGCTTGGCCGACGCGGATTGGCATTTCCCAGTCAGAACTGGCAACACAACATGAACGAACGCTGGCTATCCGTCGAAGAGATTGCGGCGCACCTCGGCGGCAACCCAGATTCCATCTATAAGTGGATTGAACGGAAGAAGAGGCCCGCCCACAAGGTGGGGCGTCTGTGGAAGTTCCAAGCCACCGAGGTTGAGGCATGGATACGGGACGGCAGGGCATCCGAATCGGTGAACGAGGCGGGTGAGCAACCTGAGGTGTAGTCGTTGATGACTGGAAGCGTGAGAGATGAGCAAGCTCGAAGAACTTAAACCGAACGCGGCTGTGCGAGGCATCCTGCCGGATGGCCTCGCCAGTGTCGTTTCCGTTCAGTGGTTTGGTTCAGAGCCGCTTGAGCTTACCTACAAGACTGCTGCGGGCAACGTAGCGAATGAACTGCTCTACCGCCACGACGAGCCACGTCTGGAGGTCGTAACGCAAGGGCGGCCCTGGAGCTTTGATGGCAACGGGCAATTATTCAGACTGGTCTCGGAAGCGCACCGCATCCGGCTGGCCCATCTCTTTGATCCCGTGCTGGCGGTCCACACGTCCGTAGTGGAGCCACTGCCGCACCAGATCACGGCGGTTTATGACGTGATGCTGCCACGCCAGCCGCTGCGGTTCCTGCTGGCGGATGATCCCGGCGCGGGCAAGACGATCATGGCCGGGCTGCTGATGAAGGAACTGCTCGCGCGCGGCGATTTGCACCGGTGCCTGGTGGTCTGCCCTGGCAGCCTGGCCGAACAATGGCAGGACGAACTGTACCGGCGTTTCCATCTGCCCTTTGAAATCCTGACCAACGACAAGTTGGAGGCGGCGCGCACCGGGAATTGGTTCCTGGAGACGAATCTGGTCATTGCCCGGCTGGACAAGCTGTCCCGCAACGAAGACGTGCAGGCCAAGCTCAAAACCCCCGACTGCCGGTGGGACCTCATCGTGTGCGATGAAGCACACAAGATGTCCGCCAGCCTCTTCGGCGGCGAGATCAAGTACACCAAGCGCTACAGACTGGGCCAGCTTCTCTCCACACTGACGCGGCATTTCCTGCTGATGACGGCCACGCCGCACAACGGGAAGGAAGAGGATTTCCAGCTTTTCATGGCCCTGCTCGATGGCGACCGTTTCGAGGGCCGGTTTCGCGACGGGGTGCATGCAACGGATGTATCCGACCTCATGCGGCGGATGGTCAAAGAGAACCTGCTCAAGTTCGATGCCACGCCGCTTTTCCCTGAACGCATTGCCTATACGGTCCCGTACAAGCTCTCCGATCCCGAAGCCCGGCTATACAAGGAAGTGACGGATTACGTCCGGGATGAGTTCAACCGAGCCGAAGCGCTCCAGAACGACAAGCGGGCGGGCACAGTCGGTTTCGCGCTCACCATTCTGCAACGGCGCCTGGCGTCATCGCCTGAGGCCATTTACCAGTCGCTTCGCCGCCGAAAGGAGCGGCTGGAGAAGAAGCTGCGGGAACTGGAACTGCTCCAGCGCGGGGCGGAAGTGGCGGCGGCTATCGCGGGGGCGCTGCCCACCTTGGACGAAGAAGACGTTGAGGATTTGGAGGAAGCACCCGACAACGAGGTGCAGGCCGCCGAGGAAGAGATTCTCGACCAGTCCACCGCGGCGCGAACGATTGCGGAATTGAACGGGGAAATTGGCACGCTGAAACGCCTGGAGGCGCTGGCGGTGACCTTGCGGCGGAGCGGCGAAGATCGGAAATGGTGTGAACTGGCCCGGCTGCTGGAAGAGATATTTACACCAGGCACCAACGGCGACCGGATGGCTGAGACGGCTCCGCCCTACCGCACCGGCCCCATTGCCCCGCCCACGCCTTCCCCACACCAGAAACTGGTGTTGTTCACGGAACACCGTGACACCCTGAGCTACCTGGAATGCCGTGTCACAACCCTGCTGGGCCGGAAGGAAGCGGTGGTGATCATTCACGGCGGCATGGGCCGGGAAGAGCGGACCAAGGCGCAGGAGGCATTCAAGCACGACCCGGAAGTGCAGGTGCTGCTAGCCACGGATGCGGCGGGGGAAGGCATTAACCTCCAGCGGGCGCACCTGATGGTGAACTACGACCTGCCCTGGAATCCCAACCGGATCGAACAGCGTTTTGGCCGAATCCACCGCATTGGGCAGACGGAAGTGTGCCACCTGTGGAACCTGGTGGCGGAAGAAACACGCGAGGGCGATGTGTATCGGACCCTGCTGGAGAAACTGGAACAAGCGCGGCAGGCGCTCGGGGGCCAGGTCTTTGACGTGCTGGGCAAGTTGCAGTTCGAGGGGAAACCGCTGCGGGACCTGCTGATTGAGGCGATCCGCTATGGCGATCTGCCCGAAGTGCGCGCCCGGCTGACCCAGGTGGTGGCCCATGCGTTCGACCGACAGCAGTTGCAGGAATTGCTGGAAGACCGGGCGCTGGCGCATGACGCCATGGATGCGACGCGGGTTTTTCGCATCAGGGAGGAAATGGAGCGGGCCGAAGCGCGGCGGCTGCAACCTCACTACATCGAATCGTTCTTCCTGGAAGCGTTTCAACAATTGGGCGGCACGACCAAACAGCGGGAGCCGCGCCGGTACCAGATTACGCACGTGCCCGCGCCGGTGCGCACCCGGGACCGGTTGATTGGCGCGGGCGAACCGGTGCTGCCGCGTTACGAGCGCGTCGCTTTCGAGAAGGCGCTGGTGGCTCCGCAGGGGCAACCCATGGCGGCGTTCCTCTGCCCTGGGCATCCACTATTGGACGCCACCCTTGACCTGACGCTGGAACGACACCGTGACCTGCTCCGCCGGGGCGCGGTACTGGTGGATGAACGGGACACAGGGACCGCGCCACGCGTGCTGTTCTACCTGGAGCACGCCATCCAGGATGCGAGCCTGACGCGCACGGGTGAGCGGCGCGTGATTTCCAAGCGCATGCTGTATGTGGAACTGGATGGCGACGGCAACACCCGGCATTTCCACTACGCACCCTATCTCGACTACCGCCCGATGGCGGATGGGGAACCGAATGTGGACACCATCCTGGCCCGGCCAGAAAGCCAATGGGTTGACCGGAGCCTGGAACAGAAGGCGCAAGGCTACGCGGTCGCGACGGTGGTGCCCGAGCACCTGGCCGAAGTGCGTTCCCGGAAACTGGACCTGATTGCCAAGACCGAAGCGGCCGTGCAAGACCGGCTGACCAAGGAAATCAGCTATTGGGACCATCGGGCGGAACAGCTCAAGTTACAGGAACAAGCCGGCAAACCGAATGCCCGGCTCAACTCGGACGAGGCGCGGAAGCGCGCCGATGGGTTGCAGGCCCGGCTGCAAAAGCGGATGGAGGAACTGAAACTGGAAAAGCAGATTGCCCCGCTGCCGCCGGTGGTGATGGGCGGAGTGCTAGTCATTCCCGCCGGGCTGCTGGCCGCCATGACTGGGAAGGAAGCAGGCAAGATGCCTGCGGTCCCCGGCGACAACGAAGCCGCCGCGGCCAAGGCCCGGGCCATCATCATGCAGGTGGAGCGGGAACTGGGTTTTGTGCCGACGGATCGCGAAACGGAGAAACTCGGATACGACATTGAGAGCCGCATACCGGGCACGCGCAAACTGCGGTTTATTGAGGTCAAAGGACGGGTAAGCGGCGCGGCGACGATCACCGTCACGAAGAACGAAATCCTGTATTCGCTGAACAAGCCGGATGATTTCATTCTCGGTATTGTCGAGTTCGAGGGTGAGACGCACCGGGTCCACTACGTGCGGCGGCCCTTCCAGCGCGAGCCGGATTTTGGGGTGACGAGCGTGAACTACAATTTCGCGGAATTACTGGCGCGGGCGGAGGTGCCGAAATGAACAATCCCATCATCATACGAGTATGCGATTTTACTGGCGGACCGTTCGCTGTGTCCGCTGAAGATGGCCAACGCGTCCCTGACGCGATTGCACCTGTCCTGAAAGAGGGCAAGCCCGTCGTGCTATCGTTTGCCGGCATCGAGACTATTATTGCGGCGTTTCTGAGCGCGGCGGCCGGACAATTGTATGGTGAAATGGTTTATGCGGATGTTGATGCTTTGCTTTCAACACGAGATCTGAACGCCGATGACCGCGGCCTGTTTCAGCGAGTGCTGACAAACTCCAAGCGGTATTACGAGAATCCCATGGCGTTTGACCAGGCATGGGCGGAGATAACTGGAGATGATAAGTCTCCACAGGAGGCTATGGTAACATGAAACTTTCAAAGATCGAGATTACGAACTTTCGCTGCTTCGAGTCGTTGTCGGTGAAGCTTCAAGCCGACATCAATGTCTTCGTCGGCGTCAACGGCGCGGGCAAGACCACAATACTGGATGCCATTGCGATTTCGCTATACGAAATCGTGGCGGCGAACGGCGGTGGCGGGAAGCGAGAGCGGGGGTTGCAGAAGGTGAACCTGCGACCCACGGACATTCACGTTGTCCCGGGCTCGCAAAGCGCAGTTGTGGGTCGCAAGTATGACGTGCAAGTGAAGGCCGAAGCCGTGGATTTCTACGAAGTGCCGGGATTCCCGCTCAGGACCCCTTTGGACAAAGAAAACGTGATCGAGTGGACCGACCACATCCATTATCAGCCACCAAGCGGGTTCGCCTACACCAGTCAGTTGGAGAAACTGGCTCCGTATTTTGCCGCCCTATGGCAGGAACTCAGAAACAGCGACCCCAGGGCGCTCATCCCCTTTCCCGTGGTTGCCTACTACCGCGCCACCAGACGCCTGACAGAAATGCCCAAAATGGGCAATGTTCTCGAACTCGAACTGGCCCGCGATGGCGCCTTCCATCACGCCCTCAATGCCGGCGCCGATTTTCAGGCCATGTGCCAATGGTTCTATCTCCGCGAAAACGCGGAGTTGCGCGAGAAATTTCAGGTTCGCCACGACTCCGAGTACCAGTTCCCTGAACTCAAGGCCGCCCGCGCCGCTCTTCTCCGCACTCTTGAAGGAGTCAAACGGGTGTTTTTCGATGAAAACCCGCCCA
>Ga0315274_10012173_pt1 | contig 12290 bp, 9 predicted proteins | sample YL17G02_20_MG_FD_203700 | JGI IMG/M metagenome (GOLD analysis project Ga0315274, IMG submission 203700) | Sediment microbial communities from Yellowstone Lake, YNP, Wyoming, USA - YL17G02_20 | ecosystem: Environmental > Aquatic > Freshwater > Lake > Sediment | place: USA: Wyoming | collected... | reverse complement strand
GGCCGCAGGGCCCTCGTCGACAAGGCGTACGAGCGCCGCCTGGAAGGCCGGGCCTGAGCGGGGCGCGCCCGCGCGGACCACGGAAAGGAGACCTGCGATGGCCAGACCCCTGAGCGTCGTGGCGCCGGACTGGTGGGACTATACGACCCTGGACCGGGACCTGCTGGAGGACGCGGCCGCCCTCGCGGCCGAGGACCTGGCGGGCCTCGCGCGGCCGGGGTTCGAGGTCCGCTTCTACGACACGCTCGAGAGTTTCTACCTGGCCGAGGCCCTCGAGTACATCGAGGCGTGGCGCCAGGCGACGCCCGGTCGCCCGGCCGGCATCTGCGGGCCCATCGGGCCGACCGAGCAACTGCCCCTGGTGGCGCAACTGGTGAACGCGATGCGGCTGGACCTCGCGCACGCCCACTTCTGGGGCATGGACGAGTGGTTCCAGGGCGGCCGCGAGGTGCCCCCCGATTTCCCGCTCTCGTTCGAGAAAGCCGACCGCGACCTCTGCTTCCGGCGCATCGACCCCGACCTCGCGATGCCCGAGGCGAACCTCCACTTCCCGAAGGCCGACCGCCTGGCCGAGTACACGGCCTCGTACGACCGGGTCCGGTGCGTCGTCATGCAGGGTGGCCAGGGCGAGGTCAAGCACTGGGCCTTCAACGACCCCGTGCGCCGCGAGGGGCCGTACCAGAGCGCCCCGCCCTCGCCCGAGGAGTTCGCCAGGAAGACCGCCCGCGTCGTGGACCTCCACCCGATGACCGTGATCCAGAACGCCCGGACCTCGGGCGGCGGCCGCGTCTACGCCGTGCCCACCCAGGCCCTCTCGGTCGGGCCCGTCGAGACGCTCAAGGCCGAGCGGGTCTCCATCTGGCACCCGGGCCACCACGACAACGCCTTCGGCATGCGCCTGACGACGCTGATGATCTCGAAGAGGATCGTCGATACGTCGGTCCCGATGTCGATGCTCGGGCTGCACCCGAACGTGCGGTTCAGTTTCTACCGCGGCGGCGTGGGGACGTGCGACGTGGAGATGCACTGAACCTCGTCGGCCGGTCGCCCTCGCCGCGCCGCGTGCCCTTTCGGGTTGACAGGGCGGAAGGCTTCGTCCAGAATCTTGGGGCGAGGGGGCGGGGCAGGCGAAGGAGCGGGCATGACCAGCCAACGGGACGCGATCCTTGAGCGCCTGGCGGCCAACCGGGAGACGCTCCGGCGCCTGGGAGTGCGGCGGCTGGGGCTCTTCGGCTCGGCGTCCCGGCCGGGCACGGACGCGCCGCGGGACCTTGACTTCCTCGTGGAACTCCAGCCCAAGACCTTCGACGCGTACATGGACGTCAAGGCCTGCCTCGAGGGTCTCTTCGGCCGGCCCGTGGACCTGGTCCTCGCCGACGCCCTGAAGCCCGCCTTGCGGGAGGGCATCCTTGCGGAGGCCGTCTATGCCCCGGGACTCTAGGGTCTACCTGGAGGACATGCTGGCGGCTGCCGAGAAGATCGGCCGGTACGCCGCCGGGATGACCCGTGCCGACCTGGCCGCCGACCCCAAGACGCTCGACGCGATCCTGCGGAACCTCGAAGTGATCGGCGAGGCGGCTAAGAACGTCCCCGCCGCCGTCCGCGCGACCTGCCCGCGCATCGAGTGGCACAAGGTGGCCGGCCTTCGCGACCTCCTGATCCACCAGTACTTCGGCATCGACCTGGACATCATCTGGGACATCGTCCAGAACAAGGTGCCCCGCCTGGCCGAGGACCTTCGCGAGGTGCAGAAGCAGGCCGGCGGACCTCCCCCCACCTGAGCGCGCCCCCCTCGCGGGCTAGCCGGGAATCGGGCAACAGCACAAGGATCACGGGTTGGCAAGCAACCCGTGGCACACGGCGGACGGGAGGTGTGCGCATGTCCAACAGAACCGGGCGGGCGGCAAGAGTACTGGCTGGGATGGCGGTTCTGGCGGCGCTCGGCGCGGCAGCCGCCGACGCCTGGGCCGGCGTCGTCAAGGAGGTCATCCGGGCCGAGGGCCCGAGCGTCCTCGGGCCCGACGCCTGGGGGCCGTACGTCGGCGGGTTCGAGCGCCAGGGCGACCTCTTCGTGTGCGACAACGGGACCGACGCCGGCGCCAAGCGCGGCGTCTGCCAGACGGTCGTCCTCAACCAGACCGCCCCGCAGCCGATCATCGCCACCGCCTGGAGCAAGGCCGAGAACGTCGGCGGCTCGGCCGACGCGGACTACGCGCTCTACCTCGACCTCCTCTACACGGACGGGACGCCCCTCTGGGGCCAGACGGCCGCCTTCGCGACCGGGTCGCACGACTGGCAGCGGGCCGAGGTCCGGGTCCTCCCGGCCAAGCCGGTCAAGTCGGTCTCCGTCTACCTGCTCCTCCGGGGCCACGCGGGCAAGGCGTCCTTCCGCGACGCGCGGCTGCACGTCGTCTCGGTGCCGGAGGGGGCGGCCGTGTTCGATGGCGTAGCGGTGCGCGCGAAGGCGGCCGCGGGCGAGCGGTTCCTGGTGCGAGACGTGGCGGCCGACTCGGACTTCGTGTCCATCGAGGGCGGCGAGGCGCTCGGCCTGCGCCTGGAGTGCCAGACGGAGCGGCGCGTCGACGCGAGGTTCCTCGACGCCCGACTCACCGAAACGACCGGCAAGGACCGGGCCGTCACGCTCGTCTACACGGTTCCCGCGGCGGGCGCCGGCTGGCGATGGCTGGCCGGGCCGCGACGCGAGGAGGCGGCCGAGCCCGCGCGCGACTACGTCAACGCAACCTGGTTCCAGGCGGGGGCGACGGGGCAACTCTCGCGGTATCCCCTAGCCGCCGTCGCCCGCGGCAAGGACGGCCTGGCCGTCTGCCTCGACATGGACCGGGCGGCGTACTTCCGCGTCGGCTACAGCGCGGGCGCGGGGGAACTCTACATCGCCTACGACCTGGGCCTCGTGCCGGAGAAGAAGAGCGCCGAGTTTCGGTTTGCCGTCTTCCCGTTCGACGCGACGTGGGGCTTCCGCGGGGCGGTCGCGCGGATGTACGAACTCTTCCCCGACCAGTTCCGCTCTCGGACGCCCGATCAGGGCCTGTGGATGCCCTTCCACAAGATCAGCCAGGTGAAGGGCTGGGAGGACTTCGGCTTCCGGTTCAAGGAGGGCAACGACGAGACCGCCTGGGACGACGCACACGGCATCCTCACGTTCCGGTACACGGAGCCGATGACGTGGTGGATGCCGATGGCCAAGGACCTGCCGCGCACGCTCGAGGCGGCCCTGGCCGAGGCGCGGCGGCTGGCGGAGAAGGGCGACCGCAGCGCCCAGGCGCTCCTTGTGAGCGGCTATCACGACGCCCTGGGCCGCTTCCCGGCCCGCCTGCTCGACACGCCCTGGTGCAACGGGGCCGTCTGGAGCATGAACTCCTCGCCCGGCGTCACGGGCGAGGCAACGGACTTCAAGAACAAGTGGAGCCCGGCGATCCGCGAGTCGCTTTACGGTCCCGGCCGCAAGGGCGACCTCGACGGCGAGTACGTCGACTCGAGCGAGGGCTACGTGACGGACGTCCTGGACTATCGGCGCGACCACTTCGCGACGGCCCGGGCGCCGCTCGCCTTCTCCTTCGGCACGCACCAGCCCGCCGTGTTCCGCGGCCTGATCGCGTACGAGTACGTCCGCGCAATCGCCGACGACGTGCACGCCATGGGGAAACTCATGATGGCCAACGGCGCGCCCGACCGCCTGCCGTGGCTCATCCCCTGGATCGAGGTCGGCGGCACGGAGACCGACTGGAACCCCGGCGGCCGGTGGCGGCCCATGTCGGACGACGAACTCCTCTACCGGCGGGTCCTGTGCGGGCCGAAGCCCTACTGTTTCCTGATGAACACCGAGTTCGACAAGTTCCCGCACGAGCGGGTCGAGAAGTACATGAAGCGGTGCCTGGCGTACGGGATGTTCCCGGGGTTCTTCAGCGCGAACGCCTCGGAAGGCCACTACTTCAGCCGGCCGGAACTCTACGACCGCGACCGGCCGCTGTTCAAGAAGTACGTCCCCCTCGTGAAGCGCGTCGCCGAGGCGGGCTGGCAGCCCGTCACGCGGGCCCGCTCGAGCGACCCGAAGGTCTACGTCGAGCGCTGGGGCACGCGGTACCTCACCCTCTTCAACGACAGCGACCGGAAGGCGTCGGCCGCGATCACGCTGGAAGGCCCCGCACCCGCGAAGAGCCGCGACCTCGTCAGCGGCGCCGACGTGGCGTGGCAGGACGGGCGGGCGACGATCGACCTGGGGCCCGAGGACGTCGCCCTCGTCGACCTGGAGTAGCGCGGTCGGGAATCGCGTTGACTTTGGTCCCGCCGCCGATAGCATGGCACGCACTCGGTCCTTCGGGCCGGCCTGTCGGGGTCCACCATGGAGATCCACGAGCGGAAGTGCCGCGTCAAGGGCGTGCGGCTGCTGGCGCTGGACGGCGGCCTGGACCACACCACGACCGACGAGTTCGTGCGGCGGATGGACGCCCTGATCGAGGAAGGCGCCAAGCATCTTGTGCTGGACCTGTCGCGGCTCTCCTACGCGTCGAGCCTGGGCCTGGCGGCGCTGGTGCGGGTGCACCACCACGTTGCCGCCCGCGGCGGGCGCGTCGCCTTTGCCGACCTGCACAGCGGCGTCGCGACGATCCTGCGGGCCGTCCGCCTGGACCGCCTGTTCGACCTCTACCCGACGGTGAACGAGGCCGTCCGGAGCCTGGGGTCCGCCGCGGAGGGGACGGCCGACGCATAGCGGTTCGGGCCGCTCGGCGGCCGACGACCGACTTGCACCCGGGGCATTTGTAGCGTACACTATAGGGCAAGGATTCCCAAGCACGTCCGGGACCTTGCGAAGGAGGGGAGGATGCGCGCGCGGCTTCTCTGGGCCCTGGCGGTGATTCCGTTGGCTTGGCACGGCGCCTGGGCGGGCGAGGCACAGCCGGCCCCGGCCGCCCCTGCTCCTGCCGCGCCTGCGCCAGCGGCGCCGGCCCCTGCCCCCGCGGCGGCGGAGGTCTCCACCGACGCCCAGTTCTTCGCGGAACTCGGCTACAAGGACGTCGCCCTGGCGTCCGACGTGGCCCGGGCCCTGGTCATCTTCACCAGCGAGGGCGCCGAGTCGGGCGCCGACTTCGAGGCCGCCCGGGCGTACCTGCACACCAAGGGCGTCCTGCCGGACGGCTGGCTCGACAAGGCCAGGCCCGAGGACCCCATCGACAAGGGCCACCTGGCGACGCTCGTCTGCCGGACGCTCGGCATCAAGGGCGGCCTGATGATGCGCCTCCTGGGACCCGTGCCACGCTACGCCTTGGCCGAATGCGTCTACCTGGAGTTGATGGCGCGGGGCGCCGACTACTGTCACGTCGCGGGAGGTGAACTGGTGGGCGTCATCGATCGGGCCGACCGGTTCCGGCTGGCGCAGGCGGGCAAGAAGCCGCCCGAACTCGAAGGGCAGCCGAGCGGCGCCCCGGAGGGAGCCCCATGAACCGAGCAATGCTGGCGCTGGCGTGCACGCTCGTGGCCGTCAGCCTGAGCGCACGGGTCCTCGGAGGCGACGCGGCCGCCCCGCCTGCCCCGGCCGCCGGCCAGGACCAGGAACCGCCCGGCGAGAAGATCCCCGCCACCGTCAAGACCGTCGAGGGCACCGTCGAGACCCGCCCGAGCGTGGGACAGCCGTGGGTCGCCGTCCAGGTCGGCCAGCAGTTGGCCGAGGGCGCCGACCTCAGGACCGGCTTCCGCGCCCGCTGCGTCCTGGACCTCTCGGACAGCCTCGTCCAGGTGGACCCGCTGACGGTCGTCCGCATCGGCGGACTGCGCAAGGACGGCGGCACGGTCCACACGCGGCTCATCATCAAACAGGGCAATACCCAGGCCGACGTTGAGAAGGGCCGCATCAAGAGCGACTTCGCCATCGTCACGCCATCGGCCACCCTGTCGGTGCGCGGCACGCGGGGCATCCGGGCCGGTCACTTCCAGGGGCTGGGGAGCAACTTCCAACTGCTCCACGCGGGTTCGATCCTCCTGACGGGCCCCCTCGGCCATGCGACGCCGCTCGCCCCGGGCCAGCAGACCAACAACCCCGGCCTGTCCGCCATGAACTTCCTGTCGCAGCAGCATCAGAACCCGGCGATGGACAACCGGGGTCTGGAGCAGATGGAGCAGAACGCCTGCAACCGCCACAACAACCCCATGCCGCTGCCGCCCGTCTCCCCGCTGGGATCGGGTCCGACCCAGAACCTCGGGAGCCTCCAGCAGGAGATGCCCGGGCTCGTGTACACGGGCCCGCCAGCCCCGGTGATTCCGGACAACAATCATGGGAACGACCACGGGCCCGAGTACGAGCCCTGATCCGGCTGTGTCTGCCTTGAGGGGTCCACGCTCTGTCTGAGCGGTCGGGGTAAACGTTTGGCCCAACCGGGCGGCACCAACCCGAAGCCGTTCCGCCGCGCGCGCCTCTGGCTGGCCTCCCTCATCGCCATCTCGCTGGGCGCCACCGTGTCGGCCTTCATCGTGTGGAACCCTTCCGGCCGTGCCGTCGAACTGCTCGTCGGCGACTACTTCCGACGGGCGTGTCCCCTGTCGGAGGAGACGACGGACGCGGCGGCCATCCCCATGACGGTCATCGCGATCGACGACAGCGCCATCAACCGCTTCGGTCACTGGCCCTGGCCGTGGACGCGGCTGGCCGAGATCGTCGACCTGCTGCACGAACTGGGCGCGCGGCTGGTGTTCCTGGATGTCGAGTTCCCCGAGCGCGACGCCCTGCACGTGGTCGAGGAGACGCAGCCGGACGGCCGCGTCGCCCGCCAGATCGTGGACACGGTCCCCGGGTTCGTCGCCAGCGTCCGCCGCGCCGACAACATCCTGATCCCGTTCAGCGTGTACTTTGAAGACCGGCCGCACGCCGGCGGCGAGGCTGCCAGGCCCGGCGACAAACTCACGCCCGAGCAGGCGAAGGCCCGGGCCGAGGCCCTGGAGGCCCTGGCCCGCTACGCCGCCGACATCCGGCCCGACGAGGCGCCGGGCCTCAAGAAGGCCGAAGCCCTCCAGCCGATGATCGCCGAACTCGGCCGCGCCTGCGCCGGGTCGGGCTACACGAGCGTCCTGGGGGACCGCGAGGACGGCGTCGTCCGCCGCGTCCGCCTCGTCGCCCGGACCGACGACCGCGTCTACCCCCACCTGGCGCTCACCGCCGCCGGCTACTGGCTCTTCGGTCCGCACCACCGCGTCACGCTTCAGCCGCAGCGCGTCGTCCTCGCCTCGGCCGACGGCAAGCAGTCCGTGGGCGTTCCCGTAGACGATGCCGCCCAGGTGGATCTTCGCTGGCCGCCGAGCGTCCAGGCCCTGAACTGCATCTCCGTCAGCCCCATCCTGAACGTGGCCGACATGCGCTGCCGCTATCGGTCGGTGATGCGGCAACTCGACCACCTCTTCCCCGACCTCGGCTGGGCGGCGGCGGACCAGCGACTCCGGGACGCCCAGACGAAGGCCGGCGCCGACGGGGCCGATCGCCCGACCGGCGACGACCTTCGCTCGCTCCGGAAAGCGGTGGTCGGCATCGAGGACCGCCTGGCGACCGAACTCGCCACGCGGGCCTTCGACGCCGCCGCCGCCGCCCCCGCCGACGACCAGGCCCGCCGCGTCCGGACCCTCGCCGAGCAGCACCTCGACTTCCTGGCCTCCTACCACTCGGACGCCGGCGTCGAGGCCCTGCTGGAGGCGCTGCGGCCGCATGTCGCCGGCCGCCTCTGCCTGGTCGGCTCGTTCAGCACGGGGACGACCGATCTGCACCGGACACCGATGGCCAAGTCGCAGCCCGGTGTGACGGTCTACCCGGCGGCCATTCGGACGATCCTCTCGGGGGTCGCCTTCCGCCACCTGGGGCCCGGCCAGGAATGGGCCGTCGCCGTCCTGGCGGCCTGGCTGACGGCGGTCGCCACCGTCCGCCTGTCGACGCTGCGCGGCGTGGCGGCAACGCTCGGCCTGTCGGGCCTGATCGTGGCGGCCGCCTGGACGACCTCGGCGGGCGCGGCCGTCCTGCTGCCCGTCGCCGGCCCCGTCCTGTCCGTCGTCCTCGCGTTCGCCGGCATCTCGGCCTATCGCCAACTCACCGAGGCCAGCACGCGCCGCTGGATCACCCGCGTCTTCGAGCAGTACAACAGCGCCGACCTCGTGGAGGAGATCGTCCGCAACCCCGACCGCCTTCGCCTCGGCGGCGAGCGGCTCGACATCACCATCCTGTTCAGCGACATCGAAGGGTTCACGCCCCTCTCGGAGCGCCTGGAGCCCGAGCGGCTCGTCGCCCTGCTGAACCGCTACCTGTCGGCCATGACCACCCTCTTCCAGGCCGAGAAAGGCTCTCTCGACAAGTACGTCGGCGACGGCATCATGGCCTTCTTCGGGGCCCCCATCGCCCTGCCGGACCACGCGCTGCGGGCCGTCCGCGCCGCCCTCGCCATGCAGGACGCCCTGCCCCAGGTCAACCGCGACCTGGCCACCAGCGGCCTCCTTCCTCCGGACACCCAACTGGCCATGCGGATCGGCTGCTCCAGCGGCCCGACGATCGTCGGCAACTTCGGCTCCGAGCAGCGGTTCAACTACACCTGCTCGGGCGACACGGTCAACCTGGGCGCGCGGCTCGAGGAGGCCAACCGCTGGCTCGGCAGCTGCATCCTCGTTTCCGAGAGCACGCGGGCGGCCTGCGGTCAAGCCGTCCTCTTCCGCCCTTTCGGCCCGGCCCGCATCCGGGGCAAGGCCCAGCCCATCCCCCTCTACGAGCCCCTCGCCGTGGAGCCGGCCCCCGCGGACCTCAAGCACTTGGCTGAGACGTATGGCCGCGCAATCGCGGCACTCGCCGCCGGCGACGTCCCGGCCGCCGAGGCCGCCCTGGCCGACCTCCTGGCCACCCATCCCGACGACCGCCCCGCCCAGGTCCTCCGCGACCGCATCGCCGCCGTCAAGTCCGGCCAGGCCTCCCCCCAAGAGCCCTGGAACCTCGCCCGCCCCAAGTAGCACACCCCACCGCCGGCCCGAAGTGGCGCCGCCGCCGTTTTGTTCTTGACATTCGCGCGTCGACGCGCCATATAGAGACGAGGGAGCGTTTCTTTCCGTAACGCACCAGCCGTGCGTACTCGGGGCGCAAAGACGCCCTGGAGGAGCCCAAGTCGGCAGGACGGTAGGTCTGGAATAACTTCGGAAAGAAAGGCGGCTTCGCGCCGTCTTTCAAAGCGGCAGCGGCTTTCTACCCCTCGGTCGCTGCCGCGATTTTTTCTGCTTCGCCGGCCCGCTCGACTCTTCTCCCGACCCCCGCCCCGCGCGCCCGCCGCCCGGCGCCCGGCCCGGGGACCCACGGCACCAGCGCGCGTATGTGTCGCGCAGGTCCGTCGTGATGATACTGCCCGACCGTTGCGACACGCGGATCTCGCCCGAGGAGAACGCCAGGGCCCGCTGCGGCGGCGCGGCCGGCGCGTCGGCCGCCCGGTCCTTCGCCGGCGCAGCCTCGCCCGTCCCGACAGCCACAGGCGGCGTCGGCCGCCCGGCCCCCGCGCCCCGCCGGCACGAGCAGACATACAGCCATCCGCACGCGCCGACATCTCGAGTCGGCCCTCCCCCCTGCGACGGAAGGCCCTTCCAGGTCGTCCCCCGCGCCTGTCAACCGCCGGCCTGCCCGCGGGGCCGCCCGTCCTGTCCTCCGCGGACGCGCCGGGTTCCCCTCAAGGTTTTCTGCTTGGCTGGCCGATACTTCCGGTGTAAGATAGAGAAAGGAAGGTTATCGGTCGTCTGCCGTGCCCGTGACTGGCAAACTAAATGGAACAACCGATGAAATCAACCTAGGGAGCCGGGTCCGGCGGTGGACGGCACGCCCGCTTCGGCGGGACACCGGAAGCCGCCGACAGGCACCCAATTTAGGAACGGGTTGATTCCAAGTTTTCCGCACGGCACAAGGGTGGACACCGATGCTACCTGAGAAAGCCCGGGCCTTATGCCCGGGCTTTCCTTTGGTGCCAAGGGGTGCTCTTGCGCCCCCTCCGTCCCAGCCGGGCCACCCCTTCCGCCGGTGGAATCCGGCGTAAACACCCTAGAAGCCGTGGGTTACAGCAGTGAAGGGCCTTTCCTGGCCAGGGCTCGCAATCTACTGGCGGCCCAGAGCAGTACACTATAGTGTCCGAACATAGCCTAAAAGAGCGCGCCTGGTGGAGCCAGGTCCCCGCGCAAGGGTGGTTTCGCGTTTTTTGCCACCGAAGCAGGGCGGAATGATTTGACTTTCCGTCGGAGTGGGGTATATTTGGGTGTGGTGGAAGTGGATTTCCGGGCGTAACTGGTAGCATAGGCTGGGCGGTCATCGGTTGCGGCCTGTTCTTTTTACGCAAATCAAGGCCGGGGGTCAGAGCAGGACAGGAGGTTCCGCGATGCATCACAAGGCACGTTTCCTTGGGGTTGCGGCTGTCGTCCTGATGCTGGGCCAGGCGGCCTATGCCGACTTCACCGCTGACATCACGATGTCCGGCAGCCCGCCCGATCCGAGCGATGTGGGGCCCGGTACGGCGATCGTCCTCACGCTCATCGACACCCAGACCTTCAACGTCGGCGGCCCGCCCGCCCCCTTCCCTTGGCCCGACGGCAGTTACATCAACTGGATCCAGATGAACTTCGAGGACTCCTCCACGGGCGTTCACGCGGCGCTTGAAGCCGGCACGTGGGCCTGGGGCGCCGCCATCAACGCCGGCCTCCCCACCGGGAATGACCTCATGGACGACCTGATGGTCGACCGCGCGGCGGTGGGCTCGGGAATCAAGCCCGCTTCGCCGATCACCATCGGCACGCTGACGTTCGACGCGCCGGCGGCCCTGGGAACCTACACGATCTCCCTGACCGGCGGCGATTGGAATGTGTCGTCGGACACGTTCATCCTCAGCGGCATGACTTACCTCGAACTGCCCGAGCAGGGCGGCACCGGCATGACGGCCGAGACGTACACCTTCACCGTGACGCCCGAGCCGGCGACGATGCTCCTGCTGGGCGCGGGTGCGGTGGTCGCGATCATCCGCCGCAAGCGGTAAGCAACCTCCCTTACGTCAAGCACCGCGGCCGGTCTCACGCGAGTGGGGCCGGCCGCTCTTTTGCGCCCTGACCCGGAAGCCGACCCGCCCCGCGCAGGGCTGCGGCCCGGCTTGCCCTGCCCTCGCGCGGCCGCGGCGCCTGGCGCTTCGCCTTGGGCGTGGTGCCCGGCTCTGCCGCACGGGCGCACGAATAAGGCCGGCGAGGGCGATGCGGCCCCCGCCGGCCTGAGTCTCCTCTGGCATGTCCCGGGGCGGGCCCGCACGCCCCGGGCCCCCTCCCTCGCCCCGCCGCCGACCCCGCCCTACGCCCCCAGCGGCACCTCCAGCGCCTCCAGCGACAACAGGTCCACCAACTCCCCGTCCTCCATCAGCACCGAACCCTCCGTCGCCCCAGGCCCCGACGACGGCACCGTCCACACCACCGACCCCGACGACGCCGTCACCCCCGCCGAGGACGCCGACGACGCCCCCGCCTCCGCCGCCACCAAGAGCACCGAGCCCTCCGACGCCAGGCCCGCCTCCGCCACCTCCGACCCCGACGACGGCAACACCTCCCCCGCCACCAACGCCAGCACGTCCGCCTCCAACGCCGCCGCACCCGTCCCCGCCGCCCCGACCTCCACCAGCCCCGCCAGACCCCCCAGCGGGCCCACCGTCGCCGGCAGCGGATACAGCCGCTTCGCTCCACCCGCCCCGTTCAGGTAGTAGTACGTGAACCCCGCAATGTCGTTCGTCGTCAGCAGCCCGTCCGGCCACTTCTCCCGCGAGTTCGTGCTCCAGAAGTCCGCCTCCATCTTCGCGTTCACGTACATGTACGTGAACCCCGCAATGTCGTTCGTCGTCAGCAGCCCGTCCGGCCACTTCTCCCGCGAGTTCGTGCTCCAGTAGTCCCCCCGCAGGCTCCCCACGTAGAACACCGCGTCGCCCCCCGCCACCCCGTCCCCCGTCGGCAGGTCCACCGTCTCGTCGTAAAGGTACTGCCGACCGCTCCCCCCCGCCGCCGCCTCCCCATCCAACGCGTGCCCCTGGAGGTCCGCCAGCGTCCCGTCCCCCTGCAACCGCACCTTCACCCACGTGTCCACCGCCCCCACCGTCCCCGACGGGTCTCCCAGCGTGATCGTCATCACGCCCGTCCCGCTGCCCGTCACCGCCACCGCCGGCATCGCCTCCGGGTGCTCCTCCTCCGCCCCCGCGTTGAAGTTCACCGCCTTCAGCACCACGTCCGACGACCCGAACGTCACCGCCTCGCTGAACGTG
>Ga0315274_10012172_pt1 | contig 12290 bp, 12 predicted proteins | sample YL17G02_20_MG_FD_203700 | JGI IMG/M metagenome (GOLD analysis project Ga0315274, IMG submission 203700) | Sediment microbial communities from Yellowstone Lake, YNP, Wyoming, USA - YL17G02_20 | ecosystem: Environmental > Aquatic > Freshwater > Lake > Sediment | place: USA: Wyoming | collected... | reverse complement strand
TTTAATAAAATGGAAGTCGATTGATTCTGATGCTACTTATGACAAGGCCAGGATATACAGAGCAACCAGCGAATCTGGCACATATTCTATCATTGCCACACAATCAATCACTGACCAAAGTTATTATGACATTGACGGGACAGTAAATTTATGGTATAAGATTGACTTCTATGACACAAATTTAGGCAAGGCAAGCTCGCTTTCCGATGCCATACGTGGTGGCACTTACAAGGCATACTGCACTGTTGAGGACATACGCAACATTACCAATTTGACAGTGAATGATGCCACAGATACTCAGCTCGCTAATCTGATCGAATATTGTGGTGCGCAACTGAATGGCGATATCCAAGTCTATTTAGAAGAAGAACAGATTGTATGGATCAGTGACACTAAAGATAATACAATAAACGGAACCAATAGGATATTCTATACCAAGAAATATCCTGTTGGCGATTTGGATAATGATATGGATGTTGATGTGAACGATATCGAAGTCTATCAGTATGAAAGTGACGGGACTAAAACGCAGGTTTCTGTTGAATCCATTATCCCGAACACAGGCCAATTCGTGCTTACCACTGCACCAGCAAGTTCCATAATAACTCTTGCAGTAACTTACAAATATGCGCCTGTCTCTGTGAGCGACCCGAATATGCTGGTAAAGATGGCTTGTGCATTGCTTACTGCAGCATGGGCATACACCAAGATCAATGTCGGCAAAGCACCAAGATGGAGGATGGGCTCAACCCAAATATGGCGTGATATGGATTCATTCAAGACTTTTTTCAATAAATATCAATTGATCCTTACACAGATAAATAACAGGTCGTTATTGGATACTGTCCAAGGTATGACACAAATAGATGCCCAATATATCGCCTCATTAGGTGGCTATAGCGGAGTGCAGCAATAATGACAATAAAGACTATCAGCTCGGATGCGTATGTCTGGCCTGCCGAAACAGGCTCAAGCATAATCTGTGATGGCAGGATCACTGACCAGATAGTGGACGATTTCGGGATAAATGTTAAGATTAGGGAAGTCAATCAGGATAGCTATAACCCATATGGAGACGCCACCAAAAAATATTCTGATTCATACACCAAGGCATACATACATCAATGGTCAAGCACGGATGATGAAGTGAAGGAAGGCGTTTATAAGAATGGCCAGATAATGTTTGTGTTCAAGTTAATATCTGACTCTTTATTAAAGACAGGCAATTTTATCTTCTATGCCAGCGAATGGTATCAAATCAGGCGTGTAGAATATCAAATGCTTGCTGGCGTGAAATATCTAATTAATGCCACTGTAGCAAAAGCACAACTATCTTAAATACGAAAAATTGAATTAATTTTAAGGGTTTGTAATACCCTGTAACATGATCCCAGGTGATCCAACGGGTTGCCTGATGAAAATCTTCCATGTAATGGAGGTAACGTGCATATGGCTGTAGCCCAAACAACAATATTTCCTGATGTATTTAGTATATTCTATAATCTTATTAATTCCAAGGTTCCTGATCCTTCTGCAAGAGACAAACAATGGATCTTCTCATGTGCTGATAAAGACACAGATTGCCTTACTGAAGAAGGTTGGAAAGGTATTGACACATTGAAAGAATCGGATAAAATCTACACCTATGAGGGAAAATTTGAACCATTGCTCCAGATTAATCGATATGCAGTTAATGATATAGATATGATTAAAGTAGAAACCAGAGATATATCTATGCTTCTTACGCCTAATCATCGGGTATTTTGCTGGCAGAGAAGTTCAACAGTCAGAAAATATCCTAGAATAATATTAGCAAAAGATATGAAAGATAATATTTGCATCCCTCAGCTTAAGGAAGCTGTGCTTGAGCCTGAATGCACATATTCTGATGAATTTGTTGAACTATTAGGCTGGATAATAACTGAAGGGTTCATTCATAAAAAAGAGCTTACAAGAGGTATCTGTATTTATCAAAGCCAAAGCGCAAATCCTGAATATGTTGATATGATCCGCTCTCTATTAATAGAATTGGGGATAGGATTTACTGAACATAAACGGGAACGTAAGCTGGGTAAGTTGGGAAAGGATTCTATAGAAATAGAATTTTATATAAAGAATAAATATTGTGCTGAGATAAGAAAGGCCATTCCCAATAAGATTCTAACTCCTAAACTAATTTTTGCCCTGACCAAAAATCAAAGGAGACTATTGGTAGAGACTATGCTATTGGGAGATGGCAGTCTTAAAGGAAAAACCAATTGGTGTTATATCCAGAAAGGTAAATATAATATTGATATATTTGCAATGTTAGCCATTCTTGCAGGTTACAGAATCCATATATCAAAGCAAACAAGTGGGGAAGATATATACCTTTGTTATGTCACGTCCAAATCTTATAATTGTATCCGAAAATGTAATGGTGCCGAAATCAAAAAAGAAAAATACTCTGGTCTTATTTGGTGCCCTTCTGTTCAATCAGGCATCTTTTTGGCAAGAAGACAGGGCAAAGTTTTCTTTACGGGGAATAGCTTCCCAGAAGCTGATATTATAGAAGGCAAAATCAAATATCCTATTATAATCATAGAACCTGTGAATATGAGCTGGGAGCAGCTTACGTTCACAAAGAAAAAAAACAATATCGAGCTTATCTATAATATCTATGCACTACGCATGGATCAGGCAGATTCGCTTCTTACGAAGATAGTTTCGGTTATGGACCAGAATACCATGCGCTTGAAATGGGATAATAATCTGGATTTCATAAACCTTGTTGATACCGATACAGGGTTCGAGATGAGGGGTGGGACTCGATCTCATGTAAGGTCAGCTAATTTTAGCATGGAAAATATATTCAGGAGCGGGCTTGGGCTTACCAGAAGGAAACCTACCATCAATTCCAATGCGGTGATCGTCTGATGGTAATGACAGTTAGCATAAAAATAACTGGAGATATAAATATGGCAGAATTAATTAGGACACTACCTATTGCTGCCATGGAAGGTGCAGAACAAGGCGCAGCAAAGGTAGCAGAGATAATCGCTAACAGGGCGAAAATGTTTGCGCCGAAAGAAACCCGTGCATTAGTTAATGCCATCACTTGGGGCAAAACGGGCCAAAATAGTTATGGTGTATTCCTTAATGAAATACCCGATTGGGGTGCTCGGGGCTCAGCAAAAGCAAGGCTTGTTTATCCGATTGCACAAGAACGTAGTTATGCACGACATAGAATTCATGTGGATATGATGCCTGAGAGTGCGAGAGATAAATATAGATGGAACTTCCCGAGCGGATTCCTTTGGGTTAGCGGTTTTACTCCTTTCATGGTTCCAGCATTTGCTACTTCCATGAATCAGCAGAATGCTGCAATAATAAAACAAAGTGATAAAGCATTCAATAAATATATCAAGCGGGTAAGCAAAAAGAGACAAAGGTTATTACGCTTCGGAGGAGTATAATGAATAGAAATTATTATTTGAAGAGACCTTTTTGAGAAAGATATAAAAACTAAACGGAGGATGAATTAAATATGGCAACACCTGAAACATGGTCAGAAAAAGGAAAGGTCTCCATCATGATCGAAGGAGGCAGTTCCAATGTAGAATTTGAGACTATCACCGAGACAAGCGATATAGACATCGGTGATAAAGATATAGATGTGATCGCAACCTTGAAAGGCGGAAGGCTTGTGAAATATACGCCACAGGATGTGACAACGATAACATTCGAAGCGTATCCTATTGAGGCTGGAACAGCCACAGGCACATCAGGCAAAGGATTCTTTGATCTGTTGAATACTGTGGATTCTGCACAACCATTAATAGTGCCTGTTGATTTTGCAAGGAATAGGTATAGGGTAGCATTACTCTGGACAAATGATCCTGCTAATTTAGTAGCTTATGGTGCGGTGGCGACACCATATCTTGCACAGAGGGTTATAGCTTGTGGTTTTTTCATTAGCGCAAAACCGTCATTTACTGATGGTGTGCTCAAATGGACAGTGCAACATAAATCGCCACCATTCAAGAAGGAGGCTACAGCGAATGTCCAGATAGAATCTACTGACGGGACAGCTATATTGACCGCTTTGGATAATTTTTCAACAACCGTCAATTTCAGAACATAAAAGAGGTGAATTAATTTGGTTGAAGAGAAAATAATAGAAGAGAATAAAATAACTGATGAGGCAAAGATGGACGAAGTGAGGCATAAGATTTTCCATCACCCATTGTCAGAATCCATGGACATTAAAAGGATCCCGAAACAAACTGTCGAGATTTTCAAGAAGTTCGCTAATGAGCAATTTGTCGGTGATTATGGATTTGCGCTAAAATGGATGGTGGATAATTTGCTGGTAGAAGATAATCGTTTCCAGACTATTTTTAGTATGTTAGATGATCTGAACGCAAGATTAACTACATGTGAAGGCAAAAAAACAGAACCAGAACAAACATATAAAGTGATGATGTCGGGCAGGAAGATCCCGATACCGAATAGAAAATAAACGGAGGAAGAGAAGAATGACAAGCATAAGAGCAAGGCGCTTCATGCGCAAGCCTGAAACCAGGAAGTTTGAGTTTGAAGAGGACGGGAAAACTGTTGTAGAAGAATTGCTGATAACACCGTTGAAAGTGAAGGATCAGGACTTGCTTCTTGATATGGGCAATCCCGATAAAGATGTTGCGAAAACTGCAACAATAAGCATTTTACGGAAGGTGTTCCATGAGAACGGAATGGATATGACTGATGAAGAGATAGCTGAAATATCCTGGGACATCGCTGACGGGATCATGCAATCAGTAGTCCGAGTGAATAAAGTGGATGCGGATGATGCAAAAGAAAAGTTCCTGCAGGAAATGAGGATCAAACAAGAACAAGGCAAGAAACATGCAGATGCTATGAAATTAGTAAAGGATGAATTGACAAAGACTAAAGTAGAATTAGCAAAGCTGAAACAAGAACCTATAGAATCAACTCATAGTGAGGCGCCAGTTCTATGAGCATACTTTCAACTTTATGGCCAGAAATTACGCCTCAAAAGGATAACACTGATTTATTAATTGAGAATCAGTGCTTGGTCATGAAATTTTATGGGATTGGTAAACGTGAACTTGACGAATTGGATATTCCTGAATTCCTTATCATGCGGGATTATGCTTTCAAAAGCCTAACAGAAGAGCAAAAGATGATGTCAAAGCTAAAACAAGGTGCGAAAATTGGTCATAGATAAACGACAAATTTGGATTGAGGTAGCTTGTCAAACTTCCGGAATGGACAAATTGAAAGCGACAGGCGCATCTATGAATAATTTTACTTCACGTATCATTGATGTGTCAATGAATAATAAAAAGTTGAGAATGACTACTAAACGGGTAAATGAAGTATTGGTAGAAAGTGGGGCTTGGTATACTCGAGTTTCCATGGCTCAGGTCGCATATGCAGCCACCCAGCAAAGACAGATATATTGGGCAAATAAATTAAGCATGAAAAATCATCAATTGGGTTTAGCACTTAGACGAACAGGCTTTTTTATTGGGGAGGATAATAAACTATATGATGATAATAGACAAGAAGTAACCAACCTAACTAATGCTCAGTCTCGGCTCATTGCCAGCACTAAAAAGTTCAGGATGGAACTTCTATCTGTGATGTTCTTCGGCATGGCAGTAGGAAGAATGTTCGCTGCAATGACCAAAGGTGCAACAGAAGCCTCTGGTGCTAATGATGTCTGGGGCGTAATCACTATGCTTGTCGGTTTGCCAGCTGCAATGGTCTTTACTGATGCATTGTTAGGATTAATGGGCGTTTATGATTCGATGCCGGGGTTTGTCCAAACTGCTATAAGCTGGACAGCATATCTTGGTCAAGCATTAGGCAACGGGCTTATGGCTGTCGGTATGTTCGGATTAGGATTTGAAGGCTTGACGCAATTATTTCCTAAGTGGGGTCGAGCCGTTGAGGTAGCTGGCGGATTGATGCCTTGGCTTAGTGCGAAACTTGCCCCAGTAGGTTTAGCTTTCAAAGCGGCAGCAGTTTGGGTATGGGGATACGCTGTAGCACTATGGAATGCTGCTGCAGCTGGCTGGGCAGCAATAGCCCCTTTCGCACCAATCATAGCAATAGTAATTCTTGCAGCAGCAGGCATAGCATTAATGATCAAGAATTGGGATGGTATGATAAAGGGATTCCAAATTTGGGGTAGATCATTACTTACTCCTATCAAATATTTTAATATGCTTCTTGATGCAATAAGAGAAATGGGCGGATTGCTGGAGGCAATAAAAGTATTCTTCTCGCCAATAGCAGAACTATTTGGTGCTAAAAAATATGTGCCAAAGGGACCAAAAATTACTGCAATGCAAGCTGGGGGGATAGTTACAAGACCTACTGCGGCATTACTTGGAGAGCGAGGCCCGGAAGCAGTCATACCACTAAGAGGAGGAGGATTGGGCGGGACAGTCTTCTCGCCGACTATCAATATCAATAATCCTGTGGTTCGGTCAGAGGCAGACATCAGAAATATTGGCAGGCAAATCAGTGATATCCTATATATTGAATTAAGGAGGCTTGGTATCAGGTGACTACTATCTACTTAACTAATTCGGGCAATACGCTTCAAACCGATACATATTACATCGAGATAGAATCTGCTAAATTAGAATTTTCAAACCAAGCTAATATCAAGACTGTGCTCGAAAAGGCGAAAGCTCCTAAAAAACAAAATACTGCAGCAGAGACACTTTTCATTGACCTGCAACAACGAGCAAAAGTGGTCACTGTGACAGGCCACATAGACAAGAAAAGTCGTAAGGCTTCGCTTGGTGGCGCCACCAGTCCCATGCAGGATGTTAGTGTTATAAGAAAAATACTTACTTATATGTGGGAGCTTGGCGGAACACAGAAACTCTATATCGGTTATGGTGATGGCTATTATAACAGAGCGAATAGTGGCACAGAAAATGAATATTTTACAGGCCTGATAGAAAAGATTGATTTTACCGAGGAACCTGGCGAGCATATAGACAGAGCAAGCGATTCAGATAGTTATCCTTCTGCAGTCAAAGAGAAAGCGAATTCTTATGTGGTCGTGTTTAGTTTTAGGATAGGAGTGTCGAGGGCTGGTTAAATGGCAATCGGCGATGCCACTGGCAAACAATGGAGCCTGTATATTGTCAGGAAAACTGATGACCCGCCTACTTCGCAATCCAAGTTTACTGATTATAGTGGCTATGTAATAGATTGGAAGGTTGAAGGCGGAATAAACAGGCTCGCTTATTTCTCTGGCACATTCGCCAGCATAGAAACCGATGCAGAGAAAGCTGATGTTTCGCAAGGTAATCTTATTTACATTCTTGCAGGCCAGAAATTGATCGGTAAGTTTGTGATTAATAAACCGATTTACAATACTGATTTCACGGTCACGGTCACAGGATATCAGAGTTCAGGAACCGAATTAATGTCCCGCAAATTAGAACGTGAAAGTTATGAGCGTATCACATTCAATCAAGAGAAGGGCTGTGATATCCTAAAATTAGCCAGTTCGGACTGTCATGGGATCACTGTAGATACAAATGAGTCCCAAATAATTGATCTTGATAACACCAATTATGGTGGCGATGATAGATGGGCGATGTCGTTTGATTATCCTAATAGGATTGAAGCACTTAATAAATTTTCAGCTATTACACAACAAGAATGGTGGGTCGAGCATGGAACAAATGATGCCACACCATATTCTGAGGGTGATGTATTGAATGTTGCTTCAAGAGAAGGCTCGGCCATATCAACCAAGACTTTCTATTTTACGGGTGTTAACCTTAATGCTGCCGTGTCCAGTGGTGGCGAGGATACTGAGATCAATGCTAATCATGTCATAATTCAGGGGCAAGATTATAATTCTAATCAAGTAATTGCTGAAACATCTGATGCATCCGCCAATTATACTCCTGTTACTGCTGGCAAAACTGTTGATGGCTGGCTTAGCGCAAATATCACTGCAACTGCAACAACTATACCGCTTACTGATGATTCTATGGGCGGGCTATGGGCTCACGGAATAACTGCTGGCAATTGTGCCTATTTCAGAATAGATAGCGAATTCTTTTATGCCACTGGAATCACGAATAGCCCGACGACTTTGACAGGTGCTATAAGAGATAGCGTGCATGGCGAAGCCGTTTGTCATAGGAAAGGCTCGGATGTTGCTTGGATTAATTATACCTGTGTCGGAAATCGATGTCCTGTCAGGATTTATGTAGATACACCTGCCTGCATAAGTAATGATCCAGGTAATCGTGGAATAATAGGCTCAGAATGTTTCAGCATAGACAAAGTGCATGGCGCAAATTATATCTGTGCTTTCAGAGGAGAGGACCGTGCCTATGCACATGGCGATAAGATTTTTGTTAAACAAGGTGGCCATAATGGTTGTTATTTTTGTCCATCAAATCCGGATACTATGATGGAATATGTGAGTGCTCCGACATATTCTAATGGCTGTTTTTGCGGTTCCACATCACATGCTTGTGCGTATGCCTATTGCCAACATGCAACTTGCTTATTTCGGGTTTATGTATGCTGTGTTTGTGGCAGTTTTGTTGCCAATGAATTCACTACAGGATGTGTAGCTGGACAATTATGCCGAGGTTTCTGTGCAAGTTCTATTTCCGAATGTGGTTTATATACCAAAACTATCCAAGAAAACAATCCAGCTAATTTGCATAATCTTGACCTGACAGCGCAATATATAGTATTGGCTAAACGGCTTCCGATAAAGAAGGTTACTATCAATGTTGCAGAGCCTATTGAATTATGGCAGGAGCTTGATATGGGTGATAGTGTTACTCTTTCTGATGGTTCCGAGGTAGGATTTTCTGATGGTGAAATAGTAAGGGTGACAGGTTATTTATTTGAATTTGATGGCGCTACCGAGTCTCTGCAAATATATTGTAACGATAAAGATACGCAGGTTTATGCTTCTACAGATTCTACTTATGCAGCAGAAAAGCGCATGACAGAGGGGCCAAAACAGCAAGCGTCTGTAAGAGAATTAACTAAATTTGAACAGGCTTATTATTGTCCGTATGGTCAAGCAACATCTCTCGGCTTAAAAAGAATGGCTGATGTGCAATCTCCTATAGATGATTTTGATGCTGCAAATAAAAAATATGTAGATGCTTGCATAGGTAGTGGTGGACTATGGATTCAATGCACTGCTAATTCCATTAAGCCCTGCACAGGATATTGCTATGTGCTGCCTGTTAATACTGTATCACATTTCGGAACCTGCTGTTTTCCATGGTGGGAAGGCTTCTTTGGTGAATGCCGATTTTATGCGCATGTTTGCAGCACAGCAGTAGGTATTGCGCCATCTGTCCCTGTTGCAATGCTTGAAGCCGGAGGGACATGCTCTCAAATAGGCGTCTGGATAGCTCCAAGAGCTTTATCTGGTGATTCTTTTGTAATGTTCAAGGATTCTACAGGAGTGCTGAATAGCAAATTAATGTGCGTTTGTGATCCTACAGTGGCACAGGATGCAGCGACTAAACATTATGTAGATTTATGTGTGGCTTCTGCAGGAGGTTGCTGGACTGCAGGGACATCAGGCTGGATATGCCCATGCAGTAATTGTAGTATTTGCGGGGCTAATATTTGTTTTTCAGAGATACGAGCTGGAAGTTATGTTTATTCAACTGGATCTATAACTGCTAATACAAATTTAGGGGTTGGTGGCAACGCCACAATAGATGGTCGCATGACTGCTTGTCGTGTTTGCGGATTATGTGTTGTATGTTCTCCTATAATTACTGCGTGCAGTGCATTATTTGTGTTAGGGTCATCAGGTATAGAGACTTGTGGTGGTGTTGTTCCTTGCGTGACTAATGATGCATGTCTTGGTGCTACGAATAGATATTGGAAACGATTGTATGTCTGTGAAATAGTAGGAGGTTCTGATTGGTCTGTTAGTGGATCAATATTATATCCTATTCCTGGAAGCGCACAGATTAATTTCGGAGTTTCTTGTGATGTCGGCTCGTATGGTGCAATATTCAGCGGAGCAGTTTGCAGTCAAACTTGTTTCCATACTAATTGCTGGATGTGTGCTTGTAAATTATGCGTATGGGGGTGTATGCGATTGCCAGTCGGAAGCAATTGCTATTAATATGTCTTCAAGATGGCTGTGTCACGGATATGCTCAAGGGATAACTGAGCAAGGAGTTTCTCATGGCTGGCAAACTTATAGATGGACAGGTTATTCTTTCCTGCCTACTTTTTGTTACCAAAATTGGTGCAATGAATCTTTTTGCGTAAACACACCTGCAATGGTTGGTGCTGGATCCATGTATGATCATACCAATTTCTGGCCATCGAATGAATCTGTATTCCATTGGGATTTTTATTGCTGGTGTAATTGTTTTTGTGGCACAATCTGTCATAGATTTTATGATCCTTTTGGCTCTTTGGTCACTTCATATAGTTATTCTTACAATGAATGCCCAGCACCTGGCTACTATAGTCAATCATGGTTCTGGGTAGGCTGGGGAGTGAATAATGCTTCATTCAATGAAATCTGGGTTAATGGCTTGTATTGTTCAGTTGTGACTGGAGGGACAACAGGTTTAGGTGGTTTTACAGATTATGCTTGTGTTACTAATTTGGACTTGACAAGATTATGCAGATGTTCAGCAAGGGACGGCGCAGTATGGGTGGAAGGAGATCAATTAGTGATGAATTCTTGGGGCTGGAAATTACCAATCCGCAATGATGGTGGCAATTATGGTTCAGTAGGAGCTTCATGTGCTGGGGCTATTTGGTATCCGCACACAGGAAATTATCTTGAATATATTGATCAAAATGGATTTAAGAGAAGGACTCATGTTGGCGATAAATGGGGTGTTGACGGCTATTCATTAACAGGCGGATCTTGTAATGTTGGTGCAGGCAAAGAAGGGATTGCATGGATACGAGACTTTTGGGCATTCATGTATTTTGTAAATTGCAGCGGAGATATAATCAGGTTAGGGGCTGGCTATGTCTACGGGAACGGTCCATAATGGCGCTTTCACTCAAATGGCAATATAAAGGAGAAGAGGTTGATGCTATTTGTAGAGTTTATGGGATTAATGTGATGAAAGGCAATTGGCTTTCAGTGCTCGGCGCTGCAGGAGTCAGCTCCAATAATCAGAGCAGGGGATTCTTTTATACTGCTCATTTCAGAGTCACCAAAGCTGATGATGAATCAATAACTTTATTCTTTGGCGAAATGAATATACCTTATGATATTAATGGAGTAGAGAATGTGATCCGATTGGCATACCTAAAATTAAAGTCCGATTATCCTGAGTTCAAGGATGCGGTAGATATATAAGAAGAGAAGAGAAAATAGGAGGCTTGAAGAGAAAATGAAATATACTTTAGTGATAAACGGAGGGATTGGCAAACATATTTGCGCAACAACAATGTTAAGATTTATTAAAGAACAGGAACCTGATGCGAGACTGACAGTGATATCTGGCTATCCAGAAGTCTTTTTATTCAATCCACGAATCTATCGTAACCTGCATCATATGACTTCTTATGTGTTTGATGATTATATCTGTGGCACAGATTTCAGGGCTGGAGATCCTTATATGCTCAAAGAATATTTTATGGATGAGAAACATATGAGTGCTGTCTATCCGTTGGCTTATCGGTTCAATAATATGAATACGGATATCTATCCTGAATTATTTCTGAACGAGGAAGAAACTCTCAAAGCACAACAGTTCATTTCTCAGGCAAGAGGACCAATAATTACCGTTCAGGTTACTGGCGGAAACCAGATGATGAATCCGTGCAAGGACCCGAGAATCCTTACACCACGGGACATGAAACAAGATGCAGCACAGAAGATTGTTGATTTATGTAATGCTCGGAGGTTTAGTGTATTCCAAGTTGCGCTGCCACAGGAATATAAATTGCGGAACGTGCTCTGTTTCAATAATCTCCCATTCAGGGCTTATATGGCTATGATACCGCAAATTGCAGGACATATAGGGATTGATTCTGCAATGATGCATGCTGTTGCAGCGTTCAGGAAGCCCGGCCTAATCTTCTGGAATAATACAAGACTAAATAATCTCGGCTATCCACATATGGCTAATGTGTTCAAAATGTCCTGTAAAAGCCCTATGTGCAGCAGGCCACATGTAGGCATGCCCGATACTGCGCCAGAAGGTGGCTGGCAATGTCCAGAAGGCTTGGCTTGCACTAAATGGTCAACCGAAGAGATCACTGAAAAGGTTAATGAATTC
>Ga0315274_10012170_pt1 | contig 12291 bp, 6 predicted proteins | sample YL17G02_20_MG_FD_203700 | JGI IMG/M metagenome (GOLD analysis project Ga0315274, IMG submission 203700) | Sediment microbial communities from Yellowstone Lake, YNP, Wyoming, USA - YL17G02_20 | ecosystem: Environmental > Aquatic > Freshwater > Lake > Sediment | place: USA: Wyoming | collected... | reverse complement strand
ACAGCCCTTTCTCGATGCGGCTCATGTCTGGCTCGCGGCGTTCGACGACGTGCCGCTGGACGAATTCAGCTACCGCCTCCTCGTCCGCACTGCCATCGCCCCCGGCGAGCTGAACAACAAAGAGAAAACCGACGCGAAGAAGCTGCACGAGTCCCTGGTCGGTCTGCTCGCCGCCAAGCTCGGCGCCCTCCAGCCTTTCCATTGGGAACTCGAGTTTCCCGATGTGTTCTTCCAGCCTGACGGCACGCCGCGGCCCGAAACCCAGCGCGGCTTTGACGCCATTCTTGGCAATCCGCCCTACATCTCCACCCACACCAGCAGCGCGGAGAAATGGCGCGCGGCGCTGGAAAAACGGGCCGGTTTCCTCGAAGATCTCTACGTTCACTTCACTGACCTTGGATTCCAACTGCTCCGGCCCGGCGGCGGCTTTGGTTTCATCGTCTCCGACACCTTCTTCACGCTGGAAAGCAAACGGCGGATGCGCGAACTGCTCCAAAGCCACACGCTCACGCACTTGGGCCAGTGCGACCCCTTCGAGGCGACCGTGGACGCCGCCATCTTCGTGGCCCGCAAAGAAGGACAAGCGTCTCGCATGTCCAGGTCAGGCGAGACGCCCGACATACTTTTCATCCAAGCCCGCCCGCGCAAAACGCCGGAGGGCAAACCCACGGAACCGGACAAGTTCCTGAACACGCTGCCGGAAACCAGGAAGCTCGCGTTCACTTCGACGACCGCGCTCCCCGCCGGCTTGGGCGAGGCGGCCCACGCCACGCACGGGCTATACGACGCGCTCCGCGTTCATCGCGTTCCCTCGGCCCTCTACTGCACCGCCCACAAACGCGCCTTCTTCGAGCCTCGGTCCGGCACGCTCCGGCTGTTCGACAAGTTCAACGAGCCGCTCAAAAAGCTTGTGGCCGAATGGTGGGAGCGCATCGAGACATCCGAGAAGTTCGTAGCCAGCCGCTCTGAAGTGCTCGCCTACGCAACGGCGTTGCAGCCGGGCGAAGTCACGCTGGTGGGCCTCGTCGCGGAAGGCGGACAGGGACTGGCTACCGCCAACAACGCCCGCTTCCTCGGCTACCTCGAAGGCACGCCTCAAGCCGGCGACATCCTGACCCGGCGCGAGCAATGGACGCAGCAGTGGCAGGCCGATCCGCAAATCCGGCCAGTCTTTCTCGACTTGCTGAAGAGGGACGGCAGCGACCCTGCCAAGCCGATGAAGAACAGCGCGGCGTGGGAAGCCTCAGTCGAGCCGCTCCGCGGGCGGTTCTCCGCCGCCCAACTCGACTTCAGGAAGACCGACCTCTACCGCGTCGTGCCCACGGCGCTCGTGGCCGACGAAACGGATTTCCTGTTTGCTTGGCAGCAACGCAAGGCTGCGTTGCTGACCCGCTGGCGGACTGACAAGTTGCTCGCCGAGTTCTGGTCTTCATCGCTGGGCGACGGCGAATCGCGCCGGCGTGCCCGGAAGCTCCAGAAGGCCTCGCATGTTTCCGACGCGGACTTCTGCCTGCTTTGCCAGGAAATGCAGCGCTGGCTCGTCGAAGAGAATGCTGCGCGCAAGAAGCAGAAGTTGCCCCTCATCTCCCGTGAGGCCCTCGGTTTCCGTTCCGGTGAAGACTACACTGAGCCAGCGGACGCGCCACGCATCGCGGTCATTTATCACGGGCTGGTGGGCCGCGGCCAATTCGTGCCGTTCCGCAAAGGCGACCCCGAAGGCAACCGCTGGCTGGAGCAGGAGCCGCTGTTCATCCATTGGACGGCTGCCAACGTTGAGTTCCTGTTCGCCCACAGCGGAAAGAAAGCGCCTCAGATGCCGGTGATACGCAACCCGGACTTCTTCTTCCTACCCGGCGTCAGTTGGACGCGCGGTGCCAATCACGTGCCCATCAAGGCCAAGCTCCTTGAGCCGGCTGTGCTGGACGTGAATGCCATGAAGCTCTCCCCCCTGCCGCTTGCGGGTTTGAGCGCCGACTCCCTGCTGGCTGTGTTCAACAGCGACGTCTTCAGTTTCTTCCTGAAGAAGTTCATTGCCCACACGTGGATGGCCCAGATCAGCGACGTGCGCATAATGCCGCTGGTCATGCCAACGAAGGCTCAAGCCAAGCGACTCCAATCGCTGGCAGAACTGGCGATTGAGGCCAAACGCAGCGAGTTTGCCGGCCAGCAACCATCACACGAGGTGGCGAGGAAAGTCCGCATCTTGACGGAAGAACTGGCCGGTGGCGCCCCGTCTTACCTGAAGCCCTCAGCCCAGCAGCAGCTTCTGGCCACGTCCCAAAGTTGTCTCGCCGTCATCGAACTCGCCGTGAACTGGGAAGCCGAGAAGCTCTACGGCGTCGAGGGCGGCGGTCCATTCGATGAGTTTTGATCGCCCGGACTCGTGCCTATGAAGGCCCGCGCAAGATAACTTCTGGACCGTGCCATCGCAGCAACCGTTGCTGCCATCGAAATCCCAAGGCCGGTTCCGATGCCTCACCGGCCTCTCTCCTCGGTCGAGGACGCGAAGGTATCCTTCGGCGAAGCGCCGGCGGAACTTGCGAGTCGTGGGTAGGACGTTTCGCGTGATTTCTCTATGTCGCGGACCAGGCATTCGTGCCATGGTGGTGCCAGGAGGACGATCGCTCGGGACGTTGCCGGACGCAAAAGCCCGTTGCCAGTCCGACGCCCGGTGGTATCATGGCCGCATGACAATTGAGGTTCCAGAGCGGGAGTTGGGATCGCTCCGGTTGTCGCCGGAACAGGCGCGGCTGGAATTCGCCGTCGGCTTGTATGCCGGCCGGCGCGTGACGCTCGGCCGTGCGGCCAGGATCGCCGGCGTCGCATACACGGAATTCATGCACGAGATCGGGGGGCGCGGCCTGTGCATCAACTACACCATGGAGGACGCCATGCACGACATGGCCATGGTGGACAAGCTTTGCGGACAGCGTGACGCGTAATGATCGTCGTCAGCGACACCACGGCCATCACGTCGCTGTTGCAGGTCGGACAGTGCGACTTGCTGGCCAGGCTTTACGGAGTGGTGCTAATTCCACAAGCCGTCCACCAGGAGTTGCTCGTGGCGCATCTGGTGCTTCCGGATTTCCTGTGCGTCGAGCCCGCGCACAACCGCGCCGAGGTGCAGCGGCTGCAAAGCGAACTCGATCTCGGTGAGGCTGAGGCTATCGTTCTGGCCAAGGAAAAGACCGCCGACCTGCTCCTCATGGACGAGGCCGAGGGCCGACGCGTGGCCTTGCGTGAGGGCGTGAGCATCATCGGCCTGCTCGGCGTGCTGGTTCAAGCGAAGCGCTCGGGGTTGATCCTCTCCGTACGAGAACTGACCGCCAAGTTAGAGGACATCGCCGACTTCCGCGTCGCTGACGAGGTCAAGGCTATGGTTTTCCGCAAGGCCGGCGAGTAAAGGGTCCTGGGCAGAATTCAAGGACCGAATTCACGGCGACAATTGCGTTCCGGCGTAAAAGGCTTTCGGGCGCTCGTTGAAAGGAGACATCTTGCCCGAGTGCACCTCCAGCAACCGCTGGTGCGTGGCCTTCGCCGCTTCGACGAGTTCAGGATAGGGCCGGTCGGTTACATCCACGAAACCGATGTTGTAGTTCTCGCCGTCCATGCGGCCCGTGGACGGCTGATCGAGCCACTGGAACCAATGCGTGCCGATCAGGGCCGGGTGCGCCGCGGCGGTTTCGACGTAATACCGATACGCGACCCCGCGCTGCTGCTGGTCCGCGGCCTGCACCAGGCCCGCGGCGAGCCCTCGACCGGGCGTACCGATGTGGAACTCGCCGATGACGATGGGCCGGCCGGTGAGCTTGTAGATGCTGTCCAACGATTTGGCGTCGGGGGCCAGGGAGTAGATGTTCTGGCTGTAAACGTCAAAGACGCGAGCCAGGCGGACCACCTCATCCGCCGGCCGGCCGCCGAACCGGATGCCCAGGTTCAGGTGGTTGGGGTCGTGCTTGCGGATGGCGGCGTTGATGACTTCGAGCATCCTTTCAAACGCGCGATAGACAAACGCGGTGCGGCGCTCCGGGGTATCGCCGGGAGCCAGAAACGTTTTCAACTCACGCTGGGTTGTGGTGTCCGGGCCTTGGAGGATCATCTCCGCCAATTGAGCTTCCTTGCCGGGCCACGGCGGTTCGTTCGCCACGAAGTATCCCAGCACCCACGGGTCCTTTTTGCGCGGTGCGCACTGACGGGCCGCTGCCTCGTCAACCTTCTTATCCCAATCCGGAGAGTACACGTCCGGCAATCCCATCCAGCCGGTTTCGAGGCCCCAGCCGCTCAGCGTCGCCACGAAAGGCTTGCGTTGGGCGACCCCCAACGCCGGGTCCGACCAGTTGGCGACCGTATTAAAGCCCCAGGCGTCCATCCGCCGAAGGGTCAGATCAATCCACTTCTGACGCCAATCCGGCCCGAAACGCCGCCACAAGTTCCACGTATGGAAAGACGCCTGTGGACCGCGGCCGCCAGCCCGGCCTGGCGCCATCAGCTCGGCCGGAGGCAGGGCGGCGAAAATGTCTTCCCTGCCCCGCGTTCGTGTGCCGGAGGCGGGGGTGACGCAGTCCGCGCCGACCGAGAAAAACCAATGGCCGTCTGGATCGACGAACCACCACTTCCCATCGATTTGCTCGACGCGAAAGAAACCGGTGGCGCGGGCTTTGGTTTGCAGACAGCCGCCGTACTTGCAGGAGTTGGAATCGCCTTGGCCCAGTGTCGTTTCTTCGTTGGCCCAGGCCTTTTTCAGATCGTCCAGGGATTTAGCCTTGCCGGGCCAATCGGCGGGAATCCACTGTCCGAACTCATCCACCAGCGGCTTGGGCTCCAGCACAACGTCGCCGGGATCCTCTTTGGCCAACTTGACCGAGCGAATCTCCAGGGTGGGTTTGCCGACGGGACTGGTCATCTGCACCCCGATGGCTTCCACCTTGTCCAGTGGACCGGGGGGCCGGCCGACTCCCATCCAGAACGAGAGTCTGGGCTTGTTGCCCATGGAGGCCATGTCGAAGCCGGTTCGTTGCGAGGACTTGTAGTAGGCCAGCGGCACGGCCGCGCGAACCCAAGCCCCCGGGAAGGGATTGATCCGCGCGGTTCGCGCGACGTCACCGTTAAACAACTTCAGATTGAAATACTGCGGTGAAGACGCTCGCCATTCCAGGATCAGGAATTCGTAGGGCGTCCAGTCGGACGGAAGGTCGGAATTCAGTTCCTTCAGTGGCCATTTGAACTCCGCGGCAGCGCCTTCAAACGCGACACGTTTCAGTTCCGCATCAGCGGCGAAACCAGGCGAGGCGAGAAGGGACGACGTGGTGAAGAGTAACAAGAGAAGCGGCCGTCTCTTCCGGCCAGGGATAGGAGTCTGGGTTTTCATGCCGTTCGATCAATATCGGTGCGCATGAATAGACCGGCACCCCAGGGAGTGTCCAGCGTTAAGGGGAGCTCAAGCCCGCGCCGCGGCCGCTCGTCTGCGTAGCGTCGCCGCAGTACGGCACGAAGAGGTCTAGCCAGCAGGCGAGTCTGGTCTGTCTGTATGATCGAACGCCTCATCTGGACCCAGCGGCTCGCCAAAGCGTGGCAGCCGACGCTCGTCGTCTGGCTCACGGGCGTGTGGCGCGCACAGGCAGCGTTTCGCGGGGACTACCTCGGCGTACTTTGCAAAGTATGTCGATTGGGCAGCTACCAAGCGCCCTCGAGGCTGCACGACAATGTCACGGCCGTGCCGTGGTTCTGGCTGTGACCGTACTCACCAGCAGGTTCAGTGGGCGTGTTGCCATACTGCGCCAACGCGCCGCCGTGTCACACCCCTTTTCGAGACGGGCACCATGGTGTAACGTCTGACACTAACAAACCGTCTGTCGTTATGGTATGAAGCGCGCTGCGAGTGGCCGAACCCCGAAATCGAGTTCACCAGGTTTGATCTCCTCCTTGGGCAGCACATCCATCTCCCGTCGCGCGGCGATGCGGCGCGGCATTCTCGGAGCAACCGGCTTATTGCTGGTAAATCGCTTCGGCCTTACTGCCTTCGCCGCAGCCCCAGTGGCGAAGGCCAAGGCAGTCATTCAAATCTGGATGTGGGGCGGGGCGTGTCACCTGGACACGTTTGATCCCAAACCGGAAGCGGGCGAGGATTACTGCGGTCCGCTCAAGAGTCCGATCGACACCAACGTGCCTGGAATCAGGATAGGCGAACTGCTGCCCGAACTGGCCAAACAGGCCGACAAGTATTCGATCATCCGCAGCATGACCCACGGCGTGAACGCCCATGAAACGGCGGCATACATGGTCCAGACGGGGCGGCCCTCGGGCGGCCGGGATGTTTATCCAAGTGTCGGCGCGGTGGTGTCGCTGTTCAAAGGTTATGACGCCGGATACAAGGGCCTCATCCCGCCTTACATCGTGTTGACCGAGCCGCAGGGCCGGTTTTCCGAAGCCGGCTTTTTGGGGTCGCGCTACAAGCCGTTTGCCACAGGCGGCGACCCGGCGCGGACGCCATTCGCGGTCGAGGGGGTGGTCGCCAAGGGCATCTCGGACCAGCGCCAGAGAGACCGCCGCGAGTTGCTCGACAAGCTAAACACGTTGGAGCATGCCCTGCCGGGCAATGGGCAGTTGGCGGCTTCGGAACAGGCTGGCCAGCAAGCCTATGACATGATACTCGGGGAGGGCGCCAAGGTGTTCGATCTCGCGCAGGAGAAGGACGCATTGAGAGACGGCTATGGACGCAACACATTTGGGCAGTCCTGCCTGGTGGCGCGGCGGTTGATTGAGCGCGGCGTTCCTTACGTGACCATCAACTACAAAGGCTGGGACACGCACAAGCAGCATTTCCAGGCCATGCGCCGGCAATTGCCGCAAATGGATAAAGGCATGGCAACGCTGCTGCAGGACTTGTCCGATCGCGGACTGCTGGGCAGCACGATCGTGTGGTGGAGCACTGAATTCGGCCGGACACCAAAGGTTCAAAACGAGTCGCCCTGGAATGGCGGACGCGGCCATTACGGCAAGGTCTTCTCCGCGGTGGTGGCCGGCGGCGGGTTCAAGGGTGGGCGCGTGGTGGGCGCGTCGGATGCGAAAGGCGAAGAAGTCAAGGATCGTCCCGTGTATCCGGTGGATCCAATCGCCTCCATGTATGAACTGCTTGGCATTAACGGCGACGCCAAGCTGCCGCATCCGCAGGGACTGGATGTCCGCGTGCTGCCTACCGTCGCGGATGGAGTAAGGACGGGCGGGCGCCTGAAGGAGATCATGTAAACGGTGCCGCGTCTAATGAGGCTACCCATGAACCTCCCCTCACCTGGCTGCGCCTCCCTCTGCCCATCGGAAGGGGAGGAAAGGAGAGGCCAGATAGCCGGTCCGGGGATTCGCGCGCGATGGCAAGCGTTTCTGGCCCTGGCGGCTTGCCTGGCGGTCGTGTCGGCCGTGAGGGGACAGCCATTCACTCCGCACGTCGGTTACGTGTATCCCGGCGGCGGACGCCAGGGTGCCACGTTCGAGGTTGTGGTGGGCGGGCAGTACCTGGGCAGCGTTTCCAACGCGTATGTCACCGGCGCTGGCGTCCAGGCCAGGGTGGTCGAATACAACCGCCCTCTGAATCAAAAACAGTTTGGCGAGTTGCGAGACAAGCTGAGGGAGTTGCAGGACAAGAGACTGGCCGCCCGTCAATCGCCCTCCTCCACCAACGTCTGGACGGCTGCGGACGACAAGACGCTGACTGAAATCCGAGACCGGATTCTGAAGAATCCTCCCAACCGGCAGGGCAATCCCGCGCTGGCGGAGGCGGTCACTGTTGAGATCACGCTGGGCCCGGACGCCGAAGCCGGCGAACGGGAGATTAGACTGGGAACACCCAATGGACTGTCCAATCCGCTGATCTTCTGTGTTGGGCAACTGCCCGAGGTTGCCAAGCCGGCGGCGAAGTCCCCCAACCCGGACTTGGATCGTTTCCTGGCCAGACTGGGCAGAAAACCCGCCAGCTCAAGCGCGAAGTCCGAGACGCGCGTGACACTGCCAACCGTTGTGAACGGGCAGATCATGCCCGGCGCAGTGGACCGCTATCGTTTCGGGGCCCGCAAGGGACAGCGATTGGTTGTCGCCGCCCACGCGCGCGGGTTGATTCCGTATTTGTCCGACGCCGTGCCGGGCTGGTTCCAGGCGACCCTGGCGCTTTACGATGCCAAGGGCAAGGAACTCGCGTATGACGATGACTATCGCTTCAATCCCGATCCAGTGCTCTTTTACGAGATTCCCAGTGACGGAGAATACGTGGTCGCGATCAAGGACTCCATCTATCGGGGACGGGAGGATTTTGTCTATCGCATCACCCTGGGCGAGTTGCCGTTTGTGACGACCATCTTCCCGCTGGGCGGCCAGGCCGGCACTCAAACCCCGGTCGCGCTGGCGGGTTGGAATCTCCCGGTCACCCGGCTGACGCAGGACAACAGCGAGAGGGGGCCGGGAGTCTATCCGTTGTTCATGCGCAAGGAGGAACTGATTTCCAACCGCGTGCCTTTTGCGGTGGACATGCTGCCGGAGGGCCTGGAACAGGAGCCGAACGGCGCGCAAGCGAACGCACAGTTGGTCACGCTGCCAGTCATCCTCAACGGGCGCATCGACCGACCGGGTGACTGGGACGTGTTCAGGATCGATGGTCGCGCCGGCGCCGGGTTGGTCGCCGAAGTTTATGCGCGCAGGCTGGCCTCGCCGCTGGATTCAGTGCTCAAACTGACCGACGCGACCGGCCGGCAGCTTGCGTTCAATGACGATCATGAGGACAAAGGCGCGGGGTTGGACACGCATTACGCGGATTCCTATCTGCGCGCCACCTTGCCCGCCAATGGGACTTACTATCTCCATCTGGGTGACGCCCAGCACCAGGGCGGCCCGGAGTATGCCTACCGCTTGCGGATCAGCCCGCCACGGCCCGATTTCGAGCTGCGCGTTGTGCCTTCCAGCGTCACTGTCCGAGGCGGCATGGCGGTTCCCTTCACAGTGTTTGCCCTCCGCAAGGATGGGTTCGCCGATGAGATTGCTGTAGTTTTGAAGGACGCCCCGAGGGGATTCACTTTAAGCGGTGGCCGGGTGCCGGCAGGGCACGACCAGGTGCGGCTCACGCTCTCGGCCCCGCCCATGCCTGAGCCGGCGCCGCTCCGCGTGAGCCTGGAAGGCCGCGCGCTGATTCACGGACAGGCGGTCTTCCACCTGGCCGTGCCAGCCGATGACATGATGCAGGCTTTCATGTACCGGCATCTGGTTCCGGCAAAAGAACTGCAGGTCGCTGTGTCGGGACGCGGGGCGTCCAGGTCCGCCTTGAGGATCCTCGGCGAGACGCCCGTGAGAATCCCCGCAGGCGGAACGGCCCGAGTTCGTATTGGCGCGTCCTCCAGTGCCTTCGCGGATCGAGTCCAGCTTGAGTTGAGTGAACCGCCAGAGGGCATCGCCATCCGGAACGTATCGCCGGTAAGCGAAGGCGCGGAGATTGAGCTCCAGGCCGATGCCGCCAAAGTGAAGCCGGGTCTAAGGGGGAACCTGATCGTCAGTGTCTTTACCGGCCGACCTCCGGCCCTTGCCCAACCGGGGAAGGCGCCCGTGAACCGACGGCGCACGCCGGTCGGTTCCTTGCCGGCCATACCTTTTGAGATCGTCGAACCTTGACCGCTGGGAAGCGGAAGGGATTTGGCACTACCGGACGGCAGCAAACCGAAGGAGAGTGGCCCTGGGTGACTGCCACCTGATTTGCGAGGAAGCGATGTCCGCGGGGATCCTCAGCGGAAGCACGTCCTGTTTGGGGATCGGCATCGGCCAGGACGCACGCTCGTAATAAAAGGCAACGGGTCCTGGTGATGTCAGCGGGCAGGTCTGCGGGCGTGCAACCGCGCGCATCAGCTCCCTGGTTCGCGCGGAGTCCTCGCTGGCCACGGACTTCCCAACAACCTGTGTCGGACGCACCGCGCCTGCCACGGTATTACTCGCAAGCCCTGCCACCGCGCCCGTCGCAACCGACCCAACGGAGGCCAGCGTCAGGGACCCGCTTTTGGCCGCAAAGGCCGGGTCGTTTGTGCGGATGCGAAAGACGTCGAACGAGGTGGTGCCGTTGCGAGCCAGGACGCCAACGGCGCCATCGACGACCGGTGCATTGAAGCCCCAACTCAGGGCGAACGCGCCGTTAAGTGTTACGCTCACCGAGGCACCTTTCAGGGTCAGGCCGAGGGCGTAATCCGTATTCGCCAGGAGCGATCGGCTCACAGAGGTGTCAACGACCCACCCGCGACTGGGCTCGAAGTGACCAATCAGGACCTTTTGCGCGGCGACATCGACGGCGACGTATTTGTAATGGTTGGTGGCATTCTCGTCGAAGACAATACCGCCAATCCCGGAGGTCTTGAGGGTGGCTTGGAGCTCGAGGTAGGAGGTGGCCTCGAGGTGGCCGACACCGAGATTGACGGTCTGGAGGGACGTGATGCCTGGGATTGCGCTGGCGGAATAGCGGCCGCCGCTCGCGGCCCACCGGGCGCCGAACGCGTCGCCGGTGAAGAAGTTGGCGACACCGTCGTTAAAGTCTTCGGTGGTATCGAGTGTGAGTTGCGGCGGCAGGATTTGGACAGTGAAGTTATCCCAGGTGCCGCGCGAGCTTTGAGAGCCGGCGCCGACCATGCCTTTGTTGAGCCCATACGCCACCCCGTCGATAACACGCGGTCCGAACGTGTAGCTGAACACCTTCTTGGCATCCACCTGCACGGCGACCGTGGCGCCGTTCACGGCGACGAGCACATTATAGAAGGTGTCCGGCTTCACCTGGAGCGGGGACTGCACGTCGATAATCCAACCGCTGGCATTCCGGTGGCCCATCACGAACTTGTTGATGGCGATGTCGATGCCGGCGAACTTAAAGTCGGTTGGCGAGAAGTAGTCGAAGATCACGTAGGCATTCGCCTTCCACCCGCCGGTAGGTTTCTGGGTCTTGATCGCCGCCGAGATTTCGTAGTAGATCGGCAGGTAATCGTCCAGGTAGAAGACTCCGGCCGCATCCTTGCCGAGTGAAGCTGCGCCGACGTTGAGCGATCCTTGCTTGACCTCCCAGACGCCGCTATCCACCCGGAAGGTCTTGAAACTGCCGTCGTTGAAGTCGGCGGAATTGAGCACGTCGCGCTTGCCACCGGGAATGTTGCCCGGCTGCGGGTCGGTTGGACCACCGGTCTGGTCCTGCCAGAGTCCGTGGTCTTTCTGGTTAATAAGGCCGATCTCGCCGTACGGCTCGCCGTTGCGCGGCTTAAACGCCGGATCACTGGTCGTGTCGGTCCAGCGAGTCGGGTCGGCCCCGTCGGCCCGGGAAATGGCATACAGGAACTCGTCGAGCATTGGCGGCCGTTGGCGGCTCACCGTGTCGATGCCAAACGGCGCGAACGGCACGATGTAACTGTTGAACTCGCCCACCCAATCGATCAGGCGGTCGCCGCCCGTGTTGCCAATGAGGATGTCGTAGCCGGCGCCGGCATACGCCCGGTCTTCATAGTTCGGCGAGGTATCAGGGGCGTTGTCGGTCGTGCCGCCGTCAGTGGTGCCAAGCTTGTCGTCCGCCTGGAGCAGGTCGGTGCCCCACCCGCCCCACAGATCATCCCGGCCGGTACCGCCGACCAGCCAGTCGTTGCCGAGGTCGCCAAAGATGACGTCGCGGCCATCGTTTTGCGTTGCCGGATAGGTCACGCCCTTGTCGTTCATGCCGGACGGCACGGTCGGACCTTCGTTCGAGACGAAGTTCAGGAACCAGTTGTAGCCGTTCGCTCCGCTCGTGCGCTTCGTCCCGCCCGCATTCAGCGAGATCACGCGCCGTGGGTCGAACTCGTCGTAGAGCGCGAACTCACCGGGCAAGCTCGGCTTCTTCAGGTGCCACGAGTCGTCGTCGGCCCCGAACACCAGCATGTCGCCCGAGTTGAACGGCCGTGTCCAGTCGCTCCGCGCGATACCGAGAAGGGCGCCAGTGGTGAAGTTGTAGAGCTGCGTGTAGCCCTGCGTGGGCGCCGTCAAGCCGTCCAGCGCCTCAGCGCCGGAAATCGCATCGTCGCCCACTGCGCCGTGGAGGAAATCGTCGCCGAGGCCGCCGTAGATGACGTCATCGGCCTGGTTCGCGTCGAACAGCGGATCGTCCGCGCCGAGGAGGTTTGGTCGCCAGTCGTACGGCGTGATGTCGAAGGCCTTATTGAGTTCACCGGCCTTGTTGATGGTCGCGGTCTGCACCTGGCCCGGAGTGTAGATGAATTCGTTGATGACGTTGCCGTTGTTGAACTTCGTGTCGGGATCGGT
>Ga0315274_10012169_pt1 | contig 12292 bp, 10 predicted proteins | sample YL17G02_20_MG_FD_203700 | JGI IMG/M metagenome (GOLD analysis project Ga0315274, IMG submission 203700) | Sediment microbial communities from Yellowstone Lake, YNP, Wyoming, USA - YL17G02_20 | ecosystem: Environmental > Aquatic > Freshwater > Lake > Sediment | place: USA: Wyoming | collected... | reverse complement strand
GATGCTCAAGGCGATGCAGATTGTGCGCGAGGAGATGACCGCCATTGGCGGGCAGGAGTTCTACCTGCCGGGATTGAACCCGATTGACATCTGGGACGAGACCGGTCGGAGCAAGGATTTCGGCGAGGAGATGTTCCGGCTGCACGACCGAAAAGGACACACCTATTGCCTGGCGCCGACCCACGAAGAGGTCGTCTGCTCCATCGCCCGCGGGCAGATCCGCAGCTGGCGCGATCTGCCGCAGATTTGGTTTCAGATGGAGACCAAGTTTCGCGACGAACCCCGTCCCCGCGGTGGTGTGCTGCGTATGCGGCAGTTCATAATGAAGGATTCCTACAGTCTGGATCGCGACGAAAAATCGCTGGATGTTAGCTATGAGAAACACCGTGAGGCTTACGCGAGCATCTTTCAACGGTGCGGATTAAAGTTCTTCATTGTCGGCGCATCTTCAGGGTTGATGGGGAGCGGCGAATCGCAGGAATTTATGTATGAGTCCAAATCGGGTGAGGATGAAGTCGCCCGGTGCGACCACTGCGGGTATGCTGCCAACGTTGAAGTGGCTACTTCTTCGCCTGAGCCGATGGCGTCGGGAGAACGCAGCGCTCTGAATGAGGTTGCCACGCCGGAGCGCCGAACTGTTGCCGAGGTGTCGGAATTCCTCGGCATTCCACCGGGACGGATGGTTAAAACACTCGTTTATGTCGGTCCGACAGGTCCTCTCATCGCACTGATAGCGGGCGACGATGAGCTTAACGAAGCGAAACTGACAACCGTGGCCGGTGGGCAGGTGCGCCCGGCACATCCCGATGAGGTGAAGGAGTGGATGGGAGCTGAAGTCGGTTTCTTGGGACCGCACGGCGAACACAATCTGTCGATCTTTGCCGACCAACGATTGGAAGATGGATTTGGGTTGGTCACCGGCGCCAATCGGAACGGCTACCATGTGGTTGGACTGGAGATTGGCCGCGACGTAGCTCCGGACGAGTTCGTTGACCTGCGCGCCGTTAAAGCGGGGGAGGGCTGTCTGGTTTGCGGGCGCGAATTGAGGGTCGTCAGAGCGATAGAATTGGGGCATATCTTCAAGCTGGGCACGAAATACTCCGAAGCAATGGGGGCTACCTATCTGGACGAGGAAGGGCGGGAACATCCCATCGTGATGGGGAGTTACGGCATTGGCATTGAGCGCATCATTGCCGCCGCGGTGGAGGAGGGCGCCGACGAGAACGGGTTGCGCTGGAAGGCGGTGCTGGCGCCTTTGGACTTGACTGTCATCCCCCTCAATATGACCGATGAAGCGGTGGTTCAGCAAGCCGAAACGATTTACCGTCAGTTGATGAACGCCGGTTATAGCGCGCTGCTGGACGACCGGGATGCCAGCCCGGGGGTTAAGCTGAAAGACGCCGATTTGGTTGGATTGCCGGTGCAGGTGGTTGTTTCGCCGCGCAACCTTGCCAAGGGAACCGTAGAGATTAAGAATCGCTGGAGCGGCGAACGGAGATATGTCAAACCAGGCGATCTGGAACCTGCGGTCGAGGATATCTTAGCCGCGAGTCGTAATGATAGCGCGAGTTAGAGGTTCTGTTTATACAATCCTGAGAAATGGAAATGAACGGCAATAATTTGGACAGCAGTTTACCGCCGGCAACTGAAAGGGAAGAGAAACTGCCGTGGGAGGCGATGCTGGCGTATGTCCCTCTTTTCTGCCTGTATCCCTGGTCAATTAAGCACACGATTCCCGGTCTCGAGGCGCACTCCCGGCAGGGGATGATCCTGTTCGGGATCGAGCTGTTCCTGCTGCTATCCCAGGTCGCAGCGTTTTACAAGCTGTTGTGGCTGGCGGTGGCGGTATTGGCGGGGCTGGGGATCTGGTCGGTTTACCGCGGTCAGGCTTACCGGTTGCCTCTGGTGGCGGACATCGCCGACCGCCTGGTGGAAGACCAGGCAAAGAAAGGGCGGGATTAGTCCGTCGTCCGCCCGTAACGATAGCCCTTCCGCTCCGTTGGGAGGCAAAACCGCAATCAAACCAGATTGGGAGTAGCTTTTGAGGATTAGGGAGAAGGCGCGTCTGTTCACCGCACCGGATGAAGTGCGGGCGATGGGACTTTACCCATACTTTCGTCCCATTGATTCAGATCAGGACACCGAAGTGATTATTGAAGGTCGCCGGGTCCTGATGATGGGCTCCAACAACTATCTGGGGCTTACCAATCATCCGGAAGTCAAAGCCGCCGCGATTGAAGCCATTCGCCAATACGGCTGTGGCTGCGCCGGCTCGCGCTTCCTGAATGGCACGCTGCGCATTCATTTGGAGTTGGAAGAGGAGTTGGCGGAGTTCATCGGCAAGGAAGCTACCTTGCTCTACACCGCCGGTTTCCTGGTGAACCAGGGGGTGATCTCCACAGTGGTCGCCCGGAATGAGACAGTCGTTATTGACCGCACCGATCACGCTTCTATAATAGAAGGTTGCCGGCTCGCCTTCGGGAAAACCGTCAAGTATGAGCACAACGATATGGCGGCGCTTGAGCGGGCGCTTAAAGCGCTGAACGGATCCGGCGGCTTGGTTGTAGTGGACGGGGTGTTTTCAATGGAGGGGGACATCGCCAGGCTGCCCGAGATTGTGAAGCTCGCCGGACAATACGACGTTGATGTGATGGTGGACGACGCCCACGGGATTGGGGTGATGGGAGAAGGAGGCCGGGGAACCGCAGCGCATTTCGGCGTGAACGACAAGGTTGACCTGATAATGGGCACGTTCTCCAAGTCACTGGGGTCAATCGGCGGGTTCGTCGCCAGCGACCGCATCGTGATTGAGTTTCTGAAACACCAATCGCGAGCGCTAATTTTCGCCGCCAGCCCGCCGCCGGCGTCGGTGGCGTCGGTTCGGGCGGCACTGACGATTATGAAGCGCGAACCGGAACGGATACAGCGGCTATGGGACAACACCCGCCGGCTGTGGGCGGGGTTGGAAGCCATCGGAGTGGACAAGGGGAGGTCCGAGACGCCGATTGTGCCGGTGCTCATTGGCGACGATCTGACGGCGTTTCGGGTCTGCCGGCGGCTGCAGGAGGAGGGAGTATTCGTAAATCCAATCGTGTCGCCGGCAGTGCCGGCCGGCGGCGCGCTGATGAGGCTGTCGGTGATGGCGACGCATACGTTTGAACAGATTGACCGGGCAGTGGAGAAGATAGATAAGGTGATGAAGGAGCTAAAAGTTAAACAGGAAGAACAGAGATGAACAGACTGTATTACGGCGACAATTTGGACATACTCAAAAACCATATTGAGGATGAATCCGTTGATCTTATCTATATTGACCCACCATTTAATTCAAAGCGGAATTACAACATTATTTATGACGGGTCAACAGCGCAAGCCGAGGCGTTCAAGGATACATGGAGTCTGAAAGGTTGGCAGGATGAAAAGCGGATAATCTTTCTTGATGAGGCTCAACGGTATACCAGTCTTCATCGTGCTATAGAAGCATTAGAAAAGATGCTTATCAACAACAATCCTTCTTTATTTGGTTACTTGGTCAACATGGCGGTGCGAATTGTTGAACTGAAACGAGTGTTGAAAAGCACCGGAAGTTTTTTTCTTCACTGCGATCCGACCGCGAGTCATTATTTAAAAATACTGCTGGATGAGATATTTGGCAGGCAGAGCTTTAAGAATGAAATTGTTTGGTGCTACAGCAGCCCATCCAATACTAAGAAGTGCTTCCCTCACAAGCATGATGTAATCTTTTTTTACGCCAAATCAAAGTTCTCACATTTCTATGCCGATTCAGTTCGGGTTCCATATGCGAAAAGCCTTCGTGCAGCGAAATCAAGGACTGGCATATTCGCAAAGAAATATTACGATAACATAGACCAGAAGATACAAGCGTATGACGAGAAAGGAAAAATTGTTGAGGATTGGTGGACAGACATATCACCAGTTGGTCGGACAAAAGAAGTCTTGCATTTTGAAACTCAAAAACCAGAACAACTATTAGAGAGAATAATAATCTCCACAACTAAAGAAGGCGACGTCATACTTGATGCTTTTTGCGGTTGTGGCACAACCATCGTTACCGCTCAAAAACTCAACCGCAGTTGGATTGGGATTGACATTACATTTTTGTCTATTGATTTGATCAGACAGCGTCTTATTGATAGTTTTTATTTAGATACTCTCGGATTAGATGAAAAACAAGCAAAGAAAAGATTTGATAAAGAAGTTTGCATTTTCGGAATACCGCGTGATATTGAGGGAGCTGGGCAACTTGCCACTCAAACAAAAGGTGACCGTGTGAGGAAGGAATTTGAGAAGTGGGCGATATTCAGCGTGGGTGGAGTTTTTACGGAACGAAAGGGCGCAGATCAGGGATTTGACGGATATTTCTACATCCAAGAGCCCGACAGTAAAGGGATAATAAGAAAGGTTAAATGCCTGATTCAGGTGAAGAGTGGTACTGTTGGCGTAGGTTATATTAGAGAGTTTAGCTCTATCCTTGACCGCGAAGGCTCTCCAATCGGGATTTTTATTACCCTTGAGAACCCCACCACGGGAATGATCACTGAGGTAGCCCGGATGCCGAAATACGAATCGGGTGTCGGCAAAGCCCTCAACCGGATATACATTGTTACCGCACAGAACATCCTGGATGATGAACTGCCTCATCTGCCCATCACTCGCGCCACCAAGCAGGCACGCTTCATCCATCCTGAAAACGAGCAGAATTCCATTTTATAAGCTGTCTTCATTTATAGAGTCATAATGGCAGTCGTCATAATACCGGTCACTGGCAATCGTCATACCTCTGAATTCATCCGCCTCCCTTACCGCCTGCACCACAAGCACCCAGCCTGGGTCGCGCCGTTGGTGTCGGAAGTTAAAACCAGTCTGGACAAGCGCAAGAATCCCTTCTTCCAGCACGCTGACGCTGAACTGTTTTTAGCGCGCCGCGACGGCAAGGTGGTGGGTAGAATCGCCGCCATTATTGACCGCAACTTCATTGAAGTCCGCCAGGAACAGATTGGACTCTTCGGATTTTTTGAGGCTGAGGACGACAAGGAAGCTGCGCAGGCGCTTTTTAACAAAGCTGCTGAGTGGCTAAAGGCGCGGGGGATAACCAGGATGCTCGGTCCCGCCAGCCCATCAATGAATGATGAGATTGGCGTTCTTGTTGACGCCTTTGACCTGCCGCCAATGATCAAGATGGTCTGGAACCCGTGCTATTATCCAGCGCTTTATGAGCAAGCCGGTTTTCGCAAGGCAATGGATTTATGGGCGTGGATGATTAGGCACGAAGATATCAGCGAGCGGCTCGTGCGCGCCGGCGCTGCGATTCTCAAACGCTCCCGTGCGACGCTGCGGAATGTAAATATGAAGAAATTTGACCGCGAGGTGAAGACGGTCCGCGAGATTTACAACCGGGCGTGGGCAAACAATTGGGGATTCGTGCCATGGACCGAAGCGGAGTTCAATCACATCGCCAAGTCATTGAAATCGGTTATTGATCCCAATATGGTGCTGATCGCCGAGATTGACGGGAAACCGGTCGGGTTCGCCCTGTCGCTCCCGGATGTCAATATGGCGCTGAAGCATATCAACGGGCGGCTGTTCCCGTTTGGATTGCCGATATTACTGTGGCACGCCCGGAAAATCAACCAGGTGAGGGTAGTGATTTTAGGCGTGGCAAAGGAGTTCCGCAATCGGGGTCTTGACACGGCAATGTATTACGAGTCCTACCGCCAAAGTAAAATCCGCGGCTACCTTCGCGGCGAAGCATCGTGGATATTGGAGAATAACGAGCCGATGAACCGCGCGCTGACGATGATGGGGGGGCACAGATACAAGACTTACCGAATGTATGAGCGCGACCTTTAATCTGCGGTAATATAATGAAAAAGGCGCTCATAACCGGTATCACCGGGCAGGACGGGTCGTATCTGGCCGAGCTGCTCCTCGCCAGGGATTACCAGATTCACGGGCTTATCCGTCGCGCCAGCACCTTCAACACCGCGCGCATAGACCATCTCTACCGCGACCCGCATGTCAGCGGCGTCAATTTGTTCCTGCATTACGGCGACCTCAGCGATTCCACAAGCCTCATCAAGCTGCTCTACCGATTGGAACCGGATGAGATTTACCATTTGGGAGCGCAGAGTCACGTTCGGGTGAGTTTTGACGTGCCGGAGTTCACCGGCGACGTGACTGGTCTGGGGACTGCGCGGATATTGGAAGCCGTGCGGGAAACCGGTATCAAGGCGCGGTTTTACCAGGCGTCCAGCAGCGAAATGTTTGGCAAAGCTCAAGAAGTTCCCCAGACTGAGCGAACGCCGTTTTATCCGCGCAGCCCTTACGCCGTTGCCAAGATTTTCGCCTATTGGATGACGGTTAATTACCGCGAGGCATACGGGATATTCGCCTGCAACGGTATCCTGTTCAACCACGAATCGCCCCGCCGGGGACCGACGTTTGTTACGCGCAAGGTTACACGTGCGGTCGCCAGGATTGAGGCTGGATTGGACGACCGATTGTATCTGGGTAATTTGGAAGCGAGCCGCGACTGGGGTTACGCGCCGGAGTATGTGGCGGCGATGTGGTTGATGCTTCAACAGGAGAAACCCGACGACTTTGTCATCGCCACCGGCGAAGCGCATACGGTGCGCGAGCTATTGGATGAAGCTTTCGGTCACGCGGGACTGGACTGGCGCAAGTATGTGGAGGTTGACCCGCGTTACAACCGCCCGACTGAAGTGGATATGCTGCGAGGGGACGCTTCCAAAGCCAAACGGACGCTTGGTTGGGAACCGAAGACCCGGTTCAAAGAGTTGATAAGATTGATGGTGGACGCTGACCGCGAGATATTGCAGCTTGAGTTGCAGGGGAAGGCGGACGAAATATATAAAGGGAGGTAGGGGGAGTTGAATAGCGATTGTTTCTCCCGACGCTTCGGGATCGCAAAGACAGCAACCCGGGCACGAAGTTTGCACCTCCTGGAGTTTGGTAGCGGGATGAATAAAGGTGATGAGGATTGAACCCCGAGAGTCGGATATATGTCGCGGGGCACCGGGGATTGGTCGGATCGGCGATAGTTCGCAGACTCACGGCCGAAGGATATGCCAACATAGTCACCCGCGCCCGCGCCGGGCTTGACCTGACCGACCAGACGGCGGTTAACCAGTTCTTTGCAGTTGAACATCCAGAGTATGTAATTCTGGCGGCAGCGAGGGTGGGAGGGATACTGGCCAACCGCGATAATCCGGCCGAATTCATTCGCGACAACTTACTCATCCAGACCAATGTGATTGACGCCGCTTATCGTAATGGGGTCAAACGGCTGCTGTTTTTGGGTTCATCGTGCATATATCCCAAGCATGCTCCGCAGCCGCTGCGGGAGGAATACCTGCTGGCCGGACCGCTGGAACCGACGAACGACGCCTACGCGGTGGCGAAGATTGCCGGCGTCAAGATGTGTCAGTCATACGCCAGGCAGTATGGGTTGGACGCAATCTGTGTTATGCCGGCAAACCTGTATGGTCCCGGGGACAACTTTGACTTGAATAACTCCCACGTGATACCGGCTGTGATTCGGAAATTTGAAGAGGCGCGGCTAAAAGGCGTGGAAACGGTTGCCATCTGGGGTTCGGGCGAACCGCGGCGGGAGTTTCTATATGTTGACGATCTGGCCGATGCCGGCGTGTTCATTTTGGGTATTCCGACAGAGCGATTACAATCGGTCGCGCCGGATACAATGTTGAACATTGGAGTGGGCGAAGATTTGACAATCCGCGAACTGGCGCTAATGGTTGGGAAAGCGGTAGGATCAAACGCGCGTCTGCAATTTGACCTGTCCAAACCGGACGGGACGCCGCGCAAGCTCTTGGATGTCAGCCGGATGCGGGCGCTGGGTTGGCAGGCGAAGACGCAAATGGCTGATGGATTGTCAGCTACCATAGACTGGTTCCGAACCAATAGATAAACCATTAACTATCGCATAACGGGGTCGGCAATGAGACTGTTAATACTGGACGACGACGCCACCACGCTTGAGTTGTTGGTGAAGGCGTTTGAATTAGAGGGGCATCACTGTTCGGCGTTCCAGAATCCGGTGTTGGGAGTGGAGGCTTATCTGAAAGCCCGCTTTGACGCGGTCATCACCGATATCCGGATGCCGCTAATGAGTGGACTTGATGTCGTTCAAGCATTGCGCGACCACGACCCTCAGGCGAAGGTGTTGGTGCTCACGGGTCATGCCGACCTGGATGTCGCCAATGCCGCGATGACCCGTGGCGCAGCGGCGTTTTTCGTCAAGCCGTATAGGATAGAGCGGATTCTGGAGACGCTTCGGCTTTATTCTCCCGACAAGAAGGACGGGTGAGCTGAAAACTGCGGTTTACGGCCATCTCAACGGCGTATGTCGGCAGCAATGACGTCTTATTCCAATCGGTTAACGCCCCATTAGTTGGGGCGTTTGGCGTATTAAGGGGCAACAGCGAGCTTGATTGTCATATTCTTGTTAATTTCACTAATATCGCTTGACACCGCCCTGAACTCCGATTACTTTTATTGCTTTATAACCAGTGGAGTGAGGGAGGACGTTCCGATGGGTAAGACCGTTTGAGAGCCGGCAGTTGAACATGTCGCAGATGGGGAGGAATTACCGACGGCGGTGAACCTTACTGAATCAATCGCCAAACGGGTGGAGGAGCTGCCGATGTTGTCGGTAGTCGCCAGCCGCCTTTTGGAAATGTTGGGCGATGAGGAGGCATCGCTGCGTGAGGTGGCGAAGATTGTCCAGACCGACGCCCCGTTGACTGCCCGCGTGCTTAGGATAGCCAATTCGGCGGCTTTTTCACGAGGCCGGCAGATTACGTCGCTCTTTCGGGCGGTGATGCATTTGGGAATGCGGATGGTCATCGGCATCACCATCGGCAGCTGCACGGCGAGGTTGATGAATCGCCCGTTGGACGGTTATGAGAGCGAAGCCGGGGAGTTGTGGGATCATTCGCTGCAAACCGCCATTGCCGCGCGTGAATTCGCCTTCCACTCCCGAAAAACTCTCCCGGAAGATCTCGCTTTCACGGCCGGGTTGTTGCATGACATCGGGAAATCAGTTATCTCGGAATTCCTGGTTGGGAGCAGCGAAAAATTAGCCAGGATGTGTGCGGAAGCCAGGGTGGGCGATTATCTTGAGGCCGAGCGGAGCGTGTTGGGAACAGACCATGCCGCGGTCGGGTGTGCGATTGCCCAACGCTGGGGACTGCCGCAAGCTCTTTGCGAGTCAATCAAAGACCACCACAATCCGGGTGAGAGTGACCCGCAGTTTCGGCACCTAATATATGCGGTGCATCTGGGTGATTTAGTGGCGATGCTGGCTGGAGGAACGGGTTCCGATAGCCTCGCCTATCGTGTTGACGAGCAATATCAGCAATACTTGGAGGTCGGTGAAACGGAACTCGGTAAGCTGCTCGTCAGTATTCAGGCTGAGTTTGCGGTGTCCCGGGCGATGGTGTTCGGCGATGCCGCGATGGCGGTGTAATGCCGGATGGATATGATGAGCAACCGGATTGACGACCAGCCGGCTTGGAGCGGCTCTCCCCTCCAATCTCATCGGTCGGAACCGCCCAACATCAAAGAGTCATTTTAGAAGGCATCCACGTTCAATGAAGAGGGATAAAAGCAGACTGGAGGAGGCATTGTCCACGGCCGTTAGCGACACCATTGAGAGCATGGTGTTTGAGCAGTGCTATTCGTTGTCGGAAGACGGTGACGAAGATGACGGGGGAATCGCTCCCGCGGTGGACGACATCTGGGTATCAATGCCCTTCATCGCTCCTTATGAAGGTTCCGTAACGCTGGCGATGTCGCAGGAAGCTGCCACTACCATAACCATGGGAGTATTGGGCGAAGTGGAGGGGCTGCTCGCATCGGAACGGATCCAAGACACACTTTCTGAGATTCTTAATACTGTGGTGGGAGAACTTGCCCGCAACCTGACCGGACCGGGCAATTCATTTGAATTCGGCTTACCGGTGGCTGGGGATGGTATTCCGCCGGATATTGAGGAGGCAATAATCATTCTGGATTTTCGGGTGGGAGAGTATATCATACAGGTTTCATTAGCCGGCAGCGATTTTGAAAAGTTTAGGTGACGACGTTAATGATGGCTCAGCCCGGTTTCCCGCTGGGCTTTTTTACTCCGTCAAAGGTATGCCGATTTTGAACCTCGGAACGGAAAAGTCGGAGGGAGACTTGAAGACAACCACTTTGTTCTGTATATTCACAAAGTTTATACTAGGCAAATTTGCCCGGTAGTCCGACGTAAACTCAAACAATCAATTAGGAAGGTATGACGCTAATAAAAGCAACCAATGTCACGTGGCACGAGAGCCATGTTGAGCGTGGGGACCGGGAGACGCTTCTAAAGCAACGGGGATGCACCGTTTGGCTTACCGGACTGCCATCTTCGGGCAAGAGCACGGCCGCGTTTACTCTGGAACACCTACTCGTTCAAAGCGGCTATTTGTCGTATGTCCTTGACGGTGACAACATCCGTCACGGGCTGAACAAGAACCTGGGATTTTCGGCTGAGGATCGCGAAGAGAACATCCGCCGGATTGGGGAGGTAGCCAGGCTGTTCGCCGATGCGGGAGCGATTACTATTACCAGTTTCATTTCCCCCTACCGCAAAGACCGCGACCGGGCGCGTCAGATCCATAAAGACTCGGGATTGCCGTTTTATGAGGTGTTTGTAGATACGCCAGTGGCGATATGCGAACAACGCGACCCCAAGGGATTGTATCAGAAGGCGCGGCGCGGAGAGTTGAAGGGGTTCACCGGGGTTGACGACCCGTATGAACCGCCGCTGCAGCCGGAGTTGATTTTAGACAGCACCACCCACCAACCGGATGAGCTGGCGAACATCATGTTCAACTTTCTGGTTGAAGTGGGTATTTTGGCAAAGTAGCGCTTCGGAATTCACAGCAGATTAAGCGGATTGAGCAGATAGTAGTTATCAAGACAACGACGGTCAACGATGGAGAGCGATGATTGTCGGTGCTGACCCACCTAAGTCCCCCCCTACTTGTGTAGGGGGGGATTTGTTATATCCTGCAACCGAACCGGAGCTGGGGTGGCGCGGGTCATTTCGCGGATGGCGTCCACTGCCGCGCGGGCGGCGGAAAGGGTGGTAATCATCGGGAGTCCCATCCGCCATGCGGTCTCGCCGACGATGCGTTCATCGTAGTATGACTTTCGTCCCAACGGGGTATTGATTAAGAGTTGAATCTCGCCGGTTTTCATCCGGTCAACGACGTCTGGTCGCTCTTCATTCACCTTGTAAATACGCTCCGCCGGCACCCCATTTTGTTCCAGATAATTCCTGGTGCCGTTGGTGGCAAGGAGTCGGAACCCGAGCTCGGACAGGGCGCGGGCGATGGGCAAAAGAACGCGCGGGCTTTTATCGCGGTCATTAACCGAAAAGAAGACCCCGCCGGATTTGGGAAGCCGCACTCCCGCGGCGGACATAGCCTTGGCATAAGCCTGGCTGAAGGTATCGGCAATCCCCATCACTTCGCCGGTGGAGCGCATTTCCGGCCCCAGGAAAGGATTAATACCCTCAAAGCGGCTGAAAGGGAAGACGACGGCTTTAACCGAGTAATGTTTGGGAGTCAGGGATTCTTTCACATTTTGCTTTGCCAAACTGACGCCCAACAGGCAACGGGTGGCGATGGTTACCCAGTTGACGCCGGTGGCTTTGGAGACAAACGGGATGGTGCGGCTGGCGCGGGGGTTCACCTCCAAAACAAAAAGCTCGCCGTCGCGAAACGCGAATTGCACGTTTATAAGTCCGACGACTTCCAGCGCGGCGGCGAGTCGTCTGGCGATGGCGACCATCTGGTTGCGCTGGGGTTCGGTGAGGATGAAGGGGGGCAGGGTGCAGGCGGAATCGCCGCTGTGGATGCCGGCCTCTTCAATATGCTGCATAATCCCGCAGATGATGGTTTGACGTCCATCGGAGACGGCGTCAACGTCAAATTCAAAGGCGTCTTCAATGTAGCGATCTATCAGCACCGGATGCTCGGGGGTGACTTGGCGGGCTGATTCGTGCAGATAATGTTGCAGCCCGTCGTCATCATAGACAATCTCCATCGCCCGACCTCCCAGAACGAAACTTGGCCTCACCAGAACCGGATAACCGACCTGACCGGCGACTTCGGCGGCTTCGGTCATTCGGCGGGCGATGCCGTAGGGGGGATGTTGGATGCCGAGCGAGCGCAGGAGGGCGCCGAACTTTTCGCGG
>Ga0315274_10012168_pt1 | contig 12292 bp, 10 predicted proteins | sample YL17G02_20_MG_FD_203700 | JGI IMG/M metagenome (GOLD analysis project Ga0315274, IMG submission 203700) | Sediment microbial communities from Yellowstone Lake, YNP, Wyoming, USA - YL17G02_20 | ecosystem: Environmental > Aquatic > Freshwater > Lake > Sediment | place: USA: Wyoming | collected... | reverse complement strand
CGAAAAAATGCCTATATCGAACGGAGATCGAAGGAAAGGATTTACCTCCCCAGTTGGAGGGGAACTCGATTTGAGAAAAATCGTATGTCTGGTAATGGTCTATGTCTTCAATTGGGACCTCGGGTATGTTCCATAAACCGATTCTAGTTGAGTCCTGGTTGTCCAGGGAATCCGTCCATAATACATGGAGGGTTCCCGGAGCAAACTCCAAATCTCCTGTGATTGAAGGAAAACGAGATCGGGTCCCCGGGGTACCGGTTTGTCCGTAATATTATTATAAAAATAATAAGGTATAAAGGTATCTTTGCTATAATGAGCATAGGAAATCCAAGCCCCGTATTCGACAACAAGGTGAAGCCCGGAGGCAGATGCCTCGAGTGACACATGTCTTCCTCTCATCCCCACGTTTTCGTTATATGTACCAGTCAATTTAAATTTCCGGGAGGAAGGCGATACCCTTTGGAAAGAGGTGAAATGAATTTGCAATGAATCAGGATTCGACCATGCCGCGTAGATGCGGTCGTACGAGTCGATCGCCAGGGCGGGGAATTCTCCGTATCCCAGGACTTCAGGCCGGGACCAGATGAATCCGTCCTCACTCCAGGTCCACATGACCACGGATTTCGTGTCCAGACTGTCTTGGTACACCACGAGCCGGATGTCGTCCGAAGTCCGCACGATTTTCCGGGCGTTATTGAATGCCGTGGCCCGGGCGCTGTTCGAAAAGCCGATGGGGATGGCTTTTCTTTCGGCAAGAGCAGAATCCAGCGGGATTGATATATAATGGAATAGACAGAGAGTGATGCAGATCCTAGGGACGAAGCGTCTTTTCATCTTCCTTCCCTCCAAGGATTGATGTGGTATTAATCTATTCATAAAATATAGAAAAATCAATATATTTTCCACAAATAAAAAAATCTGGAATTGCCTTTTTAATAAAAAAGACGTAATTTAAATCGTCTGATCATTTAAATCCAAGGAGGTTTTTCATGCAATTGCACGGTTGGAGACGCGGACTCGTCGCGTCGATCGCACTGCTGGTCGTGTCGGCATCGCAGGGCCAGGTCGCATTCAGGCTTCCCTTCATGAATCCGGACCTGCCCCTCCAGGCGCGGGTGGATGACGCGGTCTCGCGAATGACGCTTGAGGAAAAGGTCTCGCAGATGATGAACCACGCGGCCGCCATCCCGCGGCTCGGCATCCCCGAATACGACTGGTGGAGCGAAGGACTGCACGGCGTGGCGCGCGCCGGAGTCGCCACGGTGTTTCCGCAGGCGATCGGCCTTTCCGCAACCTGGGACACGGACCTGATGCTGAAAGTCGCCACGGTCATTTCAGACGAGGCCAGGGCCAAGCATCACGATTTCGCCCGCAGGGGGGAAAGGAACATGAATCAGGGGCTTACCTACTGGTCTCCGAACGTCAACATCTTCCGCGATCCGCGATGGGGAAGGGGGCAGGAGACCTACGGCGAGGATCCCCATCTCACGGGACGGATGGGCGTCGCGTTCGTAAAGGGGCTGCAGGGGAACGACCTTCGGTACCTGAAACTCGTGGCGACACCGAAACATTACGCGGTACACAGCGGGCCGGAACCGGACCGCCACCGGTTCAATGCCCTGTCCGACGACCGAGATTTGTACGAGACATACCTTCCCGCATTCAAGACCTGTGTGACCGAAGCCGGGGCCTGGTCCGTCATGGGCGCGTACAACAGGACGAACGGCGAAGCATGCAACGCAAGTAAAAAACTGCTCGGCGGAGTGCTGCGCGGCGAGTGGGGGTTCAAGGGATACGTGACATCCGACTGCGGCGCGGTGGGCGACATCTTTTACGGTCACCGACTCGTCCAATCCGAGGCCGAGGCCTCCGCTCTGGCCGTCAAGATCGGCTGCGATCTCGACTGCGGCAGGGAGTACCAATCGCTTCTCGAAGCCGTCCGGAAAGGGCTGATCACGGAGAGGGAAATCGACGTCGCGTTGAAGCGGCTGGTTGAGGCGCGGTTTAGGCTGGGAATGTTCGATCCTCCGGAACAGGTCAAATACGCCCAAATTCCGATCTCGGTCAACGACTGTGACGCCAACGCGGCGCTCGCGCTTGAGGCGGCGCGGGAATCCATGGTTCTTTTGAAAAACGCCAAGAACCTGCTTCCCCTGAAGAAAGACCTGAAATCCATCCTGGTGGTGGGGCCGAACGCGGACGCGGTGGACGTGCTCTACGGCAATTACAATGGAGTGTCATCCCGGCCTGTTACGCCGCTGGAGGGAATCAAACGCGCGGTTACTTCAAACACCACGGTGCGTTACCTGGAGGGCTGCGGTTGGACGGAGGCGCGTTCTACTTCGACGGTGCCCTCCTCCGCGCTTCGGCCTGCATCGGGGAAACAGGGCCAGAACGGGCTCTTCGCTGAGTACTTCCAGAACCTCTCGTTCGAGGGCGCGCCGGTCGCAACGGGTGTGGACCCGGTTGTTGATTTCACCTGGGACATGACCCGACCGAGGTCTGAAATCCAACCCATCAACTTTTCCGCCCGCTGGACCGGCAAGCTCGTACCCCCGAAATCCGGCCGATACACCCTCGCCATCACAGCGGACGACGGATTCCGGCTTTTCGTGGACGGACGGAAGCTCTTCGAGGACTGGACCGACCATGCGCCGGCCGCCCTGTCCGCCGACATCAACCTGAAAGCGAACCGGGAGTACGACATCCGGATCGAATACTATCAGCGCCTGGGAGGCTCTTCGGTGCGGTTCTCCTGGGCAGTGCCGGACGAAGATCCGGTGCGCGAAGCGGTGCAGGCCGCAAAAGCATCCGATGTCGTGATTTTCGTCGGAGGCATCTCGCCGATGCTCGAGGGCGAGGAGATGCCGGTGAACGCTCCGGGATTCAAGGGCGGCGACCGAACCGACATCAGCCTGCCGAAAACACAGGAAACTCTGATCCAGGCGCTCCAGAAAACGGGGAAACCGGTGGTGCTCGTTCTTATGACGGGAAGCGCCCTGGCCGTCAACTGGGCCCAGGCTCAGGTGCCGGCCATCGTGCTGGCGTGGTACCCCGGGCAGGCCGGCGGCACGGCGCTCGCGGACGTGCTGTTCGGAAACTGCAATCCGGCCGGCAGACTTCCGGTGACGTTTTATCAGTCGGTGAACCAACTTCCACCTTTTGAGGACTACCGCATGACGAACCGGACCTACCGGTATTTCATGGGCAAGCCGTTGTATCCGTTCGGATTCGGACTGAGCTACACGACGTTCGCCTACTCCAACCTGGCGGTGTCCGAACCTGCGATCAAGAAGGAGCAATGCGTCAATGTGTCCGTGGACGTGGCGAACTCAGGTTTGGTTGCGGGCGACGAAGTGATCCAGCTCTACATAAAGGACTTGCAGGCGAGCACGCCGCGGCCGATCAAGTCCCTGAAGGGATTCAAGCGCATCGCACTTGCGCCGGGCGAAAAGAAAACCGTACAATTCACGCTCTCACCCGAGGACCTTTCCATGGTGGACACGGCGGGGAAGTGGGCGGTGGAGCCGGGCAAGTTCGACGTGATGGTGGGAGCGTCGTCAGAGGATATTCGGTTGAAAGGTGGGTTCGAGGTTGTGGAGTAGAAATTTAATTTGAAATACACCCCTATGTCCCCTTCGAGGGGGACATAGGGGTGTTTGAACAGGCGACTCCGCTCCCTTGTTGACATTCGGCACACAATTTTGTATATTTGATCATGATCTTCAATTGGGATGACCAAAAGAACGAACGTCTCAAGAAAGAGAGAGGAATTTCTTTCGAGGAAATCATCCTCGCCATAGAAAATGGACGATTGCTGAATGTGCTGGCGAATCCAAATCCTAAAAAATACGCCGGCCAGAAACTGTATCTGGTTGTTCTTGAAGATTATGTGGTTGTCGTGCCGTTCAGGGAGGAAGGGGACGAGATATTATTGATTACCGCGTATCCCAGCCGCAAATACACGAAACTCTATTTCGGAAAGGAGAAGGCCTCCTCATGAAAGCCTTCGATAAACAGGAAAAGGATCTCATCCAATCAGTCGAGAACGGAGAATGGAGTCCTGATGCGAACAGCAGGGTTGAGATTCGAAAAGCCAGGCGGGCGGCCAGAAACACGTTCACCAAGGACCAAAGGATGAACATTCGAATTGCTCGTCGCGACCTGAATTTGTTGAAATTGAAAGCCGTGGAAAACGGCATGCCCTACCAGACAATGGTTTCGAGCATTATTCACAAGTACCTGAAAGGGGCGCTTGTTGACAAATAAATTCCGTTGTGAACCGATCGCAGCGAAAGAGTCCAGAAGTTAAGAGAAGACACCCCTGTCGTTCCTCCGCTTCGCGGATCAAGGCATTCAATTTTTCTGAGTATTGAAGACCTCGAAGGGGACCATAGGGGGTGTTTGAATGTTCGGGTGGTCCTCCACTGATGGCCAAATATTTTATTTTAGAGGAAGCCCGGAGGCGGATCGATGAATATCACGAAAAGTAAACCTTTGCGAGGTCATGACGAAATGGAACGGATTTTATCCGATCACGATCGCGGCCGGCTGGATCGGCTTATAGCCGATGCGGAAAAACGCACGAAAATCCAGATCGTGCTGGCCGTCATCAAGCGCAGTGACGCCTATGCGGAACTGCCATGGAAAGCCTTTGCCCTGGGCGCGTCCATTGCCGGCCTGTCGGTTTTTATCTTCGATTTATTGTCATACGACTGGTCTTCACCGATGACGGCGCTCATCGCCATGGCGGCAACTCTGGCGGGGGGCGCCGCTTTCGCGCTTCTGGCGGTCTTTGTGCCGGGATTCGCGAAGCGCTTTCTATCCGCGCATCGCGCCGAGACGGAAGTGCGGCAGTACGCCGAATCCTTCTTTCTCGCCCGGGAGTTGTTCGTCACCGGCGGGCGGACGGGCATCCTGCTGCTTGTCAGCCTGTTCGAACGCCGGATTGTTCTTCTTCCCGACAGGGGATTGAGCACTCGATTGACCGGCGACGCCATGCGTGATATCATTGCGGCAATGACTCCATTTCTCAAGCGGAATGAAGTCAATCGCGCGTTTGAAGCCGGTTTGGAGCGGCTGACCCGGGTTCTGAAGACCTCGGCGCCGGGCGGGCCGGCGGGCAAGGGCGAAAATGAACTGTCCGACGAAATCATCCAGGAGAAGGGCGTATGAAGAGAACATCGCGATTCCTGCTCCTGCCGGCAATGCTTCTGACGGCGTCAATCCTCGCGGGAGCGGATGTCCCCTACCTGACCGGCAGGGTGACCGATAACGCGCAAATTCTTTCTCCGGAGACCTACAGGTCGCTGACGGATAGCCTGAAGGCGCATGAAAGCTTTACCGGCAACCAGATCGCCGTTCTCACCATTCCCACGCTCAATGGGGAAAGTATTGAAGACTATGCCGTCAAAGTTTTCAGGGAATGGAAACTCGGCCAGAAAGGCAAGGACAACGGTATTCTGATCGTCGTCGTGCCCAATGACCATCGCATGCGCATCGAAGTGGGTTACGGGCTTGAGGGAACGATCACCGACGGGACGGCAGGTCAGATCATCCGGACTGTCATGACACCCAGATTCAAGAACGGAGACTACAACGGAGGAATCATGGACGGCGCCCGGGCCGTGATGTCCGTTCTCCAGGGCGGCAAACTGCGGGAGGAGGAGGGCGGCGCCGGGGAAAAGTCGACGGGCACGCACTTCAAGGGGCCGGACCTTCCGATCATGGAACGGATTCTCATCGGGGCCTTTATTTTCGGCATCATCGGGCTCTTCACCGCGATCGGCATCCTCACGCCGGGCGTGGGCTGGTTTCTTTACTTTTTTCTGATACCCTTCTGGGCGATGTTCCCGATCGTCGTGGTAGGCACCAAGGGCGCATTCACATGCCTTGTGACATACCTGTTCGCTTTCCCGGCGGCGAAACTGTTTCTTAAAAAATCAGAGTGGTATCAGAAGGCTCAAAAAAGCCTGAGGACGAAGGGAAGCGCCTCCATCGGCGGTTTCACGCTCAGTTCGGGCGGGTCCGGCGGATCCTGGTCCTCTGGCAGCTCGGGATCTTCCAGCAGCTCAAGCTTTTCAGGCGGCGGCGGGTCATCGGGCGGGGGAGGGTCCTCGGGGAGCTGGTAGAAGAGGGGTGTCATTCCCATGATTTTTCTTTGACGGGCCGTCAGGTCCCTGCCGCGAAGCGGCACGGAAATCCAGGTGTTGGTAAACTCAGTCATGCTTGTTTTTAATGCCGCACATAGCATCCCTCGACTCCGCTGGGGCGTGAAAAACATCAGAACTCTTTTATTATCGGAAGGACCTTATGAAAACATGGATCGTCGGGATTTGTCTGTTAGCGTCGTCGTTCTTGTCGGCGCAGGATCAAAAAAGGGAAGTTACGCCCGCCGTCAATGCCTACCCGAAAGACAGTATTGAAAATCACAAAAGTAATTTCTGGGACGTCGTTCAGAACCGCCGGTCGGTGCGAAAATTCAAACCGGATTCAATTCCTGAAAATGACCTTCGGAAAATAATCGATGCGGCCCGAATGGCGCCGACTTCGGGGAACCAACAGCCCTGGAAATTCCTGGTTGTCCGGGACAAACATCAAATCGGCCGGATGAAGGAAGCCTGCATTCAGAAATCACTGGACAGGCTCGACAAGGATAAAAGGCAGCAGAATGAGGAGAAAATCAGAAACCGGCTCGCGGGCTATTTTTCGGCGCCGGTCTATATCGTCATTCTGACCGACAACCATTCCATGTACCCGGATTACAATCATTGGGACGGGCCCCTGGCCGCCGGATATTTGATGCTCGCCGCGCGTGCGTTGGGCTACGGGACGGTTTTCATCACGGACGCAATACCTGAAAGCGTGACGAAAGAAGTTTTGCAAATACCGGATGCTTATACCCGGGTTTGCATTACGCCGCTCGGAATTCCTTCCGAATGGCCCGCCACGCCCGCAAAGAAGCAATTGGATGAATTTATGATATATGAACATTTCTAATCTTGGCTGGTAATGAATCGCAATGCACCAACCCTCCCTTCGGCCTTCGGGAAGGTGATTCGCTCGCTGAGCGAGGAAAGGAGAATCATGAAGTCACGCGAATTCATGGGTCGCGCCTGCCATCCGATAAACCGGCGGGATTTCCTGAGGGCGGGCTGCGCGGCCTGCGTCGCGGCGACCGGGATTGCGTCCGCTCCGGCCCGTCTTGCCGGAGCCGAGGCCGCGGCAGGGACGCGGGTGCGCGTCATCTACGCGCTTCACGGGCCCAGGCAGGAGGGCCCGGACTGGCCGAACAAGGGGTTCGACTTCACGCCGGTCATGGACCGGTTCGGCGGTGAACTGACCCGGCGATGCCCGGGCATCGAATTCCTTTTCTCTCAGGCCTCCAACGCCGAACAGGCGGGGAAGATCGTCGATGGGGACAAGGACGCCGGCATTGACGGCTATCTCGTGTTCCAGATGAACTGCTGGAACCAGGTGGTCCAGACCGTCGCCGCCACGGGGAAGCCGGTCCTCTATGCCGACTTCCAGTTCGGCGGGAGCGGCGGATTCCTCGTCTACACAGCCGGCTTCCTGCGGGCCAGGACGCCGAATGTGGGCTTCGTGGCGTCGTCGCGGATCGAGGACCTGGCCGAAGCGGCGAAGTGCTTCGAGCTGACGAAGGAGGGCGCGATGCCGGCGGAGTTCGCGGCGGCAACCGCCCGGGCCCGGGTGGCAGCGACTCCGAAGGACTTCCTCCCCGAGTGCAAGGCCGACCGGGTGAAGACGGTCCCGATCGACGAGTGTGTCCGGAGGATGAAGGAGTCGAAGATCCTCGCCTTCCGGGACGAGAGCCCTGAGCCCGACGGCAACCTCCTCGGCATCCCCGTGATCACTCTGCCCTTCTCCGAGCTGAACGACGCGTGGAAGGCGGCTGACAAGGACGAGAGCCGGGCCGTTGCCGACCGCTGGCAAAAGGCGGCGGCGAAGGTCGAGGGCGTCGACCAGGCGACCCTGGAGACGTCGGCGGCCATGTACCTGGGGATGAAGGCGATCCTGAACAAGCACGGGGCCAACGCGATCACGGTCAACTGCCTTGGCGGCTTCTACGGCGGCCACATTCACGCCTACCCGTGCCTCGGCTTCCACCAGCTCCTCAACGAGGGCCTCATCGGCGCCTGCGAGTGCGACATCCGCTCGACGGCCACCATGGTGGCGTTGACGACCCTCACAGGAGGCCGGCCGGGGACCATTTCGGACCCGGTGATCGACACGTCGAAGCGGCAGATCATCTACGCCCACTGCGTGGCCTCGAACCGGGCTTTCGGCCCCGACGGCGGGGCGAATCCTTTCGAGATCCTCACCCACTCCGAAGACCGCCAGGGCGCATCGGTCAGGTCCGTCCTGCCGGTGGGCTACATGACGACGACCATAGAGTTCGATCAGGCCAGGAAGCAGGTCCTCTTCCACCGCGCGGCGACCGTCGCCAACGACCCCGATGACCGCGCCTGCCGGACGAAGCTCTGCGCCGTGCCGGTGGGGGACATCGAGAAGCTTTTCTGCGAGTGGGACCAGTGGGGCTGGCACCGGGTGACGTGCTACGGCGATCTGAAGGAGCCGGTGTACGCGCTGGCTGACGCCTTGGGCTTCAAGGTCGCCGAGGAGGCCTGAGCGCGGTTCTGAAGCGACCTCAGACTGGAAATACCATGATATCTACCGTCCCGCAGAGACCGTGCCATACCTTCTATAATCGCCCACGGGTTGCCAAATCCGGGACGAAGTTAACGCGGGCTTCACAGCCGGCGATAGAGTGGAATCCCCAATGAAGGAAAAGTTTGTTCTAAATGAACGAATGGACAGTCCCAGGTTTCAAATTTAGGAAAGTTATAGCCCACGAATTTATTCGTGGGTAAATGATGGATACGCCATGTCGGCGGCAAACCGATTAATCGGTTTACGATTTTTCCCACCGCTCGGGCGGGTGACCTTGAGGCGAGGTGGCATATTAGGGCAATTTGCGTGGTACGGCCCCCCGATCAGGTGGAGGGCAGGCTTTTAGACCGCGCTTTCTACGCCGCTCTGCGGCGTAACGAGGAAAATTTTGGTGGGGACTTGCATACGACAATGGGCAGAAAATTCAATTGGAAGGTCTTAAATCCGCCAAATATTTCCCTTTATCGAGTGAAGAAAAAAACCGCAGCTCTGCGGTGGTACTGGCCCTGTCAAATCCTTTCACTTCAAAAGCCATCGCAAAGTATTCGGGAAAAGCGCCATGCCTTTTCATTATTTGCTTTTCCAAGTCCTGAAACGATTCCCTATGGCTGACCATTTCAACGATCTTGATCTGCGCATTGTAGCCGAATCCCGCTAAAATGAGATAGTTCTCATTATTGTGCCCGGGCAGTTTGGCGATGATTCCCAAATCTGTCACATACCGGCTAACCTCCCAGTCACGCGATGTGCTGAGCGTGACCAGAGAATCCCCATCCTGAAAAGTCAGAGTCCCGTTCCACCAAGGCAGTGTTTTAAACCGAATGGGCAGCGCCGCAACCAGGTCTGTAAGGACGCGAAGATTTTTAAACTCGCCGATATAAATAATATTTTTATTCTTGATAAAATTGATGTCAATTTCGGTCGAAAATGCTATCCCCAAATCTCGCCTGAAAGATTGAAAAACCGGCATAATATCGATAATATTGTATATAGCATTGTGCGGTAATTCGCCGAGATTCCAGGCTTCAGGGTAATTTTCCGGAAAGTTCTTGATAAAACGCTTTAATTCATCGATTGTATTAATCTCATAATCCATAATTCGGCGCGACCGATCCAGTTTTGCATGGTACTCATGAAAAACCAAAAAGTCTCCTATAACTACAAAGGCCGGATGGTCGTTATGAAAAAAATGTTTCCAAAGTGTATTGTTTCTCGGCGTAATGTCAAATCCGGGGAGTTGTTTTGAATAAATCAATTTGTCCAAATTTGAGTAGATGAAGAGCAGCAAGAGGAGAATACTCGGCACTACGATATAAACAGTCTTCACACTCCGTTTTTGCGGCGAATCCTTTGGTTCATTTATAATGAACTTGACCCGATAATGCCCTTTCGGAATGTAAAGCCGCAGCTCGTCGGACGCGCCCTCAGTCTGGTAATATTGATCGAGCTTGTTGCGTAGAGTATGCATATGCACGCGCACCGTGGCGTTTTCCGCTGTTTTATAATCCATGTCTTTTTGAAACACATCATGGGCAACAGTTACTTCCTTGGGTGTTATATCGTTAATCGAAGATTCGACGAGATAGCATAAAAGATTTTGGTATAACTCTTTTTCCCGAAAGATGTCACTGGTTAATATTTTATGCAAAATTTCTTTTCTGGGATCCTGATTAGCCAATGCGCTGCTCTCCTCAATTCTCTTTTTGAAATGTAATCATTCCACCCATAACATAATGATTCTCTTAGCTTAAATCCACCTTTTTCTGCTCAATGGTATGAATATTTTCAATCGATAGCTTTTACCGGTTTTTTGACAAGAGTGGCATATCGCAACTGTTAAAAACAGTTAATAACTTGAAAATGGGCCCTCAAAAACCTATTTTATTGCAGTAAATATATAAACATATACAAGATATAAAAGGAGAATGTTCTCATGAAAACAGTCGGTATCATTTTGTCGCTTTTCATGGTGTCGAGCACCCTGGCGGGTGAGAATAAGTGGATCAACTTTTACACCGGAGGTTTAATCGACAGTGCCTACACCTGGACATGGGGATTTGCCGAAGATCCCAAGCCTGTCGAGGGTACGGGCTATACTCAGGGCACGGCGGCTGTCGAAGTCAAATGGAGGAAGGCGGATGGATTTGACTATTCAACCTGGTCAACGTATGGCGTCTATTTTGGAGACGTCCACTTCAGCATGGCCGATATCGTGCCCGATTCCGTCTACTTTAAACTCAAAGCGCCGGAAGGCGTGGGTGAAACGGATCGGCTGGAAGTCTGGCTGTATGATCCGCGCAATCAGAACTGGGATAACGCCTATTATTTTGAACTGGAAAATCTGCAGATCCTGCAGGATAAAAAGTGGCACCAGTTCAGCGTCTGTCTTTGGGATTTTCAGCCAAATGTCGGCGAAATGGACCTGGCAAATGTGATTGCCGTGAGCATCGAGCGCCCAGCGGAGGACGAAGACACGGAATACCCATTGATGTACCTCGATCACGTCTGGGTCGGGCTTCCGGATTTTGCCTCTGGTGTTGAAGAGAAGACGTCCGCCACCGTAAGCACTTTTTCATTGGAACAAAATTATCCCAATCCATTTAATCCGGTCACAACGATCGTATTCAAACTCGGTAAAACAACAACAGCCACGCTCTCGGTCTTTAACCTGAGAGGCGAAAAAATCGCGGAATTGGCGTCCGGGCGGTTGCAGGCCGGCCCTCACTCCATTCAATGGAACACCGGCAATATACCAAGCGGCACGTATTTCTACAAACTTGAAGCCGGGGATTTTGTCCAAACCCTGAAAATGTTGTTGATTCAATAGCAGCGCAAAACATTGGAGATGTATCATGTCTCATTTTCGCACTTGGGTTCTGTTTGTGTGTGTGCTTTTTACTTTTAGTGCATACGCGCAAGTGCCGGGGGAACTGGCAATCACGAATCCTGGTTTTGAAACAGGCGACTTGAACGGTTGGAATATGTGGCCGGGTGATGATCCCAAAGTCAGTATCGTTTCTGATAGGGTGTCTTCAGGTGTAAATGCAGCGAAAATATCCGGCGGCACAGGCGCCTTTTACAAAATTCTGACCAGTGAGGTTAATCTTGTCCCCGGTACTTTTTATTGTTTTGTCGCTAAAGTCCTGAATCCGTCCGCTGCTCCTTTACAGGAGGGACAGAGTGTATACTTGGCGAGTAAAGCGGTAACTCCCGGCGGGGATGTATGGTTTGAGTCTGCAAAGGTTATCGACTCTAAATCTGGCAACGACACTTGGCATCAATTGTCTTATGGCCTGACTTTTCCCGCCGATGCGACGGAACTCACCATCGAATTCAAATGGACCGGCACCGGTTCTGACGATCCCGGATGCGTTTACGTAGATGATGTAAAAGTGATTCGAATGGAATCTATCCCGGAAATTGGAAATCTTGGATTTGAAGATCCTGCAGATGGCCTCTTCGATTGGGCGGGCGGCTGGTGGACGTGGTCGTATCTGCCAAAATTACCTGCGGAGGGTGAAGAGGCCTGGATTGATACTACTGTCAGCCGAAGCGGCGACAGGTCGGTCGCCATGGTGCCTCAGGAGTGGTCTCTTTGGAG
>Ga0315274_10012166_pt1 | contig 12293 bp, 11 predicted proteins | sample YL17G02_20_MG_FD_203700 | JGI IMG/M metagenome (GOLD analysis project Ga0315274, IMG submission 203700) | Sediment microbial communities from Yellowstone Lake, YNP, Wyoming, USA - YL17G02_20 | ecosystem: Environmental > Aquatic > Freshwater > Lake > Sediment | place: USA: Wyoming | collected... | reverse complement strand
AGGAATCTATGCAGTTGTTCTGCTACGGAAAACAGAAAACAGACTTCACCTATGTTGAAGACCTCTGTCAAGCAATGGACATTGTGTTGCGCAATTCAAAGACAATCGGCGAGACTATAAACGTGGGCTCGGGCAAGGCATACACTTATGGGGAATTCGCGAACATGATAAGCAAGCTGCTGCCTTCCAAGATTGAACTGCTTCCCCCGCGACCGAATGAGCATCCGTTCTACCTCTACTCGAACGTGGAGAAGCTGAAGGCGCTGGGTTTCAAACCGAAATACGACATTGAAGAAGGTCTGAAGAAGGCCATAGATTGGATGTTAAAACAGAATGGTTGACATCTGGCTGGACGCAGTCACTCCGAAAGATTCACTTCTAGTCTCCTCTCTTCTCCCTCCACTGCACAAAAAAGGGTACAAAACAATTGTAACCGCGAAAAGACAAACCCAGACAACCGACGTCTTGGAACTTCTTAACATACCGCACACTTGTGTGGGCAAGTACGGCGAAACGCTAAGAGAGAAACTTGCAGAGGAACAAAAGAGGACTCTGGGATTCCTAGAGCTTTTTGACAAGACTGGACTGCCGAAAGTCTTGTGGACACACGGCGATGTCAGCGCGATACGAACCGCTTTCGGCCTCCAAATACCCATAACCTACTCCAATGACACACCCCACGCCTTTCACGTGGCGAGGCTGGTTTCTCCGTTGGTGGATTGGCTTGTGGCGCCTGTCCCCTTCGGCAAATCATGGAGCAGGTTCGGCATCTCCAAATCCAAAATAGTACTGTACGACGGCGTAGAGGAAACCGCATGGTTAAGAGAACCCAAGAAGCAAAGCTCAAGGTTTCTGGAGGAATTGAACCAGAAAAAGCGGGTTGTGCTCTTCAGAAACGCCGAATATAAGGCCGCCTACTGCAAGGACGTCATGGTAGATGCTTGGGGTTTAGTGAAAAAGCTTTCGAAAGCGGCTACAGTAGTGTATCTGCCAAGATACGAGGAAGAAAAAGAGAAACTCGAAGACATTGACAACGTTTTAGTACCCTCAAAACCGCTGTTGACTTTCCAAATCATCCCAGCAATAGACCTAATGATCGGAAGCGGCGGCAGCATATGCCGAGAAGCAGCCCTCATGGGAGTGCCCACAATAAACTTTCACTTTTGGGATGCCGTTGCAAGATATCTCCACAAGAAAGGCTTTCCAATGAGATACGTGACGAGCACCGACAAGATCATAAATGTAGCGCAGAAAATCCTTAAGGACCCTGAAAAGCACAAGGTAGACACAGGACAGATGCTAGAGAAGCTTGAGTCGCCTGCTCCAACAGCCGCTCACTACATAGAGAGGTTCCTTTAGAAACTCCTGGGAGATCCGTTTCTATTGTGGCCGATCCTCTTTCTTTTTGAACAGTAGCCGTATACGACGAAAGGCCTCAGACGAACCACAGAATGCCCCAGAACCCTCCAGAACGGCACGTGTAATTGCCTACGCATCCTTCCAGCCTGAATCTGGCTTCTGATGGCCTTTCTGAACGAAAACTTCCTCAAATGATAGTAAACAACATCCTTCACAACAATAGACCTGTAACCAGCCTTCCTAAGCTCAACGTCCAACTGAGTCTCCTGAGCTATCACGTCCTTGAAACCGCCAACCTGCTCTAAACACTCCTGCCTTATCAGACGAAAAGCTCCTCTTGGCTCTTCACCGAGCGGCGCAAACCTACGGGTCTTCTCCCACCAGTAATACAGACGATTGAGAAAGGACACATCCTTACGCGTTAGCAGTGTGGGAGCCACGGACGCTACATCACCTTGCAGCGTACCAAGCAAAGGCCCAAGATCATGCGGCGCTGTCGCATCAGCATCCTGAGTGCAGATAATGTTGCCCTTCGAAGCCTCAAAACCTAGCTGAAAGTTCTCGGCAAGACTGTTCTTCCACTTGCTGGATTCCTTTTTAATGAACCTGGCATCCGGAAACCACTGCATTACAATGCTCTCAGAATTGTCAGTGCATCTGTCCAGAATGAAGATAAACTCGAGAAACTGGTCCTCAATCTCTTTCAGAGACTTCAAGGACTCTGGCAGGTATTCTTCTTCGTTGTGAATTGGCATTATGAGGCTGATCAGCGGTTTCCCCGTCAAACTCTAATCCTCTTTGCTCTCGCCTTAACTAGGGTTTTCCTGTTTTAATACTTAGCGCGCCAAAACCAATGGGAAGCGAGGTTCGCTGAACACCTTATTCTGCTGGCAGAAGCCCCATGAAGGCATATGCCTTTTCCAGCGAATCTTTAAGCCATGACACAGGCAAGCCATTGAGAACGTCAGTGTCTTTCATCCCAACTATCCTAGAACTATACCATGAATGCCAAGCGTATGTCTTTCCTCTGTACATGTAGCGAGTGAGTAGAGGAATTTCAGCATGCATCTGCGTTTCAAGAAACAATGTCTTACCGGCCGTTTTACGCGCGATTCCATGATAGGGTTCAAACGACCTGCCGTCGATAAGGGATTGATCACCAAAAAGACCGTGGATGACGACTGGCTGCATGATCATGAACGAACCGTGAACAGTGTCAGGAAAGTTCCTGAGAGTTCCTTTCTTGAGCGGACCATAATTTTTAGGGATCTCAACATAATCCCTCACACCTATCAGAAGAGTCTCCTTACCGTCAAGTTTGTCTGTCAGGTCGTCAACGCGGTTAGCGAGGATACAATCTTGATCCAAGAAGATCGCAATCGAATCTGACCTCTGAGCGGCGTAGTTGAGAAGAAACTGCAAACCCATTATGTGACAAGCCCACGTATGAGAATAATCATGCTTATTAGAAAATAACGTAATATTGCTGTAGCCCTTCAGTCCACTCAAGGCAGCTTTGAGATTCGCTTCAGAAGAAGCATTGTCAAAAATGTATATCTTGCTTTCAGGATGTAAAAGCTCCAATTTCTTGACATTAAGCAGAAGAAAATGTGGAGCATTCCAATGAACAATCGCAAAAACGCTCTGACCATTTTCTCCATTCTTATTTTTTAGCAGTTGCTCCACTTTCATGTTGTGAAGCATTCTTCCAAACAATCTTTCTTTGACAAACCCTTTTGCCGCATTCACCAGAGCGTTCTTCAACATGTCCACCAAACCATGACGACAAATCCACTCGCTTTCAACAACACCATAGTCGTTCCATAAGGCATCCGAATCAACGATATATTTGTATCCTAATCTGCAGATTTATTCCTATTGCCAAGTCAAGCCAAAGGCTTGCCCACCAGCATCTTGTCGCCTTCACAACTAAGAGTACCCATAGATTCCCCGCTTCAAAAACAACCTCTCCGTCCTTCTTCTATAGAGAAACCTTTCGAAAATGAACCTGTCGTCTCTTTTCTTTCTCTTGGCAAACACTCGGCGATAACGGTTATAATACGGAAAGGTTGCAAGAAAGCTCAACGTGCCCCTGACCATCCCAATGTTGTTCGCCAGCTGCTGCCTTCGAGCCAGAAACCTCGGCGCCAGATATGCAATCCGCACAAGAAATACTCTGAAGAAGTTCCTCAAACGGAAAAGCTTGTAGTAGGTGAGCAGAAGATTGCGAGTTGCATAGAACGAGGTCTTCGCAGGCAAAAGACCCGCCCCGCCAATGTAGTGAGCTATGCGACTATCTCTAACGTAGCCTATCTGACCTCCCAGCAAAACTGTCCGAAGCGATAGCTCAATGTCCTCGGCATAGAAGACATAATACGGGTCAAAAAGATACCCGAGTCTCTGCAACCAACTCCTTCTTATCAAGAAACAAGCTCCACTTGCAAACATAGAGTCAGTGACTGCCGAATCACTTTCGTACGGACTCAGTGTTGCGTCTCCATAAGCGTTCAATGTCCTGATTCTGTTCCTTTCCTGAGAAGGGATCTGTATGCTGCACAAGATTTGATATTCTGGATGCTCATCCGCAGCGTTAACAAGGTTCTTGAGCCACCCAGCCTCAGCTCTCGTGTCGGTGTTGACAAAAATAAGATAATTACCTGTAGCATATTTCAATGCTCGATTGTTTCCTTCAGCAAAACCATAGTTTTTATCTAGTCCTACAGCCTTGACCTCAGGAAAATCTTCTTTGACATACTTAACGCTATCGTCTGTTGATCCGTTATCCACTAATAACACTTCAAATGGTTCACCTAAATCTTGGTTTAAGATCGATGTAAGGCAATTCTTTAACCACCTTTTACTGTTCCAACTTAATATAATTGTTGAAATTCGCACTTTCATGAACAAACCTCGAGTATCTGGTATTATAGGCATCGACACATTAACTATTCGCCCGCCCGCCATTTACTAAAACTCATCGTATTCCTCTCCTAATTCCTGACGTAGAAATTATGAAAAACAACAGTTTCCTAGGTGATATCGTGCAAAGGGATCTCATATATATCAATAATTCGGTATTTTTCTCTAAGCTGATCCCCAATTTTTACACCTACAACATTGAAGTTGAACATTGGAGAATTTTTGATCGCCGCCATCCTGTAATGCTCTCTAACTACTACGGGAAAAGCGCGCACCTACAGTTGTTGAGGGTCCCGAATCGCACGGCTGCTTTAATTATGTCTAGCAACCGTAGTTTTATTATCTGTTCCATGAATTCGAAGGCCAATTTTCGTACTTCTTGAAACCTCAATACTGGTAGATCATTTAACATGTCTTGAAACGACAAGCCCACGGTTCCTGAGCTGTACCAAGCATGCCACGCATATGTTGCTTAAGAAGCATGAATTCTCTTCTTCCATGCTTTTTAAAATTGTCCACCTATGCATACACTATTGGGTGTGAAAAGGTCTTTTGGGCGATCGTGAAAGTTAGGAACATTTTTAAACAGTTCTAGCACGCAATCGTCTTCTATACAGAAAGGCTTTAAGACTTACATATCGCTCGAGGGGATATATCCAAACAAGATATGGGCACTTCTTTCCGACAGCCATAATCGAGCCCCTAAAGGGGCTTGTAAAAAGCAGCCTTAGCAAGCTCCAAAAAGACATAGTTGCCCAAGTGCAGTAGGGAGTGCCAGAGCACAAGAGGCTTAGTTTGTAGGGCGCGCGCGCAAATTGTCCTCAAATGGCGCAGAGACCATAGTTCCCTTCCTTGAGTCGAGGTTTTCACGCGAACTTGATGCAATGACCAGTCGATCTGATGAAACAAGTATTGATCCCACTCGTCACTAATTCCTGCAAGCTATCTATGTTCCGCTAGAAAATTTGTTGCCATAAAAAGTTCACAAGTCTCTTTATATCGATTAATAGGATACAAACCGTCTTTTAGAATCCGGAATATTTTATATTTTTCATTTAAGAAGTAAAAAAAATCTCGAAAAAATGTTCTCGAATCTAAATTACATCCACGCGCGCGCCTAGCGCGTGGGCTTTTCACAAGCATCAGACTGCTGCTAAACGAAATCTGACAGAACTGAGAATGCGATATCTTATCGAAAGAAACAACCTGTTGACGTTCTTTGTCTACAGAGACAAACACGAAATGCTTGTGTACTTGCCGACCGTGACTGCCTACAGAATCATCTTAGTAGTTTCGGGGCTATTGAAACACAACAAAGCTTCAGCTTTCGCGCGCGCGTAATCTTGGCGGTTTGCGGCTTGGCGTTTCATTGTAACTGGATCAGGACTCAAAGACGTAGATTGCAGTCACTGCGAAATACCAATTTGACGTACACGGACGTGTCTGAGGGTTCTGTAAACTCTTTGTTTGGTTGTTTCCCTTGTAAACTTTCGTTTGGTCACCAGATACTGTTAACTTGGCGCGTGCGCACAGTGCCATCTAACCTAGATTCACGCGCTAATGTGCTGTGAAATCGAAAATCATATCAATGTCGATCCAGTAAATCAGATATAAGCAAAGGACTTGCGATTAAGAATGAGGCAGAATAGTCTATTTCGAGTCTCAAAGGATGACTGCAACTTTGATATTTTAATAAACGACTTCGTTGAGTTTTCTGGAATTTCTGAAAATGAAGTCAAACTCAAGATCGATAATAGTCTACAGGATTCAGCAAAGTTATGGAAGGAAATTGTCAAGACAGGTTCAGAAGAAGAACTGAGAATCTTTTATTCTAAATCGGAATATATCTATGAAATTTTATTAGCCTACCTTCACTCGGAAACGTTCAAAAAAAAGCGAACTTGCATAAACATAATTAATTATTTGAACAGGAATGTTAAAGGGAAAAAAGTGATGGAGTTTGGGGGAGGCACTGGTCAACTCTGTCTGTTGATGTACTTCAATTCTGATAGAGATATTACGTATGTTGATTTGCCTTTAAGAGTAATGGATTTCGCTAAATGGAGGTTCAAGAAATATCATGCTAGCATTCACGTAATAGAATCCCGAATCGATGGGTGTATCTTAGAAAAAGAATCCTATGATTTTATTGTATCGGATGCGGTATTAGAGCATTTAATGAATTTGGAGGGTACTGTTAAATCCATCTGTGAATCCCTTAAACCTAATGGTGTTTTTTATCTACTTTTCGATACAGCTTATAACGAAAGTTTTCCTATGCATATTAGTGCCAAAAAAGACATCGATAAAATATTGCGGGAAAATGGATTAATAAGAATAGAGGAGTATGTATATGTTAAATCGAATAACATGAGAAACTTAGCTAGACATAACTTATTTAGAGTTGAGCATATCCTAAGATTAGTCATGTTTGGAATTAAAAATCCACGCAAAGCTATAAGATTTGTCTTTAAGAAGTATAAGGTTTCTTAACGCGCGCTAGGTCAGGGGTCTGAGTCTGGTTTCTTTGCCTCCGTCTTAGCACAAGGCCTTTCATGGTTGTACTCACTTAATTCAGAAATAATGACGTTTGCGCATCGAATTTCATGTATGCGGAAGTTCGCTCCAGTCTCAGATCCCTGCTGTCTTGCTCTGTCATTCTTTGATCGCAGAAAACATTGTCTTAATATACGTTCTCGCTATAAAGCGCCGATAATCAGGACGCCCTTAAAAGCCTGTTTGTGGACATGAAAGTTCTTCACAGAATGTCCCCCTCTCTTGAGCTTTCAGCCTGAAATGCGAGAAGATGTGTGCTGGTGATCTCTTTTATGCTTGCCCTATTTGTTTCAGAAATATCGTTTCCAACTGAGTTGTCGCTTTTTCCCATGTGAATTGTTTGATGAAATTTTGCCCTGCCGTGGATATTCTTTGCATTTGTTTCCTATCCTCTAGCAATCTGATTATGTTATCGGCTAGCATTTCAGGTTTTCTTGAAGGCGAAGTCAAAACCGTTTTTCCTTGGATTGCATAGTCTAGGATTCCTCCAGTGTTCGTAGCAACGACGGCACAACCGCACGACATAGCCTCCATTGGAGGTAACCCAGAACCCTCAACCCAACTTGGGAGAACAAATATGTCTGAAGAACTGTACAATTTTCTTAATTCATCATCTGAGACTCTTCCGTATTTCCTAATCCAATTGGGGATACCTTTGTCATGCTGCACGCTGTACATGGCAAACTCTGCATCCGGATGCTTTTCTCTCACAATCGAGAACGCTTTAAGTCCGTCTTCTGTACCCTTCCATTTGATTGGTCTAAAAGGCATTAACACTCGTTTTCCTTTTTTTTCAACTTTTTCTTGGTGAAAGGTCTCAAAATTAACGCCATTGATAATGACTCCTTCTACCTTTTCACCAAACTTCTTTTCTATTAGTTCTCTGAGCCAAGAGGATATTGTTATTTTCTTGAGAGGCATTTTGTACGTCTTATCTACGGCGTCTTTCATTTTTCTCAATTCTCCTTTTTCTGGAACCACGTCGTGCATAGCCAGACAAAGCTTATCAGGGTCTGGTTCAATTTCTTCAGCCTTATTCCAGAGTGCTTCATCATTCCACATGTCCCACACTTCGTAGTGTTGCACAAAGTAGAATTTTTTGCCTTTTTTTGCACTAACTTCGTTCACTATATGTGCAGTGTCCCAAGCAGTTGCCACAATTACATCTGCGTCAGGGATTAGTCTTTCAGTCAACTTCGCTAATTTCGGACTGATAGTTAGAACGCTGATCACATTCGCTCTTAGATCAAACCAATCGATTCTTTTGCCTTTTTTTAGATTGCGTAATGTTCCTCTTGCTAGACCTAGATATTGTCTCATGCTAAATTGCGGCGTTATTATTCCAGGAATCAAGGGATAAATTACGTTCACCTTGTGCCCTTTTTCTATCAGATGATTAGCGTATTCATATACTACTCTAATTCCGCCAACTGCAGGATGACCAAGAGTTGGCAGGACAAACGTGACCCTCATTTTTTGACCCCCAACTTTTTGTTGTTTACTGTATCAGTTGGATCACCCGTAATAAGCTTCATCATTTATTCGTCTCACTAGCGCGCATGGGTGTTGAGACTGTGTGAAAAAGTCGGGATTGAGCTGACAAAGCAACGATATTGAGTTCCAGACTTGTTCTGCGGTGAGCGGACTGGAGGACTCGCTTGTCGCCTCTAATCGTTTTCTAATAGCTAACTAAGCGAGCTGTGAGGACCTTTGGTCCAAGAAGGTTAAGAACCCTCCTCATATTGTAGGCAAGCATGGTGAAACCTACCTCCCCGACGACCTTCCTCAACCCCTTCAGCAGCAGATAACCCTGGTTGAACGCCCTCTTCATCGTGCCAAACGGATGCTCCACAATATTCTTCCTGGCCTCCAGCTTCCACGGTTGAAGCCTCATCCTTTCCCGCATCTCCTCGATCACGTCCTCGTGCTCCCATCTCCAGACCGCCCTTCCCCTCTTGTTTCTCGTGCATTTTGCCAAAAAGAAAGGACACGAAAAACACGCGCCCGTACGGTAAACCCTCATCGTTTTCCCATTGGCATGATCCAAATAGCCGAACGCAAGCCTCTTGCCTGCCGGACACAGGTACGTGTCCGCGCTTTTGTCGTAGACGAACTTGTCGCTGGAGAACTCCCGAGTTGGAATGCCCGTCTTCTTCACCCAGCCCACTCCGTACCTGCTCTGCTCAGGAACGTAAGGCGTAATGCCATTATCGACGCACTCCTTTATCTCCTTGGCATTAAAGAATCCTTTATCTGCACTTGCATCGATTCTCTTTGCTCCAAGCGTCTCTTTTGCGCTCTTGGCGATAGAACTGAGCTGGCAGTTATCTGCCGGAGCGTTCGTAACGTTATAATCCACTATTAGATGGTTCTTATCATCAACCGCAACGTGGCTATTGTAGCACGGTTCGATCCTGCCGCGGTTTTTCATAAGCCTACTTTCAGAATCAGTCAGGGATATTTCATTCTGTTTGGACTCTTTCAGCTTCCTCAGGAGTTCGGCGTACTCCTCCTTGCATTTCATCATGTTCTTCACCTTCTCTTCGAGGAAGTCCGTATGCTTGGCTTCGCGTTTCTCCTCTTCCCTGTCGGTCTCTTCCATTTCGTTGATGTATCTTGACACCTTCTCATCAATCACTTTAAGCCTGTACGACAGGGTTTTCCGGTTGAAGTTCCTGTCTATGGAGTTTACGGCCTTGAACTTCACCCCGTCTATGGCCACGAACTTCGCCCCGAAGAGGTCCAGACCCATGCAGAGCTTGACGAACTCTTTGAATACATCCTTTATGCAGTCGGCGTTGTCCTTCCTGAAGTCCGCTATGGTCTTGAAGTCCGGAGCAAGCTTCTGCGTGAGCCACATCAGCTCAACGTTTCGGTGGCATTCTCTTTCGAGCTTGCGGCTTGAACGGACCTGGTTTAGGTAGCCATACACGTACAGCTTGAGCAGATCAGAAGGATCGTAGGAAGGTCTTCCAACAAAACTTGGCATGGAATGGTTGAACCCGAGCGCTTTCAGGTCGAGGCTGTCGACGAAGGCGTCGATGAACCTGACCGGATTCTCCTCGTCGACGTATCCATCAAGGGTGTCGGGGAAAAGTATGGTTTGTTTTCTATTGGTACCTCCCACGTGCTCGCTCATTGCTGTTCGCTCCTTTGGCCACCGCTTCTTCCTTCGCGGGGTTCCCATGGTTCGTCGGTTACGACGAGGTAGACGGTTTTGCCCAGGTACTCCTTGGGACAGGTCACTTTTGCTCCGGTTCCGTAGGCCGTGACTTGCCTTTTCATGAAGCCGACGACTCCGACTATCGTGATTTCGGTGATGGGTTTAAAATCTACTTTCTGAGGCATAATATAGCTATAAGACATATCCAATACATATAAAACTTTCATTTCCCAAAAAACGAACATGGTTTTCACACAGTCTCTGTTCCTAAATCTCCCTTTTTGAGTGTAATAAGGCTGAATAGCGTGTCTTACAGCACTCTTTGCGGCTCAAGTCACCGTCACCACCAACAAGCCAAACAAACCCAGAAGAACGAGACACTTCACACACGAATTTAGGAACAAGCATGCGTGCTAGAGGACGAACACTACCGTTTACGTACTTACTACCGACTTCTAAAACTCTTTTATTCTTAAACTCTTCTAGCTTGGTATCATCTATGAACAATTCTAATACCGCTACATCACACATATAGGACACCTATTCCTGCCCATCCCTGCCTCCTATCCTTAACTATCTCGATGTGTTTATATCCATCTTTAATTTCACGCCAGAACCTATTTACTTCACATCCGGTTTCAGGAGGAGGAGGACAAACATTGTGAAAGGCTATTATACCAGCGGGTTTTAGCAGTTTGCTGTACATCTCAAAATCCTTCCTCACGCCCTCATAAGTGTGGTCGCCGTCTATGAAGAGAAAATCTAACAAGTGCCCATCTAGAATTCTACTAATCTCGTGCAAAGTGGCCTCTTTATGCGAATCCATACGAAGGAGAAGAATTTTCTGACCAGGGAAAGCGAAGGACTCGTAGTAAGGTATCTTCAATTCTGAATAACCGCCACCAAAAGGGCCACAGGGTAGATCAACGCTTATTAAGGTCGCGTCGGAAGCCGCTATCCTAGCGAAAAGAAAAAAAGTCCCACCTCTAGCAGTGCCTATCTCTAACATGAACTTCGTTCTATGCTTTACCAGAATCTTAAGAAGCTCCATAATTTCCTCTTTGACTTGAAGAGGCCTTATTCTCCATTGCTTGAAGGGAAAAGCGTCAAAAATGTTAAAGGCTACACCCGCATGATTCTCTACGCTTTTGCATCTGTTCGCTTCCCGCTTTAGCTTAACAACCGCGAACTTAAGGGTTAATATATAGAAAAGACTGCGAATTGTCGTTCTTAGCCTTATACTTCGCGAAATTTTATTGGCAACTCCAAGGATTTTCATGTCTGTCCCGGCTTGTGCTTATGATTTAGGTTAAAACAATAATTTATTAATTATGATGTCTGAAAGATATAATGATTAGTGACTGCAAAATGGAGAGACTCCTCGTCACCGGCGCAAGCGGGCTGTTGGGCAGCAAAATAGTGGAACTTGCCAGAGAAGACTATGAAATCATACCCCTGCACAACACTAAACCACTTCATCCAAACTCGCTAAGACTCGACATCACAGACCAAAACCAAGTATTCAGCCTCTTCAGCAAACTCGAACCAGACATAGTTATCCACACAGCATCTGAAACTAACGTTGACAAGTGCGAAACTGAAAAAGAACATGCGTGGAAGATAAACGTTGAAGGAACACACAACATAACGTCAGGTTGCAACAAAACAGGCGCAAAACTCGCCTACATATCCACAGACTACGTTTTCGATGGCGAAAAAGGGTTCTACATTGAAGAAGACAAGCCAAACCCGATCAACTATTACGGGGTAACAAAACTTAAAGGAGAAAACCAAGTCATCCAGCACTGCAAAAACTACGCTATACTGCGCACAAGCGTTTTGTACGGTTGGCATCCGTGGAAGCAAAACTTCGCCACATGGGTAATAAACGAACTCAAGCAAAACAAGGAGATCACAGTCGTCGAAGATCACTACAACACACCAACCCTGGCAGACAACTTGGCAGAAATGGCCATCGAAGCCATACTAAAAGACCTGCAAGGAGTCTATCATGCCTGTGGAAGCGAAAGAATAGGTCGTTACGAATTCGCCAGACAAATAGCCAGAGCATTTGACCTAAATCAAAATCTGATAAGACCAATAAAAATGGAACAACTGACCGCCTGGATTGCAAAAAGACCAAGAGATTCATCCCTAAACACAAATAAGATACGAAGCCAACTAGAAGCAAAACCATTAAACATAACAGAAGGATTAGATAGAATGAAGAAAGAGGCAGAAACGTGAAAAAGGGGTGAGCATACAAAGTTCCAAATGTATCATTTAAAGATTTTAG
>Ga0315274_10012165_pt1 | contig 12294 bp, 10 predicted proteins | sample YL17G02_20_MG_FD_203700 | JGI IMG/M metagenome (GOLD analysis project Ga0315274, IMG submission 203700) | Sediment microbial communities from Yellowstone Lake, YNP, Wyoming, USA - YL17G02_20 | ecosystem: Environmental > Aquatic > Freshwater > Lake > Sediment | place: USA: Wyoming | collected... | reverse complement strand
GCAGATCGTGGCAGTGATGCGGCAAAACTCTCGATCTGCCAATGATCTATGAGTAAGGAGTGCGAGAAAAGAACGATGAACTTTTGACACTACGTGATTCCGCGAAGGGAGAGAGAGCATGGCTCCACATCCGCGTCGCCCGGGTTTTCTGTGCATTTGTGGTGTAGTCGCAACCCTGATTTGTGTAAATGTGGTGTATGCGGCGGAGGATGCCCGCATTCGCATTGAGACGCTCACCTACAAGAAAGTCGGCAACCTCGAGATCAAGGCGGATTTGCACCGGGCGGGCGATAGGCCCTCCGACCGGTTGTCGTGTGGATTCACGGCGGTGCGCTCATCACCGGCCATCGGGAAGGGATGGACGGGCGAGTTCGAAGCATGTTGCTGAACGACGGCTACGCCGTGGTTTCGATTGATTACCGGCTTGCCCCGGAAACTCCGTTGCCGAAGATCATCGAGGACGTGGAAGATGCCTTCCGTTGGCTGAGGCAGGAAGGCAGAGAAAAATGGCGCGTGGATGCCAGCAGGATCGCCGTCATGGGCGGCTCGGCGGGCGGCTATCTCACACTCGTGACCGGTTACCGCGTAATGCCGCGGCCCGCGGTTCTCGTGTCCTTCTGGGGATACGGGGATCTGGTTGGAGACTGGTACAGCCAGCCCAGCGTGCAGCCGCGCCATCAGCGCGTCAAGCTGACGCAGGAGAAAGCGTACGCGCAGGTCAGCGGTCCGCCCATCGCCGATTCGCGCGACCGCAAGGGCGACGGAGGGGCGTTCTATCAGTTCTGTCGCCAGCAGGGGCTTTGGCCGAAAGCCGTGTCCGGCTGGGATCCGCATCGGGAAACGGCAAAGTTTTATCCCTACATGCCTGTGCGGAATGTGACCGCCGAGTATCCGCCGACGCTGCTGATTCATGGAACGAAGGACACGGATGTGCCTTACGAGCAGTCGGTGATGATGGCCGAACAGCTGAACAAACACGGCGTAGAGCATGAGCTCATAACGATTCCCGGCGGCGAGCATGGATTGGGCGGAGGCGATCCCAAACGCATTGATGCCGCATATCAATCGGCGCTGGAGTTTGTGAAACGCCACAGCAAAGGGAAAACGCATGAGTGAGATCCGAATAGCAGCGATAATGGCCGCATTGGCGGCGGCAGTCGTGATCGCCGCGCCACCTGCGGCCGGAGAGGGCCGGAACGGCGAGACAGTGTCCCGGATCAGGATTCGCAGCTACCCCCAGACCGACAGTGAAAAGGCGGCCTATACGGTCCGCATTGATTCGCCCTGGGAAAACGGTGGGTATCTGCACGTGAACTTCCCGGAGCATCTGGAGTATGGCCCGGTGGGTTACACGATCACGCGCTATAGCGACCCCCGGCCACCGGCATGGCAGGTGGAGCAGGAGGGCAAATTCGCTCACTACGAAGTCGCCAGTATTCCCGGCCGCGGAGTGGAGGGCGTGAGAGTTGAGGCGGCGGCCCGGGTCATCGAGCCGGATCGCGTGCGGATGACACTCGCGATCATCAACCACTCGGACAAGACGCTGCACGACATCAAACCGCTCCTGTGCTTTCAGTACAAGGGACTGGCCGGATTCTCTCGGAGCAACGATGAGAATTTCAAGTACACATACGTGGTCTTTGACGGACAGCTCACGGCGCTAGCCGACCTCTCGACGACAAAGTCGGATGCCACCGCGAAGGCCGCGCCGGTCAAGGGCGTCAGGCCTTACCGGTTTGATTTCGCCAAGAAACGTGGCGGCTACATTGACAAGCCGCTGGACCTGGGGCTCTCGGTAATCACGTCGAAAGACGGCGCCCGCGCGGTGATCCTGTACGCCCCTGTGGGTGAGAGCGTTTTGTCGAACCTGTACATTCCCTGCCTGCACGCCGATCCGTATTTTGGCCATGTTCAGCCGGGCGAAAGCAAAGAACGAAACGTCGAGGTGACATTTGCCGGGCCAGACTGGCGGCGGGCAGTCGAAAGCATCGTCAAGAGACACGCGAAATGAAGGGTGGCCGGAATGGACGGGGCGGGCGATCTAGACGCGGCGGGTCCGCCGGCCTCCCGCGCCGAAGCCGCCTGCCCCGCAGCCGCCATCGCCCCCGAATCCAGAACAACCAAGCCGGCCACGGCGAGCATTGCGACACAAGACCCGGTTACTTCACGAGATTTCATTTCAGACTCCTTTCACTGTTTGAATGCACGAGGATTGAGGGTTGAAAGAAACCCTCCTGCTTTGCTTCGTGCGCGAGACCTGCTTCTTTCGCGTGAAGGGCCTGATAGGTCGTTTTCCCGCCCTGCGGTACTCTCCCTCGATTCGCAACAGGACACCCATGGCGTTTGACAGAGCGGCCCGAAATTCGCGACCTATTTCTTTGGGGGAAATTCCAGGAGCAAATGATGGCAACGAAAACCGGTTGTCCGGCCTTCTCCAAATAGACCCTTGCGCTGGTGATCGGAGTAACGATGCTGTCTTGTCCTGAATGCAGCAACCAGGAGCAGCTTGGAGTTCAGGCTCTTGGCAATGGCATCAAAAGTCACCGTGGGACACCCGGAAAGCAGATAGCCCAACATGGCGGCTTCGGAGGAATAGGTTGAGTAGCGTCCGGTCAAGAAACTGTCGGTCATCTTGCGGCAATATTTGCTCACGGCGCCGTCCGTGCGGATAACTCTAGCCTCAATCGTGAAGTGAGAACGCACGTTGCCGCCGATCATCCGGAACGCCAGGTCGCATTGCGGTTGACGGCCTGTGTCCTTCGCCTGTTCTCCTTCGGACCATTGATGCAAAATGACGAATGCCGAAAAGGGATCGGATGCGCGCATGAAGTCCTGGATTCGGCAGTAAAGGGCTTTCGTGATCTCATCCTCCAGATGGGCGTTATTCACACTCACCGCGAAGCCATCGTCTTTCAACAAGCGATCATAGCCGCCCCAGACAAACCCGAGCATCACCTCAATGGCGTCGGCGCGCAGTCTTCGTGCGACAATGACGAAGTCTATGGGAACTGGGTAATTGGCTTGGATTGGAGAGAGGCGGTCAGCCACGCTACGCCTCCCTTGCAGAGTCCACTGGCAATCCGAACTTCATGATATCGGCAACGACGTTATCCGCGTCGCGCAGAGCTGCCGAGCGGGTCCAATAGCGCCCTTGGTTGGGCTTGATGAGAAAAACCGTAGGGACGTTGTAGCGTTTTCGGCCTTCCTGCACGAGCAGGCTTTGATAAATGCGCGAAACGCGCTGGTAGTAAATCACTTCGGTTAGGAGTGCGTCATTTTTCGATTGTTCATCTTGTATGCACCGTTTCAGGACGTTCAGCAAGTCGCCGTCGGTCACGTCTTCATAACGAATGCGCTCGGACCGGTTCCAGTCGAGGTGCACAGCTACCATGCAAAACGGCGACCCGCCAGGATTAGGTGGACGAAAGACAGTGGCGCACATATTCTTCTTGGGACCGAACGTCGACTCGAGCACTCGGAGGAACCAATAAGAAAATGTCCGTAGGGCATCCTTCGATGAAGCAGAGGCAGTTAAAGCGGACTGATATCCCGGACTTGGGCGTCCTCGTTTATAGCCCGGAAGGATTATGCGGGAGAAATCTCTAACAAGCCACTGCTCAACGGTGTTGAGTCCGTAAAGCTCATAGACCAAGCCATCAAGTTGCTTTTGAGACATTCGCTGCACAGAGGACAGAATAATCCTGTTACCTAATGGGATTGGCAAACTGCGCAGGTCTTTATCTCTCATCGATGGCCGATACCAAGCAAGTCTGCCGGAGGATAAATGGAAGAAATACACTGCGAACAAACTCCTTGAGCATGCCACAAAGGTAGCCAGCTGTTCCTCGGTCTGAGCCTGAACTCCCGAAAATGATTGTGAGAACAACAAATGGCTATAATTATCGGGGCGTACTGTTACAACTTTGAACCGCTCCTCAGAAGTTGTCCATGACTTTTTCACTATGGCGCAAGGGAGTCGGAAGACCTCCATTCTCTTCTGTCGGTAGAACTTCGGATTCGTATTCGTTGGGTACTCTGAAGCCAACGTGAATGGACGAAGCGCATCCCATAGTTCATGACTTTCCAGTACTGGATAGCCGATTCTATCTGGATATTCCTGCGCTGATTGTTCGCGGCGCTCAAACCCTCGTTCATTTGAGAAGACTCTCTCTTCCATGTACGCTCCCAAGCTAGCGAACTTGCTTCTGAGAGATACGATTAGGCTCAAATCTCTCCTACCCCCCCACGATAGTGCCGGCCAAACGATGGGTTCTTGGGCGGCTTCGTCGGGCCAAACCCAGTTCAGGTCTTGTTCGTCTATGACGACGCGGACCTGTTCTTCGCCTGTGTGCGTTCGTTTGGGAGTCCAGTAGGCGATGGCGTTGCCGTCGGGAGGAATGGGGCGCATGTTTATGATGCAGGCGGGGCCGACGGCATCTGCGAAGAGTCCAGCGAAACGCAATGCGGAGAGGTTAACGACTTCGTCGACCTTGAAACGTGTGAAGAACTTTTCGCGGAACTCCTTCGCTGTCGGGCTGACGTTGAAAAGCAGAGAACCCGCCGGCTGAATCATGCAGATACGCCCGTCAGATTTGCAGAGCCGGGCCGCCTTGACGAGAAAGAGTGTGCCGGTCTGTTTGTCGGCAAGAGGCCAGGGACCGTCCTTTTCCTTCCGCGCCCACTCCTCAGCCTTCTCTCTCTCTGCGAGCGCACGCCGCCCCTCTTCAGTCTTCTTATCAGGAAGGTCCCCCCAAGGGGCGTTGCCAATGACGAAGTCGTATCGCTCGGCGTCGTCTCGCGTGCGGATTCCTTCGACATTTTCGGAGAAGAAGCCGGCATCTTGAATCCTCTCCCCGCGCAAGCGAGGGAATAAGCCATCCCTATCCCAATATTCTCTTGGATCTATTTCATCGCACATGGCAAGGTAGAGGCTGAAGGAGGCGACCCAAACGGCGTTCGGATTAATGTCCACACCGAAGAGGTTCTTCTTGAGAAGGTCCCGAAGTAATTCAACGCTTGGGTTCGCGTTTTGGCCATTGGCGTTTCGCCAGCGCTGGACGAGGCGCTGGAAGGCCTTTACGAGGAAGACGGCCGAGCCGCAGCAGGGATCGAGTACCTTAAGGTCCCATTCGGTTCCGCTCCAGGGCAGGACCTTGTCGAGCATGAAGTCAACAACGAAAGGGCGTGTGTAGTGCTCACCGACACCTTTCTCACCATCCTTTCGCTTTGTAACGAATTCCTCATATATGCTGCTGATGAATTCGAGCGGAATCGTGTCGAACGAATAGTGCTGCCAGAGAAGATACTGTCCCTTCTCCATTTCCAATTGACCGGTGACAAATTCGGCCAGCGTGTCGAGGTGGGATTTTTTAACCTGGCGTTCTTCGGCGGTGAAACTGCTCGGAAAGAGATCACCGTTGAAGCGACCGTTCAGCCACTTGAAAAGGGCGAAGGTATCGCCCTTGTGCCGAAGAATGGAAGGCAGGTCGGCGTGCGATTGTGAGAGAATTCCCTGCTCTCGTAGGGATGTCAGTTTCGCCGCGTCCAGTGCTGCTTGTCCCCGCGTGTCTTTTCGGTCCATCAGAAACTGAACGAAAATGACGCGTGCAAGCAAGTCGTGCGTGATGTTCTCATCAAGGTCATCGGTCATCAGTATGTCGCGGACGTACCGAAGGTTCTGGAGCAGAAGGACATCAGCCGCCTCGTCGCGTCTGAAACGGTGGGAGTTCCGAGCCAGAAACTGGCCTGATGCCAGTTGGACCCAGTGGAGCGTGTCGGCGAGACAGGAAAGGTCAGGCGTTCCATTGATTTCACAGACTGGGCCCACGGTCTCCTTGGGAAATTCGCCGGTGTCCTTATCTGGCCTTTCGTAGCAGCTCCATGCACGGATCAGGTGTGGCTCTAAGGTTATAAGAAGCGGTGTCCGGCAGAAATTCCAAGCAAGTTTCCGCGTTTGTTTCAGATGTGGTGGAGACAGGGCTTGTTTGAAATCGCAAACAAGCGCAATGGGCGCGTCTGAGGCGTCGGAACTTGGATTCCCCATCAAGACGCCCACACGAACCTGATCCCTCCCCATCTCGCGAGCCAGTGGCGCCTCAATCTTGAGCCGCGCCAACCGTTGATAAGCAGCGGGGCCCCCGCCGGGAGGATTGAGCACTCGCTGAGGCTCAGGCCACTGAAGTTGATTGTGAAGTTCTTGCAGAGTCGGGGTTGCCATGCTTCCAGAACCCTCGTTCCGATCGTTGGCGGATACTATTTCGGACACCAAATTCCGGGACGGTCACATAGACTCCCGCCCAAGCGCCTCTCGCGATTTCACGGCGCATGGTGCTCTAACGCGGTTCGAACCGTCAAAGGTTTTCTTTCTGGCTGGGCCGCTCCTTTCCTTGGTGGGTCCGGCTTGCATCGTTCCTCGATTACGGGGTCGGAACAATGTTTCGGATTCGGCGCAAGTGTCGCGTGCCGGTGAAGTAGATATCGTTGCCGGCGAAGGGGGGCTTGCCGGGAGGATCAATCCTGCCCACGACGTGGACGCTCGCGTCTTTCGGGTGAATGCGTACCAACACGTTCTTCAGAAAAACCCACACGACGCCGTCGTGGCCGCCGCCGGCTTCTCTGAAATATCGGCCGACGCGCGAGGCGGTGCGCCCGGATTCGCCTTCTCCCAAGACTTACTCGATCGCGTGCGTCGTGCAGAATGCGCCTCGCTACGGGATTGACTCCCGCCTGGCTGCTGCGCCGCCCGGCGCAATCGCCCAGTGCGGCTCGCGAGCCATCACGTCGCGGTGGCCGGGCAGGAGGGCTTCGAGGGCCGCCAGCGCCTCGCGCGCGTTCGCAAAGCCTGAGTCCACGCCGCAGACGAGCGCCGCCCGCGCCGAGTAGGCGTAACTGTTGCCGTAGTTGGGCACGTCAGGCTTGCTGAGACGGGCATTTTCGCGGCCGAGGGTTTTCCAGTCGTCATACACGGCGGGCTTGCCGTCGGGGCCTTGTTCGCCGACGACCAGCCGGTATGGCATGGCCAGGCGCGGGTCAAAATCCGGAGCGTGGATCAGTGTGCCCACCCGGAGGCGCAGAAGGAAATCGCGCGGCTGCCCGGCGTCGGCCCAGCCCAATTCGACCAGGTGATGCAGACTCCACAGCAGGTAGTCTTCCTCCCAGGGCGCCGTGATGATCCATCGCGGGTTGGCCGGGTTCTGGATTCGCGCGTCCTGGGTGGTGCGAAGTCCCCACGCGCCGATTTTGTTGAACTCCGGCGGCCCGTACATCGCCCGAATGCGATGGGCGATGTTGTTGCGCACCTTCTCGTCGAAGCAGGCCGCTTCGGGATCGCCGTCTGAAGCGATCCAGGCGGCGTCGGCCATGTTGCGCAGGCCCCAGGCGTCGCCTCGAATCTGGCCGGCGAGAATGCCTCGCTCGTTTTGCCGCGGGTGAGGCCAGCTATCCAGCAGGCAGTAGTTGGCCCAGAAATAGGCTTCTTCCAGATAGTAGTAATCGCCGGTTGCCAGATAGGGCACATAAGCCAGCGAAGGCTGGTGGGCCAGGTCGGGCGTCAGCCGCTGCTGCTTGGGGTCAGGCGCGTGGCGCGGCGGTTTCCATCGCGGGCGGTCCTTGCCGCGCTCGTCCAGCCAGAACTCCGGTCGCTGGTCAATCGTCAGGACTCGGCCGGTCGCGCGAGCGCGGACGTGAATCGGCCAGGACCCGGCCAGCTCGCCCGCGGCCAGCACGAACGCCTTCGCCCGCGGGTCCATCGTGAGCAGATAGCGGGCGGCCCACAGCGGATAGGGGGCGATCTCGGGCCGGCCGCCGGTCGTCGGCATGTAAGCCGTCAGCGGGCCGCGACCCATGATGTCCCAGTCCGAACCTTCCATGGCAAAAGGGTCACGCCGCCCGACCATTGGCGGGCTTGGCAGTGTGCGGTCGTAGTTGGGAACCGCGCCAGTAGAGGCCAGGTATCCCAGGTCGTGCGCGATGTGAACCGGCGGTTCCCCCTCGCCCCACCAGAATACCTTGCGCCATCGCGACAAGGGGCGATGATCAACGGCCTGCCGACCGAAGACCTCGCGACCACCCACGGTCACCGCCACGTCGTAACGGATGTTGCCCGCCCAGGTGTCCCAGCAGTTTTCCAGGGCGACCGAGACGCGCACGTGCGACATCCCACGACAGGCCCTCACCTGAAAGCGGACGCAAAGGTCATCGTCCGGGTTGCCGCGCTCATCCTCCGGCGGGGCCGCAAGGAGCCACTCGGTGGCCACCGGGCCCTGGAGCCACACCGCCGCCTTCTCGCCCGCGCGTTCAAGGAGATTCCGGGCACTAACGGTGCGGACCGCGCCGTCGGGAAAGCGCAACGTGACGACGGCATCGAAGCCTTTCTTCAACAAGTCGGCCGTCGTAACTGCCGCATCGCGGGCTGCAATGTCGTCGCCCGGCTGCAGTTCCAAGCTCAGTTTCTGTTCCGGGGCCATTCCGTCGAGCACAGCCGAGATTACCGCGAACCGTATGGAGCCGTCCTCGTATCGGCGCTTGACATCTACTTGGGCGGGCAGCGTGCGACCCTCCACGGAAACGCGCACGGCCTGAGGGAACTGTCCCTTCCGAAACGCTTGGCCAAACATGATGGGAACGGCTTGCAGCGGCCTGGCGCCGAGGTTTGAGACAATCACATTCACGGTGGGAGGACCATCCCCGGAAGGCGGGAGACCCGCGCTGGCAAGTGTGACGAGCCCCCACGCCAGGATCCCAGACAGGCATCGCCACGCCACGCGTCTCTTGAGGGAACGTCGCATGGGCACAGCGGAGTTCGCAGGTTGACATGCGGTCGAGCGATTACCTCGTTGGCGGTTCATAGCCGTCGCACCTCCACCATGCGTTCGTCATTCATTGGGCGCGGCATCCGGGCGCAGCGCGCAGCAACTGAAATCGGTGATCGTGAAGACGACGCGCCGCGTCTCGTCGAGCCGGTACTCGAACGGGAGCACGCCGCGTCCCCGTCAGATAGTAGCGGTCGCCCACACGGAGGATATAAGCGTCGCGAATCCAGTCCGGGCCGTCCGCCGCCGGATTCTTCCAGGCAGAGGTTACGAGCGCCGGCAGCGTCTTGGTTGCCGCCGCTGTACCCGCCGCGAGCCAACGCGATGAAGCCAACGCTCCACCTGCGGCGCCAAGTGCACGTAGAAAACCGCGTCGCTTCATCCCTCCAACCCTCATTTCGGATTCTTGGCCGGGGGATCTTTGCGGCGCGGCTTCTTGGGTCTTTCTTTTCGCCGCTCCTCCTTGGTGCCGGCGGCTTGGAACGACGGCTGGACTCCCTCAATGACCGGCAGCGGCGGCATGTCTTTTTGCCAGGCGTCCAATTGCGCTTTGAGTTCCTCGACGACCCTGGCGTGCGCCGGGACGTTGATCAAATCGTGTTCTTCTTTCGAGTCTTTCGTCAGATCGTAAAGTTCATACTCTCCCTCGCCTTTTCGGACGCCTTTGGAGACATTCTTGATCAGCTTATACTGCGGGGTGCGGACCATCATGCTGCCCCGTTCTGCAAAGGCGCGGTTTTTCCAATTGGTCTCCCTGCCGGACACGAGGCGCACGAGGCTCTTGCCCTGGATGCCCTCCGACGGCAGTGGTTGGCCGATCATCTCGAACAGCGTCGGCATCACATCAATGTTCTCGACAATCTCGCGAATGACTTTACCTCGATTGAATTGCGCCGCAAACGGGCCGGCGTTCGGCGCCTGGATCATCAGCGGAATCCGGCTCGAGCCGTCATACATCACGCCTTTGAACCACCGGCCCAGGTCGCCCAGCATGTTGCCGTGGTCGGCGGTAAAGAGAATGATTGTGTTATCCACCAGCCCCGCCGCCTCCACCTGTTTGAGCAGCCGGCCGACCTCATCATCTACCATCTTGACCGTGGCATAGTAGGAGGCGGTCATCGCCCGGACGATCTCCTCGTTGTCAATCGTGTGGCGGCCCGCTTTTCCGCCGCCTCCGGCTTCAATTTCTCTCGGACGGTCCTTCTTGATCTTCTCTGGAATCGCGGGCACCGGCATCTCCTTGGGATCGAACATGGACCAATACGGATCAGGCAGATGCGACGGGCTGTGAGGATCGAGATAGCTCACAAACAGGAAGAACGGTTTCTCCTGGTTGCGCACGCGCAGGAAGTCGAGCGCGCGATCGGTGATCCAGAAGGTCTGATAGTCCTCTTTGGGATAAGCCAGCTTGCCCAAATCGCGGCCCAGCGGATCGTTGGGGAAAGGCTGAGAACCGGGAGCGAGACCCCGGCCTTTGAGGTCAGGATGTTCTCGGGCCAGGTCTTCGGGCCACCGCGGCAGCTTGCCAGGGCCTTCATTGGCAAAAGACCAAAAGTAGTCGAAACCGTAGTCCAGATTGGACGGGATGAAGTGAAGTTTGCCGCTGATAGCTGTTTCATAGCCGCAGTGCTTAAGGATTGCCGGCAGGAGGATTTGTCCCTCCCGCAGCGGCGTCTGGTTGTCGGTGGAGCCGTGGACGTGCGCATAGCGGCTGGTGAAAAAGTTGTAGCGCGAAGGCGTGCAGATTGGGGCACAAGTGTAAGCGGTGGCGAAACGCGTGCCCTGTTGCGCCAGCCGGTCGAGATTCGGCGTCTTCACGATTGGATTGCCGGCGCAACTCATGGCGTTCCACCGCATTTCGTCCACCATGATGAACAGAATGTTTGGACGGGATGATGGGCTTCCCTGTGCGGCGCCTGCGCGCAACCACTGCGGCAGACCAATCGTGCCAGCGAAGGCACCGGCTGCTTTCAAGAAGTCCCGTCGTGGAATCATGTTGTTCAAGGTTTCGACCCTCCTTCGATGGATTCTGTTCCGGCGCGTTGACCCTGCTTGGACTCCTGCGTTCACGGTCTCCCGGCCAGAAACCATGAGTGAATGGCTTACCTCGGTTCGGCCAGTTGTTTCAGCAATGCTTTCATTTCTTCGACCGTTTTCGCCTGGGCCGGATCGCCGGCGATGTTCTTCGTTTCGACCGGATCATTCTGCATGTCAATGAGCATGGAGCCGCCCGTGGGTCCCTGCCATTCGGCATAACGCCAGCGGTCGGTGCGGACAGCGCGGGCGGGGGTCCTGGCATTGCCACAGACGCTGTAGGCCGGGTAATTCCAGGCGGCCTTCGGGTCGCTCAGCAGAGGCACCAGGCTGTGGCCTTCAAGGCCCTGGGGCATCGGCAGACCGCACAACTCAACAAGAGTGGGATAGATGTCCAGCGATTGCACCATGCGCATGCAGGGCCTTCCGTTGCCCCCGGCGCCCGGAACCACAACGATGAGCGGGATGCGCGCGCCCTCTTCATAGAGTGAACCGTGCTTGGCCCATTTGCCCATTTCACCCAGATGGTAGCCGTTGTCGCCCCAGAAAACGATGATCGTCCGCTCGCGCAATCCGAGCCGATCGAGCGCGGCCATCACGCGGCCCAGGTTGAAATCCATCCACGAGATCGAAGCCCAGTAGGCGCGGATCATTTCGCGCGCCGCTTCGGGCGTGGCGTTGCGCTTGATGAAGAGATCGTAGTTCGGGACCAGCGAGGCCTCGGGAAACCCCGGCGGAACGGTTGGCCGCGGTGCAAAGTTGGGCGGCAGCTGAATTCCCGCCGGATCGTACAGATCGAAGAACCGCTTCGGCGCGGTGGGCGCACTATGAGGCTTGAGAAAACCGCACCCGATGAAGAAGGCCTCGTCCTTGTGCTTTTCGAGCAACAAAATGGCGTTCGAGGCGATCCGCCACTCGGAGTGCGACTCCTCGTTGCCCTCCAGCACCACAATCCGATCGGACACCCGCGCGTACTCCTTGGGATCGCGCTGCCTCTTGGCCGGCACGCCCTGTTTGCCAGCCTTGTTCATGCGCTGGCTCGGAGCCGCGCCCGCCGCGCCTCCGCCGGCTTCGCTCCACGAGGCGGGATCTTCGAGACCGCCGTGAAATATCTTGCCGCTGTATGCCGTCATGTAGCCATTGTTCTTGAAATACTGCGGCAGCGTGACCCATTCGGGATGCGCCTGGCGAAAGTGCAGGCTGTTGTCAAACACACCGGTGCGGTCCGGCTGCCGGCCCGTCAGGATTGAGGTGCGCGAAGGATTGCAGAGCGGATACTGGCAGTAGGCGTGATCGAAGCGCACGCCGGCGGCAGCCAGCGCATCAATATTCGGCGACCTAACCGGCACGCCATAGCAGCCGAGTTCCGGCCGCAGATCGTCGGACATAAAAAAGAGGCTCTTTGAAAGAATCTGTGGGTAAGAAAGCAGCATCTTCTCGGCCTCACGTG
>Ga0315274_10012163_pt1 | contig 12294 bp, 9 predicted proteins | sample YL17G02_20_MG_FD_203700 | JGI IMG/M metagenome (GOLD analysis project Ga0315274, IMG submission 203700) | Sediment microbial communities from Yellowstone Lake, YNP, Wyoming, USA - YL17G02_20 | ecosystem: Environmental > Aquatic > Freshwater > Lake > Sediment | place: USA: Wyoming | collected... | reverse complement strand
CGCAAGACCAACTCCTCCTTGCCCATGCCGACCACTTGAGTGTATAATGTGCACGCTAGCGTCGCTTCGCTCCGACTGGTGGACGACATGCCCGGAACTCGTGGACGGCTTCATCGGAATACGCAGCCCAGTTCCTGCTCCTTTCGCCAATGCTCTTCGAACTCGGCCGGGGTGAGGTAGCCCAGTGAAGAATGGATACGTCTGATACCGTAGAGGGTAATGCTACACCTGCCTTTTCTGAACCATCAGAACACCGGCGACCTGGTCTTGGGACGCCTGGGGAGATTTCCCATCTCACGGCTTTTCCGTGTGACCGCATCAGCCCGTACCGCTCACACGTATGTCATCGGCATGTCGGGCAAAGGCAAGTCCAAGCTGCTGGAGTACTGCCTCTATCAGGACATTGCCGCCGGACGAGGTTGCGGCTTGATCGACCCGCACTCCCTTCTGGTAGATGACCTGCTCCGGCTGCTTGTCACCCGCAATGTTCTTGCCGATTCTGACATCCGCCACCGGCTGATCTACGTTGACCCGGCCCGCACAGACTACGTCGTCCCCTTCAACGTGCTGGCACTCCCGCGTTTGATAGCCAGTCTCCCGCAGTAGGGTGTTGCTATCACTCCTCCACCTGGAGGGTAGGGAATGAAGCTGTGACGCCCCGCCTTGTAGCGCGCAGGTATTAGGGAGTGTAGCTCTTGATGACGAAGGGCAAGAAAACCAGATGCTCCTCTCCAACCCTAATTTTCCCGTCCTGGGCAGTAGAAGAAATTTCATTCGCCTCGGCATCTGCTAATTTGAGATTCTCTATGCTAATCGCTGAACTTCCTTCAGCTATTGCCCTAAGAGTGACAGTTACTAATGTTCCTGTGCCTGACACAGTCTCTCCCGGGGTAGTCCGTGCCGCCGCTATATCCTCGATAATTCCAGGCGTAGATGTATCTAGTGGAACCCAGTAGTCGGCACCCAGAAATGGTCCTGGCTCCCAAGAAACATACTCTAAGACCAGGGGATCGTATGTCAGGTCAAGCTGAAATCCATATAGATCCGATACCTCTATGACCTGGATTCCTACCTTAGCCTCATCCCCCATACTTATGGTTTGTGTCTCAGGTAACATCCTTACCGTGGTGACTTGCGCTGATGTCCGCTCTGAGGAGGAGGGGAGACTAAGGACTTCACAAGTGTCGCCAAAATGACTGCCTACTAGAACCAAATCGAAGATGTCAATTTTCCCGTCACCATTTCCATCAGCTCTTGGATCAACGCCAGGATCATCACGATCTTTGCCAAAATTACCACCGACAATGACCAAATCGAAAATATCTACAACACAATCCCCATTGAGATCCCCTGAGATAGTCACCACCACAACAAACGAGGGCATCGAATGTCCGTTTAAGTTAACGTCGGGCCATTTACCACCGGTATCTTGTATCTCAATGTCATCTACCCGCCATGTGCCCGCGTGGTCTGCCCAAGCATCTCCAACAGCAGTGAAAGACTTTGAGCTACCCTCTCCAATGTTCTGAGGTGAAGCCCAAGCTTTCCACAGCTCTCCCTTTGCAGTAGTGGCCCTGACAAAGACCTCGTTGATGTCTAGAGTACTACCACCGGAGTTTCTGATAGTGAAGTTCAGGTACACCTTCTGTCCGCCTACTACAGGATTAGGATGCACCAACACGTCACTGACAAGGACAGGATCAGGGCCTTTGTGGTGGATGAACTCATCGGTTTCTTCTACGAAGAGGCCGGATCTATAGTGTGTATTGCATGGATCATCGATGTATCCTTGTTCAGAAATGTCGAATGTCCCATCCGGATTGACTTTTTCCACGTAAGCTACATGTCCGCGCGAATCTAGCGTCTCATGATGTCCGTATTGGAAGACAGCGATATCACCTGCTGAGGGGGTTGCGTCTACCGGATAACTTGCTTCTGTTGCTTGTACACCCCACTCAGCTGCATTTCCGGTGCAGATCCCAATAAGATCGGGGCGTCTTTCCCAGGCGTAGTCAGTACACCAACAATCCTGGGCGAGAGTGATGTTGATTAGTTTGCTGCTCACTGTGCTTAACAGGCTGACAAGCCCTGTAGCAATGACGAGTATAACTACCCATCGTACAGGAGGTTTCTTTCTGCTTTCCATATGTACCTCTTCTAGTAGGCCGTAGCCTAAATCATGCGAGGAATTGACTTCTGTGGTAGAATTCACGCTGCACATCACTCACAAAGAAGGATGCCCATCAAGTAGCAGAACCATGATGGCTGGCAGGACAATCACCCTACACAACCTCTGCCATCGCGGACAAACAGACACCCGCTGCACCTCGACGGTGAGCGGGCTCTGTGGTACTTCAACGTTTACCGCCAAGGCGCTCTTATTGCCTCGGCTAACTTGGTCGGACGCATATAGTATATTCTATCCTGACTAGAAGTCAAACTTCGAAGCAATGCTACCTAAGAAACCCCGCCAGCCACTGGCGGGGCCTCGCTGTCTCTGCACAATCAGCGCCGCCGCCTGCCAGAGGTAGCTGCTGCAAATGCAACGGAACCGCCCAAAAGCTGGCTCTGGTGAGTTGTGCCATCGATACGTCACTTGAGCTCACCTCCCGTTTTTGATATGGTAGGAGGTAGTGCTGTCCCTGCCCTTTCTGCCGCACCAGAACCCTTGCGACCTGGTTTTGGGTCGTCTGTGGAGATTTCCCATCTCACCGGTTTTCCGCGTGACTGCTTCAGCACGCACCGCCCATATGTATGTCATCGGTATGTCGGGCAAAGGCAAGTCCAAGCTCCTGGAATACTGCCTCTACCAGGACATCGCCGCCGGGCGAGGTTGCGGCTTGATTGACCCCCACTCGCTCCTGGTGGACGACCTGCTCCGGTTGCTTGTCAGCCGCGGCACCCTTTGTGACCCCAACATCCGCAACCGGCTGATCTACGTTGACCCGGCCCGCACGGACTACGTCATCCCCTTCAACGTGCTGGCAACCCAGGCCGAACACCCGTATGACATTGCCGCATCAGTGCTGGAAGCCTTCCGGCGGACCTGGCCGGAGTGTTTGAGTTAAGCGCCCCACTTCTCCAACGTGGTGACCGCGGCGCTGATCGTACTGATCGAAAACGGCCTGACCCTGATGCACATGCCGCGCCTGCTCACCAACCCCGAATTTCGGGAACAGTGTCTGGAGCGGGTGACCGACAGCAGTATCGTGGAGTTCTTCCACGACCGCTACGACCAATGGGGTAGGGAACCGCTCCTGCTGCGAGAGAGTACGCTGAACAAGATCGGCGCTTTCAGCCTCAACCCCAGGCTCAAACTGATGCTGGGCCAAAAGGCCAACCACCTGGACTTCCGGGCGATCATGGATCAAGGCAAGATCCTGCTTTTGGATCTGGGGCACTCGGATGGTGAGACCAACCGGCTGATCGGCAGCCTGGTGGTCACCGGATTGGAGCTGGCGATGCGGCGGCGACGGAACCACAAGCTGTGGAACCTGACCATTGACGAGTTTGCCGGGTACGTGGCCAACGAGGGATCGGTCAAGACCCTGGCCCACGTCTTTTCCGAGGGGCGCAAGTTCAGGATGAGCATGACGGTGGCCCACCAGGACCTGTCCCAGCTCACCCCCCGGATGCTGGGGGCGCTGTCCAACGTGCAGACCAAGGTCATCTTTGGCATTGGCCGTCACGACGCCGAGTACTTCGCCAAGCTGATCGGCCGCGTGGACGCTGAAGCGGTCAAGCGAGACCCCAAGACGGAAAACCAGCACGAGTTGTTTTCCCCTCTTTCTGAGCAATGGGAACAATGGGTGGACCGGTTGCGCTTCCAGCCGGCTCGCCAGGCGACCGTGGCCAGCCAGGATGGCCGGGGGGTATCATTGAGAACGCAGCATCGGCTGGTGCTACGCCTGCGGCTCATTAGGCGCTATAGAAAGCGGGCTACCTGGCGTTCTTCCCGCACCCCGAACGCCCTGCGCATGCTCGCGGTCGTGGGCCAGGTAGGTGCTGAGCCACTCGTAGGCCGTGCCCTCTGGGCCCCAGGGAAAGGGGAACGCCCGCGCCAGGTCCGCCTGGCTCATCCCGTCCAGGATCTCCACCAGCGACGCGCGTACCGCGTGCAGGTCGGCCCACACCGCCTCCCACGGCTGGTCGCGACGGGCCTCGTAGTGAGCCCGGTTCCAGGCCTCAATGTCCTCGACGTGCCCGACTCGGGGCGGCTGGCCGGCAGCCATGTCGCGCAGCCCCTCCACGCCCACCCTCTCCCAGTCGGTAACGTGGGCCAGGACGTCTTTGGACCCACTTACCCAAATTGACGTACGTCCTGCCCTTCACGCTGGCCGATTGTGCCCCACCCCAGCCGCCTGTGCAAGTTGGTGCCGGGGTGACGGCGCAATGACCCCTCTGACACCGGCGCTTCCCCCTACGTGATTGTCGCGTGGCACTAAAGGTGATATCCTCTCGGTCGCTTTTGTCGAGACCGAGAGACAGACTCACAGGGGTTGAACTTTCGGACAACATCGTGCTTCACTACAACCCCGAGACAGGAGAGCCGCTGGCATTTTAAGCCAAATTTCCACCCCCGCCGCGTTGCGGGTGGTGGCATAACTGCACCCCGAATATCACACTCAATGAACCATCCCGGTTTTCTCGGCGAAAATCTGTCGGTGGGGGCAGTTTTTGAGCCCGAAATGGGCCATTTGGAGACCTCCGAGGTCTTGACTGGAGATACTCCCCCAAACTACCCAAACTCAAACGTATTCAACCTATCCCGCCGCTCGCGCCAATCCGGCAGGACGCGGTCGAGCAGTTCGTAATACCGCGGGCTGTGATACGGCTCCGCCAGGTGGCACAGCTCGTGGAAGATGACGTAATCAATGTACGCCTTGGGTACCTTGATCAGCTTGACGTTGAGCATGATCCGACCCCTGGTGCTGCAACTGCCCCAGCGAGATCGCATCGCGCGGATGGCAATCTCTGGATAGGGCACGCCGATGTGCTCCAGCTTGGGAAAGCACGCGTCCAGCCGCTCCTGAAAGACGCGCCTGGCGTGATCGTGGTACCATTCGTCGAGCAGATCCCTGACGTGTTCAGTGTCTGCCTTGTCCTGCACGTGGACGGTGATAAAGTTCCGGTCGCGCTTGACGCCTTCTTCCGTGCCATTCTCGCTCTCGACCACCTTGAGCCGGTACTGCCGGCCCAGGTAGCGATGCGTCTCCCCGCTGACGTACTGGCGCGACGGCAGGTGCGGCAGATAGCGCTCGAAATCCTTCTGCTGCTTGAGGATCCACGGCGCGCGCTTGAGCACCCTGGCCTCGATCTCCTCCAGCGGCGTGCCCTCCGGTGCCTTCACGGTGACCCGCAGGTCAGGCTGCACGCTGATACCCAGTGTCTTGCGCTGCGCATAGGACAGATTGTATTGGATCTCGGTTGTGCCGTACTGCACAGATTGAGCACTCATCGTAACGATTGCGAATGGACACTACGTTTCCGAAATGCCGAAGCGTTCATATAGCCAGACTCTTACATCGCGTTCCAGAACCTCAACCGCTTGTTCACATTCCTCTATACGTTCACCTATAGTTGGTGCACGTAAGATAATTCCTTGGGGTGGGATGCTCCACAAATCACGACCAGGGTAATACTCATATCCACAAGCAGCTTCTTCACCGATCAGGCCAAGTACTTGACGGTGAGTCTCGGTCCTAGCCTTGTCCCACAAGGTGGCAATGCGAGGTAGCCTTCCCTTGGAAAGCAACTCCTCAAGGCTCCAGAGATCCAGGCGATCCCGTGCATCGCGTGCATATTCTACGCTAACCACTTGAGCCTTTTGAAGTGCCGAAAGGTACTTCTCACGATATTCTGCAATGGGTGAATATTCTTGGGTTATGGCCTTAGCCACTGGTTGCGGAGGAGCTTCCTTAACCGATTCCTTATCACTTTCTGATTCGACGATGATGACAAATTGAGGGTTGTCAGACAGAACTTCGTCCAGTTTTCCTCTGGTCAAGCCAGGAAGGTGAATAGGGACAATTGAGTTTCCCTGCACAGGCTTCTTGATAGCACGATCCCCTTTGTTGCACCGATAAAAAAACGTGTCGTTTTTCAAGCCTATTTTCTCGTTGATCTCCACATTTGCACAGACACGCCATTCGCGCTCGTGTGTCCAGTCAGGCTTGGGAGTATATCTGAAATTGCACAGACGGAATTTCTCCTCGTTGGGACATTTGCTGTCCCACAACTCTTCTTCAGGGCACTTGGGTTTCCGATCATATTCAGGTCTGCGAACATACAAGACAGGACGCGCTCCGTATGCATACAATATCCGCTTAGGAATGGCTATACCCCAACGCAGGTCCGAGTAGCGACGGCAGGCCGTGATGGACTGAACCCAATTGCCAATGGGCATCTCAGTGAAGCAGACAGCGCTCCGTGGCCCATAGATTGTGGAGCGTTCATCTCCTTCTAGGCCGTCGATGTCTTCCCAATACCATCTTGGAGCACGACCGGGCATGAGTAAGCCGGACCGGACGATGGCATTGAAGTCATCCTTCGTTGTCCAGTGGACAAGATAAATAGACATATCAGAGCGTCTGTCAACAATCTCGCTTCGGTTCACGTTCACACTTCCTCGCCTTAACGGGTCGGTTTTACGCTACTCAGCTACAACCTATCCCGCTGCTTGGCCAGCTCGAGCACCCTGTCCAGGATCACGTCAATATCCCCATCGGTAAGTGGGATGTCGTAACGGTCCTTGACGCTGTACAGGTATTCGTCCATCGCCCCCTTGATCTCGTTCTGCACGTCCAGATTCGTCGTCCAATCGCGGATCTTGCGCTCCTCGATGATCCGCTCCAGGCGGATGGCGACGTCGGCCAGCAGCTCGTCCTTCGTCGTGCCAGGGACGTTCACCTCGTATTGGGCCAGCGGCTCGTACATGGCCCTGTAAAAGGCGGGGGCGTCGCGGTACTGGAAGAGTCTGCCCGGTGTGTCCGCATCCCGGCCTGTCTGGACGGTGTACAGAATCTCGCTGGTGTGCTTGAAATACTCGGCCTCGCTGATGCGCCCCTGGCGATAGGCCGCGATGGTCTCTTCGATCAGCCTGGAGAATTTCTCGTAAAAGGCCGGGTCCTTCTCCATGTACTCGGTCACCGTGCGCTGGACACGGTGGGCGATGGTGTCGGCCTTGGCGGCGGACGTGCCCAGCCTGTCAATCTCGGCCTGGAACGCTTCTACGTCAAAGATGTTCACCGGCTCCACGATGGTCGCCACGTCGGACGATTTGATGTGGCTATCGAGCAGCTTGCGCACCCGCTGCTCGTAATCCTTGTAGTCAATGGCCTCGGCGTAGCGCTGCTTGACCGCCACGCGCAGGTTATGGAAAAAGCGCAGGTCTCGCTTGTGGGTTTCCACCTGCGCCAGAGGGGTCTCCTCGTGGAAGCTGACCGCACTAAGGGCCACCTTCAGCGTGCGGGCGTAGGCCGTCAGCGCGTCGTAGAATTGCTGGCGCACGTCCTCCGGGGCCAGGAACTGCTGCAATGCCTCGACGTCCTGCTTGTTCTCCACCGTCTTGAACACGTCCCAAAGCTCCGAGTGGCGCTGCGGAAGTTGGGCAATCTCCGCTGCGACGTCGGTGATGATGCCCGCCACGTCCTCGGCGTCGTACCCCTCCAGTGCGTTGTAGGTCTCCATGGCCTCGTTGAGCTCACCCAGCACGCCGCGGTAGTCAATGACGTAGCCAAAGTCCTTGCCCTCGAACAGCCGGTTGACGCGGGCGATGGCCTGCAGTAGGCCGTGCTCCTTGAGCGACTTGTCCACGTAGAGCACCGTGTTGCGCGGCTCGTCGAACCCCACCAGGAGCTTGTCCACCACGATCAGAATCTCGACGCCGTCTGCCCGGGAGAAGTCCTCAGTGATCTCCCGGTTGTACGTCTCTTCGTCGCCGTAGCGGGCCATCATCTGCTTCCAAAAGGTCTCTGTCTCCGGCGTAGGACCGTTGACCTCCTCGTGCCCCTCGCGGGTATCGGGCGGGGAGATGACGACCTCCGAGGTGACGAGGCCGAAATCGTCCAGGTAGCGCTTGTATTTGAGCGCCATGGCCTTGCTAGCGGTGGCGAGTTGGGCCTTGAAGCCGCTGCCCTGAAAGTTGTCCCTGTAGTGCGTGCTGATGTCGTAGGCGATCATCTGCACGCGCTGGTCGGCCCGGCTGATGGCCTCGGTCTGGCTGAATTTGCGCTTGAGGTCCCGCTTCTGCTCGGCGCTGAGTCCCGCCGTGACACGCTCGAACCAGGTGTCAATGGCCTCCTGATCCACCGCCAGATCCGCCATGCGTCCTTCGTAGAGCAAGGGAGCCACCGCGCCGTCCTCGACTGCCTGGCGCATGGTGTATTTGTGGATGAATCCGCCAAACTTGGCCGCCGTAGACTTTTCCTTCTTCAGCAGCGGCGTGCCGGTAAAGCCGATGTAGCACGCCTGGGGAAAGACCTGCCGCATCCGCGCGTGAATCGCGCCATACTGGCTGCGGTGGCTCTCGTCCACCAGCACGAAAATGTCCACGTCGGGTTCGCGCACCTGATGCTTGGTGGCGACCGAGTCAAACTTGTCAATCACGGTCGTGATAATGTCCGCCTTGCGGCTACGAATCTGCCTGGCCAGGTCCTGGCCCGAGCTGGCGCGCACGACCGCCTTGCCGCAGGCCTTGAAGGTGCCCCATATCTGGGCGTCGAGGTTGATGCGGTCGGTGACGATGACGACTTTGGGGTCCTTGATGTTGGGGTGGAGCGCCAGCGCCTTGGCTAGCATGACCATCACGAGGCTCTTGCCGGTGCCGGTGGTGTGCCAGATGACGCCGCCGGTGCGCCGGCCCTGGGTGTTGAGGTGCGCCACGCGGCGGATGGTCTCTTCGACGGCAAAGTACTGCTGGTAGCGGGCGATCTTTTTCACCCCGCCGTCGTAGACGATGAACTGGTAGAGCAGGTGCAGCAGCCGCTCAGGGCGCATCAGGGCGCACAGGGTACGATCCTGCAGAGTGGGAATCCGTGCCTGGGCATCTTGTTCGTCGAAATACTGGCGCACCCAGCCCGCGTACTGTCGCCAGTTGTATAGCCGGTCCTTTTCCGCCTCGGTGATGGGCCGGTTGGCGAGCAGCGCCAGCGTGTCCTCAGGCAGATCCTCTTTCCACAGCGACCAGAATCGCTTGGGTGTGCTGGTGGTAGCGTAATAGGCATCGTTGACGCTGAGGGCCATCAGCAGTTGGGAGTAGACGAACAGGTGCGGAATCTCGTCGCTACCCTGGTTGCGCAGCATCTGGCTGACGGCCTCCTCAAAGGCCTTGCCGCTCTCCGTCTCCAGGTCGGGGCGTTTGCATTCGATGACGACCAGCGGGATGCCGTTGACGAAGCAGACGACGTCCGGGCGGCGGGTTTCGTGGCTGCCGCGCCGCTCGACGGAGAATTCTTCCGTGACGTGGTAGACGTTGCGCTCCGGGTGTTTCCAGTCAATATAGTGCAGGCTAAAGCTTTTCTTGTCACCGCCGATGGTCTGCTGCAGACTGGTGCCCAGGGTGAGCAGCTCGTAGACGCGCTCACTTGTGGGGATCAGGCCGTCAAAGGGTTCATTTGTGAGGGTCTCAATGGCGTGGCGGATGTTAGACTCGGAGAAGGGGTATGTCTGCCCCTTGAAGGCGATCTCGTTGTGTTCCTTGAGCCACGGCTCCAGCACACCTTCCAGGATGACGCAGTTCTTTTTGCCGCCGCGCAGGGCCAGCGCCTCCTCCGGCGTAAGGTACTGGTAGCCCAGCGCCATTAGCAAGCGCACGGCGGGGATCTGTGAGATGAGTTCTTCTTTGAAGGATGGAGGCTGTGGCAAGGTACCCTCCTTGTCTGACCTACACTATGGGCCAAGCACACATTGTCTAGGCGACGTCTCGTGCTTTCCCTATGCTCACTTCACCGGAAATGAAGCATCCCCCCAGATAAGCTTTGCCAATTCAAAGTAGAGCCGGTGTCTCTCCTCTATCGCGTCACGATCGAATGTCGCAATCGGGTGAAAGTCCAAGTTATGCTTCTTCATCAAGTCGGCAAATCCCTTGTTGCAGTGATAAAAGTCAGCGGTCAGAGTCGCAGTCAAGTTTGTTGCATGCGAATAAGTTTTTAGCTTTTCCCGATATGGTTCATTTCCTGATGATTGGTTGTCACTCCCTTTTAGCAATACTAGACCGCCAAGCCGATTGCGTTCCCTGATGAACTGCTCTTCGTCGTCAAAGAGAGCGCGATTTTCCGCATTGTTAGCCAATATGTGTTCGACATGGTACCCATGCGTCGCGCCACTATTCTGTGCCAGATTGTATAGACTGTCTGCCGGTAAGCCGGCCTCGCTTTCAATGCATTTCTCCACACGCGCAAAAAAGTATCTGATGAACTGTGAGCCAAGTTCGTACCCAACACCTCTAAACAGCGACCCCTGAAACGGATCTGTGACGACCAGACCCTTCACAAGAGCAATATCCTCAAGCAACTGCTTGTCAAAGGCTGCCTGGATTTCCTCACAGTCTGCGTTCCGAATCGCAGTATTCAAGGCAATGATTGACTCGGTGAAGCGGTTTGTATTGTAGCTGCCGGCGAGTTGGAGTAGCGTGAAATGCCGGTCAAACAATTGCGCAACCAACTTTATCTTGCGACCTCGGCCAGGATCGTCCGGCTTGATTGCAGAAAAGACAAGCAGGTGCTGCCGATCATGGCGGTTGAGCGTCACATTGTAGTATACATAGTTACCTGGGCGGGAGGACATCACAAGCAGATCGCTGTAGAGGCGGGCGTACCAAGCCAAGTCTTTGCTCAAAAACTCTTTGACGCCGTCGGGATTTCTCTTGAGCTTCAACTGAGGGGCCCACTTTTTAGAGAAAACCACGCGTTGGTAGTCTCCCTCAAACTCCCGGTACTCTTGGCGAGTATCGGTGTGCTTGGATCTGAACAGCAAGCGGAAGAACCTGTCGGGTTCGCGCTTGTCCCGATTCTGCAAGGGGGTGATGCTACGGGTCCAAAGATCATAGTAGGTGCTATCCACTTCCAACTTCGTTAACTGTCCCAGTAGTTCTCCCTTAAAGACCTCGTAAGGCTGGAGCTTTTCTCCCCTGTCGTTGATCACTTCAAAGACCATCGCCACGTCGCGCGAATCGTCGATATGAAGCTCGACCAGTTCAACGCGCATCATAAAGTAAAGCGTAAAAGCGGCCACCCTCCGCTGTGTGGTCAGTCGTTCGTCGAGATAGGTACTGATGAAACGGTAGTTCTCGTGGATGTTTTTAACGGTCAAATCCTGACCCTCTAGATCGGCGCTGTCGAGAGCCACGCCGCTGGAAAAAAGCGTTGCTAGGGCTTGCTCTCGGTGTCCGGTTCCCATCCAATAGGTCCGCCCAGTTGCGGAAGCACCATAAATGTTCTGCTTGAGCCAGTCTTGATGCTCTTCATTCTGGTGGGCTTTGGCAAGGTGATACAGTTTGATTAGGACGAGGGTGATCGTCGTCAGCCGTTGCTGCCCGTCAACAATGAACTTGTGACCATCCTGTTGGTTGGTTACATATGTACTGAGATAGTACCAGTTGTACTTGCTCACACTCTCAGCCGTAGGGTCAACCTGTGGGTCATAGTCGGCCTCGAATCTGAAGAATACATCGTTGAGCAATGTCTCTACGTGCTCTTTCTCCCACTTGTAGTCACGCTGATAGAAATCAATGTAATATTTGGTCCCAAAGAGATCTTGAATGGCGCGCGATGTAGATTGAATACTCATAGACCCCTCCCACGTGTTGCTGTCATACGCTCACCCGCACTCGCCCGGTGAGCAGCCGCTGCATCAATCCCTTCTTCTGGCGCCGCAGCGCGTCGCGCTTTTGGGTGAGCAGCTCGATCTCGCGGTTGCAGGCTTGCAGGACGGCGGCGATGCGGTGTTGCTCTGCAAGAGACGGTAATGGGATTGGAATTCTAGAAAACACATTCCAGCGCAGACTGCCACGCCGGTTCACGGTACCGTTTGTGTTGATCTCGAAAATGTGTCGATACTTCTCAGTTTTCAGAACCTTGTACAAGAAACTATTATCAACCCTGTCGTTGGTTTCAAAAACGGTGTACATTGGGCTGATCAGAGCCACGTCGTGCAAGTCTTGATACCCATGTCGAGTCCATTAAGTTCGTACCCCTAACTGTCCAGAGTTAGCGTACCCCCCCTGGCGAAGGGGTGGTATAGTCTCTCCCGTCACAGCCTGGTGTTGTGGAGGGAGAGCAGAATGAGTAATAGGCG
>Ga0315274_10012162_pt1 | contig 12296 bp, 10 predicted proteins | sample YL17G02_20_MG_FD_203700 | JGI IMG/M metagenome (GOLD analysis project Ga0315274, IMG submission 203700) | Sediment microbial communities from Yellowstone Lake, YNP, Wyoming, USA - YL17G02_20 | ecosystem: Environmental > Aquatic > Freshwater > Lake > Sediment | place: USA: Wyoming | collected... | reverse complement strand
GAACTCATCTGGAACTCCCACTCCGTCAGACAGAGAGGGGTTTCGTCTATGATCCCAAGAAGGGGGAGGCCCGCGATGTGCTAATGACCATCATCAGGGGGGTCAAGCCGGTGTTGGCGAGGTGCATCCTCTATCCGTGGTTCCACAATCGTCGGCACTACATCCCGTTCCGCATACTGCAACGGGAAGCATCCTTCTGGGGCAGAAGTGTCTGCCAGATTCTCTCGTCGCTCCAAGACGAGATCAACGCTGAGCACAACCAGCGCATTGACTACCGGAGTATGCTGCTGAACCGACCTCTCATCCGGCGGCGGGGGGCGAAGATCACGGACGCAGAGGGGCAGCGGCGCATTGTCTTCTCCCCTGGCGGCATCATGGATGTGGATGACCCGCGCCAGGACCTGCGCTTCCTGGACATACCGGCGACACCGCAGGAGTCGTACATGGAGGAAGCCCTTGGGGTCGGATATGCCGAACGGGCGACGGGGGTGACGGAAGCCAAACTCGGCAAGATCGAACCTGGGGCAAAGACGTTGGGGGAGATTGAGATCACAGAGGCCGCTGGCAATACCCGTTTTGATGACATGGTGGCGACGTTCCAGGGCGAGGGGGACTTCCGCGAAGGGTCGGGCTTGAAGGAACTGGTCTATCAGCTCATGGGTTTGTCGGTGCAGTTTGCAACACCCGAGGAACGGGCGCGGGTGCTGGGCCATGCGCCGGTAGAGGGGCAGGCGGAAGAACTGGACCTCGAAGACATGATCGGGGCCTACGACTACATCCCGCGGGGTAACACTCTCACGAGCAATCCCCAGAGCCGGAAGAGCGATACGGTCCTCTGGTATCGGGAGATGTTGCAGAACCCGATAGTCCAGCAGGATCCGACGAAGTTGTGGGCGGTGACGCGTGACCTGTGCGACGCGTTCCAGAAGAAGAACGTGACCGCCTACATCGGCAGCGAGGAGGACATGGAGAAGGTGGCGATGGCGATGGCGCAGCGCGCGCAGGCAGAAGCCGCGCAGGCGGAGGCTGACCGGCAGGCGCAAGGGGTCGCAGCCGGAGTGCCGACGGAAGAGGGCGCTGAAGGGGATGTGTCGCCGGAGATCGCCGATGCTCTAGAGCAGTTGGCCAACGAAGAGATCGGGAACCTGCAACAGCGGGTAGGGGTGCCTGCATGAGCGATCAGGCCCAGGGTTGGGAGGCACTGTTCCGAAAGTGGTGGCATCGCCTCAATGAGGATGGTGGCTGGACCGTGGAGATCGTGCCCAACCAGTTCCTCGATGCGATTGCGAGAGCAGAGGTATGCTATCCCCATCGAGCCGTCACCTTCCAGTACTGCCCGAACAGCGCACCGGCCAACTTCTGGGCCTGCCATGAGGTGGTACACGTCTTGGTGATGCGCCTGTGGTCTCCAGCCTATGATGCGGTCCAGCGGCTTGGTGATCCCGGTGAGGCGATACGGGGCTATCTGAAAGACGAGATGGAGGGGACCGTAGACAGTCTCGCCCGGGCCTTCCTGCGGGCCTATGGAGAAGTCGTATGAGCGCGAACGACAAGGGACTGGCGGAGGAGATCGAGCACGATGCGAGCGGAACGCTCTGGAGCCTCGGGCGGCGCTACCTGAGGGAGCGGCAGGCCGAACTGATGGTGAAGTTGCGGAAAGAGACGGAAGTGGCCGAAGTCTACCGCCTGCAAGGGCGGTTGGAGATGCTGGAAGAGGTGACTGACCTTCCGAATTTGCTGTTACGGGAGGCCGGTGTGGGGGAGGGAGGTTAGGGATGCCAGAGGAAGTGTCGCAGGACCCGGAAACCGACAAGACGCCCGATGTGGATGCCGAGAAGGCTGAGGAGGCCGGCAAGGAGGCGGAACGATACGGTCCGGAGGCGTACAAGAAGCTCCAGGCGAGCCATACCAAGGCCAACCAGGAGTTGAAGAGCTACAGGGACCAGTTGGCCGCAGCCGGATTCACCATCGGCGACGACCAAACCATCTACGCACCGGCCAACTGGGGCGTTCGAGGCGAGGAAGAGGGCAAACCGAAGGAAGGGGAAGAGGAACCGGACTACGACACCCGCCTGACGCGCCTCGAAGAGGGGCTAAAGAGCCAAAGGGCGGTGTCGGAGGTCACAACGTTGTCCCTGGCGGCGTCGGAGAAGGATAATCTCCTCCGACAGGTCGCCAAAGACCACCGCGAGGAGGCCGGAAAGGCGTTTGACGCGGCGATTCGGTCACTTCCGGTCGAAGTGAGGGCGGATCGGCGCATGATTAGCACGATCAAGAGCAAGATCGTGGGCGATCTGGTCATTCGGGAGGGCGCGGAGGCGATTGCGGGTCGTTCATCGCGTTCGGAGACGATTCTGGGGGAAATGGCGGGGTCGGCAGAGCGACCGGGAGGCAGTTCGCAGGTGACAACGAGGGGGGCGAACCAGGAGGAACTGAAGGCCTACCAGCTTGCGGGCGGCCAGGAGTTGACCGGGTTGACGGTGGATCAGTACATAGCGGCGCTGGACGAGCGCCGAGAGGCGAGGAGAGGCTGATGGGGACTTGTGCTTGTGGAGCAACGATTGGACGCAAGAGTACCCGCTGTAGGGCCTGCCACTCGAAGGTGATGCAGGAGGCGCGTAAGATCGCGGTGGCCAAGCGGGCGGCGGAGAAGATGGCGCAGATGGGGGCAGTCGGGAAGGTGCCGGAGCACCTGACCCGCGCGATAGAGGAGACGGGGGTGGCCCGTGTGGGTCCTTCGTATACCGAAGTGGAGCCGGGGGTCTACGTTGAGGACGGGTTGGACCCGACGGTGATGATGCACAAGCAGCCGGGTTACAGTTATCGGATCGCGCGGCTCAACCGATCAGCGCAGCACTCGGCGAAGGGGTGGCAGTTCGTGAAGCAGGGCGATCCTGAGATGGCGCCGTTCATAGACCACGGAAGGGCTGACAACCTCAAGGGGTTTGGCGGCGCTGACGGGATGGCGGTGATGCGTATTCCCACCGAGAGGTTGGAGGCGCGCCAGAAGGCTATGCGCGACCGATTGTCGGGCGCGGGACGGCGGGAGCACGAAGCGACGTTGCAGAAACAGGTCGAACAGGGTATAATAGGACAGAAGCAGGCCGAAAAGCTCCGCAAGGATGGATACTCACTTCGCGAGCGCACGATGGGCGAGGTGATGGCGGAGGAAACCGGCCAGTAGAAAAACTGTCGGACAAGTCGTAGGTTCCTCCGGCTGGGACGCAAAGAGGAGGAAGCGAGACGCACCAGGGCGGCCTCCGCCAGGACACGCCGCCGGGCACTTCCCGCTAGGGAACACTGCCCACAGATGTAGCTTCCGCCCTTGCGGAACCCCGAGACACGGACCCGCCGTACTGCCCAAGCAACACTCTCCTCAAGAGACTTGCGTGAAGGTGCAGGCCGCACAGCACTGACAACGAGGAGAACGTATGGCTGCCCAGGTAAACCGGGGGTTCCGGTTCGTGAAGAACCTGTATGGCGGACCCCCGCTCGTCTTTTCCAAGAAACTGGGTACGGGGCGGACTGTCTATCCCGGCAACCTGATCGTCGTTGGGGCGACGGTGCCGACCTGGATGAGTCTCGCGGTTGAAGCCAGCACTGCCCTCGCGGGCGTAGTGCAGGCTTACACCGTGATGACGGCGAGCCAGGCTTCGGAGATTCAGTTCATCCCCTTCCTGCCCGGTTACGTCTTCGAGGTCAAGAACACGAACGGCATGACCGCCTCCAAGGCGGGGCGCTTCATCGGTTCGTATGTTGACCTGGAGATCCCGACTGCTACCTACCACCGCGTTGATACCGGCGCGTCGACCAAAACCCTGATGTGCATGGGGGTTCACCCCGATGACGAGGGCGACACCGGCATTGACAAGCGGTTGTGGGTGACGATTGTGCCCACCAAGTCCAACATCGTTGGAACGGACAACGCGTAAAGGGCCAAGGAGAGATAAGACATGGCAGCTTCCACAGCGTTGTGGCCGGACCTCCTTGAGCCGCTAATCGAGAAGATCTACGAGAGCGAGACGAAGAAGACGACGGCTCTTGCCGAGACGATCTTCCCGACTAAGACCACAAGGAAGAAGTACAACTACTTCCTCACCGCCGCTGGCTTTGGCGCAGCCTCGCAGGTGGATGAGGGAGATTCCGTTACCTACGACGATCCGATCAGCGGATTCAAGAAGACGTTCACGCAACTTCGCTACGGCAACGGCTTCCAGGTGACGGAAGACATGTGGGACTTCGACCAGCACGACTTCATTCAGGAGCGGCCGGCACGGTTGGCGCGCTCGATGAGGGTGCAGGTCGAAACATTGGCGGCGGCCATCTTCAACAATGCGTTCACCGCCACGACTGGGACGTTGACGGCCGATGGTCTTCCCATGTGCTACGCCTCGCACACACTGCTTGGTGGCGGCACCTATGGGAACGCACCTTCGACCATGATTGATCTCTCCGTGACCGCGCTCGAAGCGGCTCTCACGAGCATGGCGCTGGTGGAGGATGATCGGGGCATTGTGACCCCGATGACCCCCGCGCTACTGCTGGTGCATCCGAGCGAGCGTTGGACGGCGGAGAAGATACTGGGTTCATCGAGGGACCCGGATACTGCCAACAACACCGTAAACCCGATGCAGAACGTCGTGCGGGTGGTGGTGTGGCCGTATCTCTCGGATACCGACGCCTGGTTCCTGCTGTCTGCGAAGGATGAGTTGTCGTTGAAACTCCTCTACAGCAAGCGGCCGGACCTGGTGAAGGACACGGACAGTGATACCCGGACAGCCAAGTGGAACTCCTTCATGCGGCTGGCAGTGGGTGTCGTTGACTGGCGTGGCACCTACGGAAGCCAAGGCGGATAAGGCGAAGGGTGAAAGCGGGAGCGAGGGGGTTTCCCGACTCGCTCGCTCCTTTACCCTTCGCTCCCGCTGACTTCCCTCAAGGGAGCGGCGAGAAATCTATGGGTAAAGCCGGGTTGAATCCCCGGCGGCAGGGTGCGTAACCAACCGTCACCTGCTCCTGTCAAGAGAATAGAAACATGGCTGTCGGCGGATCGGGATTCACGGTCTTCAAGAAGCTGAAGGCGAATGTGATTCTGGGCGCAGCGGGGAACCACATTCCGCCAACGACGGGCAACGTCTACTTCGTCTGTTCCACGGGCGGGTCTAGCGCGCACGCGGGAACGGACCCGGACTTCCCCCTGGCGACGATCGACCAGGCGATCAACAAGTGTACCGCCAACCAAGGCGACCAGATTTGGGTCATGGAGAACCACGCCGAGACGATTGCTTCGGCGACCTCGCTGGTGCCGGATGTGGCGGGCGTTTCGATCTTCGGGTTGGGTGAAGGGCGCAACCGGCCGACGCTGACCTTCTCGGCGACTGCCAGCAAGATCGCGGTGAGCGGAGCTGACGTTCGGATCTCCAACCTCGTCTTCGTGGCTGGTATCTCGGCTGTGGTGGTCGGCGTTGACGTGAACGCCGATGACTTCGCGATGGACAACTGCGAGTACAACTGGAGCACGACCGGCTACGACTTCGTGATTATGGTGGACATTGACGCCTACGACCGTTCCACCATCGAGTACTGCCGGTTCATCGCGGAGGACGCGGCGGGCTCCAACGAGGCGATCCGCCTCGATGACGCGCAGCATGTGACCATCAGGCGCTGCCACCTCCACGGCGACTACACGAACGGCGCGATCTACTCCGCGTCGGGCGATGCCGCGGGCGTGGGACTTCTGATCGAGGACTGCACCGGGTACAACAGCGACTCGACGTTGGGCGCTGGTATCCGACTGGCGTGCGCCTTCACCGGCACGCTGGCGAGGAACCATTTCGGCACCGCCTACGCGGTGGCGGAAGACGCGACCTTCGATCCGGGCTCGTGTGCCTGCATCGAGAACTACGTCTCCGGGCCGGTGGACAAGGCCGCGGTGCTCGTTCCCTACGGGCCGGCGGTTGGCAGTTGGCGGATAGCGAGGAAACTCCGCGCCGCTTTCAACGGCACCTCGGACGGCAAGGGGACGGCGACCGACACGGTTGGACTGTTCAACGTGGTTGGCGTCGTGGAGGGGTTCGTCTTCGGCGTTATCGCCACAACCTGCACTTCGACCACGGCGAACTACGGCCAGCTCTTCGTCGGGGTGGTCGGCAACACCTTGGCCTTCATGGGGCGCAAGAACGCGACGGCGTTGGTGGCCGCTCACGTTTGGATGGCAACTGGCATCTCGACATCGGTGGGGATTCCGGCAGCGCATCCCCGTCTCATCTACGGTTCCACTGGCAAGCGCATCATCGAATCGGTGGGCGCGACTGCCGTAACCGGCGGCGGGATTCACTACCACATGTACTGGCGTCCGTTGGAGCCTGCTGCACACGTGGTGGCGCTGTAAGGTTCGGGGGGCGGCCTGGGTACATCCCCCACCATCCCACCTCCCGGGTCGCCCCTCTCCTACAAAGGAGCGGCGAGTGACAACTGAAGAGAAACCCTGGCGCAATCTCCCGCGCCCGTGGGTGGCCGACATCGGCAGTGGCGGCGATCCGTTTCCGTTGGCAAACATCCTGGTGGACCTGCACCCCCAGGATGAAGGGAACGTTGACCGCAACGTTGAGTTCAAGACGGACGGCAAGTTGGTAGTCGTTGCCGACGTGCAGGCGCTTCCCTTCGATGACGGGGAGCTTGATTTCGTCTGGTGCAGCCACCTGCTGGAGCATGTAGAGGACCCGGTTCGGGCCTGCGAAGAGTTGTTCCGGGTATCGCCGAAGGGCATGATGTTCGTGCCCAACGTGAACTCGGAGGCGCTGTTTCAGGCAGTGAAGCCGGAGATTTCCTGCGGGCACAAGTGGCTCTGCTGGACGGTCGGATTTGTCCTGTTCTTCCTGCGGTGCGATACCGCGGACAAGGAGAAGACGAAGCTCCTCTTGGGCGAGATGGGAGCGTGGCCCGCGCGGGGCCTTGGGAACTGGGGGGCGGAGCATCGGATGGGTTGGGGCTGGGGAAGCTGGCCCGAACGCTTCGATGTGATTCTGTACGAGACAAAGGAGAGCGAGGAGCAGGATGAGCGAGCAGCAGCAAACTAGGCCGACGCTGGGCTTACACCAGGTGGTGAGGAATGAAGAGCAGGCGCTACCTCGCGCCCTCAACAGTGTGCGCGACCTGGTAGATGAGATCGTCATCTCGGTTGATCCGACGACTACCGACCACACCTGGGACATAGCCGAGGCGTGGTTGCGCGACTGGGACCCTACGGGGGAGAAGTGGACGCTCTTTCAGGGTTTGTCCCTGGAGGAACATGGCTTCGCCGCGGCCCGGAACGCGGTGCTGGAGAAGGTGAAGTCGGATTGGGTGCTGGCGGTGGATGCCGATGAATGGCTCCCGAACGGCGAGATAGCGAGGTTGCCGGGGCCTGGCGGTATCTGGCAGCCGCAGTCGTTCTACAGTCACAACATCATCCGGGCGGTGCTGGAGCAGGTCAAGCCGGAGTTCGACGTTATCATCATGCACGTCGTCATGCTTGACGACGAGGGGAGGGTGCAGACAAGATTTCAGGGCGAGCGGCTGTTCCGCAAGCACAAGCGGTACGTCAATCCGGTTCACAACATCCTCGAAGGACCCACGGCCTCCGCGGGGTGTGACGCGGCGGTGTTCCACAGCCGTAAGGAGCGGTCGGAGGCGGAGCGAAAGTTCCGTGGCGACCAGCGGTTGAAGATGGCGGAGAAGTTCTTCATCCCGATGGTAGAGAAGAACCCCGAGGACAGCCGGAGTCTGTTCTACCTGGCGGGGACCTACGGCGAGTCGGGGGGTGCGGAGAACGCGGAGAAGTATTACCGACTCTACCTGAAGAGTCCCAATACCTGGCCCAACGAGCGATACCAGGCGATAGTGTTCCTCCTGCGGGCGATGATCGAGCGGGCGCGGTCGGGGAAGCCCAAGGAGCGGGAAGAGATCATCGCTGAGGCGCGGACCTTCGGGGTCCAGGCGATTGCCGATAACTACGGCAGGGCAGAGGTCTGGTCCTTGCTCGGCCAGTTGGCCCACGAGGTGGGCGACTTCCACCAGGCCATCTTCTTCTACAAGATCGCCACCACTTGCGAGTTCAAGGTGGATCCACACTTCGTCGAAACGGCTACCCACAGTTGGTTCCCCTGGTTGCAGTTGGCGACGGTCTACTGGGCGGTTGGCGAAAGCGAGAAGGCCGAGGAGGCGTTCAAGGCGGCGGGGGAGCGGGACGCGCCTCAGGGCCCGCTCGACAATGCGATGAAGTACGCTCACGCCTTCTTCCCGCCGGCGAAACGCATTGGCGTCTTCATCGGAAGGGCCGGCCAGCACTTCATTGACCCACTGATGAAGGAATGGGCGAAGGTCTACCAGATCGGACTCTGCAACACGCCCGATGCTCTGCAACAGCTCCTCGACTGGTGCGACCTCGCCTGGTTCGAGTGGGCCGACAGTCTGCTCGTGGACTACACCACCAAGACTCAGACGCGGGTGCGTACGATCGTAAGGGTACATGGGTGGGAAGTCTACGCGGGCTTCATCCCGCAAGTGAACTGGGTGCGGGTTGACACGGTGATCTTCCCGACCGCTTTCCTGCGCGACATCGCCGTTCAGCAGGCACCGGCGATGCGGAACTGCTGCCAGCTCGTCGTCATGCCGGGTGGCGTGCAGACCGATCGCTATACCATCGCCGAGGGTAAGACCGGCAATAAGGCCTGCCTCGCGGGTTATATCAACCACAAGAAGGGGATCGAGCAGGCGGTTCAAGTCTTCTATGAGGCGTGGCTAAAGCGGCCCGAGTTGGAGTTGCACATCGCGGGGACGGTACAGGACCCGCGGATCTGGCTTCACATGGGGACGCTGATAGACGAGTTGGGTTTGCGGCAGCAGGTTCACTTCTACGAGTGGCAGGATGAGCTCAATGCTTGGTATGCCGACAAGGACTACTTCCTCTCGACCAGCACGGGCGAGACGTTCCACTACTCGCTGGCGGAGGGGATGGCGGCGGGCCTCAAGCCGGTGATTCACTGCTGGAAGGGCAGCCGCGACATCTACGGCGACGAGTGGGTGTACCGGACGGTGGCGGAGGGGGCGCAGATGTTGTTGAAGCGCCCCACCGCGAAGGACCGGAAACGCTACCGGCAGTTCATCGTTGACCGCTACGGGTTCCCCCGCCAGAAGCAGATGGTTGACTTCATGCTCTCGATGAAAACGGCGAGCGTGATTGCGCCCGACGCGAACATGCTGCGGCACGAGGTAGCGATAGCCCAGGGGACGGAGGAACTGGGTTTCGGGATCGCCGCGCCGGAGATGGCTGACGTGGTGGTCTTCACGGAGGCGGCGCCGGAGTACCTCGACATGGCCCGCCGGAAGGAGGGCCAGAAGCGGGTGCTGTGGTACGGTGGGGATGACCCGGAGATGGCGAAGGCGGCGCTGGGCAAAGTGGATGCCATCGTTGCGAGCAGTCCGCAGGTGGCGGCAGAGGTGGGGACTCCTCACGTCGTCTACATGGGCGGGGCGCGGGACATCTGGCAGAAGCGCCCGGACATTCCCAAGACCGTGGACGTGGGTTTCTACGGTCATGTAGACGAGAGGCGGAAGGGGATCATCGAACGGCTGGGGGCGCGGCTAAAGGAATGGAATCCCGACCTCAACCTGCAAGCGGTGGAGTGCTGGGATGCCAATGCTCTGCCCGCCTTCGTGCAAGGCTGCAAGGTGGCCCTGAATCTCCATTCGGCAACAAGCAAGCAGGCGGAGCGGCGCGTCTCGGAGATACTTGCAACGGGCACGTTCTGTCTGAGCGAGAAACTGGCCGAGGGCCACCCGTTCCCTCCGGGCCTGATGGTAGAGGCGGTTGACGAAAACGAACTGGCGACAGAGTGCCAGCGGTATCTCGAACAGGAGCGAGAGCGAGAAGAGATCGCCGAGCGCGGCCACAAGTGGGTGTGGCGGAATCTGACCGCAACCGGACAGGTAGAGAAGATGCTGGAAGCGGCGGGGATGCGCTGGGCGCAATAGAGGAGAGTCAGATGCACTTCGTACTGCCGTTGCTGTCGTATGAAGATCGCTTGCAGGGCGCGGAGACGAGCCCACACACCATCAACGGCGAGACCTTTCGGGTGCCGCCGAACGTGACTAAGGGCATCCTCTACCTGTACTGCAACACTGCCTATGGGACTGCTTGTAGCGCGGCAGTGCATGTCCAGGGTGGGCCTGACACGGCGAACAGCAATGCCTGGCTGACAAGTATCCCGATGTTCGTGTCACAAAACCCGACCGGGGGTGTAGTGGGAAGCGCGGCATTGACGGCCGTCACCGCGGGCGTGTTACAGGTGCGCTTCCTGAAGAACCTGCCGCCGTTTATCCGCGCGGTGCATGTGCTCACCGGGAGTGCCACCGCGGACACAAAACTCGGCGTCAAGTTGGTGCTGACCGAGGGTTAGGGTATGTCCAGTTACTGGGTGACGGATTCGTTGTCTCGCACGCGCAAGGATGGAGCGGCCGGCTCCACGCGAGCCATTACCCTCTATCTCGGGAGACGCGAAACCCGATCCTGCCAACTGAATATCAGAGCCACCAGCAGCAACAGTCGCGTCGTGAGGGTGACGGCCGATGACGGCTTGACGGTGGCGCTCTTCAAGGAGCACTACGTCAACCTCACGACGGGGAGCGCGCAGTCCTCCTACTACGACAACCACGGCGAGGGGCCTGGCTACTGGCCGGATGGACTGACACCGTTGGACAGCGGCGATTCGGTCTTCTGCACCGTGAGCATCAATCAATCCATCTGGGTTGACATCACCGCGCCGCCTGACTTCCCGGCGGGAACCAAGACGGTGACGATTTCATGGAGCGGGACCACCTACACGATCACCGTGATTGTGGGGGACTTCTCGCTGCCTGAGCGGCCGGTGATGGGGTCCCTATTCCGTTACCTGAACGTGGACAATGACCTGGGTGCGAATGCGCTGTTGCGCGAGCACCGACTGTTGCCGATGTACAACACGGTGGCCGACAGCCGGAACCAGGATTGGGTGAGTTGCAGCTTCTACTCCTCAATCAACCGTTCGACCTGCCAGGCTGTGACGGCCGCCCCCACGAGTGGCGCGGTAGCGACGAAGAAGGCATTGTACGCGCCCCTGCCGAGCGGCACGACCCTCTACAGTTACACCTTCGATGAGCCGGGAGCGTGCGCGGACAACGCGGGCTTGCAGGCGACGGCGGCCGACTACTACGCGGCGTTGAACGCGAACAGCGTCAAGATGCTCGTGACGATGGCCCCTCACGATGACTGGGACTACGCCAACATGATCCCCGTCGTGCTGCCGAAGCTCTACGTCAAGGCCGACGTGGACGCATGGGTGGCGGCGAGCCGCATCATCTGGTCTTACAACTGCCTGAACCAGGACAAGTACAGCCCGAAGTGGCTGCTCGACATGGCCCCGCTCCAGTACCGCATCTTCGGCTTCCTGAATCAGATACTCGGCTTCTCTGGGATGCTCTACTGGGCCTGCGATGACTGGTCGGAAGACCCCTGGAACGATGTGGAACTCGCCAAATGGGGCACCACGAAGCCCGGAGAGGGGATGTTGGTCTATCCGGCTACCGGAACCCCCGATGGGGACTTCCCGGGCACTGTGTTGCCTTCCATGCGCCTCAAACAGCTTCGTGACGCGAGCCAGGACTACGACCTTGTGTGGCTCTGCGAGCAGGCGAGTCTGTCGGCAGAGGCGGCGGCAGCGATAGCGGACGTGGGGACCGCCTACACCTGGGGCAACTGGACAACCGACAAGGACGTTATCATCGCCGCGCAGGTGGCGCTGGAGGTCCTTCTATCTCCGGGGGATGACCCCCCGCCCCCTCCGCCGCCGCCGCCGCCCCCAACAACACCTCCGACCGCGGCATTCCATGCCGACATCGTGTCGGGACAGAGGCCGCTGGCGGTGACATTCACGGATGAGACCGCTTCCCTGTTGACGATCCTCTCCTGGGCGTGGACATTCGGGGATGGCGGTTCGTCGAATGAACAGAATCCAAGTCACACCTATACCGCCGCGGCAACGTACAACGTCGCCCTCACCGCGACGAATGCAGACGGCCCCGATACCGAGACCAAGACGGGATACATCGCTGTCTCCCCGGTGCTGCCAACGGCGGCCTTTTCCAGCGTCCCCGTGACCGGGACTGCGCCGCTTACCGTGCAGTTCACCGATAGCTCCGTCAATGCCGCATCCTGGGCGTGGGACTTCGGGGACACCGAAACCTCCACAGATCAGAGTCCCTCGCATGAGTACGCGGCCGCC
>Ga0315274_10012161_pt1 | contig 12296 bp, 10 predicted proteins | sample YL17G02_20_MG_FD_203700 | JGI IMG/M metagenome (GOLD analysis project Ga0315274, IMG submission 203700) | Sediment microbial communities from Yellowstone Lake, YNP, Wyoming, USA - YL17G02_20 | ecosystem: Environmental > Aquatic > Freshwater > Lake > Sediment | place: USA: Wyoming | collected... | reverse complement strand
GCCTTCCTCATGCACTCAAGCCTGGTTGGAGCTAGACGAGAGGGGGTTGTCGCGGCATGAGCGACAAGTTCACACCGGGACCCTGGAGATGGCGGTCCGACGAGGACCGATTCCGTGAAGACAACACACTGGTAGGCTCTGACGGTTCGCGGATTCTCTGTGGGGATGACTACGGAGCCGTCTTTGCGGATAGCCCTGCCGATGCCTACCTCATCGCCGCCGCCCCCGTGTTGTACGAGGCGCTACGGCAACTAGAACGAGCCTTCGCTGTACCCGCCAAAGGGTATCGCACTGTGGCGGATAGAGAGGGGGCGCTGAGGGATGCCCGCGCCGCCCTCCGTGCCGCAAGAGGCGAGGAAGCATGACGAAGCCGACCGATGACCTGACCCTTGCCCTCAAGACAATCCCGCGCCTTGCGGATGCCTTCATCGAGGTACTGGACGCCGTGGAACAGCTAGATGAGGCTCGGGACCGGGCGCTCGACGCGCTCGCCCCCATCCTCGCAGAGTGGAAACCGGGAGGTGAATCCAAGTGAACGGAACGGTGGTTGAGCTATCGCAGCCCGTGAGGGCCGTGGCGCACGTACCAGAGCCGGAGGAGCAGCTGGCCTTCGATGGGATGCCCGTCAAGGAGCTGTGCTTCTCGCTCAAGAGCGTGTCGCGCCTTTACTGCGTGGAGCGGTTCGGGATCGGCCAGCATGTCACCGGCACCTATGAGGGGCGCATCAAGGCGTTCTACTACGATGACGGGGGCAAGCTGGTGCAGCTCGTCGAGGTGCTAGACGCGGAGGTGGGGGCATAAAGCGAAGCGCCGACCCTGGAAACCCCCTAAGACCGGCGCTCGCCCCGTTACTGGTTAGCGCGACTTGAAGGTCCGACAGTAGCCGCAGACCCAGGCGGCAGCCCATCTGCGCCAGGGGCCGAAAGAACACTCGGCGAGGCCACCGCACGCTTCACAATAGGTTGTCCGCTCCCGCTCACTCATCGCTTCCTCGCGAACCTCGGGAGCCTACTCGGCCCGATACCATCAGCCTCGGCCTCGAAGGGCTCCCCCGGGCGGTGATCCTCAAGCTCAGCTAGTCCTGTCTGCCACGCCCACCATGCCACGCCCTCAACGATGCCGCGCCGAGGCTGATCGCGATCGCCCCTTGGCTCACAGAATCCCATCAGCCATATGTCGGGGATGGTGTAGGTCCTGCCCTCGAACGTCGCCTCGGTCACGCGCCCACGGCAGATGTGGTCGGGGCAGGTCCACCTACCCTCAAGCAACACGTCGGCTGGGGCCTTGCATTCACGCGCTGGGCACCTCCGGGTGCCATCCCGGTCGATCATCTCCTCCTCCTCTCCTCACGCCCCCCGGTCCCGGCCAGGGGGCGTCAAGCTAGGCGGTCTCCTCGCCCATCACGTCGCCAATGGGCCGTCTCGCGTTGCGGATCAGCCCGGGTGAGCACTTGGGACAAGCAGCTATCCCAACCCCAAGGTTGCTGTAGCCGAGCACCATGCGCGTGCCGCAGGAGTGGAGCCGAGGCTCGCGCTCCAGGCGGTCCTTGAGGTCGGTTGCGGTGTTTGCCCACTCCTCTAGCCAGGCCATCTTCCCCTCCTCCTCCCCCTCTCTCCTGCCCTCATCCTTGCACCCTCCCCCCCAGAAGTCAAGCCCCAGGGGGCAGAAAGAGGGAGAATCTTTCTGCCCTTGTGCCGCCTGCAAGTATGAGGGCAGTTGATGGCTTGGTGCTCTACCGATCCAAGGCGGTCTCCCTTGGACGCTTGCCCCAGCACGGCGCGCACCCGGGTCAGAGCCGAGGGCGGAGCTTTGCGTCTGCTGGCATGGCGGGAGACGACATCCTCGAGGTCGGGGTGGTCCCGGGAGACGTGACGCTTGAAGTTTCTTCGGGATCGAAGAGCGCGATCCCTCAGGAACAACGGCGACTAGAGAGTGCGTGCTCTTAGGGTGCTAGCTCACAACGTTGAGCCAGTAGAAGCAGGATGTAACCAGCGTTCTGGTTGTACCCATTACCTAGCGTGCCTGATAATCTACCAGTTGGTAGATTATGAGCCTGCTGCTAACACCCATTAACTGCCACCCCCCTGCCCTAGGCACGCTTAAGGGGTACCCTGCAACCACCTAGGGGCCTAGTGCTAGGGATCATGGCAGTTTGACCCCCCCGGGGGGGGTGTGACCCGGGGTCAGTAAGGTAGGGCCCCGCTCATACATACATTAACCCCCAGATCCCTATTGCAGACCACTATTGACGTGCAGTAACGCTTTTCGGCTACAACTATGCCCTTGTGCAGTCAACCATCATCTAGGTGCGATGGTTACGAACGAAGAACTGTTGGTCTCGCTTCGCCAGAAGCCGCGGAAGCTGACTGTGCTCGCCAGAGACTTCGCGATGCCCTACCAGACCCTTCGGACGCGCATGAAGGCGGATCCCGGGTTCGGGGACGAGTGCAAGATGCTCTCCCATGGGGTCAACATCCGGGCTCTCTCTGCGCCGAAGACGGATAAGCCCGAGCGCGTGCCGGACTTCCTGCCGTGGCGGTCGCTCCACTGTGCCTACATCGACCCGCGGCAGGCGAAGGTCGTGCGGGCGGTGAACAACTGGTTCCAGCGCGACGCCTACGCGAAGCTCCAGGCGCACAACCGCCTCATCATGGTGCTTCCTCCGGGGCACATCAAGACGACCTTTTTCGGGATAGAGCACTCGACCTGGGCGATCAACCGGGACCGGAATGTCCGCATTCTGAACATCCAGAAGAACGAGCAGGAGGCGGCCAAGGTCATAGCCGCGGTGCAGGAGAGGCTCACCGACCACGACTACTACGCGTCCCTTGCCGCGCGGTTGGTGGCCCAAGGTGAGGAGCCGGTGCTTGACCCGATCATCCGCTACGGGGGGAAGGCCGGGTTCAAGCCCAAGACCTACCGGGAGGGAGAGAAGTGGGGCACCTACGGGTTCCAGGTGTCACAGCGCACCTCGGGTGAGAAGGACTTCACGATGCAGGCCAAGGGTGCGGGCTCGCAGATCCAGGGCATCCGCGCGGACAAGATCATCCTGGACGACATCCAGGACCCTGCGCGCATCTCGCCGACCAACACCGATCAGATGCTCGAATGGTTCCGCCGCGTCATCCTCGGACGAGTCTACGACTGGCAGCAGGTGGTGATCCTGGCGAACCTGTTCCACCCGGCGGATTTCGCGTCGCGCATCATCGAGGAGTACCCCGACTGGCCGGTCATCCGCTACCCGGCCATCACCGATGAGGAGGCGCACACGGTCCTGTGCCCGGAGGTCTGGACCTATGACGGGCTCGTCTCCAAGCGCAAGGAGGTCGGGGAGTCGATCTGGCACTACACATGGATGCAGCGGGAGGGGACCTTCGAGGATGCCGTCTTCACCCGGGAGAAGCTCCTTGAGGCCCGGAACCGTGACTACGTGATCGGGAAGGTGCCCGAGCAGGTCACGCATGTCTTCCTCGGGTGCGACCCCGCCATCAGCCAGTTCTGCGCCATATGTGCCTGGGGGCTCGATGTCAGAACGGGGGTGAGATACCTCATAGACATCTTCAACCAGGACAAGATGAGGACCTTCGCGGCCATACAGGCGAAGATCCTCGACTTCGTCGGTCTCTACGCGCCGCGTACCGTCGCGATAGAGATGAACAACCTGCAGGGCTCGATCTCGAACGACCCCGAGTTCGTCCGGGACTGCCGTTCCTACGGCGCGCGTGTCGTCACGTATCAAACCCGCACCGAGATGGGGGCGCGGCGTGAGGCCGACGATTTCGACATCTCGTCCATCGGGGCGCTGTTCGACTCCGACCTGGTGGTGCTTCCCTACGGGGACTCCTCCTCGGAGAAGATCGTGGACGCCTACATCGCCCAGTTGCTCGAATGGCGACCGGGTGTGAAGTACCTGACCCGGGACATGGTGATGGCGACCCTGTTCGCCGAATGCGAGGCACGCACCACCTACCTACAAGAACGCAACCGGGACCGGAACAAGAAGGCGGTCAACCGCGCTCCGGCCTGGGCGAAGAACTCCCTCGGCGGATGGCGCTGGCAGAGACCGAAGGAAACTCTGCCCTTGACCAACCTGACAGGATGAGGCTGCTCGGTCGGCCCCCGGTAGAGGGGTAGCGGACTGGACGCCGGAAGGGCGGCCACTCTTCCGCTTTATGCTCCGCCGCGGCGTAGGGGGCCAAGTGCACTTGGCCCCCTCATTCTTCTGCCCTTGACCACACTGACAGGCTGAACTTGGTGCCATGGCACTACAAGCGAAAGACGTAACTGACGCACTCGCTGAACGCGAGCAGTCTCAGCGCATCCTTGACCGCTGGGGCGCTGTTCGCGTCTCCTATCGCGACTGGAAAGAAGAGATCCGCGCGATGGACGACGCCTACAACTCCAACTACCTCATGCGCTGGCCCGACAACTCCGCAAGTGTCGGCTATCCGAAGGTCCCCAACCTCCCGCTCATCGCAGCGGAGGACCGTGCTCGCCTCGTAGCCGCAGGGAACCCCTCCATCGTCTGCCGCTCGGAGCGAACCAGCGACCGGGCGAAATCCGCCTCCGAGAAGCGCGAGCGCATCCTGGCGGGCTACTGGGAGCGGAATCGCGTGCGCCTGTGGATGCCCGCATGGGCGCACGACCTCATGGCGTCCGGCGTATCTCTGGTGAAGGTCCTCCCCGACTTCGCCTCCCCGAAGCGGGAACGATTCCCCGTTTACGACCGGGTGGACCCGCGGTATGCCTATCCCGGTCCTGCATACAGCAAGGGGCCGTTCCTTGAGGACTGCATCGTCACCTACCGCGGCAAGCAGAAGGACATCGGCCGCCGATTCGGCATGTCCGAGGAGCTTGCCACTTTCACCGCGCGTGCCAAGGCGCGCTCGGGCGAGAAGGGTGAGGAGATCACCGTCATCGAGTTCTACGACGAGGATATCCTAGCCGTTCTGGCCGTGACGGGCCAAGGGCGCTCACAGTCGCAACGATGGCTCATCGAGCCGACGAAGCACAATCTCAAGCATTGTCCCATCGCCATCGGGGTCCGCCCGACCCCGGCGGGCATCTACCGGGGCGACTTCATCGGGTCGCTTGCGGTGATGAACGTCTGGAACCAGTTGATGACGCTGCACCTCGACGCGGCGATGCAGGCCGTCTATCCGGCGCGCATCACCTACGACATCGAGAACCCGGAGGAGTACGGGCCGGACGCGGAACTCCGGGCGCAGTCCCGGGAGGGGAAGGTCGAGTTCGTCCAGACCCCGGGGCAGAACTTCTCCAACCACCAGATGCTCGCGCTACTTGGCAAGTTCGCCGAGGTTTCCGCGCTCATGCCCCCCTCGCGTTCGGGGGACCCCAACGAGTCCATCATCTCGGCCGCCGGGATGTCGCAGGCGAACTCTCAGATGGCCGACCACGTCCGTTCGCTGGAACGCGACTCCCTCGCGCCGATGCTGGAAGCCGCGAACGAACTTGCCTTTCGCTCGGACGAGACCGCAGCGGACGTGAAGAAGGATATCGTCGGTTACATCCGCGGTACCGCTTTCCGCGACACCTACAAGCCCTCGGAGGACATCGGCGGGAACTACCGCAACCAAGTCGTCTACGGTCTCGGCAGCGCCGGGGGGGAGATCAACACGAGCGTTATGGCGTTGCAGCAGGCCGGGGCCGGTCTCATCTCCAAGCAGACTGCCCGCGAGCAGTCCGTGTTCGTCGAGGACCCCATCGCTGAAGGCAAGCGCATCGCCAAGGAGTTCTTGCAAGATGCGATGTTCGCCGGTCTCGTGAGTCGAGCACAGGCGAACGCGGTAGACCCGGTTCAGCTCGCGAGGATCGACAAGGCGCTGGAGAGCGAGAACAAGACACTCTCAGAGGCCATCCAGGAGAACCTTGCCGTCGCACCGCTGGCACAGCCGCCCGCGAGCGCAGCGCCAGCAGGCGCGCCCGGAGTGGCGGGGGCTGCACGCGGCCAGCAGGCGCAGGGCACGCAGGCCCAACGGCCCCCGCTCCCTCCGCTGGAGCAACTACTGGGAGGGGCGAGGCCCTAATGCCGTTCCGCTCGGCTAAGCAGCGCCGCTACATGTGGGCAAAGCATCCTGAGATAGCCAAGCGATGGACGGAGGAGTACGGGTCCAAACCCCAGCCCAAGCGGAAGAAGAAGGCGAAGAAGCATGGCTAAGAAGTGGATCGCTGGTGCGGTGAAGCACGAGGGGGCGCTAACGCGCAAGGCCAAGCGTGCGGGCCAGTCGCCGATGGCCTACGCCCGCGCACACCAGCACGACAAGGGAACCACTGGGCGGCAGGCACGCCTCGCACTCACCCTGTCGAAGATGCGGAAGAAGAAGTAACGTGGCGCGCGCCGGCGAGACGCCGACCCCGGCATACGAGCGTGGGACCGAGCTTCCCTACGGCGCTGCTGCCGCTGCCAATCGGCGGTTCACCGCCATAGAGGAACCCCCGCTACCCCCCGAGGAGGAGTTCAAACCCGCCACGCCGCAGGAGGCGTTCCTGTTCTCGCCCACCGACCGTCCGAACGAACCCGCGAGTCACGGTGCGCCGTTCGGTCCCGGTGCGGACTACACGCCTTATGAGTATGAGTCCGACCAAGACTTCCTAGCGCGGGTTGCGGGTGAACTCGACACGCCGGATGCTTCTCGGGAGGTCCGCGACTTCGTTCGCCGCGTCCGTCAGGGACTCTAATGCCTATCCCGCAGGGCGTCTACACGGGCGAACCCGAGAAGAAGAAACGCAAGAAGGGTCCCGCCGAGGATGTCTCCCAGGCGGGGCAACTTGCGGTCATCGAACATACCTCTCACGGCACACTGCCGACTCCTATCTCCTGGTCGTTGTCACAGACCGGATACCGCCGCACCGATCTAGAGCGTGCCGCCCGTGCCGCAGCCCGCATCTACGACGTGCCGCAACCCTGGGTGTGGGGCGACACCAAGATGTCGAGTCTCATCGACCCATCCACGGGCGAACCTATCGATCTACAGAGTTTCCGGCGACTGACGAACAACGCGGAGCCGCAGGTCTTGGAGTCGATGTTGCGGCAACTCACAACCCGGACTCAGTACGAGGCTGCCGTCGCACGGCGAGAGGAGATGGCGCCTCCAGTAGACCGCGGGAAACTCGCCGCGGTCATCCGACAGATGGGACCGCTCGCCCAGTACAAGATCCCGGCGAGCGAGGGTCTGTCTGCGGCTGTTCTCATCTCGCAGCGCCTAGACGTGAAGCCTGAGGACTTCGGCCGCAACCTGAAGGCCATCTCGGACTGGGTAGCGGCTGTCGGGGCGGGTGACAAGTTCGGCTGGCAGGAGATCACCTTCATGGCCGCCGACACGGCCGCGAGGGGCGTGCCGCTAACCTCTATCGGCGATGTTGTGAAGTTCTACTTCCCGAATGTGGGTCAGGCTGCCGAGACGGTGCAGTCCCGGGAGGCCGCCGTTCAGGGGATGCAGACGCAGGCGCAGGCCCTCGGTGTCTCTCCCACGCTCCTCTATCGCGGGTACAACCCGAAACCCACCACGGCCGAGGAGACCGAGGCTGCGAAGGTCTACGACCAGATAGTCGCCGGGACGGCGGATTCCAAGGTGGACCTCTACAAGCTCTCCCAGGATCTTGAGAAGCAGATAGTCATCGACCAGGACGCCTTCGCGAACTCCTGGGTCGGGAAGGGGCTGGGCTTCCTCGGCCAGCAACTCAACAAGCCCTTCCAGTTCGTGCAGGAGGTAGCAACCGCGGCTGCCGCCCCTGCCGCTGCGGTCCTGAGCGCCGCGACAGAGGCCGTGTTCCCGGGGCTACAAACCTACAAGGGTAAGGCGATAAGCGGCCCTGCGGAAGCATGGCAGGATGCTTTCGATGCCCGCGACGAGATACTGCATCGCATCGCCGGAGGCGAGAACGTGGGGTCCATCGCCGCCGAGGACTTCGGCCTGCCGGGGTGGGTCGGCACCGGGTTTGACTTCTACATCGGATGGATGACCGACCCGCTCATCGTCGGCGGCAAGTTGCTGATGGCCCGCCGCGCGATGCGTGTCGCGCCCGAACTCCTGCGCACCGAGACGCTTGCTGCGGGCATCGCCCAGAAGCTTCCCGTCCTTCGCGGGCTGGAGGAGGCGCATTGGGCGAATCGCCTCGCTCAGCAGGTCGGCAACTTCAGGGCGAGTGTCTACCGCCTGGTCGGCTCACGGAATGCCGAGAACCTGTACCGGGCGATGTACGTGGACGACGAGGGCGTTTCTCTCATGCGAGAGATGGACCGTTGGACCACTCGCATCGAGGCACGCGGCGGATTCGACCCCGAGTACATGCTGCGCCTCCGTGACCAGATACTCTCCCGGTTCCCACGGGCATCGAACGAAGCCTACGACGCCTTCCGTCAGGGGATGGCGGCCCACTTCGGCTTCACGCCGCCGCCGGGAACCCCGGCCGCGCTTGCCTTCGCATCCCGCGAGGCGCGCACCTCCACGGCCGCGCGTTCGCTCGTGGATGAGATTCCAACGTTCCAGGGCCGGAGTTACACCTCCGCAGCGTCGGGCCTCGTCATTCCCCAGGCTACCGCTGCCAACCTCGCGGAAGATGTCATCGGGCGCGTGGGGGCAGACTTCGCACTCGCCCGCCGCCTCGAAGTCCCGACCCGACTCTCCCTCATCCCGGGCAAGGGCCTTCTCGCGCGCACGCGCATGGCGATAGCGGAATCCGCGCCCCTGTCGGAGACGGTGGTCGGCCGCGAACTTGCCTCCCTGCCGGGCATCAACCCAGGCAGCGTCTTCAAGCTGAACGAGAACCCGGTACGGTTCGTCGGCCTGCGTGGGACGCGCTGGGCCGAACTCGACGCGGATGAGTTGCGGACATTCCAGGCGGAGATGGCTACTGCCGCTACCGGCCCGGCCAAGATCGAGGTCCTTCACAAGATGGACGACCTCGCGATGGAACGCTACGCGCTCCGCAAGGGCATCCCCGCCGCCGCGCTTCCGAAGATGAAGGAAGCCGTCACTCAACTCCGCGGAGACTACGAGGCGACGACTCGCCTGTTCGGCGCGTACCGCGAGGGAGGGGCCGGGGTCGTCTCCAACGTGCGCCGCATCGAACGCCCGCTCATGGAGACCCAGCTTGCGCATGAGATCGGCGTCGTGGACCCGATCCTCGTGAAGAAGGCCATCCGCCGCTACGCGAGCACCATCAAGGACATCGAGGCGAACACGCCGGAGGAACTCGTCAAGGCCATCGGCGGCATCGGCAAGTTTCCTTCCTTCCGTGCCTCGCTCGCGACCTCGCTCGGGAAGGACGTGCTGCGGACCTGGAAGTTCATGGTCGTCCCCCGTCCTGGCTATGTCGGCCGCGTCATCCTCCTTGACGAGAACCTGCGTTTCCTCTCGACCGCGGGTGGAGTCATGGAACGCGCAGCAGCGACCAATGTGGAGGATGCGGTTCGGGCCTTGTCGAAGGTCGTCAGCACGTCGACGCTTGTTGGTGCCATCCCTCCCGTGTCGAGGGGGATAGCGACCGTCGCCGGCAAGGGCATCGGCAAACCGCTCGACGCCCTGCTCCAGTGGCTCTATCCCGAGCGCACCTTCCAGATCGGCGACCTAGAGGTCAAGGCCATCCCCGCGGGGCGTCAGGCATACGAGGCGCAGGCGAATGTCGGGATGCGCGCCCAAGACGCTCTGAACGACCTCATGCGCGCGAGCGATACCGCCGAACGCTACTTCCAGACCTCCGGGTCGTGGAACGTGCTTTTCCCGGGCGAGACGGCCCACATCGACGCGCTGGCACACGTACTGAACAACCAACTCGGTTGGTCCACCCCCGGCCGGGTCGCACTCGTGTCCATCCGAGAAGGCGAGTCTGTCGAGCAGACAACCGCGCGCCTCATCGCCTACGCGCAGGGGCCGGGGAAGGCACTCGTCCGCAGCAAGCTCGGGTACCTGGCGGAGGATGTCGGCGAGTGGGCGGACTCACTCTCCCGCGTTGCTCACTCCTACACGATGGGCAACCCCGCGCTCGCGGATGCGGCGCTGGCCCGCGTGGTGAAGCCCGAGTTCCTGCGGGGGCTTCCGAAGGGCGACCTGCCGCCCGTCCATGGCCCGCTGGTCGAACACCTGGCCTCGGGTGGCCCGACCGCCCACAAGTTCACCAACTACTTCTACTCGACGTTCGTCCAGCAACCGGAGAACGCCCTTACCCGGCAGCCCTACTACACGTTCTGGAAGGCCCGCGCGGAGAAGTCCTATCTCGCGATGGCGCAGGAATCGGGGGTCACTTACACCCCCGAACTCCAGCAGGCGATAGACGCCGCATCCAAACGCTTCGCCCTCTCTCAGGTGAAGAAGGTCATGTTCGACTTCACCGAGAACACGCGCATCGGTGAACTGGTCTCGGGCGTCTTCCCGTTCGTGCAGCCGTTCGCCGAGGCGTACCAGGTCTGGGGCCACATCCTTGTGGACCGCAACCCCGCCGTCATCGGCTACGTCAACCAGCTCTGGAAGGCCGGGAAGGAATCGGGCTTCATCCGCCAGGATGACTCCGGCGAGTACGTCATCCCGACGACGTGGTGGGCGCTGAATGCTCCGGTCATCTTCGCGCTCGCGCACGCGCCCGGCCTCGCGACGTACACGCCCATCACGAGCATGAACCTGTTCTTCAACACCACGTTCCGGGTCCCGACGGGTGGGGTGGTCGGCATGGTCGCGGGCGGCTTGCCGATCCCGGTTCCCGGCATGGCACCGTGGGTCTCCGCCCCGCTACAGCGCATCTTCGCCGACACGCGGAACCAGACCATCGCCTCCTGGCTATTCCAGTTCGGCCCGAGCACCTCGCTGCTTCCGGCGTGGGCGGGTCGCTTCACTAAGGCCATCAAGCCCGAGTGGTTCGGGGAAGACACCGTGACCGCGGCGGCGGATGACTTCATCCGGCTCTACCAGTACGAGGGCATCCACCAAGACCTCTCACCCGCCGAACTGAAGGAGCAGGCGCTCTCGGATGCGCGGCGGTTCATGGCCGTGCGTGGGTTCATCGGGATGTTCCAGCTCGGGCAGACCCGCATCTCCTGGCCCTTCGACGAGGTTCAGCAGGAGGCGAGCGACCTCATCGAGGAGTACGGGTGGGACAAGGGCCGCGACATGTTCATCGAGAAGTACCCCGAGTACACCGCCCTGATGGTCGGCAAGACGATGTTCGGGCGTGGCGTGGTGGACCCCAAGACCGGGGAACTCATCGAGACCGGAGTGCGGGTGCCCTCCAGCGACTATGCGCTCCGCATGATGAACTCCCCCGGCTTCGACAGCATCTTCCGCACATTCCCCGAGTTCGCGGGGACCATCGCCCTCAACGCCGACCCGAAGGTAGGCGAGGAGCAGTCATTCAGCGCCTACTCGCAACTGGTGGCGAAGGGGATGCTCGAATACAAGCCGATAGAGGAGTACATCCGCGATACGGAGGCCATCGGCCGCGGTCTTCCTCGGGGCGAGTTCGCGAAACTCCTCACAGCGGTCACCGGGAAAGAGGCGCTGCCGGGGGTACGTACCGAGCTTGCTCCTCAGCGGGAACCGACCCCGGTTGACTTTGCCGCCGCCACACAGCGCCTCCTTGCCGAGAAGCCCGGTTTCTGGAACGCCATCGACTCCTTCTACGAGTGGATGAACGGCCGGAAGCAGGTGCTTGAGGACCAGGGTCTCTCGACCTCGTCGGTTGCCTACCACGAGATGCAGGACGTGGAGGGACAGTTCCTCTCCGCGCTCCGTTACGAGTTCCCGGCGATCTCGGCGCAGTACCTTCAGCCCGAGAAGGACGAGCACGGCACCGTCACGGGCGCGAAGTGGACCGTGCCGGAGACCGATGCCGGCCCGCAGCCCCTTGTGCTGGCGCGCCTGCGCCGCTTCCTCGCCATCCCTGGCATCGAGAACTTCCCCTCGGTCGTCACTCTCACCGGTTACCTCGCGGAGCGGGACCAGATCGCGGACGAGATGGCGCGCCTCGGCATCAGCGACATCCAGTCCGCGGGGGCCGAGGAGACGGGTCTCACCGCCCGCTACAACGCCCTGCTGTACGAGTCGTTCGGGGTCGGGAAGCCAGCCGAACCCGTCGAGGGCGAACGCCCGCCCGGGGAAGCGCCGGTTATCCCTGAAGGCGCGATGGCGGCCTACCGCGCCTTCCTCACGAATGACCTACGGGGCATCCCGAATGCTGCCGAGACTCAGGTCTCCAACATGCGCCAGTCCAACCCCGAACGGTACGCGAAGTACCAGGAGGTCGACACCACGCTACGCAAGTTGCAGGCCGCTCCCTACGAGGCG
>Ga0315274_10012160_pt1 | contig 12297 bp, 7 predicted proteins | sample YL17G02_20_MG_FD_203700 | JGI IMG/M metagenome (GOLD analysis project Ga0315274, IMG submission 203700) | Sediment microbial communities from Yellowstone Lake, YNP, Wyoming, USA - YL17G02_20 | ecosystem: Environmental > Aquatic > Freshwater > Lake > Sediment | place: USA: Wyoming | collected... | reverse complement strand
CTGGTCGCCTGCAACATGACTGAGAGCCAGTACGGCCTGGCATCGGTCAAGTTCCCCTGGAACGTCTCGGGGACCTACATGCAGGCCGTGCCGCGAATCTTCTCCACCGCCGCCGACGGGGACGAGCCGCGCGAGTTCCTCACCGAGTACTTCGGGGACACAGCCTCCATGGCCGGCAACATCTTCCTGAAGGGCTACCAGTGGCCATTCGACTCCCAGCGTATCACCGGCCATCAGTCCTCCCTCATCGACATGGCCGTGCATCAGGAGAGGGTGGTCCGCGGACGGCGGGTGTGGATGGACTTCCTGAACAATCCCATCGGCAGGGACGGCTGGGCGCCGTTCCGCATCGAGGACCTGGCCCCCGAGGCGCGGGAGTACCTCCGCAGGACCGGTGCGCTCCAGGCGACGCCGATCGAGCGGCTGGCACAGATGAACCCCCCGGCCATCGACATCTACGCCGAAAACGGCATCGACCTTCGCCGCGAGGCCCTTGAGATCGCCGTCTGCGCCCAGCACCACAACGGCGGCTTTGCGGTCAACAAGTGGTGGGAAAGCTCGCTGCGCCACACGTTCGTCATCGGGGAGATGGCCGGGACACATGGGGTGAGGCGCCCCGGCGGAGCGGCGCTGAACGCCGGGCAGGTGGGCGCCATGCGGGCGGCGGAATACATCGCCAATGTTTACGGCTGCCAAGAGGTGAACCTGCCCGCCCGGCAAGACGCCGTGCAATCGAGCCTGAGGGCCGCGCTGGGCCGACTGCGTCAGATGTTGGCCAAGAGCAGCTCAGCCTCCCGTAGGCCGGAGCAGGTCATGGAGGAAATCGGTGCGCGCATGACCCGCCATGGCGCGCACCTCCGCAGCCGGAGCGGTTCGAGCCGGGCCCTAGCGGAGGCCAAGCAGCAGTATCGCGCCTGCCTTGAGCAAGGCTTGCGCCTAAGCTCGCCTGGGGAGCTTCACCGCGCCGTCGTGGCCAGCCAGGAGTGTCTCACCGAGGTGGCGATGCTCAAGGCGATATCCGGGATGTTCGACCGCGCCGCCGGCAGCCGGGGCAGCCATTGCATCCTTGACGAAGAGGGCATCGAGATGCACCCGGCGCTTATCGACCCGGCCTCCGCGAGGCCCTACCGGTTCCGCCCGGAGAATACCGCGCTTCGGAACGTAATCCTGGAGCTGCGTTGCAATCCCGCGGCCGAGGACCTGTTCGACCTTTGGGAGATAGCCCCCCGCCCGATCCCGCGGCGGGACATAGCCTTTGAACCTGCCTGGGCGGAATTCCGCAGCGGTGAGATCTACCGGATCTGACCCGCGGCCGGGACGCCAGGCCAGGTTGGACAATCCAGGCTCCCAAGATGCACGTGCACGACACGATCGCCGTCGCCATCGGGCTGGGACTGGACGCAATGAGCGTCTGCGCCGCGGTGGGAGTGAAATGGCACGGGGCGGGGCATAAGCTCCGCCTGGCCTGGCACATGGGGCTGTTCCAGTTCCTCATGGCCATCCTGGGTTGGTCGGGGGGCAAGCGGCTGGCTGAATTGGTCGAGCACTTTGGCTCTTATGCAGCGGCCGGGCTGGTCTTCGCCATCGGTGCCAAGATGCTTTATGAGGCAATCCGCTCCCGGCCGGGGGCGCTTGAGGCGAAGGCCGAGCACCTCATCGAGGCGGGTTTGCACATCTCCCCCAAGGACCCCACCCGCGGGTGGTCGCTCCTGGCCCTATCGCTGGGCACCAGCATGGACGCGCTGGTAGTGGGCTTCTCGCTGGGGCTCCGGGGGGAGGGAAGCTCCATATGGAGGGTGAGTCTGCTGATAGGCGTAGTGGCCGGTTTGATGGCTTGGACGGGCGTAGTGCTGGGGGCACGGATCGGCATGGCAGTGGGCAAGCCGGCGGAGATCTTCGGCGCCCTGGTCCTGATGGGCCTGGGGATCAGCTTCCTGTGGCTGTGAGCCTCCGGGCCGGCTAATTCAGGCCTTCCAGCAGCCTCCTGCTGGCCGCACGGGAAATCTCAGCGGCGATCCGGTCGGCCAGACTGCGGTCCTGCCCTGAGGCGACGACGGTATTGGGATCCATGACGGGCGTCGTCGGCCCCATCATCGCATAGCCCAGCATGGGCTTGTAGCTGTGATCCTCCCCGCCTGGCAGGACGAACATCTCATAGGCATCCGAGGCGCTTCTGCCCACCATCCGCGTCCCACTGGAACGAGAGACAACCACCTCAACGCTGACCCTGTAGTTCTCCGCCTCTGGCGCGGTACGGACGATTCGCACCGACGCCGTCCGGTGGACGGTCTGGACCGTGCCTTCCAGGACCTCGCGGGAGCTGCCGGCGTCACGCCGCCAGAACTCAAACCAGTGCCTCGCCAGAAGCGGCTTGGTGGTAATGACGCCCGCCCGGCGGTCCTGGCGGTCGAGCGTGAAGCCGTAGTCTCGCAGCGCATCCTGCGAGCCTTGCCACACCGCCTCGAAGTTCCTCTGCGCGGGGGTCATCTGCCCGCTCCGCTTCACCGGTTCGGTGTAGCTGACGCACCCATGCAGTACGGCGGCAATCATGACCGTTATGGCAGCGGACGCTCCGGTTCTCATGGCCCTGAACCTTTTTTCCGAATCCGGCGCAACGCGCCTAGCCTGGCCGGTCATTGTATCGTAGCTTTCTTGTGAAACAACTGAGCATCCGGGCAACCGCAAGCTGGCCTGCATCTTAGGCCCCGCACCAATGCCCCCCGCCCCGGCTCCTACCGCTTGGCCGGGGCAATTTATTGCGCCAAATCACCTTCGCCTAGCGCACCCGGATCGGCGGCCTGAAGTTTCTGGACCGCCGTGGCCCTCACAGATGCCTCACCGTCGGCCATGCGTTCCTGAGAGTACATCCTCAGGCTATGCCTGACGCCAAATCGCCCGATCTATTCTGAGCATCGCCTGCGGAACTGCGGAGGGGATCCAGTTAACAGTATGTTTCACCTCATCATCGTAGTATCAGGGCCTATGAATTCCGCACAGGGGTTCGTTAGGTGGCGTGTAACGACGGGAGAGCAGGTGTGTTATAGACAGCACCATCCGAACCTCTCTGTGGATAACCTGTTGTAACGGGTGGGTGTAGCTATGAGTTGGGTGCGTCCTTATGGGCCGGCATTATGGTGCTGACGCCGGCGCGAGCATGAGGCCTGGTGTAGCAAGGGAACAGGACACACGGGAACAGACATGTTTTCAAGAGGTTCTCCACGGCCTGGCACTGCGGTCTAGAGCGGTTTAGCTTTGGACGGTTACACGAGGCTGGCGGGGCTCTGTCCCGCTAGCTGCACTGGCGCACGGGGGAGTGGAGCCCCCCCGCGCTGCTACACAGACTTAAACCGCTCTAGACCTTCGACTGAAGCTCACGGGTTATTAGGTCCAGGGTCGCATACAGCTGCGGGTTGCCCTTGCGCATGGCCTCCACGGCCCGGTTGGCGTGCAGGACGGTTGTGTGGTCGCGCCCACCGAAGTAGCCGCCGATCTCCTCGAGGCTGTGACGGGTGAGGTTCCGTGCCAGGAACATGCAGATCTGGCGCGGCAAGACGATGGACCGGCTGCGCTTGCGAGACTGGAGGTCGGCCAGGCGGACCCCGAACCGGGAGGTAACGGCGTTCAGGATGTCCTCCACGGTAATCTGCCGTCCCGTTGGGCTGGATGGTTCCCCCAGGGCGTCCTGGGCGAGCTGGAGGTCAATCCTCCGCCCGGTGACCTGTGCCAGCATGGCTACTTTCGCGATGGCGCCCTCAAGTTCACGGGTGTTGGACTCAATCGCGCCGGCAATAAAGCAGACGGTCTCTTCGGGCAGGTCGATGCCCCGCATGCGGGCCTTCTTGCGAACGATGGCCACGCGCGTCTCATAGCATGGGCGGTCGATCTGGGTCACCAGGCCCCAATTGAAGCGGCTGACCAACCGCTCTTCCAGGTCCGGTATCTGCCCCGGCCCGCGGTCGCTGGTGAGAATGATCTGCTTGTGGGCCTGGTAGAGGGTGTTGAACGTGTGGAAAAACTCCTCCTGTGTCTGCTCGTGGTCGGAGAGGAACTGGATGTCGTCAATCGCCAGGATATCCGCGTGGCGGTAGCGGTAGCGGAAGTCGTGCAACTGGCCGCGTTCAACAGACTCGATGAAGTGATTGACGAACATCTCGCAGGAGAGCATGCATATCCCCGCCTGCCCGCGGCCCTCGAGAATCCTGCGGCAGGTGGCCTGGATCAGGTGGGTCTTTCCCAGCCCGACGCTTCCATGGATGTACAGGGGGTTGTACGTCTTGCCGGGGGACTCGCTAACGGCCATGCAGGCCGCGTGAGCCAGGCGGTTGCACGGGCCGGTGACGAAGGTCTCGAAGGTATAGTCGTCGCTGAAGGGAACGCCGTCCTCTGCCGAAGCAGCGGTGCGTTCCACCGGCTGGTAGGCTCCCTCGGTGGCGTCGTGGTGTTCGGTGGCAGTCAGGAAGCATGCCCCCACGAGTCTCCCGGTAGCGCCCTGAGCAGCCTCGGTGAACAGGTTCGTGGCGTGCCGGCGGCAGTAATCCAGCTCCCGCCTGCCGGGGGCCTGTATCTCCAGCAGCCCGTGCTCCAGCGAGATAGGCTCCAGTTGCGTAAACCAGGGGCGGATGATGTTGCCCCCGTTGGCGATGACGTACTGGATGATCCTCTCCCACAGCGCCGGATCGACCGGAGCCATCGGTCGCCACCTTTATCTGTGCGGACGCAGCGCGTGCGCGAAATGCCTGAGTTTGCGTTTCGGACCAGGAATCCGCCCGCTAGCCGGCCTGGGACGTCAGCGCCTTCCATTGCGCGGCAGGGAGCATCCTTGAAGCGACCACGCCTGCGGGACGAGCGGCAATCTACACCGACTTGCCCCAAAAGTCAAAGCCAAAATGCCGCAGCGGCGCATTTCTCTTTCGGTGCTGAGCTTTGCTCAACCGGCGGGCAGGCCCGATCATGGCGCGACCCCGTCTGGCCGGGGCTGGGGTTGAATCAGGGGTCGCTGTGCGGGTCTCGGCCTGCTGCGCCAGGCGTGGTTGGCGTTGGTGCTGCCGGCGGAGACGCGCTGCGGGCGCAGCAGCAGGTTCTCCTCGCCCAGCAGGCCGACAAGCTCATCGACCAGCCGGCGGGTGGGACTGACGTACCAGTCCTCCCGTGGACGAATCGTTACCCGGACGTCCCCGCGTCCGCCGGGCCGAAGCTTCAGGTTAATCGGGCACGCGCCCCTGTGGCGGACCAGCACGTCGTGAATTCGCCGCAGTAACTCCTGCGTGACGCCCCCCGCGGGAAGACGCAGCTCCAGGCAACCCGTCAATTGTTCAATCGCGCGGTCGATGGGGATGAGTTGCTCGACGATGAGTCCGCCGCGCTCGCCCCGCCGGTCGGAGGCGCCGACGAGAAACACCATGGCCTGGGGCTTGATCAGCTCGGCGAGCCGCTCGTAAGCCTCGGCAAACACTACCGCCTCGGCCTTGCCGGTGAGGTCCTCCACCGTAAGCATCGCCATCTTCTTGCCGGCGGAGCGCCCTGACTTGGCGACGGTGGTACGAACCGATGCGATCATGCACCCGACGGTGACACGCGCGCCGGGATAATCGGCCAGGTTGGAAAGCGAGACCCCCGGGGGAGAACTGAGGGTGGTAAGCTCCCGGCCGTAGCGGGTTAAAGGATGCGCGGTGATGTAGAAGCCCAGGGTCTCCTTTTCCGCTGCAAGCAACTGGGCCTCTGACCAAGGCTCCACCTCCGGGAAGCGGACCGCTGCGCGGGCGTCGGGGACGTCCGGTGAGTCAAAGAAGTTCATCTGCCCGCTGCGCCGGTCCGCGGCGGCGGCCTGGCCCAGCTCCATCGCCTTCTCCAGCGCCGCGATCATGGCTGCGCGGTGCGCACCGAGGGCGTCAAAGGCCCCGCATTTGATGAGTGCCTCCAGCGTCGAGCGGTTCACCGCGTGCAGGTCCACGTTCTGGCAGAACTGATACAAGTCGCTGAAGCGTCCGACCCGCTTGCGGGCCTCGACGATCGCCTCGACGGCCTTGGCGCCCACGCCCTTGACCGCCGCCAGGCCGAAACGGACTCCCTGCCCGTCGACGACGAAGTTGCTCTGGCAGGTGTTGATCTCCGGCGGCCCCACGGGCACGCCCATCCGCTGCGCCTCGGCCAGGTACTGCACCACCTTGTCCGTGTCGCCGCTTTCAAAGGTAAGCAAGGCCGCGACGAACTGGGGCTTGTAATGCGCCTTGAAGTACGCCGTGTGGTAGGCCAGGATCGCGTACTGCGTGGAATGCGCCTTGTTGAACCCGTAGCCGGAGAACTTCAGGATCTGGCCGAAGAGCCGTTCGACCTCCTCGCGGTCGATGCCGCAGGCCTCTCCACCGGCGATGAACGCCGGCCGGGCGGCGGCGATCACGTCGTGGTTCTTCTTGGAAATCGCCTTGATCAGCGTGTAAGCGCTGTTAAGCGGAAGCTTTCCAAAGCGGTTCAGCAGGCGCATCACCTGCTCCTGGTAGCAGATGACGCCATATGTCTCAGCCAGTATCTCATCCACCAGCGGGTGAACCGAGGGGATAGCTTCCAGGCCGTTCTTGCGCGCGCAATAGGTGGGGATCAGCTCCATCGGGCCGGGGCGGTAGAGGGCGTTGACGGCGATGAGGTCCTCTATGCGCGTCGGCTGCATCTGCATGATGACGTTCTTCATGCCCTCGGATTCAAACTGGAATACCCCGTCGGTCTGTCCGCGTCGGAAAAGCTCGAAGACCTCCTGGTCGTCCAGCCTGATGCGCGCGGGATCGATGTCCTGGCCGGTCTGCTCGGCGACAAGTTCGCGGGCGCGCTGGATCGTCGTCAGCGTGCGGAGGCCCAGGAAGTCCATCTTCATCAGCCCGACCTTGTCGCAGACGACCCAGTCCCACTGGGTGAAGAGGCCCTCGCTGTCAGGCGGCTTGTAGAGCGGAACCAGGGCCTCCAGCGGCTCCTGGGCGATGATGATGCCCGCTGCGTGGACGGTCGGATGGCGGGCCAGGCCCTCCAGCTTCATGGCGTAGTCGATCACGCTGCGGACGCGCTGGTCGCCGTCGTACATTTCGCGGAGTTCCGGCTCCCCGGCCAGGGCGCCCTGAAGCGTCACGTGCAGCCCCTCGGGGACCTTCTTGGCTATGGCGTCCACCTGGGCTAGGGGCATGTCCAGCACGCGCCCCACGTCGCGCACCGCCGCGCGGGCTTTGAGCGTACCGAAGCTGATGACCTGCGCCACGTGGCCGTATTTCTCGCGGACGTACTGGATGACCTTGGCCCTTCCTTCCTGGCAGATGTCGATGTCCATGTCCGGCGCCTCGCGGCGGGCCGGGTCGGCAAAGCGCTCGAAAAGCAGCCCGTAGCGGATGGGGTCCACGTCGGTCATGCCCAGGGCCAAGCCCAGCAGCGTAGAGACGCCGCTTCCGCGCGGAGTAGCCGGGATGTTGTTGCGGTGGGCGTACTGCACGAAGTCGTTGACGATCAGCATGTAGCCGCTGTAGCCCTTGTCCTCCAGGACCTTCAGCTCCCATTGGAGGCGCTTGGAGTAGTCTTCCGGGATATCCTGCCCATTGAAGCGGCTGCGCAGGCCTGCCCAGGCCAGGTCCGCAAGATACTCGCCTTCGGACTTGCCGTTTGGCGTGGGAAAGGCCGGGAGGTACCTGGTGCTGAAGTCCAGCTTCAGATCGCACATCTGGGCGATCTTGAGCGTGTTGTCCGCCGCCTCGGGCCAGGCGGCCAGGACCTGGCGCATCTCGGCAGCGCTCTTGAAGTACAGCTCCGGTGAGTATTGGATTGCCCCTCCTTCGGCCAGCGTCTTGCCGGTGGAGATGCACGTCAGCACCTCGTGGGCGGGCTTGTCCTCCCGGCGGAGGAAATGCACGTCGTTGGTCCCTACCAGCCCGACGCCCAGCTCCGCCGCCAATGCGACAAGGTGCGGGTTGACCGCGTCCTGATCGCTGAGGCGCTGGTTCTGGACCTCGATGAAGAAACGGTCCGGCCCGAAGATGTCCCTGTATTCGCCGGCGATGCGGCGGGCCTTTGCCTGCTGCCCCGACAACAGCGCCGTGGGCACCTCCCCGCCCAGACAGGCCGTCGTGCAGATCAGGCCCTCGTTAAGGTCGCTGAGCAACTCGCGGTCCACCCGCGGGCGGTAATAGAAACCCTCCAGGTACGAGCGCGAGGACAGTTTCATCAGGTTCCGCCAGCCTGTTTCGTTCATGGCCAGGAGGATCAGGTGATACGCCGCCGTGTGTATGTTGCCCATCGACCGGTCGGTGCGGCTGGTGGGCGAGATGTAGGCCTCCATGCCCAGGATGGGTTTGATCCTCGCCTCGACGGCTGCGGTGTAGAAGTCTATCGCCCCGAAGAGGTTCCCGTGGTCCGTCAACGCCAGGCTGTCCATGCCCGTCATCTGGGCCGCGGAGATAAGCTCATCGAAGCGAATCGCCCCGTCCAGAAGCGAGTAGTGCGAATGCAGGTGCAGGTGAACAAAGCCGTCCATTGGCGCGCGGGCCTCCGTCTGCTCAGGGTTCCGGGCGAGCGGCCAATATACCGCCCGGGACCGCGCCGAGAAAGCCCCAGCAGAGGGCGGCTGCTCGCCTGCCCCGCCGTGAGTGCCGCCGCTGCGGCAGGCGGATGATGACGTGGGAGAGCGCCGCCGGCAGGTGACGATTTTCCCCGAACAAGAGGGGCGTTCCCGTCGTTCTAGAAAATAGAAAGAAACCTCTTGGCAATGCCGATAAAAGGTGTAGAATATTCTGAGACGCCAAACCATCTGCCAAGGAGAGCCCCGTGGGAGTACCTGAGAGATTGCAATATGCGCGCCAGCGCGCCGGGCTGACCGGGCCTCAGGTCAAGGAACGAGCCGGCATTGGGGAGTCCTCGCTCTCGGAGTTTGAGACCGGCAAGCGGGAACCTAGCCTGAGCCAGCTTCACGCCCTGGCCGGCGCCTACCGGCGGTCCATCGCCTTCTTCCTGGGCGAAGGCCCGATCCCTCATGAGGTTGTCCTGTGGCGTGACCGGCCTGAGGAAGGCTCCGAGGATATGGAGGCGAGGTTTCTCAGGCTGTGCGAGCAGTACCACAACCTTGAGGTCTGGACGCACGAGGAAGCGCCCCTGTCTCTGCCGCTGGTCGCGGCCAGCAGGGACGGGTTCTCCTACGGTGACGCCGAGGTGCTGGCCAAGCGGGTCCGCAACGAGCTGAACCTGGGAGATCGGCCGGCCCTGTCCCTACTGACGGTCCTTGAAGAGGTCTGCGGCGTCAAGGTCTTCCACTTGCCCTTCACCCCCAGCGGGACGGGCGCTTCTACCAAGAGCGAGACGTTCGGTGCCGCCGTTCTGCTGAATTCCAGGAACGTGCGTTGGCGGCGGAACTTCGACCTGGCACACGAGCTGTTCCATCTGCTGACCTGGGATGTTTTCAGGACGGACCTCCAGGCGGAAGTCACATCGTACTCGGCCTCCGAGTACGAGGAGAAACTGGCAACGTGTTTTGCCAGGAACCTGCTCATGCCAGCCGACGCGGTGCGAGTCGCCGTGAGCGCCAAGGTGAAGGCGGACAAGATCACATTTGACGATATGTATGACGTGGCGCGCCAGTTCGATGTCTCCATTGAAGCCCTGATATGGCAGATGAACTTCGTGGGCCTCTTGCCCGGACGGCAGGAGGAAACGAAGGCGGTCATTGATCGGGCCAAGGGGCTTGCCCCGCTGCTGGAGGAGCGCGAGCAAACGGAGCCGCCTGTCTGCCCGGAACGGTACAAGGCGCTGGCGATCAAGGCGCTGCGGCATGGGGCGATTTCCATCGGGCGATTCGCAGAGTACCTCAGCATCAGCAGGCAGGGAGCCATGAGGTACGTCGAGCAGGAGGTCACGGACGATGAAGAAGTTCCGGTTGCTCCTGCTTGATGCGAACGTCGTCATCGAGCTTTTCAGACAGGGAATCTGGGACAGGCTGATCGAAGCCTGCGATGTCCACTTGGCCCAGACGGTCATCAGCACAGAAGCACATTTCTACGAAGACAGCGAGGGCGTCCGCACTGACTTTGACCTTGGCCAATACTGCAAGGCGCGGAAGATCAGCGTCTTCGATGTAGCGCGATCGGAGTTGACGACGTTTCGCGCCCAGTTCGATCCGACTTACTTTGAGAAGCTGGACCCAGGGGAGACCGAGTCGCTAGCCTATCTCGTGAACTCCAAGGACACGTGCTTGATCTGCTCGGCGGACAAGATCGTCTACCGCGTGCTGGGGAATCTGAATCGCGGGGAGCAAGGCATCTCGCTTGAAGAAATCCTCCAGAAGGCTGGTCTGGGCCGAAAGCTTTCCTGGCCGTTTTCCAAGGCGTTCCGCGAGACCTGGACAAAGAAGGGTTTCCAGGAGCGAATAAGTGGCACTGGGCACCAACGCAATCGCGGTTGAAGTTCCACCGAGGTTCTACCGGCGTAACAATCTGCTGTGCCTTGCGCCAATCCTTGATCGAGTCTGATTCATTGGTTAGACGAGGATAGACAACCAGGACGCGCGGCGTGCCGGGTGATCCCCGGGGGGAAGCCATAGGACCAAGGCCGTTGGGGCCCGAACATCTGAGCGGCCTTTCTCATTTGGCCCGCCCCACCGGTTGTCAGACAGCGGGGAAAGCCCTGGCGGGCATCGCGGCAGAGCCCCGATAGAGCAGGCGAGCAGTTGAGCAGGTGAGCAGGACAAAGCTGCCCGCGAGCCTGCGGTCTACTGCTCTCCTGTTCTCCGGCTCAGCGGAGAAACGAAAGCATGGCAGGTGACATCGAAAACGCGATTCGGCAGAACGGACAAGGCCCGGAATCGGCTGAGGTGGACGGGGTGAATGTCAAGCAGCACGGGCTGCGCGAGCAGATCCCAGCCGATAAGTACCTGCCCGGCGAGGAAGCCCGATGCGGCCTGGCACCATAGCTCCATAGTATGAAGGGGCTTATGAACAGGCCACCTCCCATCGGAAGGCGACAGTCCCCGGGGGCGAAAATTGTCGCGGGGGCGGCTGGAAAATCACCCTCCTGGGGCGCTAGAGTGGTCTTGGAACGAGGAACGCGGCAGGCCCGTGTTCGTCGCCCTTCGCCTGATTCACGCCCCCAAGAGGGGCGCGGACGACCCTTGGCGGGCAGCCGCCAGAGGGTCCTGAAAGCGGCGGCCGGTGGAGCAGGTCGCCCTTTTTTTTCAAACGTCCCGCGATTACCCCGCCCCCGGTTTGCCATCCGGCCGCGAACCACCCCAAAAGGGGCGAAATCGAACAAGCCCAAGAAAGCCCCGCGAGAGCCTGCGAGTCATCAGATGTCCGGAGTGGTAGTGGTTTGCGATTTCCATGGCTGGAAAATGGGGGTCAGTCAGGCCTGAGACTTCGCCTGCTTCCGCCGCCTCAGCCACAGGCAGATGACCGTCGCCCCGAAGGCGCCCGATGAGGCAATGGAAATCCACTTCCCCGCGACGAATCCCCTGGGCATGTACTCCATGCGGAAGAGGTGATGCCCCGCCGCCAGCGCCACGGCCCGCAGCGCGTAGTTGGCCGGCTGGATGCGATACTTCTGAGCGGCTGAGCCGGTCAGGTCCCTGATCCGCCAGCCCTTGCTGTAGGCATCCGTTACCAGGAGTATCGACGGTGAGGGAAGGTCCGCCTGGATGGTCAGGTGGTCAGTGGAGGAATCGACCAGCCGGAGGCTTCCTGTCGGCGGGCCGGAGGGAGCAGGTTGAGGCTCTTGCTCCAGGATCACCCTTGTTCGCGGGTCGAACGACGGGTCGTCCATCGCCGCCAGGATGGCGTCCCGCCCGTTGATTACCTGGTATTGGGACACCAGCAGCAAGCGGGGCAGCGGTTCTCCCGGTACCGGGAGCACCTGGGCGCCGTCCCTTCCCGGCACGATGAAGTATCGGCACCGCAGCATCGGCAGGAGCTTGTGAGTCTGGCGGAAGGCGAAATGCTCGTGCATGGTGACGTTTTCCAAGTCCACTCCCTGGGTGTGGAAGATCAGCTCCGCCTGCCGCCGCGGGACGAAGGAGTCCCTGCCCCAGATGTCCTGGGCGTTCATCTCCGAGGCCATGGCCATGTCGTGGTAGAGCACGTTGACCACGCGCGAATCCGGCGGCAGAGACGCCAGGAACTTCTGCACGTCCGCCGGCCGCGTGGCGGCCAGGTCAAACGTGGGCCGGAGCGTCCTGGCGAACAGGACGAGTTCCGCCACCGCTAGCGCCGTTATCAGCCACGCAGCCTTGGTCGAGAAACGGCTCAAGAGGACCAACCCCCCCAACAGCAGACACGTGCCGGAGGCAAC
>Ga0315274_10012157_pt1 | contig 12299 bp, 15 predicted proteins | sample YL17G02_20_MG_FD_203700 | JGI IMG/M metagenome (GOLD analysis project Ga0315274, IMG submission 203700) | Sediment microbial communities from Yellowstone Lake, YNP, Wyoming, USA - YL17G02_20 | ecosystem: Environmental > Aquatic > Freshwater > Lake > Sediment | place: USA: Wyoming | collected... | reverse complement strand
TGTGCCATCAGGGAGGATTAAACCGATGTGGGGTACAACCGCGGAATCGTCCCGGCTGAATTCGACCAGGATCCAGAATCAGGTAACGAAGGGAAACTAACTAAGCCGGATTCAGGAACGTATTCATCCCGGGGTAGTATCCATCGATTTTTTAGTAAATTTACGGAGAGGTAGCTAAATCGCAACATCCTTGAACCTTGTGCATTAACAAAAACACTATCTAAATGAAGATCCCGCCTGCCCTTTCCCAAATCATTCCGGGAGGATTTGAGTTTACACCCCCGGTCATCACGCTCTTGTGTTCAAATATTATCACTATTGTCCTTGCGGTTGCCGGCAACTGGGACGCTGCCACGGTCCTGTTCATTTACTGGGCACAGAGTATCATCATCGGGATATTCACGGTCACCTCGCTCCTTGGTGCCGATACCGCAGCGCTGACTGCCGACATTTCACCGTCTGTTGAAGAGAGCAGCAGTGTGGGTATGTGGAGCAGATACTTTGCCCGGTACTACAAATATTTCATTGCCGGGTTTTTTGCCGTCCATTACGGGCTCTTCCACTGGGGCTATTATGCGTTTATTGTGGATTCCGGACTTTTTGGGGTGGTCGATTTTTCAAGTCCTGATGTCTGGGCCTCCTGCGGGCTCTTTTTTGCAAACCACCTGTACTCGTTCCTTTACTACCGTCACGATGAACGAAGGGGTGGGGATTACGTGACAGAAGAGTTTATTCACCCGTATTCAAGGATCTTCCCGATGCACCTTACCATCATCTTCGGGGCAATAATAGTGTCTGTCCTTTCTGCAGCCGGGATTGAATCCACACTGCCCGTGGTGGTGCTGTTCCTTGTCCTCAAATTATACGCAGATGTGGGCATGCACATAAAGAAACATACCGGGAAAAAAGAGCCACCCTTAGTTCCTGAAGCATGAGAGCACCGCAACGGTCGTACACTGATCAGTTTCTCTGGAAAACAAGGAATTTCTGGGCATCAAAATACCCAAAGACCAGCGTGCCCTCATTGATATTGAACCGGGGGGACTTTTGCAGCAGGGTGATACTGTTGGTTTTTATCTCATCCGTTTCCGGAGTCCAGGGGCAGACGTTCTCATCAACCCCGGTGAGGTTGGTGACCGCGATCGTCTCTCCCAGGGTTGTATAGCGGCCGGAAAAGCTCCTGCACCCATCTATATATCCACTGACATTTCCCTCTTCACCGAATTTCAGGGTGAGATTTATCCAGGGACCGATTGACACTACCGTCTGGTTGCCGCCATAATAGGAGACCAGGCGCCAGGATGGCCCGGTCAGCTCAGACGGTCCTCTGGCAGAGCGTGCGGGGAAAAGTGAGGTACACCCAGCAGTAAGTATGCAGATAACGATGAGGAGGGCAATCAGGCCGGGCCTTGAATCCATTAAAACGGATCGGTTCGCAAATTTATTAAACGTATGGAAAAATGGTCCAGGTGCTGCACGGTGAAACCGTCCGGCTGTTGCAGCCCACGTGAATGTCAGCAGCGATGACAGAAATTTCCTTTTTATTGCTGCCACACTCCTGCATACAAAGATTTATCATTCGAAGCGGACTATTGCCAAAGCTGGCAATGGAAGTGGGGCCTATGATAAAAAAGCAGGACAATCCTGATGATGATATCGTTCCCACCCTCACAGAAATTATTACTGAGATTCTCAGGAATATTCCCGGTAGCCGGGTTGTACGGGTTAAAGGGTTTTCCCGTGGAGCACCGTGTCCGTCTGTACCGCCGAGGATTCTCCGGCTTATCGGGGATGACAATCGCCGCAGGTTACCCTTCGAGAGGATCGAAACTGACGATTTCATTTTCATCACCACCTGGCTGCCATCCAATCTCATAAGTACACCGCATGTTGAGATCATGCAGGATGCACTCCATGTCTTTATTGATGAACGGGTTGCGATCATTATCCTGCATACTCCTGTCGATGTGAACCGCAGTCATTATACTGTGCACAACGGGATCCTTGATATTACCTTAAAGAAGATCAGAAAAACCTGAACTGCTCAGACGGTGGTCGCTGAAAATTCTTGATCCCTGGGGCCGGAAAGGGACCTTTCATCCTCATTTCTTCTCTTCCTGAAATGACCTGGAAATCTTCCTGCCGGCGGAATGGTAAAGAGGAGATCCGTCAGGAATGAACTGATCAATCCGGTTCGTGTACTCTCTTTTTAGTGTGGCTTCAGATTCAGATTTATTTCTGAAAAAAAGTGCAACGCCCCGCCCCCTCTCCGGAACCAGTCATACATCCCGACCGGGGGTCAGGTCACAGCCGGTACAGGGAAGACACATGGTCCTGGAGACCTCGACATGCAGATCATATTTTTTGAGGATATCACGCGTCATTTTCGTGAGTTTCAGCAACCTTTCGGCGCTCGGCCGTGTTGCCGTAATTTCACCTTTGCGATAGGGTGAAATGGTTATCGGGCGGAGAACGGCAATGACCCCTATCTTTGCCAGGTATTCAACCCCTTTTTTAACACATTCATCCGTTTCACCAAGACCGATAATAATGTTTGAAGAGACCCGGTTCTTCCCGAATACCTTCACGGCATCGCGTAACGAATCGAGAATAAAATCGAGGGAGTGGCCTTTTCTCCCCGTACAGACCTGCTCAAAGATCTCCCTGTCCATGGTCTCCACATTGTATTTTACTTCCGTCACCCCTGCGTCCTTGAGCCGTTGTGATGAGTCTTGTGTCGGGTACACCGCGACACCGATAGGAACGTCATATTTCTTTACTGCCTGTACATATTCCACGACCCGGTCGATCTCGTTTTCCGGCGTTGAAGCGACCCCTGAGGTGAATGCTATCGTCTTCAATTTCCCGCTTTTTTTTGCATTCTCAACGATTGCAAGGACCTGGTCAAGGGTCTTGATCTTCCCCTGGAACTTGGGCACTGAACAGAATTTGCAGTCATACATGCACTGTTCACTGATCGTGATGTACGTCTGTTCGGGACAGTGCGCCACAACCGGGTCAATGACTCCCCGTACCAGTTCTTTGTTGTCTTTCAGGATGACGACATCCCCGTTTTGCTGTACCATCTTAAAGGGAGAATCCGTATCGATCTCCAAACGCACCCGGTGACCCCCGGATTTAAAAAAAATGGATCGCAGTCCTGTGCCGGGACCTGCTGTTGATGTACGGGAAGGTTGTGGTAACAACGATGGTTCGACATCGACTTTTCCCATTGCCAGCAATTCCGCTTTGATTTCCGCATTCATGTGGGTCATTTCATCTCTTCTCCCGTGTGATGTGCTTTTTTGGTATCTTTTTTGTGTTCATCATCGTATGCCCTGTTTGGTATGCCCGTCGCGTGTCACCCACCCCCATGACAAACCTATGATTCCTTGGATTTTTTCTTTTTTAGAACCTGCATATTATATCTTCATCCCAAAAAGGTTCGCTGCATTCTTAAAAAGGAGGTTCTCCAGCACATCTGGTTTGTACGAGAAACGCCGGAATTCTTCAAGACTCTGTTTTAAGGGCCGTACCGGGTACGATGAGGCATAGAGTATCCGGTCCCCCAAGTAGTGGTTGGCAGCCTCCACCCAGTCCCGGGCCCCCGGAAAACCGGGGATGAACTGGAAGAAATCCGGCAGGACCCACAGGTTTCCCAGAGGAGCATTGGCAATCATGACCCCGAGCATTTCGCTGGTGTAGGGAAATGCTCCATGCACCACAACGATCTGCAGGGTCGGGAAGTCATTTGCCACGCGCTGGATGCGCCACGGCTCGGCATACGAAATATCCGGTCCCTGCATAAGGCTGCAGGTGAGATAGAGCACGCCCCCGAGTTCTTGGCATTTTGTGTATACCGGGTAAATGCGGGGATCATCCACATACATCGGGGGGACCCACCAGCCGGGGTCCACGGCAATGCCGTTGAATCCCCTGTCCGTTATGGTACGTTCAATCTCACGGATGGCAGCTGGCACATCGATCCCGTTGATACCCGCAATGGCAAGGGGAAACCTGCCGGGGTACTGGTCACGGAGTTCAGCGATGTCATCATTGGAGACAACACGGTGTCCCGCCTGCCTGCCCACCAGTATTCCCTTGTCCACACCGGCTTCATCCATTTCCTGCAGGAACAGCTCAACCGATTTCTGGACCATGGACTGCGGGCGTTCGTACCCGCTCACCAGGGGGCTGCGTTTGACCGACGGCCGCGCTCCCGGAGTCGGTGCAAGCACATCCTTCAGGCTTTTAAATGGGGGTCTCACCCGTGCATCGAGTATCATGTGTTCTCCTCCCAGAGTACATTCTCCCGTGACGTGTACCGTAATAAAGCAGGATGATCGGAAATTTGACAGAGATTCTATCTTTTCGAATGGATCTGGTATCCGCATTTTTGATAAAAGAACGGGAAAATAACGAAATCAGGGAAACGAATTACCCTATGAGTGCTGAATGTATACCCGACCCGGCAATCAATGGATTTTTACCCCTATGCCTTCAAACCACCGGGATTCAAAATTCCCTGAGTAATCATAGTTATACCCGATATCCTTAAAAAAATCTTCAAACTCTTCATGAGCGAGCGAACTTTCTTTCGCATTATTTTTTTTCCGGTAAAAATGTGCCACATAGACAAAACTCACTCCATGATCCGGGAAATCTTCCCGTTGTATGGAATTAATCATGGGGTACAGCTCAAGAAATTTCTGCCACTCGGGATAGGTACATTTTACTTCTCCGGGAAGGTCTTCAGGCCTTGGGATACAAGGACCGGATACCTTTTTTTGACGGGCAGGTTGCTTTTTTATTTGTTTATCGTCCATTCTTTCCCCTTTCCACCGGTGATTCCCTGCTGGATAATCTGCGGGGTCTGAATTCTCCGGCACCCTATGGTTATTGAGCCTGTCAAAAGTATAAAAAATTTGTTATAATTCCCCAATCCCCCGATCGCATCGCTTCATAGCTCTTCTTCTGTGCACCTGAGGCAAAACAGGGATGAGCGGGTCACTCCGGTTCCCTCTTGCTTAATCATCACGGTTTTACTTATCAGTCCTAATCTTTTCCAGGACCCGGTTCTTGTTTATCTCTGCTTCAACATGTGATGGATAAATCGTGAGAACCTTATCAAATTTTGATACTGCCTCCGGAAACCGCCCAAGCTTCTCATAACAGTGTCCCATTTCACAGATTGCTGAAGTAAACTGCGGTGCTATCACAACCGCATTGCTGAGATATTTAAGTGCTAATTCATGATTTCCTCTCCCCGACATTTCTATTGCCTTCCGGTAGAGAGTTATTGCTTCCAGGGGAATCTGACTTAAGGAACTCATTTTTTCACAATCTTTCCCATCGCATCTGTTCTGATGGTAAGAAATATTTTATGTGTAAAATTTTATAAATATATCGAAATTGATTTAAAAAACTCATTAATATCCCGGTTTCACGAACACGGGAAACTTTTCTGCAATACGATCAAAATCCTCTTGTGGAATTTCCAGGAGGCCGAACCTGAATGCATAGCCCCACGATTTTTTATTCCCGATATAGGTTAAATCCTGGATCAGCGGTCGTATCCTGACTTCCCCGGTTTTTGTGTACCGCACCTTTCTCCTGAACGGTTTGAAATCCGGCGATTCTTCGACCTGGAACAGTTCTTCATCAGCGATCTCCCCGATTGCGGTAAAAGCATGGAGGATTTCATTGCCCTCAAACTGCACTTTCGGTGAATAATAGATAATCATGTCGCCTTTGTGCATTCGTGAAAGTCCGGATCGTTTACCGTGCCCGGCCTGGGCAATCCCACGAGTTACCCCCCGCATAACATGGTCTTTTGACGCAACGACAATCCAGTACTTCGCTGTCATCACGTGTCTATTTCAATTCGTGGTATAAATAAGCTTAATGGACAAAAACAATCCCTACCGCTGCAGCCCGGAAAATGCTGGCTAATGATGTCTCACTCACCGCAACGCCTCTTCTGCCCGCTTGCGTTCGGTGATATCTTCCAGCACACCATCAAAATAGGAGATCTTTCCCTCCGGGCCAGGAACTGCTATCGCTGAAAGCCTGGCCCAGAACAATTCCCCGTTTTTCTTTTTAAGACGAATCTCAACGTTGGACAGCCTGCCTTCACGTATGAGGCGGTCGGAAATTTTCTGCCTTTCAAAAGGATCAGCATACAATTCAGCGACCCGGTACTTCCTGAACTCCTCAAGAGTATCAAAACCGTGCATTGTTGCGACAACCGGGTTTGCCATGATATTAACGCCTTCCATGCCGGGGGTGTTACGGAATACGCCGATGGGCAGGGTCTGCATGAAGGAATTGAGCTGTAGTTCCCGTTCCTTTATGGCATCCTCCATTTCCCGCCGTTCAGTAACATCCCTGATCGATTCAACAGCCCCAATTATCTTTCCCGTAACACCGTTGAGCGGGGAGGCTTTTCCCCACAGCACTGCCCGTCTGCCTTTCAGCCGCGGAAGGTCGGTCTCGGCGATAAGGAGTGCCCCCTTCTTGTGAATTATTTTGTAATACTGCCGGGCAATGGTGTCCTCTGACTCAAAGATCAGGTCAATCAGGATGGGACGACGTACACCGTAAAAGGGGATGGCATACTCATAATCTCCCTTCCCAACCATTTCTGCAGCCGGAATACCCGTCATCTCCTCAATCGCCTTGTTCCAGGCAATGACCTTTCCCTGCAGGTCAATGACCAGGGTCGCATCCGGGAGGAAGTTGATTATGTCGGCAAGCTGGCGTTCAGATTGTACAAGGGCGATCTCTGCATGTTTCTGTTCGGTGACATCACGGCCAACCGACTGGTACTCGATGATCGATCCGTTCTCATCAAATAGTGCCCGGTCACTCCAGCGCTGCCACCGGATCTGGCCATCGGCCAGCATGATCCGGTGGGTAACAATGGCTGTGGGATGTTCCTTTGTCAGTGAGGCGAAATGGTCTCTTACAAGGCTTTGATCTTCTGCCGGAACCCGGGGCACAAATTTTTTTCCGATGATCTCGTCGCGGGTTTTATTGAAATACCGGCAATAGGCTTCGTTGACAAAGACGTGGGTACCGTCGGGCAGGAACCGGGAGATGAATTCTGTCTGGTCTTCGACAACATCCCGGTACCGCTGTTCGCTCGCTTCAAGCCTTTTATTCTGGATATGTAAGGCTGCTTCACTGGTTTTTGCCTGTTCAAACGCCGCCTGCATCTGTTCGTATGCTGCCAGTAACTCCTCTTCTTTTTTCCGAAGCGAAGTAACATCCTGGAGTGTCTCAATAGCCCCGGTAATGTTCCCGGATGGATCGCGGAGGGGTGCAGCAGTGAAAAACAACCATGTACCACCTTTCATGGCAGGGAAGTAATCTGTTGCTACAAAATTATCCGTCATAACCGGGGATTTCGCCTGTTTTCCTGCATACCACCGGGCGATCCCATCGATATTCTCATCTACGATAAGATCAGCAAGGCACGGGCGCGGGGAGGGATAAAACGCCTTCCAGTGATCTGTTGTACCTACGATATCAGATGCCGCAATGCCGCTGTATTCTTCAAGAGCCCGGTTCCAGAAAAGTACGCGGTGATTGGTATCGATGACAAACTCCGGGATGGGTGCTCCCTGCACGAGGTCCTGCATGGTCTTTTGCGCTATCTTGATCTGTATGGCCTGCCTGATCTTATGCGCAAGTTCGACAAACTGTGCTTTCGGGTCACCCCCCTTCTGGAGATAGAAGTCAGCACCGCTGTTGATAGCCTCAATAACTACTTCTTCCCTTCCTTTACCGGTAAAAATGATGAAGGGTATAACATTTCCCCGGGAACGAACGGTCTTTAAAAGGACAATACCGTCCATTCCCGGCATCTGGTAATCGGATATGATGCAGTCGTACGAAGTTCTGGTCAGGGTATCGAGTGCTGCTAAGGCGGAAGTGACCGTGTCAACCCTGAAATCCCCTGTTCTCTCCAGAAAGATTTTGGCTAATTCAAGCAGCATTGGCTCGTCATCAACATAAAGAATTGAGAACATATCCTGTGGTATTCCTGGTCTTTTTTCCTGTTCCAGACATTACATCAGGGCGAGGAGAGATATACATTTCGAAGTGGGTTGATCTCATGCCATCTGCACACCGGTAATCGGCAGTACTCATCCGCCCATCCGATCGTTACCTCGTCAGCTCTCACGTTCGGTCACGGGAGTGGCCGTGTGAGGCTATCCGGTCACGGCGTAAGCAGGTATGGGGCATTGCTCAATTTTGCGAAAGATACGGCAGAGAATGCCGGAAGAAATGAAGGTTTGCTGGACGTACCGTGGTGTTACTGTAGGATCAAAGGAGAGCGATATCGTCATACCATTGGGGAGAGATTTTCCAGGGTATGAGGCAAAGGCAGGCACCTCATACCCTGAATTACCTGCATGAGGCCGACGGAATTTATGACCCACAGACATTGGAGATGCCGGGGTATAAGGTGATAAAATACCCTGGCTTACCTCTCTGGCGATGCTGCTCCTCCCATACCATGAAAAAAATATTATGCCATACAGCTGTCATGGCGTAAGAATCATCGCAGATTTTTCTCTCATTTCACTGACGTTGAAAGACGTGCCCGTTGCATACTCTTCACAGGGAGACCCATTCCTTCTGGTACCGGTCGTTATATCCCTGATAAAGGATAATAGATAGTTCATATATATATATTTATGTATAAATTGAATCTGATTGAAAGAGTTTTTATTACAATATTATTTGACAAAATTGGTTATTTGTATTTTTTCCGCTGGCTATTCCGATAACGCAAAAAAAGGATGACCCCTTGTATCAATACACGAAGACCACACGCCCCCTGCATGTACGATGGACTGGAGGGGAAAAAGGTGTCAGACTGTAGGATAACCCTGATGTTTATGTTTTTGATTCGTAATTTGGAAAACAGGAGCGATATACAACCGATTGCCGGTCTCCATGAAGGCTCTCTACGATGTGTCAGACGGAAGGAAAGCCCTTTGCTGACACATTCTGCAGGTCCCAATCAACCTGTGCCGCTTTTTTCAGGGACACGACCACTGCATTTCCCGGATCAATCGCCAGAGCCCTGTTGTAACATTGTATCGCCTCATCATATCGCATCATATTGTGCAGGGCCACCCCTTTTGCATACCATGCTTCGGTAAAATTGGGATCTATCCTGAGCGCCTGATCAAAATAGTCCAACGATTCGTTGTACCGTGCATACTGTGTACTGGCAGTCAGTCCTTTGAAGAACCACTCCCTGGCTTGAGGAGAGGAAGTGGAAATCCCGTCGGTGCTGACCGCCAGTGCAATACTTCTCCCTGACCACGTGTATACACTATCAGGCATGGTGCCGGGCGGTGGCGGGATTACTGTCTGATCTCCTGTCCCCCGTATACATCCGCTGGCAAGGAGCATAAGAACCAGAAAGATGCTGATACACCCGATCCGTTTCATGCACCAGGATTCCGGTTTCTGCATGACACGTTGATTCATTCGTCGTTCAGCCACCCTTCATGCTACCGCCAGGTGATCTCCAGCGGGTTGCGCCGTGGGATCCCGTAGGTTTTGTACCGGGGGTGGCCAAACATCAGGGCATAGGCGTACTTCCGTCCTGGGGGGAGGGCCAGGACTTTTTGCAGGGGTTCATAGACGGAGGCAGCCATCGAGAGGAAACCCGCCCAGCAGGTTCCGACACCAAACGCAGGCGCAGCGACATCGAAATGGGTCAGGGCGATGATAGCATCGATGGATGCGACCGGGTTACCTTCAGGAATATGGGCAATCACGAGATGCGGAGCACCTCGGCAGACCGGATCAAAGCCACGATCCCATGCCGCGATGAGGGAAGGGACGTACCCGCTCATGGGATGGTCGCTGTTCTGCAGTGTTTTCATCCATGCGATAGTCAGCCCGGCGAGCATCTGGACTTCCTGGGGATCATGGACAACCAGCCAATTGACCGGCTGCCCGTTTCCACCGGATGCTGCATACCGTGCAACATCAAGTATCCGGGTAATGGTATCCCTATCCACAGGTTCGGCAGTGAAATGCCGGACTGACCGGCGCTTCTTCAGGTACACACTGAGGTCCATTAATGAGAGGGATCCGGCACCGGCCGGGATTGGCACCTTTTCATCCGGCAGGAAGTTGAGGGTGATTGCCTGTGAGGGGCAGGACACCTCGCAATGACCGCAGCGGATGCACATCATGGCTTTTGCTTCGGGAACAACAGGAAGTGTGCTCTCGTCAACAGGACCAATTATCTTCATCGGACATACAATCGGACAAATACCGCACCGGGTACAGAGTTCCTGGTCAACAAAAAGGGTTGTCATTTCCTGCCCATCCTTTCCGGATCATTCTTCCCGGGTTCCTGTTAAATTCTTTCTTTCCCGCTCGGTGCTTTTCGGTACCCGGCGGACAACAAAGATCCGTTGGGGTTCTCCGGTATATCAGCAGGATACCGGTAACCACTGCCCGGCTGCTGCAAAAATTATTTATTCCGGGAATACCAGTGAAGTTTGTTTACAAAGAAACCAGGGAATTGAGGGAGGTGTGACGGATGGGAAGAGGTGAACGAGAGTGGGGACACCGGGGCGGCGAAGGTTATCAGGGGCATGGTGTCCGGGGAAGTACTGATGAGCGTGGGGATCCCGCGGACCCGGAGCATGATCCCTACCGTTATCTGAGGGACGGTAATGAAGACCTGCCGGACCCCGCCAATGATGAGTATATATGGCCCACGATCGATGACGAGGAAGACGATTGAAAAAACCTGTCAACCGGTGTTTGTCTTTTTTTTAATCAGGGAGAAGACCTGACCTTTTGATTGCATCCGGTTTTTACCGGCTATCATGGGTTCTGACTCTCTTCGATGAGCTGGTATGCCAGTCCCTGGATCTTCTGGTTCTCGAATGTTACCTCCCCCTCATAGGTGATGAGCAGGATCCGGTGATACGGTACGGGTTTTTCACCATCCATTGTCCGGATGCTCAGGTAGTACGGCTCCAGGCTGATGTCGGGACCGCTTATGGTGGATCGGTCGTTCGGTGCACCCCGGTCAACATACCAGATCCGGACTTTCCCGATGTCGTAGCGGTCATCGTGCCAGTACTGCTGCAGGAGTTTGTGGCTGGTTAACATGTCAAAGCAACGCCCCCATAATTTATCATAGCTGACAGGTAATTCTCTCCCGGATGTGATAACCCATGGTTACGATGCCGGAAGAACTGATACATCTGCTCACGGAATGGCATACGGTTCCGGTAGCAACCATTGGACCGGAGGGAAAGCCCAATGTTGCGGGTAAATCGGTCATGGTCATGAATCCTGACACAATAGTCTGGGGCGAACTCTATTTTAGGCAAACCTATGAAAATCTCACAAAAGATCCTCGTGCATCAATCTGTGTCTGGAAAAGGAGCCCCCCGTTCACGGCATATAAGGTGAATGGGAGGGTCAAAATTCATGAAAATGATGAGATTGCAGCTCAGCTTGACGAACGCGTGCGTACCGGGCATGGCATGGAGTTTAAGGCTCGCCGTAAAAAACTGGCTGCGGTCTATTTTACCGTTGAGGAAGTCTATGACCAGACTCCGGATCTGGAGTCTGCCGGAAAACGGATTGCCTGAGATCGGCTGCACCCGTTTTCCCCTGGCATTTCCCTCCCGCTGCAGACGATTCGGAGATACTGGGATTACAAAAAACATAAATAGACACAGAATAATGACAGACTGGTGTAAAAGATGCCATCCTTTGTATGTTTTGCTAAGAACTGTGGGTTTCAGACCTCTGCTCCCACCGAAGCTGAGCTGATGATTAAAATTGCAGAACACGCAAAAACTGCTCATAAAATGGACCCCATCCCGCCAGATGTCATGGTAAAGGTTAAAGCCGCTATTAAAAAGTGAAAATTCCGGCTCAGTTCAAATTAAAAACCTGAACGCTGACGGGGGTTTCACCCCCGCCGCTTTGTGCTCCCCCCACATGCGATACCACCTGAACAGGTACTACGTCATCATCGTTCTAAGTGCAGGGGCGGTAAGAGAGGACAGGTACTGTCCCCTCCGTTATCCTACCAGTGCTTTTTATTTCATACCCTGATACGAGGAATTCTCCAGAGCCAAAATTCCATCATATCACAAACCGGGAAATGTTTCAGGGCTAATCTTTCAATAATTCTTTCTTCCACGCCATTTTTTTGATTTTTTCATTGATATTGGGACTGTTCTTCATACGGTGCCAGTCATCGTTACTCATCCCCATAAAAAAATCGCATGACG
>Ga0315274_10012152_pt1 | contig 12302 bp, 12 predicted proteins | sample YL17G02_20_MG_FD_203700 | JGI IMG/M metagenome (GOLD analysis project Ga0315274, IMG submission 203700) | Sediment microbial communities from Yellowstone Lake, YNP, Wyoming, USA - YL17G02_20 | ecosystem: Environmental > Aquatic > Freshwater > Lake > Sediment | place: USA: Wyoming | collected... | reverse complement strand
CTGCGCGTGACAAGGGCTGGCTCCCGGAAACGATAGCTCCACTCGAGAAAGAGCATGAACAAAGAACGCAAACTGATCATCGCCGGCAACTGGAAGATGAACAAGACCGTGGCCGAGGCGCTGGACCTCGTCAACGGGCTCAAGCGCGAACTGGCCAACGTGAAAGAGGTGGACATCGTGGTCTGCCCGCCGTTCACCGCGTTGAGCGAGGTGTCCAAGGAGATCCTGAACACCAACCTCCGCCTGGGCGCCCAGAACATGAGTGAGCAGAACTCCGGGGCGTTTACGGGTGAAATCGCCGCGGGCATGCTGAAGGAGTTCTCGGTCCGTTATGTCATCCTGGGCCACTCGGAGCGCCGCCAGTACCAGAAGGAGACCGACGAATTGATCGCGAAGAAGGCTCAGGCCGCCCATGCCGCGGCACTCAAGCCGATCGTGTGCGTGGGGGAAACGCTGGCCGAACGCGAGGCCGGGCTCACCGAGCAGATCGTGGGCCAGCAGCTTCGCGGCAGCCTGGCCGGGTTGACCAAAGAACAAATGGAGGAGACCGTCGTGGCTTACGAGCCGGTATGGGCGATCGGCACGGGACGCAACGCCACGGCGCAGCAAGCCCAGGAGGCGCACGCCTTTATTCGCCGCACGCTGGCGCAGGGTTTCGATGAACACGTCGCCCTGCGCATGCGCATCCAGTACGGCGGGAGCGTCAAACCGGGCAACGCCCGCGAGTTGATGAGCCAACCGGACGTGGACGGTGCCCTGGTTGGCGGGGCGTCGCTAGAGGTGCGGAGCTTCTCCGACATCATCAGAAACTCCATCTAAAGAGGGAATATGAAGTTACTCATCGGTTTTCTGACCTTTCTTCTCGTCCTGGACAGTCTGCTCATGATGCTGCTGGTGCTGATTCAGTTGCCCAAGAAGGAGGCGGGGTTGGGCACGGCCTTCGGCGGCGCCGCCACCGACGCGCTGTTTGGCGCCGGCACCGGCAACGTCCTGACGAAGATCACCAAGTACACGGCGGCGCTGTTTCTGGGCTTTTCGATGTTGCTGTCCATTCTCATTGCGGGCGAGGTCAAACAGCCCAAGGGCCCGGGTGTTGAGGACGTGCTGAAACGCAAGGCCGGCTCCGCCGGGGTGGTCACACCCGGCCCGATCCTCGGGACCAATCAGCTTGGGCAAGCGACTTCCGCAGCCCCCATCCTGCTGTTGCCCAACACCAATATTCTGGGGTCCAACGCCGTGCCCGCCCCGGCGAAATGAGCTGCGCGGCGCACGCGTGTGGCGCGTTCGTCAGCGCCAGGCGCGCGCTGCTCAGCGCGAGGGGCCTCGTGCAATCTCTGCTGGCGGCGCTGACCCTGGCCGTTGTCCCGACCGGTTGCACCTCTTCGGCGTTGCGCGCGGACCTGGTCATCATCAATGGCGCCGAACCTGAGTCGCTTGATCCCGCGATCGCCACTGGCCAAGCGGATCTGCGCATCATCACGGCTTTGTTCGAAGGGCTGACCCGATACGATCCCCGGACGGGTGACCCGATCCCGGGGTTGGCCGAGCGGTGGGACTACTCCCCGGACGGGCGGACGTACCTGTTCCATCTGCGCACCAACGCGCTCTGGTCCACCGGCGAGCCGATCAGCGCCGAGGACTTCGTTTACTCGTGGCGGCGCGTCCTGGATCCGGCCACGGCCGCCGAATACGCCGGGCTGCTCTTCTACGTGAAGAACGCGGAAGATTTCAACACCGGCAAGATAAAGGATCCGACGCAGGTGGGCGTGCACGCCGTTGACGCGCGAACGCTCAAAGTGGAATTGGCCGGTCCCACGGCGTTTTTCCTGAACCTGTGCGCCATCCACACTTACGCAGTTGTGCCGCGGGATTACATTGAGCGCTATGGCGATCGCTGGCTGATGGAGCGGCCCTCCAAGGTGAGCGGACCGTATCGGTTAGAGGCCTGGCGGCTCAATGACAAGGTCCGCTTGCGGAGGAACCCGCGGTACTGGGATCCCGCCCGACCCAAGACTGAGCGGGTGGACCTCCTGCCGATCACCTCGCCGGCCACAGCGCTCAACCTTTATGAAACCGGCGCCGCCGACATTATCTGGGACAAGAACCTCATTCCCAGCGAGCTGATCGACATTCTGCGCCAACGGCCCGATTGCCACACGTTCGATTATCTGGGGACCTATTTCTTCCGCTTCAACGTGACCCGGCCGCCCTTCGACGACGTGCGCGTGCGCAAGGCGTTTGCCATGGCCGTGGACAAGGAACGCCTCGTAACCAGGATCACCAAGGGTGGCGAAAAAGTGGCGTCCTACTACACGCCCATCGGCACGGCAAACTACCAGCCGCCACAGGGGTTGGATCATGACCCGCCAGCGGCCCGGCGGCTGCTGGCCGAGGCGGGTTATCCGGAGGGCAAGGGCTTTCCGCCGGTGCAGTACCTGTTCAATGCCGGCACTGGCGGCGGGGCACGACCCGACAACAAGATCGCCGTGGAACTCCAGCGTATGTGGCAGGAACAACTCGGCGTCAACGTGGCGCTGCGGCAATTGGAGTGGAAAACATATCTCGCCGCGCAGGGCCGACTCGACTATGACCTTTGCCGGAGCAGTTGGGTCGCCGACTACAACGACGCGAACACGTTCCTCGACATGTTTATGGGCAACAACGGGAACAACCGCACGGGCTGGAAGAACGCGCGTTATGACCAGTTGCTCCGCCAGGCCAATCAGCAGGTGGATATGGCCCGGCGCGCGCGGCTCTTGCAGAGTGCCGAAGCCATCCTGGTCCTCGAGGAAGTTCCGATTGCGCCGCTCTACTTCTACACCGGCTTCACGTTCTACGACCCTGCCAAAGTGGCGGGCATCTATTCGAACGTGATCGACCAGCATCCGGTGGATGCCATTCTAAGAATGGAACGTCCCCCGCCGAAGTAGGCCTCCGGCCAGCCCGGCCCGAACCTGCCATGCACTTCCTGCGCCGTCTGGTCTTCCTGCCCTTGCTGCTCCTGGTGATCAGCTTCCTGGCGTTCCTGTTCGTGCGACTGGCGCCGGGCGGTCCGTTCGACCGCGACCGCGCGCCGGCCTCGCCGGAGATCAAACGTCACCTGGACGCAAAGTTTCATCTGGACGAACCGCTCGGACGGCAATACTGGCGCTACCTCGCGGACCTCGCCCGCGGCGATTTTGGCCCTTCGTTGAAATACCGCAACCACAGTGTCAACGACATCATCAAACAGGGCTTGCCGGTGTCGATGACGCTGGGCGCGCTGGCGTTCGGCTTCGCCCTGGGAGTAGGCATCCCGCTCGGTTTTGCCACGGCGGTGCGTCGAGGCGAGTGGCCGGACCATGTGGGCAGCCTGTTGGCTTTGCTGGCCGTGTGCGTGCCGGGCTTCATCATCGGCCCGCTCCTGGTCATGGCCCTGGCGGTGCAATGGCGTGTCTTTCCGGTGGCCTTGTGGGGATCCCCCCTCCATGCCGTGTTGCCGACCGTGGCGTTGGGCCTCTATTTCGCCGGGCGGATCGCGCGACTCATGCGTGAAGGGATGAGCCACACGCTCGCCGAGCCGTTCATCACCACGGCCAGGGCCAAGGGCCTGAGCCATACCGCCGTGCTGCTCAAACATGCCTTTCGCCTGGCCGTGTTGCCGGTGGTTTCTTACGCCGGCCCGCTCCTGGCTGACCTGTTGACAGGCTCGTTTGTCGTGGAGAACCTCTTTCAAATTCCCGGGATCGGCGTCTTCATGGTCAACAGTTCACTCAACCGCGATTACACGATGGTGGTGGGATTGGTGCTCCTCTACGCGGCGCTACTGCTCGTGTTGAACCTGGTCGTTGACCTGTCCTACAGCTTCCTCGACCCAAGAGTTAAGTATGAGTGAGGCAGGCAAACACCGCGGATCGCAGGCCGCACGCACGGGCAACGGCGCTGCGCCTGAAACGCGTGCCAACTCCCAACCCGCAGCCCCCGCCCCTCGACCGTTTTTGAGTCCCAACCAACGCGCCTGGCGCCGTTTCCGGCAGAACCGTCTCGCCCTCATTTGCGGCGTGTATCTCCTGGTGGTGGTGGTCATCGTGCTGTTCGGGCCCCCCCTCTCACCGTATAGACCGTTGGCCACGTCCGACGCCCAGTTCCAGCCCCCCGCTTGGGACCACTGGTGCGGCACCGACGTGCATGGCCGCGATCTGCTGGTGCGTATGTTGTACGGTGCGCGGATTTCGCTGCTGGTCGGTCTCGTGGGCGCCGGTGTGAGCCTGGGGATCGGCGTGCTTTGGGGTTCGGTGGCGGGCTATGCCGGGGGACGCTGGGACAGTCTGCTGATGCGCCTGGTGGATATCCTCTACTCGCTGCCATCGATCATCTTCGTCATCGTGCTGATCACCACGCTGGAGGGAGTGCTGAGCAAGTGGAGCTCGCCCCGGCTGGAGTTGAGCGATTTCCGGGATGCCGCCGGTCTCCTGGTGGCCTTCCGTGACAGCCAGGATCCGATTTCCCAGGACCTCCGAACCAGGTTCTCTGAATCGTTCCGGAAAGACCTGGCCGCCTATGACGGGGCCCAACCTCCGGCCGAACCGCTGCAAAGGGACCTCGCGCAGGAACTCGACCGGCTCCTCGACAGGCCGGATCTGTTCGACGACGCGCTGGTGAAGCGGATCCAACTGCGCGCCAAGACCCGGCGGCTCTGGCAACAGAAGCCGGAAGGCCAGGCGATCGTCCGTCTGAACCGCTTGCTGCTCGAAGACGCCTACCCAAGCCGCATCGCCCGGGGTGAAACCTGGCTGACCGTGGCCGTGACCACGGTCTTTACTCCCAAGTCGGGGGCTACGACGGAAATGCTCTTCCTGTTTGTCGGGCTTGGGGCTGTGTCCTGGTTGACCATGGCCCGGATCGTTCGGGGACAGGTCCTGTCGTTGCGCGCCCGCCAATTCGTCGAGGCGAGCCGCGCCCTGGGGGCGACCCATCTGCGGATTCTGTTCCGGCACATCCTGCCAAACGTGACCGGGGTGATCATCGTTTACTTGACGCTCACGGTGCCCTCCGTCGTCCTGTATGAGTCGTTTTTGAGCTACCTCGGTCTGGGGATCAAACCCCCACAGGCCAGCCTGGGGTCGCTCATTGCCGAGGGAGCGGCCGAGATCAACCCGATCAGGATCTACTGGTGGATGCTGGTTTGCCCGGGGCTGCTGTTGGCCACCACACTCCTCGCCTTCAATTTCGTGGGCGACGGCCTGCGCGATGTGTTGGATCCGCGCAGCGACAAATGAGACCCGTGTGGGTCCTCTCACTGTCCGAGCGAGATCTGGCGGCGCAGCCAGGCCGCTAGCTTCTCGGCCACGACCTGCTTTGTGATCGGCATGGGATGATCCTACGCTTTCCGGTGGCGCGTATCTACGGGCGCGGCGCATCTGATGCGTGCAGGCTACACCGCGCGGCCCTTGCCTTTCTTGGCGTCGTATTCCCAGGTCTTGCCCGTTTGGTAGGAATGAATGCCGAGGTTCAGCGCGGTCATCACCTTCAGGGCGAGGATCTCGTTGCTGCGCGGCTTATGCCGGGATTTCACGCAATCCAGGAAGTCGCGGTAATGTTCCTCGACCGTCCCGGCGCGCGTGCGCTCGATTTTGATCTCCTCGACGTCCTTGGCCACGGCTTCTTCCGGTCGGATGATGGCGCCCGGGCCTTTGTTGACTTGGACCGTGCCGGCGTGACCGCGGATGACGGTGGGCAAGCCCTCGCTGTTGGCGATACCGGCCAACAGACAAATCGTCGGTCCACCCGGGTATTCGAGGAGCAGATTGTAGAGGGAGGGAGTCTCGCGGACGTAAGCGTACTGCCCGCCCAGGGCGGTGACACGCCTGGGGAAATCGAGGTTCATCGCATAGACCAGCGGCGTCAGGAGATGAGGCAGGAAATCCGTGCCCACGCCACCGGAGTAGTCCCAGAAGCAGCGGAAGGCGAAAAAGCGGCCGCACTCGTAGTCGTGCTTTGGCGCCGGGCCGAGCCAGAGGTTCCAATCCAGGTTCACGCCCGGCTTGGCCACGCCGTCATCGGATTTTGGATCGTAGAGACCGACGGAGTAGTTGCGCATGTCGCTGGATTGGGCATGGACGAGTTTGCCGATAGCGCCCGCTTTGATCTTCTCCGCGATCGGCTCCCAAATGCTGTCGGCCATGCCCTGGGTGCCGACCTGCAGCACGCGCCGGTTTCGGGCGACCGCCTCTGCAATGCGCTTGGCCTCGGTGAGGTCGTGCCAATGCGTCAGTGGCTTCTCGCAATAGACATCTTTGCCGGCGTTCGCGGCCTCGATCACCATCCGGCAGTGCCAGTGGTCAGGCGTGGCAATGCCGACCGCGTCAATGTCGCCGCGCTCGAGCAGCTTTCGATAGTCGCCGTAAGGCTGGGCGCCGGTTTTCTGCGCCGCCGCCTCAAGCCGCCGGGAATAGACATCGCACACCGCGACGATCTCGACGGGATAACCCGCCTTCTTGAGCTTCATCACCGCATCGAGGTGGGCGTTGCCCTGACCGCCGCAGCCAATCAACCCGTAGCGGATCCGCTCGCTTGGCGGGCCGGCGGCCTCCGCGCCGGTCTGGAGCGCGCCGTAGAGTGCCAGTCCGCCGCCGGCGACGGCGCTTTGCTGCACGAACTCCCGGCGGGTAAGGGAGTGAGCCGAAGGGGTCAGCATTGCAGCAGACGGAGAGTTTTCTCCGGAAGACAAATGAGTTTTCATGACCTCCTTTATGGGGGATGCCAACCCGACATGGCGAGCAGATAATCCTCATCCGGACAACTCCGCTTTGCCGGGGGGCCGGTGGGACATCGGACCTCGGTACAGTTGTAGAGTCTTCTTTACGCACCTTAACAGTGCGTTATGCCAAAGCCAACCGTCGAACTCACCCAGGCTGAATGGGCCATCATCAAGGTCGTTTGGGACATCGAACCTTGCGCCGCCCCTGATATCCAGGAGAAGCTCCACGGGGACAAGAAGTGGTCCTAAAGCACCGTGCGGACCCTCATGGACCCGATGGTCGCCAAAGGGCTGCTCACGGCCCGGAAGGTGCGCAATCTCACCCTGTACCGCTCCGCCGCCACGCCCGCGCAGCAGTCCGGTACGCCCTTTGGCTGCTGGTGCTGGTGAAACTGGTCCTGCTTCCGTCGCTGGCCTTGCCAACCGGCCTTGACTACTGGCCAACTGCGCGCCGTGCTGCTTCATGAACTGGCCCATCTTCAACACGGCCATCTCTGGGCGAACTACGCGCAGACCTTTCTCCAGATCTTCTGCGAGAGGAGCGGATCACCCTGACTCCGCTGTTGAGGAATGTGCCGCTGATCGATGTGCTGGACGCCATAACCATGGCGGCGGACAAGCAGATCAAGCATACTATTGAGGAGGATGGCGTGATGTTCTCGCAGAGAGTTCCAGAGACCCCACAGTTGTTCACCCGCATCTATAAGGTTGACCCGGATACGTTCTTATGACCCCAACATAGCCGCACCGCAGCCGCAGCCGAAGTGACCGGGTCGCGGCTGAGGCTTGCTCGCGAATCCTGGACCGCCTCTTCCGCCCTCGGGGAGAGCCTCGACCCTCTTTCGAGCGCGCATTAGAGCTGTGAACCGCGTAGAGACGGACCGCGACCGGTCCCCGGTTGCAGCGCTCGGAGGCTTCGGCGGTGCTGCGGGCGCTGAGGGGTCAGTGTGTTAAAGTGTTAACGGCGAGGAATCAACCATGTCCTACGGGACTTAACCGTTTAACACACTGACCCCGAAGCTTACTTGATCTTCGGCACCTCCTTGGCTCTTTGGCTGGACGCCGGTTCTGCCCCAGTCATCACGTCGTACATGCCTTTGTAGGCCGCCAATCCCTGGGCGTACTGCCGGGCCGCTTCGCGGAACTCGGGCGCGAACAGGTCGGGAAAATCCCGGAAGAGCATCGCCTTGGTCATGGGGTAGTTGCCCAGTTGGGTGACATACGGCAGCTTGGCCGTGCCCGGCACGACGGGTGCCGTTTCACCGCTGCGCAGGCAGTCCAGGCCGGCGCTGAAAGAACCGAAGCCGTCCGGATCGACCAACCACCAGCGTTGGCCGTCGTGTTCCGTGCGGAAAAAACCAGTGGCTCGGAACGGCTTCTATTTCCAGCCACCGAAGCGACTCCATTCGGTCGGGAACTTCGCCCGGGCGGCCGCTTGCAGGGCGTCGCTTAGCTGCCCTTTGAGCGCGGATTCATCGGCGGTTTTGCCCGACCAGGTTCGAGCCGTCCATTGGCTCAGTTCGTCCACCACGATTTGGCCTGGAACCGGACGTGTTGCCCATTGCGTCCCGCGGCGGTCTATGGCAGTGATTGGTTCATGCCTGTTCTGAATCTGAGCCGCCAGTCCAAGGGATGCTGTCGAATCTCGTTGGCCTGTGTGAATTGGCCCGCGCCACGGGCGACCGGCAACTGCTCGAGCCCGTCCTGAACGCCTGGGGCGACATCGTGGCGAAGCGCCTCTACCTCACCGGCCGTGCCAGCCAGGGCGAGCACTTCCGCGACGACTTCTACCTTCCAAACCAGGCGAGCGCGAATGTCGCCGAGGGTTGCGTGACGACGACATGGATTCAACTGAACCTGCAGCTTTACCGGCTCACCGGCGGAGCCCGGTTCGGCGACGAGTTGGAGCGCACAATTTGCAGCCATCTCGCTGCCGCGCAACGACCCGACGGCGCGCAGTGGTGTTATTTCACTCCGCTCGAAGGCAAAAAAGCCTTACGGCCCCGGCATCAACTGCTGCGTCTCCAGCGGCCCTCGGGACATGGCGCTCGCGCCGCAGACGACTTATCTGAAGGTGAAAACCGACGGTGCCGACGCCCTGGCCGTCAGCACATTCGAGACGTCGCGAGCGACGGTCGAGTTGGGAGGCGCAACGGTGCTGGTGGAACAGCAGAGCGAGATCACGTCATACCCGGCCACAATGGCCACTGACAGTGCCGGGCTGAGGGATGGGCCAGACCGGGCGTTCACGGTGCGGCTGCTGCAACCGGTCAAAGCGATGGCGATTCGGGTGATCGGCAGGCCGGCTTGCGGTGACAATCCGAAGCAGGCGTTCAGTTCCTGCGGCGAGTTGGAGGCGTTTGGGGAATAAAGGGACGGAGAGCAGTTCCGAGGCACCAAAATTATCTCTCCAGCCGCTTGCTCGTCAGCTTGCCGATGTAAAACTCCATGAACGCGTCGCGCTTGGGTTCCAGGCAGACCACCACCGGCTTGCCCTTCTCCCGGTCAATGCGAGTGAAGCCTTTGTCGTCCACCACCAGGGGCAGCGTTTCCTGTTTGCCGTAGAACGTGCCCGGGCTGGCGGTCTCGGCCACGGCCAGTTGATCGTGGAGCGTCATCCGGGACCCGGGGCTGTCAATCCAAAGCCGGTACAGGCATTCCAGCGAGCGGGTCAGCGGGGAGTCATGTTTGCGCACACGTTCGCGTTCTTCGTCTTTCAACTGCACGAGCGTGGTCGAATCGAGCGGCACGATGGTCAGCGGCAGACCGGCAGCATAGACCACCTGCGAGTCTTTGGTGGAGGCCACGACGTTCCATTCTGCGATGGGCTCTTTGTTCCACGCGCTGCGATAGATGTTGCCACTCATCAGCACGACGCGCTTAAAGAGCTTGGCCAACCCCGGCTCTTTGCGCAACGCGTCGGCCACATTCTCCAACGGGCCGACCGCGAGCAGGGTGACCTCACCCGGATACTTCTTCGCGGTCTGGATGATGAAGTCCGCTGCCGGTTGGCCGATGGGCTTGAGCGCCTCGAAATCCTCGGCCCAGGCGAACTGGTAGTCATTTCCGTCGTGGGTCTTGCGGCCGACGGCCACCGGGATCTGGTCCCGCCCGGTAAGGTAGAGCAGCTTGCAGGCAACCTTGGCGCGGGCCGGGGTGTTGCCGTCGCAGATGGTGACGCCCAGCGGATCGAAGCCTGAATGGGAGATGACGAAACCCAGTGCCCAGGCATCGTCGATATCGCCGCCGATGTCGGTGTCGAGGATGACCTTCATTTTGCCGGAGTCCGCGGCACGAACCAGGCCAACACCCAGCACGAGCGTCAGCAGGACAGTCAGGTGTTTAAAGAGATTCAAGCAGAGGCGCCTTTTCATAGTTGCGATGCGATGGTTGACCGATGTGCCTTCAAACGGATTACTGAATGCGCGCCCAGCTTCAGTCACTTCCCGGCATCCCGCAATGCCAAAAGTGCGCGGCCAAACGTCCGGGCTTGAGGTGAACGCTTGCAACGGCGAGGGCGCGAGGTGAATCTGGCGTGGATATGCGAAGAAAGAGCCTCCTTAAGTGGGCTGCTACGCTTGGCGGGTTGGTCCTGTTGGTGCTGGCCGCCAGCTCACCCAATTCCCAATCGGCCGCTGACCAGGCAATCCTGCGCGGGGTCGTTACCGATGCCGCCACGGGCCAGCGCACGCCTTGCACAGTCACGATTGTCGATGCCAACGGACAAGTCGTCACCGAGCGCGAATCGTTCAAGGCGGGCTTTCGTTGTCCTGGGAGCTTCGAGAAGCATCTGCCGCCGGGTCGAACCAAGCTGCGCGTGACACGCGGGTTTGAAACGCGCGCGGTCGAGCGGGTGATTGACCTTCAACCCGGGGCGGTAAAGGAAATCCAGTTAGCGCTGGAGCGGACTGTCGATCTGCGAAAACGCGGCTGGTTTGCCGGCGACAGCCACGCCCACATGATCCATGGCGAGAGAACGATCCCGGTGGACTTCGACTTTGTGGCGCTGACCGCTCACGCCGATGACCTCCAGTATCTGTCGCTGGCCCAAGCCTGGCAGATGCCGGATCCGACGCCGGAAGCCTTGGCCGCGGAACTCTCGCGGCGGTCTACGCCGGACTGTGTGGTGACCTGGAATCTCGAGGCGCCCAAGAACTATTACAGAGGCGACGCCGGGCGGTGTCTGGGGCACTGCTGGTCGGTCGGGATGCGCGGGCGGACGGCTGAGGGCTTGGATGTCATCCGCCTGCTCACCGAGGCGAGCGCGTGGGACTATGAATCCGATAAGCCTTCGTATGCCAACTTCGAGTCCCACGGGTTGATCCACGCCCAGGGCGGCGCGGTGTTCTACAGTCATCCGCTGCGTTGGTGGATGGGGTCCTGGGGCGGGCAAGGCGGTTACCTGAAACTGGACCGCATGCGCGTGTCGAACATGGCGGTCGAGCTGCCTTTGGACACGCTGATCGGCCCCACCTACGACGGGATGGATGTGATCACCGGGGGCGATGAATTCGAGGCCAACGCCAAGGCCTTCGAGCTTTGGTCGATGTTGCTCAACCACGGCTACCACTTGGCCGCCACAGGTTCGTCGGACACGTGCTTTGACCGGCCCGGGGGCGCCGTGCCCGGCACTCCGAGAACCTACACGTTCCTGGAAGGTGGCTTCTCGCTCCTGGCCGTGGCGCGCGCGACCTCGGCGGGGAGGACCTTCGTCACGACGGGCCCGTTGCTGCTGGCAAGTGTCGATGGCAACCCCCCCGGAACGCCCTTCATCGCCAATGGCGGGAAGCGCGTGCTGCAAATCGAGGCCTGGGCATCCGGCGCTGACACCACGGGCCTGCGCCAGCTTGAGTTGATGCGCAACGGGAAGCCAGTGCGTACCCTCTCGTTTGAGCCCCCGGTCCCGCAGTGCCGAACCAACCTCCAAATCGAAGCGCTGGCTGGAACCTGGTATTCCGTGCGGTTGTTTGGCGGCGATCGACAGAAACAACGAGCGATCAGCGGCGCGTTCTTCTTCGAGGAAGCAGGCCGCCGTACGCCAACCCCGGTCCCAGCCCAAGTGAAGGCACAGATCGTGGAGGCGGGCACTGGAAAGCCGCTGGACGGCAGCCTGATAGAGGTGACCTATCAGGGCACGTTCCCGCGCGAAGGACGGAAGCACGCTTTTGCCCGAGGGGAATGTCGCCTCACTATCCCCGGCACAGTGCGTCTCCGCGCTGAGGTGCCTGGCTACGCACCCGTCACCCTCAGCCCGTTTTTCGACTATCCTGCGCTGGTCGAGACCATCACCCGCCTGGAAGACAGCGATCTGCTCAAGTGGGACACGTTCGAGCGCGTCCGAGTGTTGCTGGGCGAGGTGCCGCTCAGGTTCTCGCTGGCTAAACAGCAACCCTAATCCGGATCCTGGCCTGAGGCAGGCCGGAAGGGAAAGGGGTCGAAGGGGTCAGTTCTTGGTATTGTTCACTTATGCTCGTCACCGCAGCATCCCCTTCCGCCAGCGATACAGCCGATTATTCGCGTAACTCGCCGTGCCCATCCGCAACCGCCCGGCTATCCACTTCAC
>Ga0315274_10012151_pt1 | contig 12303 bp, 8 predicted proteins | sample YL17G02_20_MG_FD_203700 | JGI IMG/M metagenome (GOLD analysis project Ga0315274, IMG submission 203700) | Sediment microbial communities from Yellowstone Lake, YNP, Wyoming, USA - YL17G02_20 | ecosystem: Environmental > Aquatic > Freshwater > Lake > Sediment | place: USA: Wyoming | collected... | reverse complement strand
GTGCGATCCATCGTCTCTCTTCGCGGCGGGCGCGGTCGGCAATGTACTGCCCGATAGCGAGAATGACGACACAGATTAAGCCCACCATCAGGTATGACAGCCAGACGCCGGTCGCTTCGCCAGGTTCTACTTCCACCCCTTGCAGCCGGGGAACGCCCACAACGAAGAAGTGGAAAACTGTCATCCCAAGTAAAACTCCGCCGAGTACCCTCAAGAGTGATCCGAGTGCTTTCATTTCTGAACCTCTTGATTGTTGCCACGGCCTATCTGCCCCTCCACCCTCATAGAGGGGGCGGGCTCACGCAGTCTTTGGAAAGCGCTACGTCGTTCTATCTGCCCACTCATTGTCACCAACTATGGCACCATGTCAAGGGCGATGCGCCTGAGTTGTTACGCGGCTTGACAATAGGTCATGAAACGTTGTCCGCTCAGCGGCTTGACGAGGCAGCGGGGCGCTACTTGTCCGTGTCCCCGAGCAAGAACCGACGAAGCGCGAAAACCTCCAGGTCAATGGGGACGTTCTGAAACCAGCCGCTGGTCAGGCCGAGCTTTTTCATCAGGTTTTGGACGGGGAGGTACTCCGCCCTTGTGATTCGCCGGTTAATCTCCGGGAACTCGTCCGCCCGGTACTGTGGGAAGTACTGGCTCATGAGGCTGATATACGTGCCGCGAGAGACTTTTTCGGCGATGAAGTGCATCACCTCTTCGCTCCCGGCAACACCATTCGGGAGAACAAGGTGGCGAATGAGTAAGCCTCGCAGGGCGATTCCCTGCTCGTCCATCCGGAGGTCTCCCACCTGACGGTGCATCTCTAAGACCGCCTCCTGATTCGCTCGCGGGTAATCCGGCGCGGAGGAATATTTTCTCGCGGACTCTTCTTTTCCGTATTTCATGTCCGGCATGTAGATGTCAATGATGCCATCCCACAGCTTCAACACTTCCACGGAGTCATAGCCGCCGCAGTTGTACACAGTGGGGATATTCAGACCCCTCTCATACGCCTTGAGAAGAGCCTCCATGATCTGCGGCCCGAAATGTGTCGGCGTCACCAAGTTGATGTTGTGGGCGCCTTTCTTCTGCAACGCCAGCATCATCGCCGCCAACTCGTCCGTAGTCACGGGGTCCCCGTGGCTCATCTGGCTAATCTCGTAGTTCTGGCAGAAGACGCATCGGAGATTGCACGACGAGAAGAAAATGGTCCCCGAGCCGCAGTAACCCGAAATCGGCGGCTCCTCCCCGTGATGGAGGGACGCCGTCGAGACAATCACTTCTCTGCCAACCCGGCATACGCCGGTTTCTCCCTCGAGGCGATTCACGCCGCAGCGCCTCGGGCAGATCGAGCATTGCGCCAGGAGCGAGATTGCCTCGCCGACTCTCTCTTTCAACAACCCGATTTTTTTCTCAACGTCCATGCGCAATTTCGTCCTTCTTTGCCGCCTGGTGCCCTGACTCATAGACGGGCTGACGTATCACGGATAAAGCCAGTTGGTCGAGAAGTGGCACGGGCTTCCAGCCCGTGGATCATGGGCAAGATGCCCATGCCACCTCAGACCACCCGCTGAAGCAGGTGGCTACCAAGAATGTGCCGGCTGGCTGCCCGTTGGGCCTCGGCCAGGGAAGCAGGTGGCTACCAGGAATGTGCCGGCTGAAGCCCGGCACAGGTGGTCAGCGCAGCCGGCCTGATTCATCACCAACACTCTGTGAGGGCCCGTCACCGCATTTGTGAATCTATGTACTCAGGGTCAGCACCATGACCTCCGGGGGGCACAGGAAGCGAAACGGAAAGGCACAGGTGCCGATTCCGCTGCTGATGCAGAGCGTCGCACTGCCCTCCTGCATTATGCCCTGGCAGTAACGCCGGGTGATTTCTGATTTCACGACCGGCGCCCCAATCAGCGGCAGGCGGATTTGCCCGCCGTGCGTATCGCCACACAGAATGAGGTCGTATCCCAGCGCATTCGCCAGCCGCGCTACGTCCGGCCCGTGCGACAGAAGAATCTTAAAACTCCCGTCGGGGATTTCGGATGTGACGGAAATCAGCGCTCGCGCCAGCCGCTGGAGGCTCAACGAATCCACACCCGCGAGCCAAATATCATCTTTTCCCCGATTGACTCGCTTCGCCCTGCCGGAAAGCATCTCGATGCCTGCCTCTTCGATCCCGGCGATCATTCCGGCTTTGTCCTTATTTCCTAAAACGGCGAGGGCGCCAAGGCGCGACCGAAGGCATCGTGAAATCTCTTTCAGCGCTGCGGCTACCGGAGCCTCTTTCGTTGCCTTCCTGCGCTTGAAATCGCCTGCGAACACGACCAGGTCCGCTTCAATCCCACGGAGCAGCTCACAAAGCCGCTTCTCCCGCCGACCGAAGTAGGAGGTATGCAGGTCGGCCAGAAGGGCAATGGTGAAGCCTTCGAACCCACGCGGAAGTCTCTTGAAGACAATCCGCTCATGCCGGAGTCGGATGGCCTGCGCCTCACGGTAACTGTACAACAACAGCAGCAATGCAGCCCATAGCATGATTTCGCTTCACTCACGTATTGTCCGGCACCGACAGCGGGGCGACCGCCGTGTTCCACTTGTCCGCGGTCGCTGCTCTTCTCGCATTGCATCCGCAGGATTCAATGCATTCGGAAGACTTGTATCGGGTCCAAGGATGCCGCCCGTTTCGCTGGCAGGATGCTCGAGACAATCCCAACCCCCACAGAAAGTCCTGCTGCAATCGCAATCGCGGAAGCCGAGAACGCCACGTCCCACCGCAGGATGGTCGCTTCGATCGCCTTCGCCATGACGATGCCCAGCCCGATTCCCGCCAATCCGCCGGTCGCGCAGAGCAGAATGCCTTCCAGGCCAAACTGTAGCCCGATCGCTTTTTTCGTCGCCCCCTCGGTCCTGCGGATGGCGATTTCCGTGTACCGTTCCCTCACCGACAGGAGGTTAATCGTCTCGATCATGGCGGCTGCCACGCCCACCATAATAATCCAGATGATGTTGCTGTATCCGGTGAAGTCGTGCACGGATTGAACAGTTTCCAGAATCCAGTCCTTCTGCGACACTACGGCGACATATTTCTTTTCCGGTGGAAACAGCTTTTCCAGTTTTTCCATGACGGCGTCAACACGGTCGGTATCGCGGGCTTTCACGAGGATGGTGCCGATGCCCTCCCCTTCATCCTGTATTAGCCCCAGCGGCGCGTAAATGTTCTTGAACTCCAGACGGCTTGCGAAAATCGTGCGCGACAGCGCCACCGTGTCCAACTGTCCCCGGGGCTTGCGCAGCTTGTAAGGGTCTTCGAGCACCCCGACGACGGTCAACCGCAGATGCGAGTTGCCCCGGACCATTTCGATTTCTTTCGCGATTGGATTTTCATCCTTGAAAACCTCGCTGACGATTGCTCGGTCCATCACGCAGACGGGGCGAGACTCGCGGACATCTTCCTCGCTCAGAAAATGCCCTCTTTCCAGGCGGAGGTTGAGCATCCGCCCGAATTCCGCCGTCACCCCGATTACTGTGCTCGTCGTCCGCTGGTCGCTCGCCGGGATGGAAACGGAATATCTCCGGTAAGCAGCCGGAGCGACCGCTTTGACTTCCTCCGGCAGGTTCTTCTGAATCTGTTCGGCATCGGACTTCGTCAATAACTTTGACTTCAGCACCTGCCCAAAACTCGGGACCATGTTCTGCACGACGATGATGTCCAATCCCAGCCTCGATAGGTCCCTCTCGATTCGTTGCCTGCCGCCTTTTAGAATCGCCATGGAGGCCACGACCGACGCGATGGCAATCGAAGCCGTCACCATCGTCAGCAATGACCGCAGCGGACGCTGAAGCACGCCCGAAAATGCGATCCGGAAATGCCAGGACACTGTGTCCATAGATAGGAGCTTCCGTGAAACGGTGGCCATCGTTCAGTCTGACCCGCTGAAAGAGTCGGTTTGCTTTTCAAGAGGATACAAGACTTCGCTTGCGTATTCAAGCTGAGCTTCCCTTACGCAAACTTTGGGAATCGCTGCCTGCGGCTGATAGGAATTGACGGCCGCCGGTGAGAAGGGGTAAACTGCTGTGGGATTCGCTTGAGACCCAACCGTTGAAAAAAGCGAGAGAAATGGTTAAGCCAGGTGACAGGCAAATTCAGATTTTTGCGAATGCGGGTCCGGACATGCGTCTGTACGCTTGTGAGGAGGCGTTTTTCGATGGCTCGGCATCCAGTGGGAATGGCCTGCGCTATTGCTGGGATTTCGACGAGTCCGATTCGACGCAGAACGACGCCTTCGGGAAGACGGCGGCGCACATCTACCGGAGGGCGGGCGGATATGTAGCGCGGCTGACAGTTCTCGACGAGGAGCGGAACGTCTCGGCGGATAGCTGCTTTGCGGAGGTGCTAACGCCTCCCTCCCGCGGCTTGACCCTTGTGGACCGATTCCCGAAAGGGTACATGGGACAAGTGCACCAGTCGGGAAACAGGTTTACCTGCCATCTCATCGAGTCCGCCGCCTGGTATGGTCGTCTTGACAACTGCGCCGGGAAGGAGATAACGCTCAAGATTTCCGGATTTGGCAAACACGTCCCTCCTCCTCCCTCCATCACCACTGCTGCCGGAGACCGCACATTCTCGAAAGGCTTTCGGGCGGTCTGGACGGATTCGTACGTGGATGGCGACTGGCGGGTGCTGGAGAACGCCGAATACCGGTACGACGCGGACCGCGAGTCCATGGAGATCGCCTTCACCCCCACGCGAGACCCGTTTTACATCGCCTGGTCAATTATTTACACGCCCCAGCACCTCCAGCGATATTTGGGAAGAATCTACCTGATGGATTGCGTGCGAGTGGAGCGGATCGGCAGCAGCGTCGAGGAGCGTCCCATTCTCCGGGTGACGATCGGCTCTCCGGACTTCCTTCAGGAGAAAGAGGCCTGGCCGGACAAACCCGCCGTTTGGCTCGTCGCCCAGCAGCACGGCTATGAGATGGGCGGTGGAGCAGTCTGCGAGGGAATCATGGACTTTCTGCTCTCGGATGACCCCGTGGCGGAGCGAGCGCGAAAGGAGCTTGTCTGGCACACCGTGCCGATGGTGAATCCGGACGCCGCCAGCCATCCCTGGTTCCGGTACAATGCTCATGGGATAGACCTGAACAGGAATTGGGATTTGTCCGACAACGGGTCCGGGCACGACGCGGATGTTCCCGAGCCGGAGGTGCGGGCGGTCAAGGAGGCGATCTCGGCTGGGGTCAACGGCGGCAGAAGCATCATTGCCGCGTTCGACATCCACAACTACCCCGCGAGCGTCACCGGCATCGAGCTCCTGATTCCCCCCGGTCCGCACATGCAAACACAGCTTTCGCAACATCTTTTGAGGCAGTTCGATGCAAGCAAATACCCGCACGCGGTCGCAAAAGCGAATAGCGCGCGCGACCCCGGCATGTTCTGCAACTGGCTGCTCTCGGCGTGTCCGGGCGCCTGCGCTTTTACCCTTGAGGTCGCCCTGGGAGGTTTCGGGCCGCCGCGCAATCCGCGGAAATACCCTGCGATTCCCAAAAACCTCCGGTCGGTCGGCGAGTTCCTGGCAAGGGCCATCGTCACGGCTCAGCAGTCTGCGGGAGGGGCAACACGATGACAAGATTCAGGGGATCATCCTCAACAGCCCGTCAATTCCGTGACTCTGTCGGGTCTTGCACCGGCAAGTCTGCCCGTCGAAGGCGTTGCAAAGTGAAAGAAGCGGATTCAGTTAGCAGGCGAGAATTCATAAAGACCGTCGCGGTTGGGGCTGGGCTTGCCGTTCCTTTCGTCGTCGGGTTCGCAGCGGTCGCGAAGAAATGGTTTTCTCCGAAGCCCGGCCGTTCGTTAAATGCGCCGCAACGGGTGCTTCTCTGCGAGAATTGCCAGCGTCGCCCTTCGTGCCCTGCCGAACTGCAATCGCGCAGTTTGAGAGCAAACCTCTGCTACGCAGATCGCCCGGCGAATTCCGGCGATGCTGCCTGAAAGAATCCCCGCCACGGCGATTGAGCTTCATCCCTGCCCGGTGAGGGCATCCTGAGTCCTTTCGAGGTCGCTGGTGACCATTTCCTTCACGAGGGATTTGAAATCAATTGTGCTCTGCCAGCCAAGCACATGCCTTGCCTTTGTCGCATCCCCGACAAGCTCGTTCACCTCGGATGGCCGAAAGAGTTGCTCGTCAGTCTGGATGTACTTCTCCCAGTCCGCGATACCCGCCGCGCGGAACGCCTCCTGCAAGAACTCTCGGACGGAATGCGACTTTCCTGTCGCAATGACAAAATCATCGGGTGTGTTCTGCTGAAGCATTAACCACATCGCCCGGACGTAATCCTTCGCGTGCCCCCAATCGCGTCTCGCGTCGAGGTTTCCGAGGGAGAGCGTCTCGCGGAGTCCCAGTTTGATTTTGCTGACGCCGTCGGAGATTTTTCGCGTCACGAACTCAAACCCCCGTCGCGGGGACTCGTGGTTGAAGCAAATTCCGCTGCACGCGAACATGCCGTACGCTTCACGGTAATTCCGGGTCAGGTGAAATCCGGTGAGTTTTGAAATGCCGTAAGCGGAGCGCGGGCGAAAGGGGGTGGTCTCTTTCTGAGGCACCTCCATGGCGTTCCCGAACATCTCGCTGGAGGCAGCGAAGTAGAAGCGACACTCCGGAACCACACTCTGAATCGCAGAAAGAAGATAGTGAGTCCCATTGATGTTGGTGTTCAAGGTCGAGAATTCGTCGTCGAACGAATAGGCGACAAAGCTCTGTGCAGCGAGGTGATAGCACTCGTCCGGGTGAACCGTCGCGACGGTCTTGTGCAGGCTTGCGTAACTCTCCAGGGAGGCACAGTGCATGTGGATCGAGTCTTTGATGTGCAGAACCCGGCTGAGGCGATGTAGCGGGTCTTCGAGCGCCACTCGCCGAACCATCCCGTGCACCTCGTATCCTTTCTCAAGAAGGACCTCCGCAAGGTAGCTTCCGTCCTGTCCCGTGATTCCGGTAATCAACGCGCGCTTCACTCCGGTCCTCCATTACGCCTGTACCGCCGGCATCCTGCCGGCTGTCTCGGGGGCATCTTGCCCCCGATTCGAGGTGGCATGGGCATCTTGCCCATGAGCCACGGGCTGGAAGCCCGTGCCACTTCAGCCCGTGCCATGGCGGCGTTACCTGCCTATTGTTTCGCTTTTTTTGTTACCCCTTTCGGATTGTCGGCGTGCCCGGACAAAAGCGGGGAGAGACGAATTGCCTACACGTTCACTCGACCGCGAATTTCCGGAACGTCCTTGTTTTCCTCAAGAATCGGCTCGACAACCTTCTTCAGGAATTCTTCCACCTGCTGGGGGGCTCGCCCGACAAACTGCGTGGGGTCCATGATTTCCCGAATCTCGGTGCGGCTCATCTTGAAGGACTTGTCATTGGCGATCATCTCGAGAAGGTTGTTTTCGCCGCCCGCTTTGACTTGCGCCGCCGCTTGCCAGGCGTACTGCCGCATTTTCTCGTGGAGGGTCTGGCGGTCTCCTCCGCGCTTCACCCCCTCCATGAGGATGTTCTCCGTCGCCATAAAGGGCAACTCCCGTTCAAGCCTGCGTTTGATCATTTCGGGATAGACCTCCATCCCCGTGACCACGTTGAGATAAATGCTCAGAATGGCGTCGCAGGCCAGAAACGCCTCCGGAATCACCATCCGGCGGGCCGCCGAATCGTCAAGGGTGCGCTCCAGCCACTGGGTCGCCGCGGTCGTATGAGCCACGTGCGTCAGATGCATGAGATACCGCGCGAGAGACGTCATCCGCTCGCACCGCATCGGGTTTCGCTTGTAGGGCATAGCCGACGACCCCACCTGCTTTTCCTCGAAAGGCTCCTCCATCTCCCCCAGGTGGCTCAGAAGGCGCATGTCCGTGGCAAACTTCGAGCCGCTCTGCCCGATCCCGCTCAGCACGTCCAGCACCTGGCAATCAATCTTCCGCGAGTACGTCTGGCTGGCCACCAGAAGAAGAGTATCGAACCCCATCTCCCTCGCGACGAGACGGTCAAGCTGGCGCACCTTCTCCTCGTCTCCCCTGAAAATCCTCATAAAGCTTGCCTGTGTTCCGGTCACCCCTTTCGCGCCGAGGAACGGCAGGGTCGCAAGTCGCCGTGTCAAATCCTCATAGTCGAGAACCAGGTCGTGCAACCACAGGGCGGCTCGCTTGCCGACCGTGGTTGGTTGAGCCGGCTGAAAGTGCGTGAAGCCCAGCGTCGGGAACGACGCATGTTGTTTGGCAAAGGCGGCGAGCTTTCGCATGACGTTCACCAGAAGGAGCTTCAGCCGCTTCATGCCCTCGCGCATCTGAATCAGCTCCGTATTGTCCCCGACAAACGCGCTCGTTGCCCCTAAGTGGATGATGGGGCGCGCCTTCGGGCACTGCACCCCGTACGCGTGGATGTGCGCCATGACATCGTGCCGCAGCTCTTTTTCCTTCTCCCAGGCGACGTCATAGTTAATCTCGTCCTTCTTCGACTCGAGTTCCTCAATCTGCTCGTCCGTGATGTCCAGACCGAGTTGCTTCTCCGCTTTCGCCAGCGCGACCCACAGCCTTCTCCACGTCCGGAACTTGAATTCCGGGGAGAAGATGTACGACATCTCCTTGCTGGCGTATCGCTCGAGCAAGGGGTTTTGATATTCTTTCATCTGCGAACCTTTCCTTCCGGCACGAGAAATCACAAGGACTCCGGGGGAAATTGTCAGGCCTGAATAGCCTTTTTGCCCCGGTCAGGCCGTGATTCCGCGGAAGTTTACCATAACCTCCCATTCGGGTTCTCCCCTTTCTTTCACCGAAGCCGGGGTGTGCACTTCGATCTCGCTTTCCATGGAGCTGCTCCAAATTGAGAATCTCGCACAAAATCAAATTTCGGCCTTGGCACCGCTCGGCCGTAGTGGTAGCATATCTTTCAATAGGAATTTTGGTTGAAGATGAACTGCCGCCGGGGGGAATCCGCCCGTATATGATGCGGGCCGGATGACCCTTTTTTTATGCCCTGGGGGGAACTTTCTGAGGCCCGTGGCGACTCTGGGACGCTTTGACTGGTGACCCGGAAGTCAACTCCAACCCGCTGGACGGCCAATTCGACGGTTTCATGACGATTGGTCCATCTTCATGGGTGTTTCTCATGACCATAACAGCGAGGGTCAGGACCAATGGGAAACGTACTGGTTGTAGATGACGAGCGAGAGATAAGGGAGCTTCTGGCGACCATCCTTCGTCAGCGGGGACATGACACCTCCGTTGCGGCCGACGGGCAATCGGCTCTCGAACGGGTCAAGAAAGTATGGCCCGACCTCGTCGTACTCGACTACAAGCTCCCCGATGGGGACGGTATCGAGATACTGCGCCGACTCAAAGAAGTTCACTCCAACGTCCAGGTGGTCATTATCACCGGCTATGGCGACATCGAGCTCGCCGTCGAAGCGATGCGCTCCGGAGCCTACGATTTCCTGTGCAAGCCCATCGAGCGAGAGACTTTCATCATCCGGGTTGAAAACACGCTGGGCGCCCAGCAACTCAGCCGCCAGGTCGCGTACCTCAAGGGCGAGCTCGGCAAGGAGGTGAATCTCGAACGCCTCATGGGGAACAGCGAGAAAATCCAGGAGGTCTTTCATCAAATCCGAATGGTTGCCCCTGCGGACGCCACCGTCATCATTCAAGGGGAGAGTGGGACCGGCAAGGAACTCGTAGCGAAGGGCATCCATCACTACAGCAACCGAAGAAATGACCCTTTCATCGTGGTGGACTGCGGAACGCTGCCCGAGACGCTGATCGAAAGTGAGCTGTTCGGTTATGAAAAGGGCGCCTTCACCGGGGCGACGGAGAGAAAAGCCGGACAGTTCGAGCTGGCGGAGGGAGGGACCGTCTTCCTCGACGAAATCACTAACCTCTCCTTCCCCGCCCAGCGGAAACTCCTCCGCGTCCTCCAGGAGAGAGAAATCCAACGGGTTGGCGGCAAGAAGACTGTCCCCGTGAACGTCCGCATCCTCGCCGCCACGAACCTGAATCTCCGGAAGGCGGTCGAAAAGGGGACCTTCCGGGAGGACCTCTATCACCGCCTTAACGAATTCCCCGTTTATGTCCCCGCTCTCCGGGAAAGAAAAGCCGACATCCTGATTCTCGCCAGACGCTTTCTCGAGGAGGCGAATTTCGAGTTCAACAGACAGGTGGAAAGCATCTCCCCCGGCGCCATGAGTCGCCTGATGAGCTACTCCTGGCCCGGAAACGTCCGACAGTTGAAGAACGTTATCAAGCGAGCTGTCCTCCTGGCCGACCATGTGGTCCTCCCTCGCCACATAGGTCAGAGTCTCGGAGCGGACGCAGCCGAGGAGGAGGCGGAAACAGAGATGGGCTTCGACAAGGACGGTGTTTCCCTGAAAGAGGTGTCCCGGAAGGCCGCCGAAAGAGCTGAGAAACAGGTCATCACGAAGGCACTCCGTGAGGCGGGCGGAAACAAAAGCAAGGCCGCGAGGATGCTCAAGATAGACCGCTCGGCCCTTTACTACAAGATAAGAAGACTCGGCCTGTAAAGGCTTTCCCCTCCCGGATGCCCGCGGCCGCGGGGCTCCCCGGTGTAGAAACCGCTCAACATCTTTGAGAGCCGATACTCCCAGGAGGTCCTCCCGTGATAGACCGGCCTCCGAGTCTCGCTCCCGTCTCCAAAACTCGCTGATTCCCCGATCCGGCGGAAAGACTTGTCGCGCAGTTCGCTCGGCGGGCGAACGGGTGCCGAGTTTTTACAGCGATGTTGTTGAAAAGATTCTGCGCCCCGGAGCGAGAAGAACCTGCGGTCACCCCGGAGGGCTGAGCCAAGAGACAGAATCTCGCTTTTTAATGAATTGACCCGCCAACGGTTAGGAGATATGTGACCTGCATCTGTTTCCCCGTCCTTCCCTTGGCACGCTTGTTGTACACCTCACACACGTTCCTATGCTACTGGTGCTCATAACGTCGAATTTACACCCCCCGAACCCCCCCGGCGACGTCATGCCCAACTGGGGAGCACTGAGCAGCATAGGACGCTTTTTCTACGTACTGTTCTTTGACGTTTTCGGCGCGGGATGTGGTTCGCGCGGTCAGCCAAGCGGCGACTGACGTTTCCGATCGTGAGTGAGGCGGTGTGTTCCGGCGACTGCCACGAACGAGCGGCTCGCAGACCAACGATGGGACCCGGACGGGCAAGGCCGCATTATTCGCGGCCGGGGGCCAGCTCCATCCGGCGAGGGAGAGATGCCGCTCGTGCCGCCCTTAGGCCCCGGTATCTGCAGGGCCGCGCGAACCAATCCCGCAGCGGGTTGCTGGAAAAAACGGGTGCGCACTCAGAGCCTTAGACACGGGCTTTCACCCCCAGCCGACCGGCAAATGCTGCTGGAACCGCGCCGAAGGCAACTTGCGGGAGAGGAAAGGCAGAACGGATCAGGAAGGCAACTTCAGCATGAAGGCCAAAGTCAGAGAAACTCACAGCTTGACGTTGGGCTGAAGGAATGTGATTGGCAGGAAGGCAAAACAATACAGTGCCTTTCCCCTCCCGCGCTACTTCATGAGGCGCCCGTAGATTGCTCCTGGGCGCCTTCATTCTTCCTCCCACAACCCACGTGCCGAAGCACTCCCCTGGACATCGGCGTCAGGCGGGGCAGCACCCTTTCGCACCACTAAGGCACGACAACACAAACATGTGTCCGGGCGCGCTGATTCCTCACTTGGTGTCTTCGTGTCTTCGTGGTTGGTGTCTCCGCAGCCATGGGGCAAAGACATTTTCCCTGGCCGTTCGGACGGCCGACGTCCCGAAGCGCGCAAGGTCCGCTGAGGGCGATTCAGGGCTTGTGCGCGAGCGCGGGCAGGCATGCTCTCCGGGTGAACAAACTTCATGACGGACTGCGGCGAGTTCTCCCATGTTCAATATTGACTTGTTTCGGAAATGTGCTATGTTGAAGACAGATTGGAACCACATTGGAGGACGGGACTATGGGCAACTTAAAACGTCGAGTTTCTCGGAAGGAAACGGACCGCGCACCCCTCGAAAAGGAAGCGGGGCGACGCGCCACCCCAGCCACACATCCCCTTTCCCCGGAGACGAGTCCGGCAAGCATTCCTCGCGGGATCGAAATCCTCGTCAAGAAAGCCTCCGTTGATCCTGCATTCAAGGAGCTTTTGATTGAAAAGCGGGCGGAGGCCGCGCGAGAGATTGACCTCAAGCTCGATTCCGCTGAACGGGTGATTCTCACGAACGTGCCGAAAGACCATCTCGAGGGGATTATCGCTCGTACGAAGGTGAACTGGAAGCACCGGGCGGCGTTTCTGGGGAAG
>Ga0315274_10012150_pt1 | contig 12303 bp, 7 predicted proteins | sample YL17G02_20_MG_FD_203700 | JGI IMG/M metagenome (GOLD analysis project Ga0315274, IMG submission 203700) | Sediment microbial communities from Yellowstone Lake, YNP, Wyoming, USA - YL17G02_20 | ecosystem: Environmental > Aquatic > Freshwater > Lake > Sediment | place: USA: Wyoming | collected... | reverse complement strand
TGGTCGTCGTTCACGATACGGCAAGCAACGCCGATGTGACATTCACGGTGACGCCATGAATTTAGACGAAATGATCCGCCATGCAACGGGTGAGGCATCTCCCTTGAAAGAGGTAAAAAAGCTCCATGGTGACGCCTCCTACCGCACCTACTCGCGCGCAATTCTGGAAAACGGCAGAACTTTTATCCTTATGCAGATGCCTGCCGGCAGAGCGTCCGCTTCCGAGGAGATAACGAATTTCAACGGCACGCATAAGGAGTTGCCGTTCATAAATGTTGCTCAATTTTTGAAAAACCACGGGGTGAATGTGCCGGGCATTCACCGTTACTTCGAAGACGAGCATATAATGATCATCGAGGATCTTGGCGACAATCTTATGGCGAAAATCGTCGAGAATGGCGGCGACGATGTCAGGCGGAGGTGGTACAAAAGAGCAATCGGGCTTTTGGCGGAGCTTCAGAAAAAGACGTCCGTGTCGCACAAGTTTGAGTGCGTCGCCCTCCAGCGCTCGTTTGATGCGACCCTTTTGAACTGGGAGTTCGACCATTTCCTTGAATACGGCGTCGGGGAGCGCCTTGATAAGGAAATGTCGGACACCGACCGCGAGATATTTTTGAAAGAAACGCGGAAAGTTTCAGACGCAATTTCAAAACTCCCGTACGGATTCACACACAGGGATTTTCAGAGCAGGAATATTTTGATCGTCCGCGACAATCTTTACCTTATCGATTTTCAAGATGCGCTTCTGGGGCCCGCGGCATATGACCTTGTGTCTCTTCTCCGCGATTCATATGTCGAGCTCCCGCCCGATCTTTTGGATGAGCTGATTTTGTTTTATTGCGAAAAAAAGGGCGCGGATCCTGAAACATTCAGGCGCGAATTCGATCTCGTCACCTGCCAGAGAAAGTTAAAAGATGCGGGGCGCTTCGTTTATATAGACCGCATGAAAAAGAATCCCGATTTTTTAAAATATATACCGGTGTCTCTGGGTTACGTGAAGAGCGCGTTCGAGAGGCTGCCTGAATATCGGCAGCTATATGAGGTGCTCAAAAAATATGTCCCGGAATGGTAGCGACAAAAATACGAATCACGATTCACGAATCACGATTCACGAAGTTAAAAGGGCCATGGTGCTCGCGGCCGGATTGGGTACGCGCCTGCGGCCCCTGACCTACAAGATCCCGAAGCCGCTTCTGCCCTTAGATTCCAAAAAACTCATCGATTACCCGCTTTTCTATCTTGCAAAAAACGGGGTGGAAGAGGTGATGATAAATCTCCACCACCTGGGCGAAATGATCAGCGAATATGTCGGCGACGGCAGCCGGTATAATCTTGAGATAACGTATTCATTCGAGCCGGAAATTTTAGGGACCGGTGGCGGCATAAAAAATGTCGAAGGATTTTTTAAAGGGGAGCCTTTTGTCTGCCTGAATTCGGATTCGCTTCTGAACGCCAGCCTTGATGCCCTGATAAATAGGCATTTTGAAACGGATGCGTCAGCGACTATGGCCGTGAAAAAGCTCGGTCTGAACGATCCATACGAAGGCGTCGGAGTCGAAAAGGGATTTGTAAAAAACATCGGGGGGGGCGGCGAATATTTTTACACGGGACTGCAGATCATCGGAGCCGATCTTCTGAAAATTCTCCCGCCCGCCGGCGCCGCATCCTGCCTTATAAAGGATGGTTATCAGAAATTGCTCGCCGGCGGCAAAAGGGTGGCGGCCTTTGTATATGATGGTTACTTCAATGACCTTGGAACGCCTGATCGGTATGAGCGGGCAAAAAAAGACATAGCAGGCAGGGTTTACAGGCCCGTTATATCGTAGATCTCAACTCCCCCCGTCTCTGAACTCACAAAAAGCCAATCCGGAAAATCTTTGAAGGTGGCAAGTCCGTTGAAATGGCAGCTCTTGCATTTCGTCGTCATTGTGGGCGTGGCGGGAGTCGTGATGTCAAAGATCCAGAAGGGGGCGGACGCGCCAACCGGAGTCGCCAGAAAGATGCTCTTGGACGTCAAAACAATAGCTGCGTTTGTAAGTCTCGTCGATGTGACATCGGCATCGGGGAATGATGTCGAAGAAATATTGTGTGCATAGTCCGAGGTGCTTTTTATGAATATCGTCTTGCCGGATACGTATGCAAGACGAGCGCCTGTATCGTCAAAGTCCATGTCGATCACGTTGGGCGCTGAAAACAGCGTCGTCACGTTGACGGAGGACGGCGGGGATGCGGGCGTTATCAAAAACTGCCTCAAACCCCCGGCACATGAGAATATGACGGTGTATTGCCCCCCGCTTTTGGTTATCTTTTGAAAGCGCCCGTGTCTGTCGATCTCGGCGCCATTGAATGAAATCGTGTTGGTGATGCCCTGGAGCGTGGCCACATTTTTTCCGTCAGTGAGCGTGGCGCTGTAAACGCCCGCCTGATAGTAGTGTTTCCCCTCCGCGTAGCCATAATACAAAATGAAGAGCTTGCCCTCGGCGAATGTCATGTCGAGGATGTCGCGTGCGTTTTCATATGCCGTTACATCGGCGGGGGCCACAGCCGGAAATCCGACATAGTGATGGCTGTCGCCGTCGCGCGGGACCATGAGTTCGCCCTTGGTGGAGATGTCCAAGCCTTGCTGGATATCGATCCGCCAGCCTTCGGCGGGCTTGGACCATGCGAATGCTATGTAAGAGCCGTTATACGCGGCGCGGCCCGTATAGGCATCGATGGCGTCGCTTGCCAGAACGAAATATCGCTCATTGGGATTTTCGAGATAGAGCACGCCGCCGCGCTCGAATATCTGGTCGATCTCCGCAAGATAGGGTCTTTTGGCGTCCTCCATCCGCGTCTTGAGCGCGCCCGTGTCCAGAATCGTGAGCACGCCGTCCGAGCCCAGAATTTCAACCGATGATGCGCCGCTGCCGTCTTCCGCCTTTATGCCGACGGAGGTCCCGACAAAATATGTGTTGCCGCGGGACGTGTATGTGTTCAGATTCGCGGGAATAGCGGGGATGAGTCCGTATGTTTCGTCGTACGCCGCGCCTATAGTCCAGTCCTCTTCACCCGTCGTCCCGCTTGTGCTTTTTGTCGGTGCCACGAGGAAATTCGGCGCGCGGAACACGGCTTTGTCGCCGTTCACTGCCACGTGGAAAATGAGCGGCGGCGCCAGTTTGTTGTTGGGCGTCACGGAGAGCGGGACGCGCGCAAAATGCGCCGCCTTCTGGGCGATCGTCGCCAGATCGCGGTAGATGAAAAATCCGCCTGTGAGCGCGTCGACTCCGGCATCTGTGTCGAGGAAGATGAGATCGCCGTCTTTGGCGTTTTCCTCCATGCAGGCGAGTTTTTCCTCCGTCGACGGCTTGTCGCATTCGGCGATGAGGAAAGAATCGACCGACGACTTGTCATAACCCAAACCCGCAACGTAGAAAATCGTCCCGTCGCTCGACACATCGGTGGGGATGAACTGGTTAAATCCCCTGAAGCCTTTTGTCTGGGACTCGAACGCGACGGTCTCCAATCCGTGGCTCGCAAGATCCACGGCGCGCACGATCGATTGGGGTTCGCCGGTGATCAAAGTTTGAAGCACGGGATCATAGGCCTCGGAGAAAGTCGGAATGAGCCCTTCATAAGTTTTTTTGGCGAGGACAAGCGCCTTGCCGGTGGCGGCCGCGATTTTTACCGGAAGATATTGGGTGCTGCCCTCCGTCAGCACGGTTTTGGATGACAAAATGTTGTAGCATCCGCTGCCTGCCGCCAGTTCGCTCTCATCGACGGTCAAGACGTAGCCGTCGCCCGTGACGAAAAACAGGCTCGTCTTGCTCTCTTCTTTGAGCACAGCTACGGATATAACCCCCGGAGGAATTGTTTTGAAGGAGACCTCGTTCATTTTGTAGGGGGGAAGATCGGCGGCGCGCGTCGTATCGGAGACGATTTCCGCAATTCCGATGCCGCGCTGCGTGCCGAAAAATATCTTGGGGCTTTCAGCGCTTCCGTATGTGACCATGTCGGTCACCAGCCCCTCGTTTGTCAAAATCAGCGGCCCCAGCGCCTTGCCGGCGGTGACATATTGTATCGACGATCCAAGCGCCCACATGAGCGTCGTGATCGGTTCCTGATCTTCAACTGACATGAGCGCGCTCGTGACCGCGCGGATCTGCCCGCCGATGTTGTACTTGTATTTTGACATGAAGCTGTCTGTCTCGAAAGTTATGGTCTGGCTCTCGCCCGTGACGCCGTCCGTGATCGTGTATTGAGTTTCAGATGTGACGCAGATCTGCCCGCTTGCGCCGGGCATGGTCGGCGTCGCTTCCCCGCCGCCTCCGCCACTGCACGCCCAGATGAATATGAGTATTGATAGAACTGCTATAAAGATCGGCAGCCGTTTCATAAGTGCCTCTTACCCTAAAATCATAGCATACATGCGTATTGGAGGGAAGTATGCTATTTTTCAAATACCAGAATATATCTCTTTTCATCCCCCCCTATGGTGTAAGGATGGGATTCCTTGAGCGTAAGGCCGTATTTTTTGACGACCGGCCCCGCCTTTTTGAGATCCTCCTGCCAACGGGGCCCCTTCATGGCGATGCATATGCCACCTTTGCCGTAATAAGGGTCGGATAGCTCCAGAAAGACGTCAAGGGGCCATGTGGCGCGCGAGATGACGCAGTCAAAGGGCCCCATGGTCCTGAAAATCTCGGGGTCCTCGGCGCGCCCGTGCAGGGCCTCGATGCCTGTGAGGTTCAGTTCGAAGATCACCTGCCTTAGGAAATTGACCTTCTTTCTGTTGCTGTCCAGAAGGACCACGTGGATCCTGGGGCATTCGATTTTGATGGGGATCCCGGGAAATCCGGCGCCCGTTCCGATGTCGATCAGCGTTTTGGACTCTTTAAGAAACGGGAGCACCGCCTTCGAGTCTTCAAAGTGTTTTGAACGGATCCCTGCGGGATCGGTGATAGCCGTCAGGTTTACGATCTTTGTCCATTTTTGGATGAGGTCTATGTAATGCTGATATTGTTCCTCTTTGGTCATACAAGTAACGTCATTCCTTCGCGCGCAAGGACGATCCCCGATTTTTCCACCTTGGCGCTGATCAGGTCCAGTTCTTCATCCGTCGCTGACGGGTCATAATGAAAAAAGACAAGCCCCTTCACGCCGGCTTCCATCGCCAGCCTGACGGGATAAATATACGGGCTGTGTCCCCAGCCGATTTTATTTTCATATTGCGACGGCGTGTACTGCGCGTCGTGGATCAGGATGTCGGCGCGGCTTATCCATCGGACGAGGGCCTTGTGGCGGTCATTTGAAGGCTCATTGTCGCTTATGTGGACCAGTGTCTTGCCGTTCGGGAAGCGGAACTTGAACGCGAAAGAATTATCGGGATGATTGCACTTAAATGTTTCAATTGTGACGGGGCCGATTTTCACGGGTTTCATTTTAAATTCTTTGAATTGTATCGAGGCGGGCACATCCAATATGTTTACAGGGAAATACGGTGCGCCTATCAGCTTTTTGAGATCCGCTTTGAGCCGGCTTGCACTCCTTCCAGGATTCATTATTACAAATCGGTTGCCTTTTTGATAGATCGGTTTAAAAAATGGAAGGCCGATGACGTGATCAAGATGCAGATGCGAGAGAAGTATTGCCGCCTCTATTTTTTTGCCTTTCGATCTTTTGATGAGTTCATGACCCAAGGGCCTGATGCCCGTGCCCGCATCGCATATAATAGTTGTATTTCCGCATGAGATTTCGACGCAAGCTGTGTTGCCGCCGTATTTTGCGGTCTTTGGCCCGGCCGCGGCCATCGAGCCCCTGACCCCCCAGAATGTTATTTCAGTCTTTTCCATCGTATAAAAACCCTAGCACAATTTTTCTGGATGAGTATAGTATTAAATGATAAAAGACAAAATTCAAATGACAAATCTATTTTCACAAATCACGGCAGAACCTTGGATCATAGCGGTCATCCTTGTCGTCTTTATCATCTATGCAAGGATCGCCAAGAAAAGCGCCAAGTTCCCGCACATACCGCTTGGGCTTTTCATTTTGTATCTGTTGATCGTCCTTTTGGGCCTGCTTTTGGCCTCTTACAATTTATCCGATTGGATGACGTGGACGGGCCTCGCCGGAACCATCGTTCTTTACTGCGCGATTGCGCGTCTCATCTTTTACTTTTTTGTGGACGTGTGGCTCGCGCGGCGCCTCAAATTCGGGCTTCCAAAGATCACGCGCGACGTGGCGCTGGTCATAGTATTTGCGGTGATCGCAATCGTGCTCCTTCACACGAAAGGCGGCGTGAACCTCGCTTCGCTTTTGACCACATCCGCCGTCCTCACGATGGTCGTCGGCCTCGCGCTGCAGGATACGCTCGGGAATTTATTTTCGGGATTGGCCCTCCAGACCGAGAAACTCTTCCAGATCGGCGAATGGATCTCGTTCCGCGAGCATGTGGGGCAGGTCGTCGGCATGACGTGGAAGTCAACACTTGTAAAGACGCTCGAAAATGAGATTGTCTACATACCGAACAACGTCATATCCAAAGAGATAGTGAAAAACTATTCGAGGCCGGAACCCAGCCACGTCGCCTATCTTGAAATCGGCATAGAATACGGCGCCGCACCGAACAAGGTCCGCGAGGTCATTTTGGATGTGCTGGCGGAGCACCCGAAGGTTTTGAAGGTCCCTTCGCCGCAGGTGAGGCTGATAAGTTTCGGTGATCATTCGATAACCTACCAAATAAGGTTCTGGAACGATGACTTCGGAGGCGAAAAACTTTTGAAGTCCGAGCTGAACGACATGATCTGGTATGCGTTCAGGCGGAGCGGCATCCAAATACCGTTCCCCATCAGGGACGTGCGCTTCCATCATATCGAGGCAGCCGAAGGAAAGCGGGTGAAGGAAAATTTGCGCTCCGAAATTTTGACAACGCTGAAAAACATTCCGGTTCTTGCGGCGCTTCCACCCGATGACGTCGGGCTTCTGGCTTCGCGCGTCGCCATGGAGACTTATGGCAACGGCGAGGCGATTGTGCATCAGGGCGAAGAGGGGAGCTCGATGTACATAATCCATAGCGGTGGCTGCGATATCTTTCTGGAGGATGACGGGAGAAGGCATGTCGCAACACTCAAGGACGGCGATTTCTTCGGAGAGATGAGCCTTTTGACCGGCGAGAGGCGCACGGCGACGGTTGTTGCCAAGGGGGACGCGGAAGTTTTTGTGATAGACAAGTGCGCATTCTCGGACATCTTAAAGGCCCATCCGGCGTTCTCCGAAACCCTGGGGCAGGCGCTCGTCAAGCGTCAGGCCGAATTGGCGGCAAAGCAGGGCAAAAAGGAAGAACCATCGCCATCCGCAACTTCCCAGATTGTTTCCAAAATCAAATCATTTTTCGGGATCGGCTAACCTCGTTGGCTTTCGGCACTCTTTTTTTGTGCTCCCCTCTCAACTTGGGTGATGTAGTATATGTGGCAGCTCACGGGGGATCAAAAAAAAGAGTCCCTACGCCAGCGAGGTTAGCCGACCCGCTTCAAACTAGTGTTTCAAAAGGCGGTCGCTTTCGGATAAACGCGTGCGCAGATCGCGCTCGTATGTATTGAAGTCGATCGCCTTTGCGCCCAGGACTTCCGCCACTTCATCGGCCGTGAGCTTGTCGCCGGCAAAGAAGAGCTTGTCCTTTAAAAATTTACCTGATTCCCTGTTTGTGTGCCATGTTTTGCCGAACCGCCCCGACAGGGCGGCGTCAATCTGCGTTGCAAGAACAAAAGAGCGGACATAGTCGACCGCATACAAAAATTCGTCGATGTCCGTGAGATACCTTTCGGCATCGACCTCCTCCATCGGGAACCCGTAGGCCTTTTCAAACAGCGAACGGTAAGCCTCGCGCTTGTTGTCCGTCGAACCGTTATAAATTCCCCGCCACCACTTCGGATCGTCGCCGTGATAAATCGATTCGTAGATCAGCTTTGCGCCGCCGTATCTCCGCATAAAATAGAGATCGTTGAAGATGGCAAAGCGGATGAGCTTTGCAATGTCTCTGTCGGTCAGGACGGGGACCTGTTTATCGGCGGGAAGCTTTTTGTTCCACTGGACTACGAAATCGCGGTAGTATCGCAAAAAGTCGGGATCGCCGAAGCCCCCCTCGAAGAGTCCGGCATATGATTCTGTTGCCGCATAATCGCCAAGATATTTGAACGCCCATTCCGGGGCCGTCGTGTTTGCAAAGTGGACCGCATGTCCTGTTTCGTGGAAAAGCGGAGTGTAGTCGCTCACTCCGCCCTGCGGCGCTATCGTCATCCTGATATCGGAGGGGACCACGATGCTGTAGCATGCAGCGCGCGGATTTTTCTTGGGCCTTTGCGCGTCGTCCAGAAGGATTTCACGGCCGTCGATAGTCGTGAGGTCAAGCCCCATGCCTGCAAGGGAATATTTCAGGAACGGGATCAAGGCGTCGGCGGGGAAGTATGTGACGTAAGAATCGTAGCGGAAAAGTTTCTGGAGATCGCTTCTGCGCATGTCCTTCACGTCCATATTCAAAAGCTCTTTTGTAAATTCGGCCAAAAGCGTTTTGTATATCGGTTCCGTCCTCTGATTCAGCGCGTTCGCATCCTCGATGATCTTTCTGAAATCCTTCACGTGGCGGGCCGCGAGCGAGAAGTCCAGATATGAGTTGTAACCCAGATCTTTTATGATCTGGTGCACCTTGGCGTCGCGCTCCAGGACGATCGGATTCAATTTATCGCGCTGGACCTCCGATGAAAGGACCTGAAGCTCTTTTCTTTTTTGTGCGTCGTTTTCCTTGGCGATGACGATCGGGATCTCGCGATATGCCACGTCTTTGCCAAGCCACGGGACCTTGACGGTTGTCTTGGATTCGGTGTTCGTCAGGCGGTCGTCAAATTTGACCACTTCGCGTCCGACGTGCTGTTCCACGAGATAGTCTTTGAAAAACGAGCGCGCGCGCCGTTCATCGGCCGAGATCCCCGGCTCACTCACCTTGCCATCCACGAACTTTATCGCCTCCGGCGTGAAGAGCCATTCATATCCTTTATAGGTGGATTCAAAATCCACAGGCGTTCCCTTGATGCGGTTTTCCCACGACATCAGAGATTGCTTGCGCATGAGCTCATCGGCCGAATGTATCATTTTATCTAATGACAGCGGCTCCTTTGAGGCGTCCCTCTTTGCAATGGATGGAGTTGAAATCATCGTGACCCCCAGTAAGATGGTTAAAAATATTTTACGCATAGGACCTCCGTTTCAAAACACGGTTTATATCAACGGATTTTTCAAGTCCACCCTTTTTGAATTGACACTATTCCCCTCCTTTGTAAGGAGGGGGCAGGGGAGGTAGATCTACCCCACCTAACCTCCCCTTACAAAGGGGAGGAATCATGCAACTTACACGCAGGCAATTCGGGATTACGATGATCCTGGGGATCGTCGCTTTGGCGGTTTCGAGATTATTTGGCTCCCTTTTCAAGTGGGGATCGTCAAAGGGAAGTGAAGGGCATGCCGCAAGATATTGGAAGAGAGCAGACCATTTGGGAGGATAGAGAAACGTTCCCCTCCTTTGTAAGGAGGGGAAAGGGGAGGTAGATCTACCCCACCTTACCTCCCCTTACAAAGGGGAGGAATTATGTGCGGTAAAAAATATTGGTATTGCTTCGTACTCATCACGAGTCTTTTATTTTCAAGTGAAGGCTGCACCAAATCGCCTGAAGAAAAAAAGGCGGAGTCCTCCGTCGTTCGCGCGGTCGTCGCCGGCCAGTTTTATCCCGGTGACAAAGCGGCTCTGAATGAGCTGATCGGCAGATATCTTTTGAGCGCAAATCCTGCGCCCGTCAAAGAGCACATCTTCGGCATCGCTGTGCCGCACGCGGGATATCAGTATTCGGGGCCGGTCGCGGCGAACGCATATAAATTGATTGAAGGGAAAAACTATTCCACCGTTGTCGTCATGGCACCGTCGCATCGGGTGGGTTTTGAAGGTGTTGCTTTGACGACCAAAGATTTTTACGAGACCCCGCTTGGCAGGATACCCGTCGCGAAGGAGTTAGCCCGAAAATTGATTTCCAAGTTTGATTGGGCGAAGGACGACCCGCGCCCGTACGGAGTCGAACATTCGCTGGAGGTAGAGCTTCCTTTTTTACAAACAACGCTCAAAGATTTCAGGCTGCTTCCGATAATAGTGGGTGTATGTAATTCGGAGATGCTAAGTCAGCTTGCAGCCGCCCTCAACAATATGCTTCCGGGCGGCGATGTGTTGTTTGTCGCCTCCACCGACCTTTCCCACTTTCATCCATATAATGAAGCGATTGCCAAAGACAAAAAGACGATAAAGCTGATTGAGAATATGGATGCAAAGGCCTTTGCAAACGCGGAGAAGAAGGGCGAGGCCGAGCTTTGCGGTTCCGCGCCTGTCGAGGCGCTCATGGACATTGCAAAACTTCGTGAGGGGAAGGCGGTGCTTGTAAAGTACGCGAATTCGGGCGACACCACGGGCGACAAATCGCGTGTTGTGGGTTACGCGGCAATCGCCTTTACGGGTGAGGCGCGCGAAGGGGAGCTCTCGGAGGAGCAAAAGAAGACGCTGCTCACGATCGCGCGGAGCTCAATCGAGGCGCTTGTTCGGGGAAAAAAGGAGCCGGTCTTTGATGTGAAAGACCCGCTGCTTTTGAAAAACGGCGCCGCATTCGTTACGATCCGCAAACATGGGGAGCTCCGCGGCTGCATAGGCCACATAATCGCTATGGAGCCCTTGTATAAATCCATCCGCGACAACGCGATCGCCGCCGCATCTGAAGACCCGCGCTTTCCGCCGGTTTCCGCGGGCGAGTTGAAGGACATTGACATTGAAATATCCGTTTTGACGGAGCCCAAACCTCTTCCGAATCCCTTGGACGTCCGCGTAGGAGTAGACGGGCTCATCATACAGAAGGGCTTTCATCGCGGCGTGCTCCTCCCGCAGGTCCCGGCGGAGCTGGGTTGGAGCAAGGAACGATTTTTGGAAGGCATCTGCGAAAAGGCGGGGCTCCCCCGCGGCGCATGGAAGGACGCCAACCTCTCCCGCTTCCAGGCAATTATCTTCCACGAATAGTATCAAAACAAGATGGCAAAACTCGCCGGCTATTTTTCCCTATTTGTAAAACTCGGACGCTTTCGGCAAGCTTTTCTCGCCTCCCTTTGAGGCACATAATGAAGTGTTATTTCTCGTCATACCGGGAGGCTGGAGAAAAGCTTCCCTACGCCTCCGAGTTTTGCAAATAAGACAAGCTGGCTGGCGAGATTTTGCCACCGTTGTATTGACTTGTGTTGAAGATATATTGTGGTGGCGGCGGGGCGATGTTCCCCGAGCGGCGTGTGAATTGCGCCGCATACACAAGCCGTATGATGCCGCGGCGCAAGAGGCGCAGGCGACGAGGCGGCGTTTGAGGCGAGGAGCCGTAGCGAGGGGGACATCGCCCCGCCGCCACCACAGGATACTTCATCTTGTTTTGATCTTTGTGGTTAATTTTGTAAGAACAATATGAATAAAAAAAGGCCACTGGGAATCCAGTGGCCTTTTGGGGATCTGTTTGTATTAGTCACCAATCAACGGTGCAAAGAACATAGTGATACGGTTATATGCCCTGATGGCCAGTGACGGTTCCACATCGCCGCCGGTCGTGTCGCCGGTCGTGTCGCCGGTCACATCGCCTGTCGTTCCGTCGTCTGTTCCGCCGGTTTCATCGCCGGTTTCGTCGCCGCTGTCATCCTCCGGTACCGGTGCCGGCGCAACAATTCCGACCGTTATGCTGTCGGCCACTGCGCCGCCCATGCCGCCGAATGAGATCGAGTATTGAATCTGATTCGTCGCCGCATCCACCACTTTTCCGGCGATAACGACGCTCTTCACCGCTTTTCCTTCGAACCCGCCGGCGCCCACAGACGTCCATGATTCGCCTTTATCGCGCGTCACATAGAGACCTGACGATGTTCCGGCCAGAACCACTCCGGCCTGGTATGGATCCACTGCGAGCGAGTAGACCTTCTGCGCGAGTTCCTTCGGCTGCCATGTGCCGCCGTCGGTCAAGGAGCGGGATTTGACGCCCGTCCCGGTTCCCACGTAGATCTTGTTGTCTATTTTATCGACGGCCACGGAGAACAATTCATCATCGATGCCGTCTATCTTTTCCCATGTTTCGCCGTTGTCCGAAGTCTTGAAAAGTCCCTTCTCGGATGCGACATACACTGCATCATCGGTGGCTTCCAGATCATTGGCAACTGCGCCGTAGGTCAGATATTCCGGGCTGGACGGGATCGAACCTGCCGGCGGACGTC
>Ga0315274_10012147_pt1 | contig 12306 bp, 8 predicted proteins | sample YL17G02_20_MG_FD_203700 | JGI IMG/M metagenome (GOLD analysis project Ga0315274, IMG submission 203700) | Sediment microbial communities from Yellowstone Lake, YNP, Wyoming, USA - YL17G02_20 | ecosystem: Environmental > Aquatic > Freshwater > Lake > Sediment | place: USA: Wyoming | collected... | reverse complement strand
GCCTGGGAGAGCATGCCGGCGTCCGCCACCAGCGCGTTCACCGCGCCGATGCACAGGTTCAGGTTGTTCTTGATCTCGTTGAAGTCACCGTTGTAGTTGTCGGTGATCTTCTCGGGGATGTCGCCCCTGGAGATGCGGTCCACGTACTCGGCCGCCACGTTCAGGGGGCGGATGACCGCGTCGAGCATCTCATTGACGCCCTCGGCCATCTGCCGGTCGGCTCCTTCGAACAGGCTCACGTTTGCCCGCTCGGCGAGCTGACCTGCCTTGGCCGCCTGAACGAGACGGCTCAACTCCTCAAACAGCCGCTTGTTGCCACCGGCCTCATGGGCGGACCCGTTCGGTCGCCCGTGCTTGACTTTCCTAATCCTGGTCCCAGCAGTCACGATGCGCTCCTTTTCTTGACATCCAATATCCGGCGGTTCATGTCGAAACGGCCTCGATGCGCCCACTACACGCGTTGAAACACCTGCCCGTTGGGGGTGACTCGTCGAAACCAGCAACTCGCCTCCGGAGGAAGTATCTGGGTCTGCTCGACAGCGAGGAATCCGCCCTTGGCGAGGGCGCCGCGGAACATCCTGACTATCTCGACGACCTGCTCGCCCCGAATGTGAAGAAGCACGTTCTTGCACACGATCAGGCAGAAGTCATCGCGGATCGGTTGCAGGGAGGTCAGATCGTGCTTCTGGAACGATACGGCGTTTCTGATCGGTTCCGCGATCTGGTAATGGTCTGGGGCCTCTGCGGGCGCAAAGTACTTCCCGAGTAAGCCAGCGGGCAGTCGCTTCACCTCCTCCTCTCTGTACATTCCGTTGCGAATGACGGCACCGAAATGCTCATCGATGTCCGTGGCGCAGATACGCACATTGCGGAAGAGGAACTCGCTCATGTTCTCCCGGAACAGCATGGCGATCGAGTAAGGCTCCGCCCCCGTTGCGCAGCCGGCGTCCCAGATATTCAAATACCTGCGGTTCTTCACTTGGGGGATCACTTGCTGTTCGATGAGCTGGAGTGTGTGCATGTCTCTGAAGAAGTAGGTGAATGCCATCTGGGTCGCCTGCCTCCGATCTGCCCGGCCCCTTTGGAGGAAGGCTCAACGGGCGCCTCTCTGCCCACAGCGGTTCACGCGACACCTGCCAGGACTTGCGTTACGACCTGGTCTTCTGTCTCGACCTGTTGGATGCTCGCCCTCTCGATTGCTTCGTTGTCCGCGGCCGTGAGTATCTTCTCGATATCCAGCATGATGATGAGGCGGTCGTCGACCTTCGCCACCCCACGAAGATAGAGCGAGTCCGCGCTCGTGACGATCGACGCGGGCGGCTCGATGGCGTCGCTCGAGAGAGACCGCGTCTCGGTAACGGCGTCGACGATCATGCCCATGACGCCGGCTCCGGTCTCGACGACGACAATACGGGAGGCCTTCGTCTCCTCGAACGCGGCGAGCCCGAAGCGGGTGCGCAGATCGATCACCGGCACGATACTGCCGCGCAGGTTGATGACGCCCTGGACGAACTGCGGGGCGCGCGGAACATGGGTGATCTGCTGCATGCGGATGATGGTGTTGACGGCGCCAATGTCCACGCCATAGGATTCCCCTGACAACTCAAAGACAACAAGCTGCTGTTCTTCCGAGCCTGTGGCCAGCTCGCGCGTGAGGGTCATGGCATTGCCTTTCTTCCGACTGCGGTTCTCCGTCCCGGGCGGGCGACAGCGACCGGGGCGTGCATGTCTCGTGGCCGGCGGACGCCAAGTCTAATATCGGCGGGGTGAGGAGCGGACTTGAGCCGATCGCCCCGAGGACGGGGCTTTCACAGGCGGCGATGCGATCCGCCGAAGTCCGCCGACGGAGCGATCGCATCGCCGCCCCACAGTAGAACTCAGTCCTCTTCTTCCGACTTGCCGGCCGCCAGTAGCCGGGCCTGGTCCGGATGCTGCCCGAGCCACTCGACCTGTCCGCTTCCGAGGTCGTAGACCGCGCCAACCAGCCTGATATGGCCGGCGTTCACCGCCTCGCGAACGATGGCGCTCTTGGTCAAGAGGTCCTGCATGCTCTGCCAGACGTTGGCTCGCACGGCCTCGGTGACCAGGCTATCGCCATCCAGGTCTGGATGAGCCGCGCGCGCGCTATCCGCCGCGGGCCGGATGAGGCCGACGATGCTCGGCAGGCTGCCGGGCAGCTCACTGTTGTTCACCGCGGCAGTGACAGCGCCGCATTTCGTGTGGCCGAGCACGGCCACGAGCGGTGTGCCCAGATGCTCAACGCCATACTCGACAGAGCCGATCTCCGCCGGGCCGCAGACGTTGCCAGCGACGCGAATGACGAAGATGTCGCCGATGCCCTGATCGAAGACCAGCTCGACAGGGACCCGGGAGTCCGAGCACGAGACAACGGCGGCGAAGGGCTTCTGCCCCTTCAGTGTCTCCGATCGGCGGTCGGCGCCTGTGTTGGGATGCGCCGGCTTTCCACTTACGAAGCGTGCGTTGCCCTCCGTCAGCCGCGCCACGCCGTCGTCTCCGCCGACGGTGGCCTGAAGCTGGCGCCAGAAGCCCATCACGAGGATCAGCGCCAGAACGGCGACCAACGGTGTCACAAGTTTCCTGCTGCCGACAGGTGCGCGCATGCGATTCTCCTATGCGACTGTGTTGGGAAAGGCAGGGGTAGAGGCCGGCGGGGCCAGGCGCCGGGGCCCCCTCGGTAGCTATGTCGGCGTGGCCGGGCATGGCCTTGAGTGGCGGATACCCGCCTGCCATCAGGACTTGCTGCACGCAGCCTGGGGAAAGGTAGTGATGTGGCTGGCGACGAATCTGGATGTGGGTGGTCAGATTGGCCGATGCTCCGGCGCGTTAGCGAGGTGAAGATGGCCGTCCGTCCTCGTCGGCCCTTCCAGGTTTGCGCTTCCGAGGCGACATTCTCCCGTTCCCGACGCCTTCTGCTCTGGCTGGTCGCTCTGGTGCTACTGGGAGGGTGCGCTCGGGGCCGGCAGGCGGGTGCCTCGGGCGGCGCCTCCCGCGCCGGTGAGAGCGCCACCGCGAAGGTCGGCCGGAGCGCGGACGAGCTTAGGGCCGCCGTCGATGACGCGAATGTGGTGATCTGTGTCCTCGATGCCGCCCGCGCCGACCACGTCGGCTGCTACGGGTATCCCCGGGACACGACTCCGAACATCGATCGGCTGGCCCCCCAGGCGGTCGTCTTCGACAGCCACTTCCCCCAGTCGCCCATGACACGGATGTCCACCGTTTCGCTGCTCACCGGCCTCTATCCGGATACCCACCTCGCGTACGCGGACAGGGTTATTGCGCCGGATATGTTCAGTCTCGAGAAGGCGCTTCAGGGCGCGGGCTTTCGGACGGGCCTGTTCAGCGCGAACGTGTACGCGTCGCCGAAGACGGGGGTGGGACTCGATTTCGAGGTTGCCAAGACGACACACTCGGAGTTCGGCGCCACGACGGGCAACCCGGAGGAGCCGCCGCTGGGCATCGGGGGGCCGGAGGGGAAAGACAGCGCGCACTGGCCAGGCCACGTGCTTGGTCTGTTCTCGGATTGGCTGCGCGATGCTCGAAGGTCGCGTTTCCTCGCGTACATCCACATCATGCCGCCGCACACGCCGTATGCCGCGCCGAAGGAGGTGAAGGCGCTCTTCGCTAGTAGCGACCCGCCCAACGCGTGGAGCGGGAGCTTCCCGTTCCCTGGCCTCGAGCCGAAGTTGGAAAAGCAGGACAGGTTGCCGCTCAACCAGTGGGTCAACCTGTATGACGCGAACCTTCGCTGGGCGGACGAGGGGGTCGGTGAGCTGGTGCGCATGCTGTCGGACGCGGGCGTGCTCGACGACACGCTGTTGATCGTGACCTCGGACCACGGCGAGGGATTCGGCGAGCACGGCTACCTGTATCACAGCTTCGGGGTGTATGATGAGCTGCTTCGGGCGCCCCTCCTGATCCGCTTCCCGCACGGCGACATTGTCGGCCGGATGAGCGCGCTGACAGAGACGGTCGACGTGGCGCCAACGATCTGCGATCTGCTGGGTATCTCTTACCCGAGCAGTGTGCAGGGCCGATCGATGGTTCCGCTGATGACCGGCGAGAGCCCCGATCTGCACGACTGTGTGTATTCGCGCGCACTGGGGCAGACTCCGGCCTATCTGGTGCGGACGACCGATCACGCGCTGATGCTGTACTATGGCGGCGTGCGGCGCGCTCTCTTCGATCTGAGGAAGGACCCGAAGGAACTCACAAACGTGATCGATACCCAGCCGGAGGAGAGGGACCGGCTGCTCGACGCCTTCAGGCGGTTCGCTGATACCCAGGCGTTCAAGCCCTATGAGTTCATCGACCCGGATGCGAAGCCCGTCCCGCCCAAGCCGCGCCCCAGGGCGCGGATCAGCGAAGATACCAAGCGCGAGCTTCGGGCGCTGGGGTACATCGAGTGAGCGTACTGCTGGACCCTGAGCGGCGATAGGATGAAGCCCGACCAGACAACTCAGCCCGGCCCGGCGCGGCCCGAGGCGAACGCTCCGGCCGACCCAGCCAGACGGAAGGCGCTGAGAACGCTCGGCGCTCTCGGGGTTGCCGCGCTGCTGGATGTCGGGATGCTATCGTCATGCGGGCGGAGAGCGGTTGCTCCCAGGGCTGAGAAGCGTCGGCTCATCATGCTTGGGATCGACGGGTTGGATGCCGGCATCGCGCGCCGCATGATGGCGGAGGGGAAGCTTCCGAACATGGAGCGCTTGAGGAAGCTGGGGGGCTTTCGTCCGCTGCAGACGATCATACCGCCCCAGAGCCCCCCGGCGTGGGCGACGGTCATCACAGGGCTCGACCCGGGCGGGCACGGCATCTACGACTTCTACCATCGGGACCCAAAGACGTATGACCTGACGTACTCCACGACGCAGGTTGCACCACCGCAGCACACGCTACCGGCGGGCAGATGGCGGGTGCCCCTCTCGCAACCGAGGACCGAACTGCTGCGGCGGGGGCGGACGTTCTGGGAGGTGTTGGCCGACCAGGGCGTGCCCTGCGAGGTGCATCGGGTACCGTCGAACTTCCCCCCAAGGCCGTGTGGTGTCAAGCAGCTTGCAGGCCTGGGGGTCCCCGATCTCCGAGGGGGCCTGGGCGAATGTACCTACTTCTCGGACGACCCTGAGGATCTGGCCAAAGGGCCCAACGTCCAGGGAGTGCAGGTGATCGACGGTCGAGCACGGGCGGTGTTCAGGGGGCCACGAAACTCCCTGGAAAGCGGCGCGCCGACGGTGACTGCCGAGTTCGAGATCTGGGTGGACGAACAGCATCGAGTGGGCAAGATCTCTATCCAAGGCCAGTCCATCGTGCTTCGAGAGCGCGAATGGAGCGACTGGGTCCCGATACGGTTCACCATGGTGCCGCATGTAAAGACCATTGTGGGGATCTGCCGGTTCTACATGAAACAGGCATCCCCGCATCTGCGGCTCTACGCATCACCTCTCAACATGGATCCGGTCGACCCTGTTCTGCCAATCGATGCGCCCCGCGGTTTCGCGGGGGAGCTGGCAGACCGGCAGGGCCGTTTCCACACACTCGGGCTGCCGGAGGACCACGCGGGTTTGAGCTCCGGAATCCTGGACGACGACGAGTACCTCCAGCAGGCAGGCCAGGTGCTGGCGGAGGCACGGCGAGACTACGAGGAAGCGCTCGATGATCTCCGCGACGGGGTCCTCTTCTGTTTCTTCGGCACGACCGATCGGAATCAGCACATGTTCTGGCGTCACATCGACCCGCGCCATCCGTCCTATGATGCGAGGGCGGCTCGCGAGTATGGCCACGTGGTCGAGCACTGCTACCGCGTCGGCGATGAGCTGATCGGAGAAGCGCTCGAGGCGTGCGATGCTCGCACGAGCCTGATTGCGTTCTCGGACCACGGCTTCGCCCCGTACCGGCGCCATGTGAACCTGAACGCCTGGCTGGCCCAGCAAGGGTATCTCACCATCCGAGGTGGAGGCGGGATCTGCTCGCTGAGCCAGGACGCGGACTGGGGCAAGACCGCGGCCTATGCGCTTGGCCTGCAAGGTGTGTATGTGAATCTACGCGGCCGCGAGGCCAAGGGCATCGTCTCCGAGTCGGACCGCGAGCCGTTCGTGCACAGACTGGCAGCAACACTGCGCGACATCCGGGACCCGGATACCGGCGAACGAGTGGTATCTGAGGTGTATCTGCCACAGGAGGTGTACTCGACCACCGACCTGCAGGTTGCCCCGGACCTGATAGTTGGCTGTGCGCGAGGATACCGGATCAGCTTCGCCTCCGCGGGCGGCGTTGTGACCCCCGCGCCCATCGAGGATAACACGGGCAAGTGGAGTGGCGACCACACGCTCGCCGCGGATCTCGTGCCGGGTGTTGTGTTTGCCAGCCGCTCTATCGAGGCGGAGGCACCTGGGCTTGCCGATATTCCGGCGAGCGTGCTCGCCGAGTTCGGCGTCGCAGTGCCAGAGGAGATGCGGGGGAGGCCGATCTGGTGACGGCCAGCCCGGCCCGACACGGCTTCTCGCGGCTCACGTACTTGATGTGTGTTCTCGTGTTCGTCGCGGCGCTGGCAGTCCGACTTGGCTACGCGGCGAGAATACTGGTTCCCTTCTCGGCTGACAGCGACTACTACGCGATGGTCGGGGAGAACCTGTACAACGGGCGGGGGCTGGTCGCCGATTACGCGTGGAACTACTTCGCCGGCATCCCGCGGCACCTGCCGACGCCCAGCAACGAGTACTGGATGCCCGGCCCCTCGTTTGCGATTGCCGCGGCCTACGGCGTCGCCGGAGGCGTGTCGGAGCGAGTCGCCCAGCTTCCTTCAATCGTGTTCGACGCGCTGATGTCCGGGGCGACGGCACTGATCGGGTTGCTGGTATTCCGGCGGCGCGATGTCGCGCTGCTGGCGGGCGGCTTATGCACGGTCTCGTTTCACCTCGTCGCGATCGCCGCGTACCCTGACCCGTTCACCATGTCGGGGCTCTTCGTCAACCTCGGCTTGCTTAGCCTCTGGGCCGCCACGCGTACGACGCCTGCTACTCTGCGAAGTAGCGAAGCCACTTCGCTCCGAACCACGAGCTCCTATGGCGCGGTGGCCGGGCTGTGCGCGGGATTCGCCTATCTGTCTCGCACCGACGGCCTGCTGCTGGCGGGCGCGGCAGGGGTCGTGGCGCTGGACCTCGCGTTCAGACAGCGTGAGCGGAGGCGGGCTGCTTTCCTCGCGCTCACGTTCGCAGTGGCCCTTGCTGGGGTCGCGGCGCCATGGCTAGTCCGCCAGACGCACGTCTTTGGTCATCCGGGCGGGGCGAGCGCCCTCCGTGCGGCGTTCGCGTCGAGCTTCGACGACATCCTTCGTGCGGACACGTCAGTGCTGACGCTCAGCAGCTATCTGGGAGCCAACCCGAGCGCGCAGCTCGGCTACAAGACCTACGTGCTGCTGCGGGAGCTGCTGGTCCTGGCGCAACTTGTGGGGCCGGCGCTGCTCATCTTCTGGATGCCACTCCGCGACCGAGCGCTCCGAAGCGATCTGCTGCCGTGGCTCGCCTATATGGCATTTGCCCTGGTGGTGCCCGCATATGTGTTCCCTCATGTGACCATTGAGGGCAGTTTCGCTCACCTTGGCACAGGCTTCATGCCCATCCTCTGCCTGCTCGGGGCGAAGGCTGGCATCGACCTGCTGTCCGCGCCGTTCAGCGAGGATTACGAGGGATGGGCGCGCGCGCGCTGGGTCCCGCTTGCGCTGGCGATCGCCTGGTTCCCCGGCTGCTGGCTGGGGCTCTACCCGAAGGAAGCGCACAACGCGACCTATCGGAGGTACCCTGAGGCGGCGAGACAGGTGAAGGCTCAGTTCGCGCCGCAGGTCGCGCTGACTGACATGGCGTGGGGTCTGTGGCATGCGGCGAGAGTGCCCTGTGCTCAGTTCCCGACCGACGGGGCCGATGCCGCGCTACGCGTGGCGGATGCCGTCGGTGCTGACTACCTGATCATCATGGCCGACGCGTTCCAGCGATTCCCGGCGCTGCGAGGGATCAGCGGGCGCAGGCGTTTCCAGTACGTCGCGCGATACCCTGGCACGCCAGCGGACGTGCTCGTCTTCCGCATCGCGCCCGCCGACGCCGTGACTGGCGGGCCGCGCGGATCCGCGGGCAGCGGGCCCTGAACTGGATGCTGCCGCTGCTGCATGGCGCGCCAGGTCGTGAGCGGACACTCATGCCATCCCGGATGTGATACAATGATCGTGGAGTGGGCCAAGCGTCCGCGGTTCGCTTACGGCGGATCGAGGAAAGTCCGAGCTCCACAGGGCAAGGCGCTCGCTAACAGCGAGGCGGGGCGACCCGACGGACAGTGGCACAGAAACATACCGCCTGCCGCAAGGTGGGCAAGGGTGAAATGGTGGGGTAAGAGCCCACCAGCGGTGTGGCGACACACCGGCTGGCAAAACCCCGCCCGGAGCAAGGCCCAATAGGGGGCGAGTCCCTTCGGGGACCGGCGTTGGCCCGACGCCGCATCAGCCCCGGGTCGGCCGCTTGAGGCTGCGGGCAACTGCAGTCCCAGATAGATGGACGCGCGCGACAGAACTCGGCTTATCGGCCCACTCCACTCTCTTTGTTATCACCTGCGCCAGAGTCGAAAAAGCTGGGAAGTTCCTAGCTTTTTCGGCTCTCTCGTCACCGCAGGTTGATGCGGACCAAGACGCCCCCGATGCCCGCGACCGCCACCTCCTCCTCTACCCCTGAGGTGCCGCAAGAGCCAGCAATCTGCTGCACTTTCCGGCTCTCCCGCGTTGTCGGCCAATGGGCCCAGAACAGGAATTCCGCGCCCACAGATTTCCCTGGACTTAGTGGGCCCAAAGAGTGAGTTATGTGATGCCTGAATCCACTGCTCGGAGGTACTCACATGACGGAGGTCGCAACGACGAATGAGCTGTCCTACGACGACGCGGTGAAGGAGTTCCTCAGCTACATCCGGGACTACCGCAGCTTCTCTGGCCTCACCGTCAGAGCCTACGGCACGGACATGAGGATGCTCCGGGCTTTCCTGGAGAAGCGGCTCGGGCGGGTGCCCTCCGAGATCACTCGAGAGATGATCGTGCAGTTCGGCGTCAGTCTGAGGAAGCCCGCACCTTTGACCCTGCGCCGCAAGTACGCCTGCATCTCTTCCTTCTTCGGCTTCCTGCAGGACATGGGATACGCTCAGGCCAACCCGGCACGACGGCTGCCGCTGCCTCGGGTCTCGGAGTATGTCCCGGTGTACCTGAGCGAGGAGATGGCGCAGAAGCTGATCGCCGCCGCCGATACGCCCTGGACCAAAGCCGCGGTGGTGTTGCTGCTCTCCACCGGCATTCGACGGTCAGAGGCGGTGACGATCACGCTCGACGACCTGAACCTGGAAGAGCGGCAGCTGCTGATCCGAGGCAAGGGCGATAAGGAGCGCGTCGTCCCCCTCACCGATCAGGTCGTGGAAGCCATCCAGGCCTACCTCCCCCATCGCACCAAGACCCCGCGCTGTCCAATAACTCATCGGCGCGGCCCGGAAGGGATGAGCGCCGGTTCCTCGATGGGATGGTGGAGCGTGGAAGATGCCATTCGACCTTGTCGCCAGGGCTGCACGCGACGACCAGAGGCCCTGACCGCGCGACTGAGCGCGCCGGTGGGAAGCGTGCCCCGGCGTCGACGTCGGACAAGCGCCTGCAGTGCTGACTACGCGGCCTTGCGGTAGTACGAGTTGAGCAGTCCGCCCAGGAACTGCTCGCATTCCACCGTGAGTTCCCCCTCCGGCAGGTCGCGGGTCTGGCTCGGTTCTCCGGTAGCCTGGCGCTCCGGTATCTGGTTCCCGATCCCCTGATGGGGACGATGGCCGTTGAAGAAGTCGCGGTAAGTCCACAGCGCCCGCTGCAGACTGCCCATCCCGAAGAGAATGAGGTGGTCCAGGCATTCCTCCGTCACGCTGCGCACCCACCGTTCCGCGTGGGCATTGGCATCGGGGGCGCGGAAGGGCGTCTTCACTACCTTCGTCTGGGCCCCGGTGAGGACCGCATCGAAGTCCCAGATCAGGAGCTTGTCCCGGTCGTGCACCACGAAGCGAGGGGTGACCCCGGAGTCCTCGCACGTCATCAGCAGGTTACGCGCCATCTGGCCCATCCACTGTCCGTGAGGGGAGAAGGTGGCCTCGGCGAGTACGATGCGCCGCGTACCGAGGTGCAACACGAACAGCACATACGCCGTCTTCAGGCCAGACAGCGTCCACACCTCCTTGGTGAACAGGTCGGCACAGACCAGCACATCCGCATGGCGGGAGAGAAACTGCTGCCAGGTCAGCCCCGCACGCTGCGGAGAGGGAGGCAATCCGTTGCGGCGTAGGATATCCGCAATGCAGCCCTTGGAGAGGATGACGCGAAGCTTGAGCAGCTCCCCGCGGAGGCGCTGATACCCCCAGAGGTTCTCCCGTGCCAGCCGACAGACCAGGGCCGCGATGTCGTCTGGTGTCCGGGGCCGGCCTGGTCCGCGCCTGCGACGTTCACTGTAGTCCCACTTCTGCTGCTCCAGGCGGCGCTGCCAGGCGAGGATGGTCTCCGGCTTGACGATGCTCACCACCTCTCTCATCAGCGACCGGCCCATCGCTAGGGCGGCCTCGGCCAGCGATCGGCGCTCCTCGTCGGTGAACCGGATTCGTCCTGATACCTTCTCCTTGAGAATACGATTCTCCAAACGGAGATACTCGTTCTGCAGCGTCAGCTCCCGACAGAGCAGCCGGGCCACCGTCGCGATCACCGGCAGGCCTGCCCAGTCCAGTCCTCGTTCGACGGCCTTCTCCATCCTCAGCGCCTCTCACCACAGGGGTATGCACGAGGGGAGAGAATACCACGAGAGAGGCTGCACGAGCATCCTGGAAGCCAGATGAGTTTCTGGACAACACGGGACAGCAGGCCACGACCTTGCGAGAGAAGTGATCGATCGCCACCAGCACCCAGGTCGGCCATAGGCCCCAGCGCAGCACCCGAGTGCGGTCCACACTCCACACGTGGTTGGGGTAGCGGGCGACGATCTCTCGGGGCGCGGTGGGAGTGGCGTTGACCTTCGCCGCGGCCGGCGCGCTCCTGGGCTTGGGTTGCAGCAGCACATTCCGGACCGTCGAGGCGGCCACGAATACGCCCAGCAGCCAGACGGTGTTGGCGATCCGGTTTCGACCGAACTGCGGATTCGCCTCGAAGATGTCCCAGATCATCCGGGCGAGTTCCGCAGGCGTCTTCCTGGGGCTCTCGATATTGCTCTTGCGCTCACCCAGATCGCCCTCCTCGGCCGCATGCAGCCAGCGATACAAGGTCGACTTGGCGATCAGGAAGTGCTCCTTCACCCGGCTCCTGGGAATGCGGTAGTACGCCATATGCCACAGGATCTGGAGCCGCTGAAGGGGAGAGTAGCGCTTCCGGCAGGGAGCGTCAGCGTCGCGTGCCTTGAGCAGGCGGTTCTCCGACTTCAGTTGGCGATTCTCATCCCGCAGCCGGGCCAGCTCGCCCACCTCTCCGCCAACGGCAGCGCTCTGCTGCAGCCAGAGCAGCCGCCGCTGACCGGCAGACTGGGCACTCAACACCATGGATCGAACCATCAGGGCAACGGCTGTTCGGAAGACCTCCACGCAGACACACTCCTGAAAAGGGAACGGCGCCCGGAGGCGCCGCCCAAAGGTCTTATATGGTAGAATGATCTTCGCCCGCGCACAAGCTCAGGAGCCGCTCAGGGGTGTCCCATCGCCATTTAACATGGGCAGTGACTTCCTCCCAAGGAACGTAGCGTCAGTGGCAGATAGCGATGGGACACGTTGTGCCGGCTGTTTCTCCGTCAAACCGCCGTAGCCTTGCCTCGACGAGGGTGTCTGCTACATCCTGGGCACTCCATCTCGGCGGAGGATGAACCCACGTGAAGTGGTTATCCGGGGCTGGAACCGCCCTGAGCCGTTCTCTTGGGAGTAGCCGGCGCTGGGGAAGACACTGGATCTTGCCGGTTGAGACCGCGATGGTGGCACAACGATGGCGAACTGGGCTCCGGTGGCGTGCGTGCGCCGTGCGGGTGCAGTGCGCGCTCGAGCGCGAGGGGGGAACAGAGAGCAGGTAGGCTGTTCTGCTAGGCCGCGAGACGGAAGCCTGTGATGCGGGTCTCAGGGAAGAAGTGGCGCTCGATGTTAGCGGGAACGGTCTTCGCCGACTTGGGCGGGACCGACCATTGCTGGCCAGCATGAATCAGCTCCGGGACCGCACCCTTGAGGGTGGTGTGGGGCCGCCAGGAGTTGTAGTAGCAGGCGAAGTCGGCCAGCAGC